>Ga0247780_1000072_pt1 | contig 91377 bp, 99 predicted proteins | sample UWRJL079202R5_FD_179927 | JGI IMG/M metagenome (GOLD analysis project Ga0247780, IMG submission 179927) | Plant litter microbial communities from Arlington Agricultural Research Station in Wisconsin, United States - UWRJ-L079-202R-5 | ecosystem: Environmental > Terrestrial > Plant litter >...
TCACCCCCCCCCCCCCCGTGGCCAGTGCGAACCACAGCGAACCCAAATCCAACACCATCATCAAACTTCCGAAAGGAGAGTTCAGCGGACATCTCCTTTACATCGGGGAACCGGAGGCAACTGCTAAACTGCAACTATTAATCCTCAAAATAGCGGTCGCACAGCCTGAGGACAGGTTACACGACACCAGCACGCATGCAATGCAACGACTTTGGGGCCCGCTGCAGGGTACGCGGTCCTCCAATAGGCGTGCCCCTCCAACACGTCAAACCACATGGGCCACCACGAACTAGGGAATACCCGATTATAATATGATGCTAACAACCATCTACTACGTAGACATACCCGGTTCCCCTTGCAGACCACTAACCCTCGTCAGCCCAGCTTCCAGGCTTCCGGGCTCCCTCTCAGCAAGGAGAGGCAACAAGCCAACCCCCTGAAACAAATATCTCCTTAACGTCGTGATCGCACCATTGATAACAAACAGCACCGTGGCTACGGTTCCGAAACCACCAGGGCGCTACACCTTCTCAGAATCTATGGATCCACCAGCCTCCCGTCTAAAAAGCCGCCGCTCAATATCCCGAAGTATCGCCGCCATCCGAGCTCGATAGAAACTCTCCCTGCCCGCTTGACTGGTAGGTGGAGGGGGAAGTCTCATGAAAACTTTGTCTTCGAAGCTTTCTCCGACGGATCCTGGAGAATATTTCTCTCTCATGGGCTTCCCTGCAGTGACAGTAAATTCGCTTGAAGATGGCCTCTGTTAGAGGGCCGCGTCTATGTGGGGGTGAGTGGGATGGGGGAGACTGGGACTAACTCTTTCTGCTGAGCCACTCTCTTCTAAGTACACCGGTGATATGGCAGGCGCGATGGTGCCTCTTTAGATAGGGAGAGATTGGTCGGGCGAATGATTCCGTTGGACTAGTAGCTGCGCTGGCGAGTGGACTCGTATGAGTAGATATGTTTTTTTTGTAAAGGCACATATCAAACGCTTTCACGAGAGAAGAAGATTGCGCCTATATATGAGGGTAGCTGGCAGAGTAGGTGAACCGGCCTGTGGTTTGCCATTTTCAATGCCTGGCTCGAAATTAAAAGTAATAGACGGCAGAAGGCGATAGCTCACGATGCGGTTGAGGACAACATCGCTAGCTGGTAGTCGGCTCGGGTTCGTAATACCCCCTGCCTATTTGGGCCTCTAGGTGTGTTGTGTAACAGCTTCACCGGACTAGTGCTCCTAGCCACGCAGCGGTGTAACTCGCGGAGGATGCTGACTGCATGGTGAATTTGCCTGCATGACACTTCGGCATAGTTATTGGCTTCTTGTTATCCGAGGTTCGGGAACACGTGCCACGAAAGACGCAGCTCGATCTGCTGCCAACTTCAACTATCTTTTTGCAACATCCGGCGCAAGCCTCGCTCTTTTTACCACTGCAGCCCACGGGCCCGGCAGACGACCAAGGCAGCGGCACCCTTCGAACATCCCGAAGAGGCCTCGCAGCTTGGGCAACGCGCGTTCCATCTCTCATTCCGCATGGCTTCTCGATGTCCCTTTCTGGCGAGATTGTGCATTGAGCAACGATTACGTCGATTATTCAAACAGAGATTGGGCTGGTGTTTTGTTTTCCAGTCAATTGCATTCTGATTGAACACACTACCATTTTTGGCGCTCAACTGATATATGGGTATCCTGTTAAACCAGCGCTAATTATCTTTTACAGATGTACCTTTCCGCACACAAGGACGATATCATCCTCTCAGTGCACGGTTACCTGCTGCCCCTTATTTTGCATCGACACAAATATTATCTCACTTCTCCTTCCCCGACGAGTCTTAACCGGGAAGTTCTGCCGTCTTGTACGTGGGTAACTCGGACGCGCGTGGACCGGTCATCATCTCTTTGAATGCTGGACTTGTGGGCATTTCTTTGAAACTTGGACTTGTTGGCATCTCCTTCGACATCGGGCTTGTCGCAACCTCGATGTGCGGTTTTGTCTCTGGACTGATAGCATGATGCGGGGTGGGGCTTGCAGTCCCGCCAGAGAGGGGCGAGACAGTTACTGGTGGCGGCGAGACGGAAGACCCCGGCGGCGGGAATGCGGCAGTATCAGTGTAACCCGGGTTGTAACCCACGGGAGCGTTTGCTACAGCTGGCGAGCTGTCTCCTGGAGATCCACCCCCGGGCTCAGCCTTCGCCGCTGCAACATAGGAGCCTCTGTCTGCGGCTCTTCGATTGCGAAAGAACATCCAAAAGACGCCCAGCACAACAAGACCAATCACAACCAGACCACCAATTACACCACCAACTATGGCACCGACGGGTGTGCTACTGGTGGCAGGCGAAGAATTAGCGGTGGATGAAGCTGGTGGGGTCGAGGAGGTCGTTGATGATGTCGTCACACTCGAGGATCCAACAGTCGTGCGGGGTTCGGCATCGAGAATTGCCTGGCCGGAAAAGATCTTGTCGTCACAATTGAAGAGGGTGAAGATCCGGTTGGGTGTTGCTGTTGTCGACCAAATGTAAGTCGCACAGTAAGGACGGTCTGCGTTAGCGTTGCTGGTGAGATGTCAGTATCAGGGGCGAAGATTTGAGGTCTGGTGCAGCGCTGGATCCCGTACCAGCATGTCGTCCCATCGGTATGAGCAGCACACCCCGGATCATTGTAGTTCAGGCACACAGACGAAAAAGACGATGTCCTGCAGTCGTCAGCGATACAACAGTCGCGGTAGTTGCCGATGTTGAGACAAGTGCTGCCGGCGGGGCAAAACATTGCAAGGCCTGTGATACAGAGCTGGTCAGCGACGACTCCATGGTGCGATGGCCAAGATATCTGATCACATACCATCCTCGGGGTAGAAGCCACAGGTCTCGGTGCCGATATGGCTACGCTTCACATTCTCGTCGGCTCGCAACTCCAGCCTCGGAGCGTCTGTCGGTCTATGCGACACCTGGAGGTGGCTCCATCGATCTGGCCCGCCTGTTCCCGCTGCTGTTGCTGTTGGAGCAGATGGTTTCCAGTTGGATTCACTCGGAAAACGTCTCGCAGAAGTTCTGGTGACGATGCCCGCCAGCATCAGCCAGCTGCAGACACTCCTAGTCATGATATTGCGTTGCCTCAGGGACACTTGATATGGAACTCACGAGTTCCGGGCAAGGGAGCGTGAAGAGCGCGTCGCGAGGCGGACTGACAACCAAAAGAACCTGGAGTGTAAATCATTCCAACTTGGGTCGCGGGGAGACGGGAAGCTTTGTCATTTGTATTGGGCCGGCCATGCTGTGCCCCGCAGGGTACCTACCCCCGACTTCATCCCTTTCCTGCAAGCTTCTGGTTTCCTCGATCTTTAGCACCGCATGGGGAATGGCGGCTGACCGGGAGGCCGTTGTCTCGTCTGGGGGCTGGCTCAGCGACCCGGTCACAGTGTCTTGGCTCCGGCTTGATTGGCCTGTCCGAGCGAGTGGTCCCGGCGCTGCCCTGCATCGTGCGTGTCCGTGACGGGGATGGTGTGCTGACGGCTCGCTTCCAAGATCCCAAAATACCAAAGAATGCCTGAACTGACGCAGTCGCTGCCCTGATCCCTTGTCGCCCGACCTTTTGCACTGGAACGAAAAATGAGTTCTGGGCCTCACCCAGAAGAACCAAACCAAATGGAATCGCATCGCAAAACTCGCCGATTTCGATGCTGTGGAAGCAGTGGTCTGCGGGGTGTTCAATGTCTGGTGTTTCAGAACAACAGCCCCCCGCAGACAGAGACAGGTGCCAGATTACGGCTGCCTAGGGGTACCAGCACCCCTACAAATGACGGCAAAGCGCAGCCCGGTCGTGAGGGTGTAATCTCCCAAACCCTGGCTTCCAAACCAAGAGCAGCAAAAAATTCCTTCCCGTCTTGAGAATTCTACTTGGCGTGTTGGCGAGGCTTGGATGGTGGTCTCGGGCGGCCACAATCGAACAACTTCCCGCCAAGACGGCCGGATCAGAGTTGAGACCGCATCATAGCGACTCTATTTCCTGTCACCACGCTGGAGTCGAACATATTACAAGGCCTGCCCGCATGCCACACCTACCGGGGAAGGCACTTAAGACATACTGAAGGGGTTTTATTGTTTTTCCAGTGCTTCGGCCTCCCTAATTCGTACAAAGAGCTTCCAAGAGATAGGTATCACACCACATCGCCGTCAGTTTGCCTGGGTATTCCGGGAATCGGTACCTCGAAAGTACTTCACCAGCCGTAACCCTACAAATCTACGGCAAACAGGGTTGTAAGAACATTACTCCGTTCCAATGCAGTCCAATGCGATAAGGCACCGAGTTCGAGCCTATAGATGCTAAATCTGGCTAAGGTAGTAGCAACGACAGCATGGCCAAAAATGAAATCTCTCTAAACAATACTATGGTCTCATCCAATTCCCCCGCCGTGCATTCCAAATGTGAGAACATCCGAGGACTTTGAAAATTCATCCATGACGCATGGAAGGATTTCATTTCGTTCAGTTTCACGTGCACCTTTCTTATTCCTGCGCAACAACAGGAACAACAACATTCTGCCACAGCCTCCGCTTGTTCTCATCTAGGCTCTCAGTCCATTCCTTCTCCACCTCAACATAATAGTCCCACCAGAGCTTGTGAGTCGACTCAATGACATCGTCACCGTACGTCCTGCTCTTCCAGGGCTTGTTAAGAATGTAGTGCAGAATCTTGACATCGTCATCCTTCCACAGATCGGCATGGCACGCCCGCATGGGCTTGAGCGCATTGTATACGTACGACAGCGGCTTCCACTGGTTGCGGTAGATGATGGCCAGCAGGTCCTGATCGAAGAAAAGCATCTTGGGCACGTCCGGGTGAGTGTTCATGGCGTCGATCAGCGTGTCGTACTGCTCCTTGGATGGCTCGAGAATCACCGTGCCGCTGTTCAGCAGGTGGTGGTTCTCCGGTCCGTCTTCAGTGATAGCTGCCGGCTCGCCTGTCTCCTGGTTGGCTGCGGTGAAGCCACAGTTCTCGGGAACCCTGGAAAGATTAGCTCATAAACCTTGGGTGGTAGCTGAGGATTGAAGGTGGCTCACCAGGTCTTGCTGTAATGAGCGAGCTTGCGGGGGTTGCAGGTGCATGCATGGGCTGCGGCGATGTACCCCTTGGGGAGGTCCATGGTCATCATATCGTCAATGTTGTGAAGAATGACTTGGTCGCTGTCGAGCAATACAATGCGCTGCGCGGCTGTCAGACATTTCTCAGCAGACTATGCGGAATCTGGGACCAACGAACCTCGTACTCGGTCATTCCCCAAGGGGCGAGCTTCTCCCATGTTCCCTTGTTGACCTTGCCATCTCTCGGAGCAGGCTCGATCTTGTCGACGACGATAGTGGGGATTCCAGCAGCGGCAAACGCCTCCATGTACTCAGTATCGGCCTCAACCTGGCGAGTGACCATGATCTTGAGTTGGTACTTGGATCCAGTCTTGCGCAGCGTGTGGTTCAGCACCAGCGCGCCGCCAAAATAACCCCTGTTGGTAAGCAGGGTTGACCAGATCTTCGTGGGGTCATATTGGGAGCCCATCTTGTCCAAACGTCCCTTCTTGCTGGGACTGATGCGCCAAATAGGGGTAAGGTAGAGGGATGATGGATGCACAAAATGAATCCGCCGCAGCCACTCGACTCTAAAGATATTTCGGGTATATATGTTCTCTTGAGCTGAGTGAGGTAGCAGGTGGCTTGGTCGAGAAAATAGCAAGTTCAGGGTTGTCAAGCGCGGTTGTGGATGAAAGCTTCTCGGGTAAATGGCGAATGGGGGAGCACGTCAGCGCACATGACAGAAGGGGGGAACGTCAATTGGAGCCGCAATCGGATTTCTAATGTGAGACGGGAGTCCGATGGATCCGATTTGAGGGGACCGATTGCGGCCGGACAATCGGGTGGGTACATGGCCATCCACAATTCACTGTTCACCTGCCAAGCGGTGCCACCTCCGTCATTCCGGTGGGTGAAACAGCCTGTCGAAAACACGCTTGCTAAATCGGCTGTCAGCTCTTGATTGGGAGGTTTCGAACTTGGTTGTCAACAGCTGGGGTTCCTATGAGAAGAGTTGGCGTAGGACGGAGTACTTTGACCCTTTCAGCATGACTCGTGCGTGACAGGTTGCAAATTTGCGTTGGTATAGAATGAAAAGCCGCAAGCTTGGATTTCAATACACCCCATTGCTGAAATCGACAACCACTGCCTTCTCAACCAGGTCTCCGATGCTCTTGACAAACGCCAGGTGCGATGGGTCCTTGGTAATGTAGTAATCCCTGTCCTCGGCGGAAGCGAACTCAACGACAAACCCATGGGTCATCCCATCCTGCGAGACGTTGTGAGTCTGGATCTGGGCTGCATTGGTTTTCGTTCTTACCTGCAGTCCCTCGGGCGAGTTGTCGTTTCCGCCTTTTAGTGAGAGAATGTAGCTCTCGTTGCTGGTCGGATGGAGGCAGCTGTCTTTCAGCCCGACAAAACGTGCAGATGTCTGGAGCGGGGTCAACCCAATCAGCAAACAACGTAACCGGCAATCAGGAGACAGGTGAGAAACTGACCTCCTTGATATCGCTGACATCGACGCTGGATTTAAATTTGAAGAGAACAATATGAGTGATGGTCATCTTGGCGGTGTGGGTTTGAGTTGTTTGGTTCAAATTTGGGCAAGGAGGGGGCTAATCGCTCGCTCAAATGCCTAGGTACTACGTACCTACATTGCTGGCCAACCGAACGTGGGTTCTCAGATACCTGCAAAGACCTAGATCTACAGTGCTTAAGACGACGACACAACCTCCAAAATTCCTCTTAGCAGCACATAAGCTGTCTTCCTAAGTAGGTTTATTTATTTGCATTGTTAGAGGCTTTACTTGCACTGCGAGAGGTAGCATTCACATTGCGGTAGGCCGTGGTCGTACTTTGTATTGGGCCATTAGAGAATGCTGGAATAACTCTTTCAAATGCAATAAAACTCGTCGCAGTAACAGTACCTATGAATGCGCTTCGGCAATAGGGGTACGGTTCAAATAGACGTTCTCCTTTTCTCTTTTTTGGTGGGAGCCTTCGTAGGTACCTAGGTACCTCTGAATTGGTACAAATTGAAGGAGCGCCGAACACCAAACCCCACCTCCAATCTTTCACGGAACATCGAGGTTTTCTTTCTTTTGAACTCGGTCACAGCCCCAGGCTATTCGGCGAATTCTCTTCACTTGCCCTTATTTGGCCTCGACCGCGATGGAGTCGTCAATGCCTGGCGGCGGCATCGGTGATCCCTCCACACCACCCGAGCAGCGAGGCGTGGTCACGGCGAGGTGGAAGACGATGTTGGAAAAGTTTTACACTGAGCTGGCTAAAAGTGGTGTCGAAGTCGCTGAGGTCAACATGCGGTTATGGGGCATAAAAACCTTGGATCAGCTGGTTGCTGAATTTGAGACTTTTGACAGCAACTCTCATCTCGGGGACGGTCGGTTTAAGTTTCGATCACTACTCGGTCGCCTGGAAAGTCTGCGCGACTTCGCGTCTGTCGTTGCGTCTAGAATGTCCATGAATGGAAAGGTCCAGGCTCTTCTCTAGGGGTCTATCCAGTTCATTGTCAAGGTACACCTGTCCCCGTGTGATTGTCTCCATTCGAAGGTCAATCGAGCTTCTAACGCAAACGGCAGTCGGCCAACCCTAGATTCCCGGTTGTCGTTGAGATTCTCGAGAGTCTGCTGAAGGTTTTGACTAAAAGCACACATATGAGCTCGTCAACCATTGTGCTATATCCAAGCCCATAAACACAGCGTTCTACGACACGTATACCGAGATCCTCATTCTTTTCGCCCGCTCCATGGGGTTTTCCCGTAACATTGCCGGGGGCGTCACCGCCAAGCTTCAATTCCGATCAGAGAGTTTGAGGCTTCTCAGCAACATTGGTGCCCTGTCTGCTCAAGTCGACCAGGCATTCAATCAGATGAAGAAGCCCAAATCCCAGCCTAATCGCGGCCCCGAAATCGTGACAACGGCAATCGAGTCCAAGCAAGACCTCCAAATCCCAGTCTATGATGATACAGGAGCGAAGTTGTATTGCTCCACGGTACCATTTGGGCTGAACTTGATGTTCTTCGATCGATCTTATCAACTGCAGTTGCTTAGGAAAAAGTTGGGCAGAGGGGAGCATTTTAAAGCAGTTGGAATTTATGGACTTGACGGAGTTGGCAAATCTCAGCTCGCTTTACAGTATGCAAACACAGCTGCGCGCTAGTACGAGGTTATCGCGTGGATTCCTGCTGGAAGCAAGGCCGAGATTTCTCACGCCACATCTAAACTCGCCAACAAGCTCAGTCTCATCGGGAGCAATGATTGGAGCGATTCGGATTCGGAATAGAGTTCGAGACTGGCTTAACACAACAAATAGCAAGTTTCTTCTCATTTTTGACAACATGGACTCTACTAGTACGGCCCTTCTTGATCCGATTTGGCCAGCAAACTCGAACGGCTCGGTCATATTTACGACGAGAGACACATCACAAGCAGCACGAATGGCAGCGATAACGGTGAATTTGAAACCATTTTCTACGAAGACCGCTAATGCTATCTTGCAGTCGCTTACCGGATACGGCCCTATGAATGATGGCGACCAAGCCGCAGCAGAGGAAATCTGCCATCGCGTCGGAGCTCTGCCGCTTGCCCTAGTGCAGCTCAGCGAGTTCATGCGTGATAGAAGCTTTTCTTACAGCGAGCTCTTAGAGATGTACAAAAATTCTCCGGAAACGGTGTACAGAACGTCAGGGACTCTGGCGGGATACGAGGGGACTGTCCTGGCAACCTGGGATACTTTTTTGCGAAAGCTATCTGCAAATGGTAGAGCGCTGCTGAGTCTGTTGGCCTGTTTGCATCCAGGTCCGGTGCCAGAAAGCCTTCTCACCAACCAAGCCGCCAAGCTAGAGAGTTCGCAGCTGTCCTTCTTACTTGACGAGTTTGAGTGAGTCCCCAAACTCTATTTCTCTGATAACTCAAGTCACACATCTAACAAGCACGGGTTCGGGGAGATATTCATGGAGCTGAACCGAGCATCCATGGTCCAGAGACATCCTGCTTTGAGTGCTCTGTCTATGCATCCAGTTAGTGGTGCTTCTCCGACTTTCAGAGTCGGAACGGGTCATGAACTTTGATGTTGCTGTTAAAATCTGCTGCCTCAGCTTCCCTAACCCTTGGGAGGAGAGCATCTCTTACGAAAGCTTTAATAAGACATCTTGGGAGAAATTTAGTGATGTACTCCCTCACGTTAGTCGTCTCATGGAGATTTCGGACGAGCATGAGATCACGTCCGCAAACCCGGCCATGTGGACCGAGTTGGTTCTCAGAGCAGGAACGGAAGTTATCTCTAAACCAGCGCTATGGTGATATTCCATGTTGATAGCATGGGCTGATTCGGTACAGATATCTGTGGGAGATGGAAAAGCCCACCCTTGCTCGTCGCTTTGTGTCTTTCGGCATCAAAGCTTCCCAAGGTCTTCCGTTGGCACCTATCGCCCAAGCCCATCGACTCCTGGGCCATATTTCTCTCGAACTCGGTCGACCTCGTGCGGCCCTCCTGGCGTATTCAAAAGCTCTGAATACGGTCTTGGAACTTACATCTGCCGACCCACCGTCAACTGCCATGATTGCTGCTGGCGATATACTAAACTGCATCGCCTGCTGTCTCTTGGAAATCGACAACTTCGCCGCAGCCTTACAGACAATTAGCTGGTCCGCGTCCATACACAATGCCCACAATCCCGATGGGATGCCACGAACGCATGCCGTCCGCGCTCTGGCCTACCTTCAAACCAACCAGCCTTTATGCGCCAAAGATGAGTTCTCCAAGTTCCAAGAAATGCAGGACCCACCGTGGCAGGACATCTTGGATACGCCGCATCCGAGGACAAGCGCTACCGCTCGTTGGTTGCTGATGGATATCGCGGAATCGGCCACGGTTGTCGAGGATATGAGGCCACATCTGGCTCGGGCGTTGTGGGTCATGTTTATCGCGAAGGAGCCGGTCTCAGAAGGAGGCATGCGAGCTGAGAAAAAGGGCGAATAAGGAAACTTCTCTTATCGAAGGGCGTGAGTGGGAGGAAGAGGAAACCGATGAAGGTTTCATGAGGTTGGTGAGCTTGATGCTATGGTAGATCAGCTCGGAGATGAGGGTTGTGGTTCTCGGGTCCAGGAGCCTCTTTTGAGCGCTCATGCAGCTGGGTACGTTGTGCCTCCCTGTCTATGTCGCTGGGCTGGTTCATACTAGCCGAGCTGCTTAGCAATATCTTGATGTCCCCCCCGTACTAGTATTAGCAGTGTTTGGCAACTTCAGGTTGAGCCGTTTGCAAGTAATTTGGGAGACTTGTAATGTGTCTAGACTTTGGGCCAAGGCCGGTAAGAAGGGCTTCGGTGTGGTTATTTTATCGGGAGTAGCTTCGGTCGTGGGAACATGTTAGATTTTAGTAACAGGATATCGAGACCGGATCATGTGACGCCGGAGGATGCATAGTAACCTGATATATGTACTTTGTGATTCCTTAACACCCCCGCCGTTTAGGCCGCAAGAGCTCTCGGGCACTAATTTCACACGACGACGTATGTTAATAGAACCTAGGTAGAAGCTACAAGTCGGCGTGAGAAGAAAGAAAACTCAAGTTTGACTTTTACTACATACGGTACCTCACCGTATTCTCTCACAAAACTAGTTTTACTTGGCATAAGGGTTAGGGTTGTGCGTGGGACACGAGTTAGGAGCAAACAGTAAACTCGTGAGAAAATCGCACCTTGTATTTTTGGTGTTATGGCTGGACCTCTGCGCCTCTGCTTCTGGAACCCTTGGTCAGGAATGGCCCAAAGGTCGCGGGGGGCGTTTACTGGGGGGAATGACTTTGGGCCAGCTTGGCTGGGCCTCTGTTTTCCAAGAGGACATCAATCACCCTAGGCTGTTTCTAGCCGCCAAGAGTGGTACATTGATGAAAACTGGGGGTAGCACGGCTGCACGGGTTTGCGGTGGCTGCCAGGCTGTCCGAGCCCTCGGGTCTGATGGTCGCTTTCCATCTTTTACTCAAAATCCATCAAGATGCATCAGGAAGCTTGGTAGAACCAGCTAACAGTCAGTGGGTGGCCCTGTCAGACCTCGGAATTCCAAAACCCACTCGATTTTTTTGGCTCCTTCAGAGCTGTGGACATCTTTTTGTAGCGCTGATGCAGCAAGAAAGGAAGAACTAGCGTTAGATGCGATCCAATGGGACCAGAGCTGGGGGTAGGTCCGGCAGGTGTGTCTCTCGTTGATGCACGTCTCAAGGGACGACACCGTCAAAGCTGGCAAGTAACTCGGGAGCGGGGGGAACCAGGATGGACGAGGACTGTTGTTGTGCTTCCTATCACGCCTTCAGTGTTCAACCGCCTTGCAGTTTGCAGTGCGCGAACCACGAGGTGGGGGGGGAAACCCCTGTTTTTCGGACACGCAAGGCAACATGGCTTCTGGGCCACTAATTTTTGAGCCGCACCGCCTCTCGACTAGGCAAATTGCCGCGAATGGAGTAACCAACCGCAGCAGCTTTATGGTGGGGTGTGGCGGTACCTTGAACTGGGTGACGGCCTGGCAGCAGATACATGTACCTTTCTACGGAAGCTAGATACCTAGATTTGCTGCTTTCACCACACACGACCAGCCAGGATGGATGCACAGCATTTGGAAGGACTGATATGTACAGTGTACATCTAAACTCGATAGCCGGAGGTGTGATGAGAGGTACCGCGTACCGCCCCTTCATGTAGTGCATGCGGACTTGCACATTGACACCAGGTCGGTGTCTGTCTTCAATGCCAGGGTCGATGCACAGCTGGCTGGTCATCGACTTTACCGGCCGGTCTGAGTAAGGTAGGTAGGTAGGTATAAGAAGGCCGCCGAGGAACTCGCTTGATTTCCTTCTCACTCGGAGACTCGACGGACATGCCCAACACAAGCCTTTCGAGTATCTCCTTGCTTGCGGTTTTCGGTCTGCTATCCTCATTAGTTGCTCATCATATTACCTTTGAACGACTCCCCAAGACGTCACGTGCACATACTTCCTCCGTACCTACCTACGCATCCAACATATCCGCTCCTTGAAGGCCAATCATGGACCCAAAGCACCCCAAGAAGCCCTCCAGCTCGACCCCCGGTATGAACCTCCATGTTGACGTCAAGCACCTGGGCCACCATCTGCACCCGAAGCAAACTGACAGTGACCTGTCCCTCCCAGTATCAGAACAGCACAGCCCCCTCGCGGTATGGCTAGCACAGTCTCGACATGACGATCCCTGGGTCCGTTTCTCCCTCAAGACCGACTCTCCTTTGAAGCAACAATGCGATGATAAGGCCTCGGGCCCAAAGGCAGGAAGCGATAGTAGCTCAAGCATAAGCCTCAGTGCTGGGGTTGGTTCTTCGAAGGAGAGCTCTGGGAAGTAGGAGTCAACTTGATCTCCTCCACGCTCAGTCGCTAGAGCTTCACTTAAATATGAGATGGGGCGATGGTGATACTCACCCATATGACAGTCCCGTTGGTTTCTATGCACTTGTATGATTTCCCGGAGCCCTTGGGGAAGCAAGCGGATTTGGGAGTTCATCTAGGTAGCCAAACAGACAAGAGTGATGGCGCACGTATTAGAATGGCGAAGAATATCAGGGTGATAAACCATGGTTGACAATAAATTTCAAATATTCGTGCGCTCTGACATGCCGAGAGATGCCTGATAGTCGAGTGGATGACCACAGCTTCAGCGTAGCTAGATGCCCGACGGGCAAGGTGAATCTGCTGCTCGTCGTCAGCGTGCCAGTCTCGGCGTGGCCCCACACCGGATCGCCGGGGAGTGCTGCTCGAAGGGCAATGTTTATCTACCCCTCCACCCTCAGCGCTTCCCTTCTTTTTTCTTCTGCTTCCTCGTGTTTTCACCACCACAGAGAACATGGATTCTCTTTGCGAGTAAGTTCATCTTTGATTTTTTTGTCCTGTTTGATTCTGCCGTTCCCCTCTCACCTTCTCTCACGCACGATCGCCTCGTTTCTCTGGCGCCGCTGCCATTGGTGCCGGACCTTTTGGCGATTTCGCCGGCTCCCACCCCAGTTGCGGCTGCTGTGTATTTCTGCTGGCTTCTAGAAAAGCGGCTGGCGATTTCTTCAGACTCCTCTGCAGGTTTCCACCGCTGGCTGGAACCGCAGATGTCACAGCTCTTTGAAAGTTCTGAGAGCGGTGATATTTTCCACACTTGCAAGCCTTCGCAAAGACCACCTGCATTCCCCAACTGCGAACGTCATCGCCATACTCCTCTCCCAGTCGGCGAGAAACTTGGGCAGCGGAAGTGGGATAATATGACTTTAACATTGTTGTACTGTTTCCGGCTACTAACCGACTTGTAGAACCAAGACCCTCTTCTCGGTTTGCCAGACCGCGATCGTCAAGGCGATCAACCAAGCCAACAAGTATGACATCCCAGGAAAATGCCACCAAGCTCATCTCAGCTAACAAATATAACCAGCGAGAACAAGATAGACATCAACGCGGTGGCAGATTTGATGGGAAATGCGCAGAAGTACTGCGTAGAAGAGTTCAAGGAGGCAGGCATTGATCCCTACTCGCCTGGTATGTTATTTGATAGGGGAAACCCTTGAGACAGCACATGGCTGATAGATGCTGCCTATAGCTGTTCCTGGAACTCTCCTCCTTCCTTACGAGCCCGCTGTTGAAGAGAGCGACACCATGGAACTTGACGAGACAGACCGCAGCCATGATGGCAGTGGTTCTGCTCAAGAGACCACAGATAACGATGGCGGCCTGAACGAGGCTAATAGCGAGCCCGCTGAGCCCGAGGTTGATAGCGAGTCCGCCGAGCCCAAGGTTGGTGGCGAACCCACCAACAACGCGGCAGAACCCGAGGGCAACGACGACTCCGACGTCGATGATGAAACTGGACGGAATAACAGCAAGCCCACGGTTGTATGGGAAACCTGCGGCATGACGGTCCGTGACGTGAGCATGCGCCGCCACGCGCTGACACATGGTCCGCGCGAGATGCATAGGTGCGACCTGGCGCACATCAAAAATCAAGGCGAGAAGTGCGACCAGGTCTTTCGTGACCACCACGCGGTGGTGGATCACAAAAGAAGGTACCATCACGTGTTTGCTGAGGGTGATGGCAGAGCACGGTCGACAGACACAAACTGGCTCAAACGACTGAGCCTTCGCGTCCTCACTGAACGCTTGGTTCTTGAGCACGACATTGTCAACGGTATAAAAGAGCGATGTGGGCATGCTGCCCCCCCGGAGCTGGACGTGACGCCCAAGTCCACCAATCCCAATGACATCGCCGCCTTGACGACACACCTTGCAATCTCTCAGGCAGTCATTGAGACCCGGAACGAGTGGGCAGCCTGGGAGTCTGTGGAGGAGCAGATGAACGCCCAGGATGACAGCTGAGGGTCGTGGTCTCGATAAGCAAGCAGCCCCGGTAGCGGTCGTGGCCGTGTGCGGTTTCGGGGTGCGTGGTCTGGTCGTGTCTGGTCGGTAGGGAGCAAGGAGAAGATACCGCGCCAGGTGTGTTCGGCTTGTTCGATGGGAACTGGAAGAATGTGGCCCCAAGTCTATGAGAACGGAGCGGAATTTTCACGTAGCTCGGGTGCTGAGGAACGTTGAGGATTTTACGAGAACAACTAGTCTACAGTTGATGAGAGAGTGCATCTCTCAAGAGGAAGGGGTTACCGTGGAGTATAATCTGCGAAGTGGATGCTTCGGACCGCTTTCGCATCGCCGCATCGATCTTCTCAGCCGTTCACGCATACATCTGCCGTTTGGAGCGAACCTCAACTCATATAAAGTATCATTGGGAGGTGGATACATGGGGTGCAAACAACAGGGCAGAGCTTTATGGCAGACTGATCCTCTTTCATCAGCTTCTGAATGGCTGCATCGATGGCAAATAAGGGCAAGAAAGTCTTTGGCTTCTTTCTCTTATCACCCGGTCTAAAACCAGGTCTCATATCTGGTGACCCTTTCTACCTTAGTCTGCCAATACAATGCTCCATGTCCTTCAAAGAAGAGTGTGTTGATGTGTCTTGGTGTTTGATGTGGGGAACGACTTGGATTTCTGTAGAAGTTCAAAGGTGACTTCGGTGGAAGCTATCATTGTGAAAGCACGTTTTCATTGTAGAGAGATGTTGATATGCTTCTACTCCCTAACGAGGAGAGACTGATATTGAACCCCTATGCTGATGTCTCAATCCGAAGCAGTACGGAAAGAAGAACCACATTGTTGGATCGGTCAACTGGAGATGATTGGCAAAACCAAGAGCTTGGCCTTGAAGCCCGCGATACGGTTCCCCGCCTCGATGGTCCCTGGATCGACAGGTCCTGACAAAGATGGAGTCAGGGCTGTGGGACACCGGCAGGGAGCTCCCTGCAGCGCACCTGCTTCGTTTGGGTGGGCGCAAAGCGGAAACAGGATGACGCCTTCTTTTCCGCTGTGTGTATGGGGAGAAGTATGGGGGCAGCCCCCATCTTCTGCATTGCCCACTCTCGTCATTGGAGTCCAAGACACCCACGTCGGCCTTTCTTTGCTTGGCCTGAAACCGTGTCGTTAAATTTGCGACTAGTAGCGTGGTTTGGCGCTGAAATGCGAGATCACGTGTAATAGAGCACGGACCATTTGGCTATTGCATCACCCCTCGAACCCCCACCACGGTTGATTGGCCGACGCCCGATTTTTGGGTTTTGATTTCGATTTGCCTGGCAGAGCGGACCGAAGGAAAGGTCGAACATAAACGGCCACTTCCTGACAAACCCTTCCTTCCTTTTCAGCGTCTTGTCGTCACTCTGCCTTTTTTTGCGCTCGGCCAGTCCACCCTCTCTCTTGCCCCACGCCCACTCTCTGCGCGTTCGGACTTCATCGACGACTCCGGTCTCCCGCTTGTTTATTGGAACTGCAACATTCTACGAAAATGGGAGAGTCACGGTCAGTCCCCCTCCCACGGACGCAGCGCGAAGCGGGCCGACGCTCGGCAGCCACGCGCGACGGAAGCTAATTTGCGTGCCCTTCACAGACAAGAACTTGTGCAATGGCTGAACAGCCTATTGCAGCTGAACGTTACGAAGGTCGAGCAGTGCGGAACAGGGTGAGTTACAGTACCTTCTTCCCCGCGCCCTTGGAAACCAGACCCGAGAGCGCGGGCGATTTGGCAAACTCCATACTGACATGCGGTTCTGCAGCGCTGCCCTCTGCCAGGTCTACGACAGCATCTTCCTCGACGTGCCGATGTCCCGTGTCAAGTTCAACGTCAACACTGAATATGCATACATCACGAATTTCAAGATCTTGCAGAGTGGGTGCCCTCCTGATGGCTCGGCCCGTTGACCGCATCAGCGCTGACCCGATTTCTCCCACAGATACGTTCACAAAGCACCACATCGACAAGATGATTCCGGTCGAGCAACTCGTGAAATGCAAGATGCAGGACAACTTGGACTTCCTGCAATGGACGAAGAAGTTCTGGGACCAGTACTTCCCAGGTGGCGACTACGATGCCGTTGCTAGGCGGAAGGGCGGCGCATTGCCCAGCGGCGGCGGTGCGGCTGCTCGTGCGCCCGCTGGCGGCGCCGGAGCGAGACGTCCCGGAGGTGTGACCCCTACTACTGGGCCCCGCGTAGGCGTCAAGGCTGGCGGCGGTGGTGTCGCGAATGCGGCCCTTCAACAAGAGAATGCCACGCTCAAGGAGACGGTCGTGGGTCTGGAGCGGGAACGCGACTTCTACTTCAGCAAGCTGCGCGATATCGAACTGCTTGTACAGCAGGCTGTCGATGAGGACCCCGAGCTTGAGAAGCAGGAGGATGGTTTGATCAAGCAAATCCAGACCATTCTCTACTCGACCGAGGAGGGCTTCGAGATTCCGGAGGGCGAGCAGCTGGACGACCAGGAGACGTTCTAAAGAGCGGCGTCGTCTTGCACCCTCGAGGACCGTACATGCATGGATCATGTGCGGCGGAAGCTTTGAGGTCTAATGGAACGGGTGATCACCACATACACGGTCATAGGGAAGGAAAGGATACGAGGCATGATAAGGGCGCGGTTGGTAATGGCTTGATGAAGAGGCGGTCTATCTTGGTATGGATATCGTCATCTATACCCCTGCACACGGCTGGCGTGTCACTCCATCGACACTTGTTGGTGATTTTCAGCATAGTCCTCGCGCACCACTACCCGTATTCTACGAAGACTTGATGATAGACTAAAGCCTCCTGCAATGTCTCCATACACTGCTCCTGCTTGCAATATGTTTGTGATTTGCGGGACCGGAGACCGGGTTGATGCCCGGGACGGATCTCAACAACCGCCTGTTCCTGAGCTAGGCAGTTATCCAGGTGCCTAGAGTGCCATTACTGCGGATACTGATGACCAAAACAGTAACGAGCAGGCACCGCAATTACGTACGTAGCCAGTAAGAGCCACCAAGAGCGCGGAACAGTCATATTGGTCCATTGTCCCATTTGAGTTGCCAGCTGCTCGAGGTCCGATTGGGGTTTAGCGTTCCAACATAACACCACCCCGCTGCCAACTTTGACGCCTGGAGAGCTTGGGCTCGCCAATGACACCTGCAACCGCGTGTCAGACATCACCAGGGCTCAACCACCCGATTAAGCTCCAAACCCAGCGAACAGAACATTTCGCTTTAAACCCTCACAGACGTCACGAGATACCCGCCACGCTGCATTTGCATTTAGTTGCGCGGCTTTTATTTCTAGATCCCCTCACACCTCAGCGTTGCAAAACGGCACCCAGGCTTTCGCGAAGCTCAAAGGCTCAGTCTGTCCAGTCGATCATTTCCAGGGTCCACGATCCGGGCGCTTCTGGCGTCACAAGACCAACCCTGCCCTGTGCGCCTCACGACGTAATTGGCGGTATAAGGCCAACCCGCACCCCGACAAGTCCGGAGGACGGCCTCAACGTCTGAACCAAGACAACTACACATCTACACACCGGCTGACCAGCTCAATCTTCCCGGCGAGACCAAGGGAAGCTCACCCAACGTAAACAAAACCGCCATGGCGCCGCCCGCCGAGATCTCCATCCCAACAACCTCCCTCTGCACGCCGCCCGACGGCTCCAAGCCATACACCCTCTACAACATCACCCTCCGCCTGCCGCTGCGCTCCTTCGTCGTCCAAAAGCGCTACAATGACTTCGTCGCCCTCAATCACTCCCTCGCCTCCCTCGTCGGCTCTCCCCCGCCAGAGCCCCTCCCCACCAAATCCTGGTTCAAATCGACCGTCTCCTCCCCCGAACTGACCGAGCAACGCCGCATCACCCTCGAGCGCTATCTCCGCGCCGTCGCCGAGTCTCCCGACCGCAGGTGGCGCGACACCCCCGCCTGGCGCTCGTTTCTCAACCTCCCCGGCGGCGCGGGCGCTTCCGTCTCGGGCGTGTCGGTCGAGGGCCGCATACCGGCTATTGGGCTGCGCGACGCAAATGTTGCGGCGGCGAGTGACCCCGGCACATGGCTGGATTTACATCGGGAGATGAAGGGGTCGCTTCATGATGCGCGCGTTGCGCTTGGGAGGCGGGATAGTGCAATGGAGAATGGGGCACGGGTTGAGGCTGGGAGTCAAGCGAAGCGAGCGCTGATCAAGGCGGGGAATTTACTGGCTAGTTTGACGGACGGGTTGAGGATACTCAAGGATGGGGGGAGGCTTGGGGAGGGGGAGTTGAGGAGGCGCAGGGACTTGATTGCTTCGGCGAGGCAGGAGAGGGATGGGTTGGATAAGCTGAGCGCGAGTCTTGCGGCTAGCGGAGCTGTTGCGGGTGGTGGACGGCAGGGTCTTGCGTCTGCTAGTGAGCGCGGTGCGTTGCTGGGGAATGGCAATGGGAATGGGAATGGAGATGGGCCGCGGCTTGCGCCGAGGGCGGGCGGGAGGGTGCTAGGAGCGCCGCTGCCGGAGACGGAGAGGACGAGGGAGCTCGATAATGAGGGGGTGCTGGTGCTGCAGCGGGATGTGATGCGCGAGCAGGATCAGGACGTGGAGGCCCTGACGAAGATTGTGAGGCGCCAGCGGGAGATGGGCATGGCGATCTACGACGAGGTCAACAGGCAGATTGACATGCTTGACCGGCTGGATCAGGACACCGACGTTGTCGGGAAGAAGCTTGATGTCGCCAAGGACCGCGCGAGGCGGCTCGGTTGACGCGAGGGGCCGCCTCCCAGACGAGAAGCTGCTGTTTCTGCTGGGAAGGAAAGCGAACAGCTCCTGTTATTCTTGCGTCAACGACGCCAGGAAAAGGGAGTTGCCATCACAGCAGTTACAGCGGCGGAGGTTGCCTGGACGGAAGGGGAAGAGGAAGAAGAAGAAGACGACGAGAATCAAACACAAAGAGCGGAAAGGCAACCGCGGATGGGAGGCGGCATGGTAGATGCAGTGCTGGAGCTGATCGTCCGGTCCGTCCTCGTGGGCGTCCAGATAGTCGTGATTTTTCGATGGGTGATCGGCAGGGTGGCAGCCGTGCTGGAGTTTGTCCTTGAGCTCTGCATGTTCATTCTACATGCATCAAGCTGACAAACTTCGCGATGGGGGTGAAACAGGAAACAGACATATAACATATTGTACGAGAACAAGAGGCGACGGGGAATCATCGCCATGAGAAGCATAGGCTGGGTTTATATTTCTTTTGTTCTAACTTTGGTGATTGTACATGAAGGCACGGCGAGACTCAAAGTTTTATCCCCGGTGAGGGAAGACCTGGTGAGCGATGGAGACACGTCCATCATTGTGGTCCCCTTTTCTACTTTTTGATACCTGGCCCAAGAGGGCCTCGGGAGTTCGATGATTTGATTCTCTGGATGTTAGAAACGGCGGATGCCATTGCTGGCGCAAAACACCAAAACTACCACGTAATATTCGACTAATAAGACGAGTTTGTCACAAGTCGTGGATCGGTATGTTATCTGGTGATATTCTACGCTGGGTATGACGTAGGTAGTTCCAGTATGGTTTCTTGAGTGACGATTTATGCAACACTGATCGGAGGTCTCGTGGTCGTGGGTAGAGTTCAAGGCAACATCCGTTTGTGTTTCGTCTCACGTCTCACGGACGGGTCAGAGTCTCTCGATCCCGCCCCGTGAAGCAACACACACGGGTTCCTACGTGTCTCCACGGACATGTGCATACGCCTGTGTTTCCGTGGAATCCGAGTAGTGCTCGGCCAACGAAACTGCGTCGAGCACGAAAATGGGGCTGCAATGAGCGGAGGGGAGGGACAGTCCTGCAAACGGAGAAGCCTCACAAACGGAAAATGGAGGGATCCAGATGGAAGTTCGACGCGGCTGCAAGCGAAGCGGTTCTGCGGCGCGGTTTCGCTGGGCTGCAGCTGTCCCGCACCGGCAGGCGGTGTGCTGGCAATGGCTACGTCACGCCAGCCCCCACCGCATGAGGTGCCACTTGCTTGGTTGCTAGGCAACGGAGCTATCGACTTCAATCTCGCACGGCGCTTCAATCCATTAGCCAATTCAATTTTCATTTAGAAGCCGGTTTGATAATTGAATTTCCACAAGCGCGGGCATGCTGGGCAGCTTGGGTCTGGCAGCCGCAGAGCTGGCCGTTTCGACAAAGTGTCACCGGCCCAGCCTACCATCCATCCATAATAATCCTTGGTGGACATCGGCGTGACAGAGGGCTGGGAACTTGACAGGCGGGAGGTGAAGGGGGGCACGGCCGGTTCGGTCGGTCGGCTTTTGCTTTGCCTGGCGGTCGGGCTGACGACAGGGGAACACACACTCCCCCACACCAGCGACTACAGAAGCCACCGTCCAGACCTGCGGATTCGCTGGCCATTCCCGGGGCTGGTCTAGCACTCCGCGATTCGCTATGCAAGCGGGTCCTCGCAGCCTGTCACAATGAGGAGATTGTGCAATCTCGCCGTATTGGGCACAGCACCTGTGCATTCACAGGTGCTCTGGCCGTAGAAAACTGGGGACCTGCAACATGTTGCGCTGTTTGTTTTGGAGCTTGCTCTCTTCGATTCGCTGGTTGCTAATTCCTCGGGCAACGCGTCGAGAGGAGCGGGGATGGACAGGATCGGCGTTGTACGGACTACGACTCATCGGTCGTTGATGTGCGGTGGTAACGAGCTGGACAGGATGGGCGGGAAAGGGGGAGGGGGGCGAGAGAGAACCCATTTGAATAGTCTTCCGCGGAAGCCGCCAGAAAGAATTGAGGTGGCACCCGTCACCTTTTGCCTGGTTTTCAGGGTCCAGGGGGGTCAGGGTGAGGTCTCGGGAGCACCCATGCTCCCGAAGGAGACAGCTTTCTTTCGGCGGTAATGAATTCCTTTCTTTTGCCACTTCTGTAACATTGTGGTGGTGGCCTGGGCCATGCAGCAAAATTCCGGGCCGTTCGTGTTCATGACCGTTGAGGCGGCCCCCAATTCGTGCAGGCAGCGGGCTGATCTCCAGGAGGCTGATACGTGCCGAAGATTGGCTTTCATCGGGACGTTGATATCCAGGGTTTTCGAGGAGACGGGAGCAATTGGGGAAGCAGAAAGGAATCGAGAAGCTCGAATTGGCTGCAGCCCGCAGTCAGGTGTGGTGCGGGAGACGCAGGTCTGGCAGACGCGTGGATTTGCGTCCGTGCACCTCCCCGGCGATCGTAAGCGAAGAAAAAAAGGCTGGCGCCAGAGCCAGACCCCAAAGTAAACACAACCAGGGCCCCTCCCCTGTCAGCGTTTTTCATCGTCCGTCCACCAAAAACAGCACTGCGTCCTCCCGCTCGGGTGCTGCACACCTTTCACTCCATGCACAAATTTCGGCGAAACAATTGCGAATTCCAGTCGTGAGGCTGGAGAAGAACAAACCGATACTTGCCTGTTTTACAGGCTCAAACGACAATCAACAAAGAGGTGGATAGGAAGGCATCAGAACACAGCATCCCCGCTTATTGCGACCGACCATTGATCAACCCGACTTGCGATCTCCATTCGAGCATTGGACCACCTTTGGTTTCCTTCATCGGGGAGTTGGGCGCCGGTTTTTTTCTTTACTGGTGAGTTGATTTGCCTTGCCTATAAGTTCGGAACTTCGTCGCAGGTGTCGCCACAGCCCCGCACGTCAGAGTCGGTGTAGGTGTTGGTCGGATCTGTTGGTGTCGACTGGAGCTGTTAGTGTTGGTGTTGAGGAAGTGGTAGGGGGCCAATACTGACGTTTGCCGGTCGCAGTCTTTCTCATGACCTCACGGCCCTTCATGCTTCCTTTGAGATACCACTAGACGTTCGCTTCTTTATGATCCTTTCTCGGCGTTCGCATTTATCGAGATTGACCGAGAGCGATTGACGACGGCAACTCCAACAGCGGCCGTCGCGACGAAACCGACCCAACACTTGGTATTGTCGCTGGCGGCGCGACATGAGCCAGGCACCGCCGCCTCCCCCGCCTCACGGGGACAATCCTCGAACGACGGCGGGCGGCGCTGGTCTCCCAACCGGCAAATATGACATCTTCATAATACCAGAACACTCGGCTGGTTCGGGGTTTCTCTACCTTCCTTCCTTGAAACCACGATGGAATAGCTTCATGGCAGGTGTTGCCTGCACGATTGCTGGGTTCGTCATTGGGAATAGCATCGCGCCCGCGCTTCGAGCGTGGTGGACCAACTTCCAAGGCCTGGGAAATATGGGAATGGTCCTCCTCGTCATTGCGGTTGGCCTGGGATCTTGGTCCTTTGGGAGAACGCAAGTTGACGGAGCTTCGAGCGGCAGTGGACCCTACCAGTCGGGGACCTATGGCGGTGGATCGGGATCAGGAGCATATTACAATACTCCTCCCCCAAACGCCGGACCTCGCCCTAGCCAGGCGCCACCGCCAAACCCGCCCCCTCCGCCCCCTCCGCCTCAACCAGAGACACCCAAACACGAGAGGCCGAACCAGTCGTGGCAGGATCAGCCCCAAACAGAGCAACCCCGACCACAAGCCCAACAGCCACCTCCGCCTCCGCCGGAGCCCGAGTGGGGGCAGCCTAAGCCGCAGCCCAAACCGCAACCACAGTCGCAGCCGCGGCAGGCTTCTCAACCGCAGCCACAACCCCGACAGACTCCACAGCCCACCCCGCCTCGGCCAAGTCCGACCAAGACGGACGCAAAGGGCGCCTGGGAGAAGGCCAGGGAGGAGACCCGCCGCAGGGAAGAGGAGCGAAAGACTCGCGAGGCGGAGCTCAAGCGGAAGGAAGATGCTGCACGCCGCCTGCGGGAGTTGCGCGAGAGGGAAGCCCGAGAGAGGGAGCAAAGAGAGAAGGACTCCCGCAGCAAGGAGACGAAAGAAAAAGAGCGCAAGGAGCAAGAAGCGCGCGACAGGGCTCGACTTGAAAAGGAAGTGCGGGATAAGGTCGAGCGAGAGCTCAGAGAGAAGGCCCAACGTGAAGCCCGGGAGCGCGAAGCCAAGGAGCGTGAGGCTAAAGAGGCCAAAGAGCGCGAGGAGCGAGAGCGTGAAGCCAAACAAAGGGCTGCCGAGCTGCTGAGGATGCGTGAAGAGGAGCGGCAGCGGGTAGAAACCGAGCGGCGGGAGCGTGAAACCAGGGAAGCTCGGGAGCGTGAAGCCAAGGAGGCTCGAGAACGGAAAGAAAGACTGGAGCGACTAGAGAAGGAACGGATCGAGCGGGAGCGCCAACGCAAGGATGAAGAGGACAAAAATGCTCGAAAGGGAAGCAGCTACGCCTTCTCCTCTATGGGAGAGAAAACGAGCATGTGGCCTAACGGCAAGCCCCCCGCGGCATCCCAAGCGGCATCATCCCCCGGAACAGCAAAACCAGCTTCCCCGTCCCCCACTAAACCGGCCGCTACGTCGGAAAGAGCGGCAGGTACCGAGGAAGAAGCCTACTCCTTCCGGCCCTACGATAAACCCAAAAAACCGGCCGCACGTAAGAAGTCCGTCTCCGATTTCTCCGAATCATCGTGGGCCCCTTCAGCCTCCACGGCAAGAACAACGCCACCTCCCTCAATGCGCGGGCCATATACCACGGACGACCACAGAAAGATCATCATCAAGGCCGTATATGTCTTCCTCAACCAGTTCTCCAAGACACCTGCCATGCAGCTCGTCTCGGGGTGCGGTTCCGTGACGGATGGCCTGATCATGCGCATTACTAGTGCGGGTATCTTTGTCGACGACGACGTCCGTTCTCAGGCCCAGAGAGACTGGGATATTAAGGCTTGGACCATCAAGCAAATTGAGGTATGGTGCCCCACGCACGCGTTGAATTCAGCTGCTTCGAATACCCCCGGTTCGGTCCCCACAAACCACCCCTTTTACAAGCACATGCCCAGCACCGCTCGCCGTGCTGCAGAGAGGGGCGCTACAAAAACCTTCATCGGTGAGGAAGCTGTCGCCTATCTCGCAGAGCTCGGACGCGGATGTCAGGACACGTGCCAGCGCGGCCTATCTGCTTCTGCGAAAACTTCAGTATCGGGCAACTCTAACAACAGCAACAAGTCTGGAGAGTGGGCGTCCAAGGGCCTACACGTTCTCCGCGTCAATATCCGCGACCAAGAGGGCAAGCGATACCTGTTCGTCATCGAAGAGGAGCAGAGCCCCAAGATTTCAATGGGTCTGCAAAACCTCCGTGGCGGCAGCCAGGTCAGGTCTCTCGGATTTGCCGGACTCAGTGGCCTCGAGGCCAAGTCGATCCTGGAGACGCTAGGTTGGAGTTGACTCCTACCTCCTCCCGTTCTTTGGGCTCTATACGACATGTCGACATACATTGCTTACCACCTCTCGGTGGCCACCCTGGAGGCGCTTCAACTCGCCGCTGCTTTCGATTCGGGTACATATTTGGTTCCTTCTGGTTCTCGTCCCATGGCATCGGTGCCTGCACTAACCCTAGCCTGACGACTTTGGCTGCGATCAGAAGCTGAATGGAGATGGTGTGGACCGGTGGATGGGATGGTAGCCTAACTGGCTTTTTTATACCCCCAAGCGAGCGAGCGGGTTTGGTGATGTTGTTGTCATGATATTATGGGATTTGACGAACGCGAGGAGCGAGCGGGAGCAAGTTGCCCAGCCACATGGGCTGGGCTGGAATGAGCATCGGAATGATGGAAGAGATGATGGAATGTGTGGGGCGAATGGGTGCGAAGACTGCATATTTCCCATTCACTTTACAATCTTGCATGGCATAGCATGGCTTGATGGATACAGGAAAATGGATACACCACGACGTACACAATGTTGGGAGTATGAGATGTTGGGATACATTCAGTCCATCAATGGACGATGGGTTGATTTGGGATGTCGCTAGTCGAATGAAGGAAATACAGTCTTTTAATACTGCTGAACTCTGCTACTTTGCATGTGCTGTGATCGCGTTCTAATGCTGAGTGATGTGGCTTCTATTCCTGAGACAAGTGTCTCGGGGACGCCCAACGCCACACCTGCTAAAATGTGACGAGTCCGTATTCGATCTCGTTTGGTTTGTTCAAGGTGTGGTCTGCAAGAGTCTTGTGAGAGGTCCGGACAATGCGCGGTCGCGAATTCAGCGACAACCATTGTTTGACTTGAGAAAGACCTACAATGACGTCTTCCGTGCCAAACCTCAGCTCTTGGAAAACCATCCAGCTTCGATTTCTTGTCACAGCTATCGTCAAACAAACTCATCTCGCATCCAACGCCAAGCACCAGTACAGCATTACGACTGCCGACAAACTATCAATCTCCCTGATGCGACCTAACTGTGACAGGCCTGCGTGGCAGTGCGGGCGGAATTGCATTTACAGGTGCTACCCGTTACCGTTCCTGCGCCTAGATTCGTGAGATAGGCGTACCTTGTGCAGGATGAATTCCCAAACAAAGCCTAGACGTGGTTTTGGTGTAGCCTGGGCTGGCAATACTGTGAGCCAGATTATGGCCATCACTCTCAATCTCATGATCATGTTGAACTCGACTCGAAACTATGTTACCTACCCAACATCACAGTCCATGGGAACTTCATGTACCTCTAAGCGCCGAGTGATTTTAGCCATCCATGCCTACCCTACCATTGCCCAAAAAACAAACACAGCTATTGCAAACTCAGCCGTTCTTCCTTCCCAACGTCCCCGCCAGATTCATCGACATATAGGCATCTCTCGTCCAATCATCATCAACGTCTCCCGTTCCAGAGACTCCTCCTCCCTGAATTCCACTCCTCGGCATCAAATCCCAGTCATCGAATGACTCTCTGCCATCCACCCCTGGAAGTCGTATCTGCGGTGGCGGTGGGTTGTTTTGTTGCTGCTGCTGCTGCTGCTGTCCACCAAACCCAGGTGTAGACGTTGATGGAGGAATTGTCGACTTCATACTAACCATTGGCGGCGGCGGCCTTCCTTGTTCTTCATGGTCATCAAAGCGATCAAAGTCTGGCAGCTCGTAGCCGTGTGGCAGCGCCGCAACAGACACCCGATTAGAGAACTGACTGTTCTTCGTTGGCGTTTGGTCGCTATCGCCAAAGTCTCTCTGCGTCTCGTCGGCCGGCATCTCGGCGAGGGGCGCGGGGGATTCTCGGAAGCTAAGTTTACCCAGCGCCTGTTGCTGCTGTTGAAGTTCGTGCTCCAGGATGTGTGGCGCTGGCTCGACGTTTCGCAAGCTGCTCCCGGCTCCGAGAACAGGATATCCTGGCCCTCCGCTCCGGAAGCTGCCGATGCTGTCGCGATGGACGTCGCCCGAATATGTATTGGAGACGCCACCGCCCATGTGCATGGGAGCTGGCTCGCCGTTCGAGGTCCCAGGCGGGCCAAAGATCGAGCCATCCATATCTTTGATGGCAAACTGGGCCATCGTCCGCATCTTGCGGCTAACCCAGCCGGCAAGGATCTTGCCGCGCTGCTTCTCGTTGAGCCGACTACGTGGGAAGTCGCCTTTGTTGACAAAGGCTACGATGTCAACAATAATTTGGTGCTCGTTGAGAATCGCGTTGACGATGACTGGCACGATGGACGCAAGGTATGCTTTGCGGGCTACCTCCACGAGGACGACAACAAGCCCACCGGCTTGGAAGACGGCGCTGAAAAAGGAGAGTGTTAGAGTACCAGACAAATGCGTAACACGGACGGGGTTTCCACTTACCAGCCGCTAGGTACCACGTTCCGGTGGCAGCGCTCGACTGAGTTTTCAATGTCCATTGGGAAGTGGCTCAAACCATTAATCTCGAAAGTCTCACCAATGTTGCCCAGCACAAACAAAACTTGCATGTCAACTTGCGCGCCGCCTGGGCCTATTGGCCTGCTGACGCTATGAAGGAAGCCGAGGTCTCCAGTGCGGACATAACGGATGGTAGGATCTTCAATGGTCCGCCCGTCGAATCGCTCGGCGTCAAACACGTCTTTGGAACCGTAAAACGACTTGACGCACGCCTCCGAGTCGACCCAAATCTCGCCGTACTCGCCGTCGCTACACAGCCTACGGCTTTCTGGGTTAACAATGGCGATTTGTGTTGAAACTGGCACCATGCCGGAGTCTTGTATCAACAAGGCCTTTGGATCTCGCTCTGGATCCGTCGGATAGATGAGACCGCGCCGGAGGGCTTTGGTGTCAAGCCACAACTCGATAGGCTCGATGCACATGTAGGACCTCGAGGCAATCATGGGATTCAAAACATGCGAGTACACCGTGTTGATCGCTGTCCTATCAAGCCCGGTGGCAGCGAAGTGAAGGCGGACTTTCTGGAAGACATCGACACGCGGGCGAGAGTCGGCTGATATCATCATGTTCTTGAGCTCATGGAGGGTGAAGCCTTTCCCTGGCATCATGTTCATGGCGTGATCGAGCATTTGGGGGGTGGCATATGTGTCCTTGATCTTGTATCTCGATAGTATCATGAACAGCGACGCAGGGTTCTGCGCAAACTCTACGGGGGACAGCAGGTAGGTAGGCGTGCCGATGTAGATGCCCATTAGGCACGTGTGAATGAAGCCGAGACCGGTGGTGCTTCTCACACATCCGAGCACCGGTCGCGAGCTAGTCATCTGACAAGTTTCCTTTTGGACCTTGCACATTCCGAGAATCGTATCATGGCCAAGCTGGACTGCTAGTCGTCGCTGATCGGGTGTCCAATACGTCCATATGATGGCAGGATAACCGGGTTGGACCCATGATGGGTCCATTGTAATACCGAGATCACGCAAACCATTGTTTTGCTTGGGTGGTTTGCTTGTGTTGAACATGTTCGGGACTGCCACTTTGAGGACTTGGGCGGACTGTTTTAAGTGCTGGGCAACAGGCTTCATCTTCAAGAGATGATCGACGTCTTGGTTTACCAGAACGGCCCGCACCCCGTAGTCGGAGAGCAGGTGGAGGAAGGCCGGGACGTCCTCCGACAGACGGTTCTGGTCCATGGGCGCAATGGGAATGATGATCGCGCCCAAGTTAATGCAGGCGTGGACCGCATAGATGAAGTCCTCCGAGTGTGTGTACATCAGGACAACGTGGTCGCGAGGCCGAATCTTGACTTTGTTCTTGAGATACATTGCGACTGCCGCAACTTTAGTGTCAAATTTCTTCCACGTGATACCCTTGCCTTCTTTGCCACGGCCGTCGATAGTGCAGACAGCCAGCTCCTCGGGTTGCCTGGCCACGCGCCACTGGATAAGGTCTGTGATGCTCGAGAAGTTGTTGAGAGGGGTTGATGTCCTATCATCAATGACAACCTCTCTGCGATCGATGCCTGAGTACTGTTTGTCGGACGGTGAGAGAATCTCACCCCGGGAGGCTGATGCCATCGGGGACCAGATGCCGCCTATTGGATCAACCCCGATGGGTAGGTTGAGAACGGCGTGTTCAACGGCAAACTTGACGTGCACGCAAGGAAGATTGCCAAGGTCGAACTCTCTCCTACACAGCATGTTGCCAATTTCCCGCCGTCCATTCTTCTGTACCCGGGGAAGCGCATTCGGGGCAGTAATCAAGACACAGTACACACGGAGGTGATGTTCTTGCATCAGGACATCCATACATCTCTCGGCCAGTGAGTCGAGCAGAGCCGTGTCGAGCTGCCTGGGCGGGCCCCCGTTGGCGGCTGGGGCAGTAGATGCCGCTTGAGACTCCAGAACCACAACCGGGAGATGCTCCTCGTTCACGTAAACATCAAAAGCTGAGCAGTCGAAGATCTTGGGCACGTTTCTCATGATAGTGACGACAATGTGCTGTACGAAGAAATAGCGGTGCTCCGCAATCTCGGCGCCGTGTTCCACCCATTCCACCTTCTGTCGGATGCGATCCTCGTACAAGCCAAGGACAAAGACCTTGCCTTCGATGATGGTTCCTAATAGGCCGGTGCGTAGAAACTCCGGCTCGACCGCGGTTGGCGTTGGCTCGCCGGGCTCGAACTTGTAGGGGCGAGCGTGGAAGATTTGCTCTGTGTGCTTGGGCAGCGCCCAGAACCCGCCGGACAATGAAGGAGAATCAACCCATATCTCACCCACCGAGTGAGGCGAAGCTAGAAGTCCGGTCTCCGGATCAACGACAGCGAGAGTGGCGTCTGGGATGGGATATCCGAAAGCGCCGAGACGGACAGTCCCGGGTTCGTTCGCCGACCGTTTCCTCGCTTCGTCGCCAATGGCAATAACCACTACTTCGTTGGACTTTAGCGCCTCTCTGTCAAGAAGGACTTCGCTCAGCTCGGTTTTAGCGCGCTGCTCAGTCGCCGTGACTGTGCCTCCTCCAAGCAGGCTGCCGAAGCCGTTGGAGGGAGCAGGAGCTGGCTTCTGCTCTTCCTCCTTTTCGTCTTCCGAGTTGGCGTCTGAATCGGACTCAAGCTTGAGAGGACAACCCATCCGCTCCTCGCCGCCCAGCCAATCCCGGATGCTGATCAACATGCCGCCGTGCTCTGGGAGGCAAAGCATCGGAGCAACCACTTCTCTTGCGCGTGGGTTGCGAAGAGGACGGAACCAACGATCGGCGAGGAGCTCGTTGAACTCGGAATCAACGGTCAAGGTGTCGATCAAGCAAAGCTTTACCGTTTGGAAGTTCGGCTCCATGCCCTTCTTGAAGTTCCGCGTGACCATTGGCTCCTGCTGGTAATGGTAGGCGGCTCGCTTAAGCCCAGGGTAGTCTGCAACCATGAGCGTCGGCTTGTACTTTGTGATCAAGTGGGCATAAAGCCCCGGGACATCAACGGCCTTGTTTTCCATCCACACAGTTGTGTGCCCGCCATAAACTGTCAGCAGGACGCCGAGAATCATTCCAATGCCCTGTCGAGGATCAAGGTAAGACAGCAAAATCTCGCTGCCTGCGCTGCCACCTATGAGCCTACCGTTCTTGTCTCGCAAGTCTCTGTTGAAAGTGTCGCCCTGTCCAGTCCCCGGAATCGTAGAGATAACGGCGCTGAGGCATGCCATTTGATGCATGATGGTCCTGTGGCTTAAGACAACGCCCCTCAGGTCTCCGGTAGGCGCTCTGGAAAACTCGATATAAGCGAGATCTGGGACGGAGAGCGGCGGGATATCCTCTTTGCGTTTTGGATGGTAGCTTCCAAACTCATTCGTCTTCCACCACTCAACCCCTTTCGGCCAGTTAAGTTTCTGTGTGGTGATGTCGCGTTGGAATGTTTTCAAGTTGTTGTCAGTGGTCAGGGCTAGATGGGCCTGCGTGGAAGTGAGGATCATGTTGAGTTTTTGGTAATCCTGCAGCTCGTTTATTGGAACGGCCACAACGCCAGCAATGAAGCATCCCATCAGGGCAATTGCAAAGTCAATCACTTCCGAGTCCCGGTAGATGAGGGCCACCCGATCGCCACGGTAAAGAGAGCTCTTATCCCGGATCACCTGCGCGACCTTCTCGGCCCTGGCGGCCAACTTGTCCCACGTGATGGAGGCAATTTCTTTCCCCTTGTTATCCAGTACCCAGTATGCCGGTAGTTTCGCCGTCGTGAGGCCTCGGTGCCTAAGCACCGCGGCGATGTTGTCAAAATTGGACATTGGCGTGCTGGAATCGTGTGGGTCGTAGATTGCAAATGGAACCTCACGCGGCTCAAGCGGTAATTGGTATTCCAGCGCATCCAGCGGTGGCAAATCGCTGGCACTGAGCATTGGGGGTGCCATGGCAGCAGTGGGGGAGAAGGCATCGCCAGAGGAGTATCGCTGGGGCCCGCCGTACTCCCCAGGTCCCATCTGGTCATATGCTTGATGGCCAGCAAAGTCGGAGAAGTAGGCCTGTGAATCCAGCAATGTCCCCGTCCTACTATCGTAGGGATTCTGCTGGGCCACATCGGCATATGGGCCATGATGCTCTGGGTTGAATGCATAGTCCCCTGATACCATGGTGCCTGAGCGAGTAGACGCCTCGTTTGGAGCCGGAGCAAGGAATAAGGAGTCGTGCTGAAGCATTGACGGCCGGTGCTCGGCCACCGGTCCGCCCGGCGCTAGCAGTTTCGCAGGGTACGCTTCGGCCGGCGAGCCCCCCGATTCAGGGGTTCGGGGGCCGGAAGAATTGGCGCTCAGAGCCGCAAACGCGGTGGTTCGAGGGCCATCGTTTGACGGGTGCGAGGAGCTGTCGGGGGAGTGGATTCGGAGGCCGCCCCGCTGTTGCTGTTGCTGTTGCTGTTGCTGTTGCTGTTGCTGCTGTTGCTGCTGCTGCTGTTGTTGTTGTTCCGAACCGTCGCCGAGTCCGTATTGCGAAAGGAGCTGTATGCGTCGCTTCTGATATCTGGAAAGAAAACAACACGTCAGGACATGCGCTGGTAAATATTTACGGTTCGAGAGAGGAACCGTACCCTTTTGCTGTTATGTCTCCCTCCTGAAAGATTAAACACAGCCCTAGTCAGCAAGCGTTCGTCTGCCCAGCGGCGATCAACCAAGCCCGCCGTCGTCAAAGCGACGAGGCTACACAACAACACGAACCTCAAGCTCTCTATCCAGATCGTTCAACCTCTCCTGCAGCTCTGGATCGATCTCGGCCATTGCGTCGGCGGGGGCCGAAGGGCCGAAGGGCAACTGATGCTGCTGCTGCTGTTGCGATGCTGCAAGCCGCCCGGTGCTGTCGGGAACGGAGTGGGCGGAATCGACAACCCGACTACCGGCAAACGCGGCGACTGCTCGGCGGCCGTGCTAAAGTTGGTTTGCGCGCGTCCGCGCTGTCTGCCCGGAATGGCGTTTGGGCGCAACTTTCTGCCAGCCAAAGACAGGGCACTTCAACGTTTGGAGCGTGTTTGTGGTTCGTCCAAGTCGTTCCTTGTGACGTAGTGGTTTAGTTCGGCTTGATTGGACCAGATGGCGGGGCTGGGCTTGGACGGGAAGAGGACCCTGCGAGCCCCGCACCTTTGCTTGGCGATGAGCCCCGTTCCGTCAAAGCCCTGACTGCGGGTTCTGGAGGCAAGAGTCGAATGTTTGTCTAGACTTCAACTGGTAGATGATTAAATTGGCAGCTATCTTTGTAGATTTCTGTTTTTCTCGCTTCTTTTATTCTAGAACAAGTACTACTTCCACCAAGGTCCCCCTACCTCTCAATATGTCTCTCCGACCACGCTTCGTGGGGGAGGGGGGGCAGTTCTTCAAGGAATTGAAGACCTCCCGATTACGGACTAAATGGGACGTCTCTCCCAAGTCACGAGCCCAGCTCGGCTAAATGGGCTTGCTGGATGCCCATGAGACATCAATGTACAGGCGGATTGTACGAAAGGCCTGGCCAAAGAAAGTGACACTTTCCTTCGAGCGTCGAGCTGCCGAACCGGCAAGTCCTTGTATCAGTTGCATACAAACCATAGACCGCTCAAAAATGGGGTAAGCTATCTCATCAAGAGTTGGCCAAAAATTTTCTGTGTGGAAGGTCCCTCCAACACATTATACCTGGGAACATCCTCGACGCAGGGCAATTTGCCGGAATTTCCGCCCTCCGAGCTCAAAGCCCGGGCCTTCTCCGGTTTCCGAGCGCTGGGTGGGTCCACAGGGCACGATTTTCCAACAAAACCAACCCATGAAATTTCCTTGACCTCTTGCGAGTCCCAAACACTCACCAGCAGAACCCATCAGGACCTGGTTGTCCAGCTGCCGACATGTTTCGAACAGGTCTCCAGCGGCATATATCTACCGTTCTAAACTGGTAAGTCCCTTTCCAAGCTTGCCATCGTGTTTCCTCCCACCGCCAGCTCGGCCCATTTCCCTTATGATGAGAATCTACGCACATATCACAGACCTGTTCTGAATTCCAGTGTTGACAACATGCTATATTCAACTGATTCCTCCACTCAACCACACACTCGCACATTTGCATCGTTGAGACTCCCGCAGCTAACCAACGACCAGACCATGCCTGCGTACAGACATACAATGGTCTTTCCTCTTCAAAGACCGCCGCTCATTGAGTCTTTGTGTGGACCTGGGCCGGTTTGTTCGTGGCCAAAAATAGACCATAATGGGTTTATGATAGATCTTTATGATGGCATATGATCGCTCCTTGATCAAGTGTCAGAGTCATGGCCTTTGTTCGGTACGGCTTGCCTATATCAAGCCTGTTCCCCGAACAAACCAACTTCGCCGCTGGTCCTTCGAGTAGTTACCAAATTGAAACTTCATTTAAAGCCTGCTCAGCGCATCTTCTATTTCTCTCCATTCAAACACCCACCATCATCAATTGAGTTCATCGTCACCCAGCCTACGCTTTGTAAAATACCTGGTATTTCTTCTCTCTGCTGCTCTCGATACTGTCCAAGATGTCGAACTATGAGGACGACGAGGATCCATATTGCGGGGCGGAGCTACCGCAAGATGATCACCTAGCCCAGTCGCTGCGGCATCATTCACCGCAACAAGTGGAAGACGTGGATTTGTTTGAAGGAAATGCGGACGATAATCGGGTAGTTGACGACATCTTTGCCGGGAAATACGTCTATCCCCACGAATCGCCGGACTACGACTTTGCACTGCCTCAGCAACAGGATGATGATTCTCAAGCAGAGTCATCCAAAACCCAACAGCTCACGCTACCCCAGTCTGCACCATCACCATCGGTGCCAGCGGCAGAGTCATCCGAAACCCAACTCACGCTGCCCCAGTCCGCACCATCACAGCCGGTACCAGCGAGAACCCCACAACTCGCCCTACCACAGACTGCGCCATTACAACCGGCACCAAAGAACCTACCAAACTCACGTGGGCAACTGTTACAGCAAGGCTGGCAGAACCCTTATCCCACGTATGGAAACAATGCGCATTCTGGGGATATCCCACTCCAGTCTCATCAACCGCCGCCTCTTCAAGAATTCCAGTTGCAGCAGACCGGCTATCAACCGCTGCACGCTGTCTCGCAACATAACGGACGGTTTCCGGGCAGCCAAAACTTTGACACTTGGGGGAATGGACAGAGCAGCCACCTCCATCAGGATGACAACATTTCCCCGAAGACCATGGCTAACATCCACGGTGTGTTCCAAGATGGGGTAATGTCAAGCCTTATGGCCAGTTCTGGGCCCAGCGCCGTTCCCGCAGCGGGTTTCTCGGACATTGATCCCGCTCTTGGGTTCAATCTCAGCGCCGTTCCGGAACCGGGTTTCTCGAACGATCTCGCTCTTTCGTTCGACGAAGTCAGTTCCATCAGAAAGATTTTGCCACCGCACCAAAGACACCTCAAGATAAGAGTTTTAGGCCCGCCGTCACCAAGCCCGCCAGCGCCGTCATTTCAAGGCCAGGCGAAGCTCAAGCAAAACAGAAAGCTCAAGGACGATCCCGATAACCAACCATCGGCATTCTACTCCACGGTCGATCCGGTTGCGCCCTGGGGGCCGATGGACAACGCAGGCAGGTACATCTTCGATTACTTCAAGCAAAGTCCTGAGCTGTGGCCAGCCAAAACCTACAGCCGAGATCAACTCATCCAGTTCTTCCTCGGTAAAGGGCGGGTCCCGGCCAGGAATGATAAGCTCATTATTTGGATCCAGAACACGCCGGCACAGTCCAACGAGCGCTACTGCGCAGGGACAAGCTCTGGCAAGTGTCGTTGGTCGGGCTGCCCAAACCCAGGAAGGACAATCCTCAAAGGGTTTCTGCGAGTGGCATTCGACGAGAACTCATACATGACGAAACATGGCACCGCCGACCCATACCACAATGCCGGCTACATGCACTTGTACTGCTTTGAGGAGATTTTTGATCTTGGTTTCCTCATCCACTGGAGCGAAACTTTGTGGAACTTTGAAGTCCTGATCGATACACGGGGTTTCCCTCGCGAGAACAAGAACCGCATGTCTCTGACGCGGGACCATGAAGAGCTTGAGCAAGTGTTCCACCACTGGAAGAACGAGGAATACATAAGAACCCTGCAGAAGCTACGGGACGTTTCAAAGCGCCAACCAATGGACATGCCCAGCGTTTGGGCATTCGATGCGTTACCCAGGGCAAAGAAAGACTGCCTCTGGCGGAGACTCACTGATAAGCATCTTAGTCTCGAGGTCAAGGGCCGTCAGGCAACTCGAAATAAACGCGGGGGTGCTAACATTGGTGAGCACAGGGGTGATCTACGCAAGTTCTTGGAGCTCAAGGGTCGGCTGAAGCGCCAACGGCAAGACGAGGACGAGGAGGAGGATGGCCACGGTGATGGCGAGGGCGAGCTCGAGGCTCGGCCACGAAAGCGAAGCCGTCATGCTGCCAACAACCTCAACGAGACGAGCCAAAGTTTACGCCGCAACCCGCCGTCGCCGTTGCGACTGAACCAAACGCCCATTGAGCAGTTGCATGAGTTCCACCGAGGGCACCAGAACAGCGGGGCATGGACCCGCGCAAGGAGCAAGGACACGGTGGAATGCATTCAGAAGGTACTCAACAGTCCAACCCGTCTCAGTAGGCAGGCTGCGAGTGAGCTCGTGGATTTGCTCCAACCCCAGCCGCCCCATGTGCGCGACAAGGTGATCTCGGAGGCTCCGGAACATGCTAGCAGCCTGCTACAGCAACAGCTCTACGATGATCAGCTCGAGTCCCGGGTTGGCCGACTGCAAAAGACTGCAAGGCGCGAAGTGAGCAACTTCACCGAGAGGCTGGAGAGGGGTGGCGATCCCCGGCGGTTCCACACCCACTAAACAATAGCAAGGGGGTGCCGTGATCAGGCTCCTACCGGCTCGGTAACTTTGTCCTTTCTCTCTGTTAGTCACGCGGGCAGACCGAGTGAAAGAGAATGAAAGACGCAGTCTTGGTTCCTTCAAGAGGGTCCCCCCAATAAGATACCCCTCCCAAAATAGAGTTAGAATTGTATAAAAAATTGAATAATTGAATAAAGGTTTATTGAAAGAAAGATCAACGATTACGTGCGTCTCTGTTTGTTTTGTGCTCCATGTGGTGACAGTTTTTCGTTGTTCGCTGTGTATCTTCAAGGCAAAACGGCAGGGGGGGCTGGTTGTGCTCCTTCGCATTCTTCCGTCTCTCTCCTTTTCCATTTGTTTTGGTGGCCTCCAACGTTTTGAGGTGGGGTTGATGCAGGGTTGCTCGGTGGCCTCGACAAATCGGGGGTCCCTTTTAGCGCAGGGGCCAAATGAGACAGGAAGGTTTGAGGCGGCCTGCACCTGACAGCAGTGGCAGTTTCGAGCGTCGGGTGCGACAACGGGACACTGCTCGAGCACCCCGCCCAGCTGGCACTAACGATCATCGACTTCGGAACGAGCAAGATGAGGCACGCTCTCCTGCAGCCGCCAGCCGGCAACGGCATGTCCGAGGAACAGCCATGAAGCCCACCCAGATCATAGCTACTCCATGGAGGCAAGCACAGATTGCATGTGCATCTTGCATGCAGCCTGCGCAAGCGATCTAGATAGACGACAAGCCAGCAGTCAGAGGCTAATCATGTTGCCTGATGGAAACTGAGGACGCCTTGCGCAGAATCGGCGTCAACGAGCACCAGCCTAGTCGTTAGGCCATAGCATTATCACGAAGTCCTATCCAGTACCCGGTAATAGGTAGGTATATAAGGTAAGGTGAATGTAACGTCCATCCCGTCTTCCCGGGCTCTTCAAGTTGCAGCAACCAAGCACCTTAGCGGATCCACGATTCCTCCCCGAATTTGAACCCAGGTTTTCGGTTACCAGCGAAACACCTACCTAATACATTCCTCACACGCCAACCACCAAGTCCAAAGTGCGTAGACTGCACACCTAGCTATCATCGGTAAGTTCTGGGCTAGCCTTCAAGGCTTGCACGGGTCACTGGTTCTCGTCGTGACGGTGGGCCGTGTGCATGGATTGGCTGGCGCCGGCTAACCAGCAGTACAGGACAACAGTCTTCGCGCCCGGACTGGCCCGATCGTTGACAAGACGAGCAGAGTGTCGTCAAGGTCCACCTTAGTGCCCCTTGATTTTTGGTTTTAGCAGTGGGGGCGAGGCTCGGGCAGCTCCTCAAGGTGTTGTTGAACGGGATCCGCCAGCCGCTTCCAGCGCGAGGGGGGCAGGTAACCAACCGACTAGGGGATAAAAGACAGAAAACAAAAAGAAGAGGGTAAGTCGGCGGCGCCGTGTGCACACCGCACTGGATTCGAAGAAAGGATACCTAGCTTTCTTGCCAGGCCAGCACCTCGGTTCTTCGACCTCGACTTTCCCATCCCTTCCCATCCCTTTCATAAAGCCTCGCACCCCTCCCCTGTCAATTGTCGCCATCCGACAACTAAATGCCACGAAACTGACCGACAGTCAGCAAGGCCGCAACTAGAAGTCTATAATACACGGCCTGCTGCAGCTCGCCAACGCGCGCGCGTCGCATTCATTCGCGCAGGCTTATCGCGACAGGCGACAGGCGCATCATTGTTCGAGACCTCCCAGGTCCCCGAATCAATCCGACTCGCTATCCCGTTGTGCAGCGGCGACCGACGGGATCCCAGACAACGACCGCTTGTCTTGTCGCACAGCGGGACGAGTGCTTGTCGCAGCTCCACCATACCCCGTTGTTCCCCACGGCGTGTTCCCCGCAGCCTCATCCTCGTCCGGTGCACAGAGACCGTCATGGGAGGAGGAGCTACTGGAGGGCGCGGGGAGGATGTTGCTGGATCGACGAGGCAAGAAGCGCTGCATGTTATCGTCCTCGTAAGTTGTGTTTCGCTCTCTTCTCCCTGAATGCGAGCCATTCGCATTTCGTTTTGTCGCTTCCATCCTCCGATGTGGTCCCGTCTCTTTCTTCGCGGAAGTCGCGTGCTTCTCCCTTCTAGAACACTACCGTTGGCCACCCCCACTCCTTCGCCAGATCTGCTGCAGCTCCGTCTTGTTGCTTTTGCCAAGCCACAACACAAGCGTGCTGTGGGAAATCTCATTGCCAACCAGATTGGACTGATCGTACTTCCGCCCCGCCAACGTCTGGAAGGGGAATTGATATCGGATTTCTCATTCCGACGTGACTTTTTCTTTCTATCTTTACCATCCCAGCGAGGCTAGTCATCCCACAGGTGACAGGCCTGTACCTTTGTTGAAGAGTTACACAAAGACATCGGAAGCAAAATCGCCTCCCCCTGTCCCTTTTCTTTTCTTTGTCCATTCATGGATGTTGTCAAGAGCGCCCGGTAGCATGGGTCCTGCAGAGCAAAGGCCAACCCACCTCTTCTTCACTGCTTAGTGGCAGACGGGATGCCTCCGCCACTCATGCCCCTGACTCCTAGCTGGTCTAAGACGGCCACAGCCGCGAGCAGACGGTGCCTTGCATTGCCCTGCAAGGACACTTCGATGCTGGTCCACAGAGACACTGATATCGTCACGGAGGAACGACTTGATAACGGGAGCTAACTGGTAACCAGGGCTCGGGTGGAGGGCCTCTAGAGTCGAACACTACCTCGGTACTCGTGCGCTCGGTTGCATCTGGATGGGGGAGGGGCTCGATCATCAGTATAGATGCGGGTGTGCAGCTTAGTGGTATAAACAGGCTACTGGAACAGACACAGCCGCCGGGGCTTGGGGAAACAGAGGAGCTGTCATTACCTCATACACTCACAACAGGTCCTTTCGCTGGGCTTGAGGTGCCATACAAAAAGCCACTAGCGAATGCGAGCCACATCGTCTATTCGCTGATCGACACATGGCTCATTACCCACGCGCACCTCGATCACGTCGCCGGTTTTGTTATTAACACTGCTGGGCTGCCAGGAACCCGCCCCAAGAAGCTCGCTGGGTTGCCAAACACTATCGCCGCACTCAAGACTCACGTCTTCAATAATGTCATATGGCCGAACCTTACCGACGAGAACGACGGCGCCGGGTTGGTTACATACATGCGCCTGGTTGAAGGCGGTTCCCTAGCTTTGGGAGAGGGTGAAAGCAAGGGATATCTGGAGGTCAACGATGGGCTAGCCGTCAAAGTCTGGGGCGTTAGCCATGGCCACTGCATCGAACGTCACAGCCATCGTGGCAGCGGTAGCACCGCCAGTGTCTACGGTCGTCAGGGTAGCTTCGACCTTACATCGCACGGGCCTAGTATTGCTAGTCTTGGCATGGGCTCCAGCATGGGGGTGTTCTCCCCATCCCTACGCTCGGCAACACACCACAGCGCGCACAGCGCGAGTACGGGTAACAACCCGATGCTCCACACGTTTCTCCAGCAGCAACAGCAACAGCAACAGCAACACCGCGAGATGAGTGCCAGCCAGTCGGGTCTCGCCGCGTCAGCCATAAGCACTGGACGAGCCGGCTCCGTGTCGGGTGCTGGTACCCCCTTCGGCGAGTCCGTGTGCGTGTACGACAGCTCGGCGACCTTCATCCGTGACATCACAACGGGACGCGAGATTCTGGTCTTCGGCGATGTCGAACCCGATAGCATCAGTTTGTCACCACGCAATAGGATAGTATGGGCGGAGGCGGCACCCAAGATCGTATCAGGCAAGCTAGCTGCGATCTTCATCGAGTGTAGCTACGACGACTCGCAATCAGTAGACCGTCTCTACGGCCACCTCACACCACGCTTCGTTGACGAAGAGATGCGGGCACTGGTCTCGGAGGTCTCTGCCGTTCGCCTCGAGTTAGAACGCGCGCACGCTGTTGCCACAAGTGATGCCATGGAGAGGGGCAATTCCAGCGATACTAGAAGCATCGCTGACAAGAAGCGCAAGCGCCACGGGTCGGACGGCGTTGGTGCTATGCTTACCAGGAGGAAAACATCAGAGCAGGTGCCAGTACTGCCAACGAGCCACCCGTCACGCCAAATTCCGTCGCGCCTCAATACCGAGGAATCCATCTCCCCGAAGACAGCCAAAATGTCATTTATCGACTCCCTCTCCGAGATAGCATCCAACTCGACGGATTCCCCCCACCTTGCGACCACGACGACCAAGTCGGCTCTTGACGATGTCGACTTGTCTGCCAATTCGCTCAAAGTCCCGGCTTACATCGAGTCCCTCTCTGCTGCAGTTTCACCCGGTGGGACGGACTCTCCTCATCTCGCCACGCCGACGGCCAAGCTGTCGCTTGCTTCCTTTCCGGCCACGCCGGTGAGCGGGACAGGCGATGACGATGACGAAACCATCGAGGATGTCGCAGATGCTTCTGGGGTTAACTTGCCCCTGCAAGGGCTCAAGGTCGTCATCATTCACGTCAAGGACAAGCTCAACGACGGACCTACTGTGGCCGAAATCGTCCTTGAGCAGCTGAGAGCGCACGAGAGCGAGTCGAGAACAGGGTGTGAGTATATTGTATCCTACTCTGGCCTTTCCCTCTATCTATAAAGCCTCGCCATCTTAGCATCGCTTTGTAGTGCGGATGATCTTATATGTTTTCTTTCCTTCTTTCACGCGTTCCTTTCTTTACGTGGCTTCTTGCTTCCGCACTTTCTGGGATACCCACCATACTACACCTTTTTTTTCATTTCTCTGGCGCTGGGGGCGTCGGCGCAAGGCAGGAAATATATGGGCACCGGTTCCTTGAAGACGCAGGGCGGTTGTTTTGTTGCTGTTCTAGTTGAAAGTTATCTGGCCTTTTTGGCTCTATACGCGGTTTATGGGGGGGGGAGGCGAAGAGAGGAGTTGGGGTTTGGAGACGGATTTGTTTACGTTCTTGTTAAGCCTTTACGATCTAGCTTACTCTTCCTCATATATGGTTGCTGCGCTACGTGCTTCATATCCCCCTACACTCGCTCATGAACGCATGAATGCTTGTGACGTAGACGGGGAATTTTGTACTGGGAGGGTTGGTGTTTATGGCAGAGGCGAAAAGGGGCTGGGGGAGGGGTGGGGGGGTTCGGTGTTTTGCTGTATTTTACGAAAGAGACTTTTAGTCGATGACCTTATACGAGAATGACATTTATTTAACACTGAGACCTAAGGATCTTTCTCTCGGGTGCTGTGTCTCCATTGTGTGAGACATACACGAAACGAACAAACGTGTCTGGGAATCAATGTACGGTGCACTTCCTGAATCTATCTATTTCAACGAGGCGAGCAGCAATCTCTACTCCTATCCAATAATACCCCCCATCCAAGTCCTGCTCAGTATTACCACTCCAGACCAGTACACTAATTTGCGAGGTGTTTGTTCGGCAACTTCGCAAGCCCCTCGGCACCACCGAGATCCTTCTCGAAATCCGGCCTAGGAAGCTCAATGGCCTCGGTGACTCGACCGTATGTTATACCTCCCAACCTGCCCATCGGACGAAGAACCTACAATATCGTTAGCTGACTGCACCACTCATCACAATGATCATGGGAAGCCTACCTTGGGATCAATGAGATTCCTCTCCTCGTTAATCGAATCCTCCCTAGCCCAAAACCGCGTCCCCTCAATAATAACCATCGTCCCCGACTTCTTCCCCGGCGTGGCCTTGCTATCGAACTCGCGGAAGCTCTCCAGCTTCCCCTCAATACTGAACACCGCCTCGCCCACACGCGCTACGCGCGGCACCGTCTCGCAGTCATACAGGGGCGTCAGCCCGCTGACATCCCACTCTGACGAGCCATACGGCGCATTGATGCTCGTGCTGTTGGCGGCCTCGATGAAGTCCTCGCCGATGATGTTGATGACGCACTCGCGGGTCGAGAGTAGGTTGCGCACGCTGTCCTTGGCGCGGGTGGCGTCAGCGGGGCCGGTGAAGCCGATTACGAAAAGGGGCGGGTCATGCCCGATCATCTGGAAGTAGCTGAAGGGGGCGAGGTTGGTGGTTGTCCCGTCCTCGGAGCGGGTCGAGAGGAAGGCGATCGGCCGGGGGATCACGGCCGAGATGAGGAGCTTGTAGTTGGAGGAGCTGAGGCGGCCATCGGCGTGCGGGTCAATGGAGATGTGAGCGGGGGCCGAGGACGGCGCGAGCTGGTTGGCTCCGCCGCCGAAGGTCCAGGACGGCGAGGGCGTTTGGGTGTACCGGAAGCTGGAAGTGGTGTCAAATGGGGGGCGGGAGGCTTCTGTTTTCTTGAAGTCCGGGTGCGGGTTGCGCTTCAGCTCGGCTTCGAAGTTGGCGGAGCGTTCTGCCGCCATTTTGGGGTTGCTGTGGGTGGTGATGCTACGGGGTTTGCTGGGGCTAACTGTCTGGGAGGATGTGGAATATGTTTCTCTGGTTGCTGTGATCGCGATAGGGGAGCGTGGGAGCTGCCATGGTGGAGAAAATCGTGACTTATAAGCCGGCCGGCTTGCATGAGTAGGATGGAGTTGTCGCGAAAGGAGGGGCAAGTGGAGGGGAGCTCGCTTGCCGTCGGGTAAGGGACAGCGGAACAAAGGACGGTTCGGCATCTCGCGCCTGGGCTGCGGCTCGATTCCCGTGGGTTTTCCCATGAACTGGGGCCTTCGGCGATTAGGAGTCAGAAATCAAGCTCAACTCCGCGATGCACAGCGATGCACGGCGTAGCAGGCAGCTTCCCACGTCCGGGGAGCTTAGCCAGGCAGGTACATTCCGTGACTGCCGACTTGCCAATCGATGATGCAACAGGGCACAGTTGCGACCGAGAGCCGCTCCCGGTATGCACGTAATTCGGCTAGTGGAGGTGCGCCTGACTAATCCCGTCCTAGTTCCCCAGCAGATCTTGTCAAGATTGACGGAAGCCTGGGAAGTGTTGTTATTCCCGATCTTGTCTTCGGCGATCGCGACCCTAACCCTAGGGATCCGTGATGTCCTCAACTCTCTAGACTTGCTCGAGGATGGGTCGAAGGAGCACACTAAAGCAGTCATTGTCTGCCTAGACTTCATGCGCTCTAGCTGACCTTTTTTTTCAGCCACAGAAAATGGATGCTTTTTCATGCGACAGCTCGTCGTGCCCGTCACCGCGCACCGAACCCTGTCTTCAGTCCTTTCGCCCCTAGGCCCCTGAGCCCCTGAAAATCTTCCACCATGGCAGCAAACCCTACTTTCCTAACACTCTTTGAGCACGCTGCCAAGCACCTAAGCGGCTATGATATCATCTACACAAACGGCCAAGAACACGGACTCGAAACCCCCTATGGCCTCCAGCTTACAATCCGCCACGATGATTCCGTCTCCCTCCGCCGGACCAACACCAGTAGCACACCGAACAACCCCAGCCCCAACCCCAGCTACCTCTACCGCATCTTTCCCGATTACATGGCCTCTTTCGCATGGTACGACACCTCCTGGCCAGGCAACCCGCCCGGGAAATACCACGTCGACCAAGACGTCCTAGAGGCCCGCTAGCCCGACTGGAACACCTCGTACGAAGCCTGGGTCACCCGGTACGAGACCCAGTTCCAAGCACAGGAGCTACATCTCGGAGCTAATGTTGAGTTGTTCCCGGATAAGATGGGGTGAGTGCTCTGGGACTAGGAGGGGTTTCTCCTGTGCTCTTGGCTTGTTCTCGGAGCGGATGTGGAGGCTGTTAGGCACGAGGGTGATCGGAGAGGAGAGTACCTGCTCAAAGGGGATGATGTGGACTTGACTGTGGCTGGGTTTCTAAGAGGTTTAGTTGGCTCGTTTGGTGGTCTCTAGGAGATTGGGAGAGCCTGCGCTTGAATCTGAAGGTAAGGCAGGTAGAAGCTGAGCTGCGACTCTCCTGTTGTGATGTCATGATGTCACATCGCTGGGGTTGCCGTCAGTTATATCATTCAAGTTTACAGCCTGCCTTTTCTATCGGAATGTTTGGAGCTGGATGAAACAAGACCAGACACGTATGTTGGGATCTGTCTAGAAAATCAAATAATGGTGGAATTACAGAGTCTCGACCCCAAATACCAAAGAATTGAACATGAAACGAACATCAGCCAGGAAAGAACTGGTATAAAATCAGCCGATGTTCTAGAAGTGACATTGCTCCGGTGCAACCAGACCAAAACAGTCTGCCTAGCAGTCCGCGGCACATGATTTGAATTATGAGGCAAGGACTCGCCATGCAATGTGGAATCATGGAAAACTCTATGAATATCTCGTTCAGGACGGTTCAGGACTGCAATGAAGCCGAGTAGCGAAAGGCTTGTGTAGGAAGTGACGAAAAGAGGTAAACCTTCCGGGGTCCTCAAAGACTTCCATGTCGGTGAGCGGGGCTTCTTCTGCGTTGGGTTTCTCTTGCTATGGGAGAGACCATGACAAATTCCGATAGAAAAATGCACGCTTTGAATGTTCAACTCGGTTACCGTTATAGTCAAATCATGATCCTTCCTGTTCTCACCCATGACCACTAAAAGATGGGTCTCGGTACAGCCAGCCGCCGGAAACGCGTTCCGGATATACTCGACCCCATCTCATATCAACGGGAAACCAATTTATGCCAAATCTCGAGCCGGCTCGTCTGGATGAAGTGCAAGTCTTGTCATTGATTCCTGGTTACCCCAACCGCAGAAACTCACCATTGGCTGGCGTGTTGGCCTGACAGCGGGATGAGATCGATCTATAAAGAGCTTCCCCACGGGGAATCTCTTGCAAAGTTGGGTTTCCATCTCAACCTATCGTCGTTGTGACTCTTCTTCCCACCCAGGCTCCAGAGAAGAGATAACAGGGGGTCACAATGAGACACATAACGAAATCGCTCGCAGGGCTGCTGCTTGCGTCTTCCCTTCCCGGCCCTGGATTCCTGGCTGCAGGAAAGCACATCATGATTCCCGCCACAAGCTTCGATTCGCAAGCCAACTTTGACACGGACTGGGACTACCAATATCCTTGGGGACCGGACCACAATGGAGCTGCACGCATGGCGAAGGGCCAAGTCACCCTCTCCGGTGGGACGCTGACGATCACGGCCAAGAAGGTAAACGGGGAGAAAGCGGCATCCCACGGTGGGAAGCAGATCGCCATCAAATATCTCTCCGGCGCCGTACACGCCAAAGAGAATTTCAACGTGGCACGGGGAGGCGGTTACGACTTTTCTGGCGAGTTCCGCGCAACGACTGGGCGTGGCACCTGGCCTGCCTTCTGGTTGACAGCCGTCAAAGGATGGCCTCCTGAGATCGACATGGCCGAGTGGAAAGGGTCCGGGAAAGTCTCGTTCAACACCTTCAACACTTCGTCCCAGGTCCGCGCGCGCGACATAAACTATCCAAACCCCGGGGATTTCCACAAATTCCGATGCGAGGTCCGAGACAAGAACGGAAAGGACGTCGAGATCAAGTTCTTCATGGATGGAAAGTTGATCGAAACACAGTACGGAAGGGGATATGTTGGACAACCAATGTACCTGTGAGTGCTAATAGACTCCTGTTGGACGGAGAAGGAATTGCTAATACGGGCGGAAAAGGATTATCAACCTCCAAATGGAGGGAAGTTCGGGTTCCCCTGGCCCAAACGAGAGTAAGAGATTCCAAGCTCTGGTGCCGATGTTGCCACACTCACTGACCTCTTCTCTAAAAGACACACTGTATCAGGCTCGTAAAGTTGAGGTATGGAGTTATAATTCGTGATCCTGTTTGTATGGGCAGTCCCATTAGGCACCTGTTTCGATTCTTCGTGAAGCTCGGTGGTGAACAGTCAGTCGTGGCAAACACAGGGACTGTTTGTGAGCAACAAACGAAGCACTGGAATGATGATGCCGGAGGAATGTCCTAAATAGGCAGCATTTTTCTCCCTTTCTTGGCCGAATACGTATCATGAGCTGCGAGACTGCGGCGCTGCCTGGCGAGGCGTTGTGGCTTGCCACGTCTACCGTCGCCGAATGGATCGCAGAGAGTGCAAATTTCCTGCGAGGCTCGCAGCTGGCAGTGGATGTCCAATGGCCGCGCCCTGCCGAGATGTCCGCGACGGTGTCTGAGACGGGGAGGAGATTCGTCTCGTGGCAGATCGTGGTCGACAGCATCGGGAAGCACTGTGATTAGGTAACTCCCGCAGGGAGGGAACCACAGCTGGGAGGTTGCCCGCCGCCCGTGACACAGCAGGGAGTTGGCGTCATTTTCGTGATTCAGTACCTTAGTAGGGCTGACCAAGGGCTGTGTTCGACCCTAAAATCCTTGCCCAATCGCTGCCGGACTTACGGCTCACGGAGATGGTGGTCGTTCAACTCAACTTCCACCGGCCTTTGGCGGGATTCATGCCTGGACACGCAGACCATCGTGCTCTGCAAACTCTATTGCCCGCGGTGGGTGTGGGAGACGTCAAACAGGAGGGTCTTCCTCAGGAGCCCCGGGGCCAGGGGTTCGTGATGGTTCCTGGTGCACGGCAACGTCGGATGCGGCATGCTGCGGGGTGTTGGACGCCGCGGGACGAGAGTGAGATCCGTCTCGATTTTCTTCCAGCAGGCTGGTTCCCTTTCTCACACGACCGCGCGTTGCTCTTCCAGGTTTCGGGTCTCAGACTTTCAGCTCCCGCAGAAAATGGAGCAGGAAGGATCGGGTCTCTCTGATCGAGGCTGGGCGCCAATAACAGACAGGGGTTTAAACGCTTGTGCCCCGCATCAACTGCTTGGCAGTTAATTATGGACGGGGCGAAGCACCTGAACGGCTGGGGACTGGCAGCGCCTGTCGCTGTCAATGCCACCCGTGGACCAGTCTGGGAAAAGGATGCTGCCCTCCTTTTCTCTGTATTTGTCGTGCTTCATGGAATCCAAATACCTGCCAACAGACTGTCTGTTTCATTCACGTGCTGTGCCAGATACCGGGAAGCGCGAGTCAGATGGGGATCGCCGTGACTTCTTCGTATGTGTAGAACTGCCAAGTTGCCCTGCATCCTTGTTTCGAAGGGTAGCCATCGTTAGCTCGCCTCCATCTAGAGGAACCAGCTGGTGTGTCTAAGCTGCCGTCCGACACGACAGGACGGCATACTGCAGCGAGAACGTGCCATCCCTCACCGTCCACGCTGCGAGCTTCTTGGTTGTGAAGGCAGGGACTTGGAGGCTGGACAACCAGCGCCACTCGTAACGGTGCATGAAGACGGTCTGGAGGGCGCAGATTGCAATTGTCGACAGCGGTTGGGAGAAGAGTGGTGGGACGTAGGTTGCTGCTCTCCCCTAATCCGTATCGATCAAGAAACTTGGAACCTTGGCCCTTGGATCCAGTTGGGGGCCGGGCCATCGTTCAGCCCAACATTGCCTTGCCTCCTGTTGGCCCGTCTCCTGAAGAAGCGTGTGGCGGTCACTCTTGAGGTGCGGCGCTCAATCTCGTCCCGCTCGCTTCATCGCCGACCTTTCTCACTGTGCCAGAAGCGACTTCCAATAGTCTTCTCACCACATCCCGGCGATCTAGCGATTCAGCAATCCCTTCACCCTGCCGATGCCGTCGTGATCCTCCCAGGTTTGGCGAGAGACGCCCTTTTGGCTCTCTTATCGCTGTGTGGTGGCGAGATGGCGGTAACGGCGAATAGAGCCGGGGCCACTGCGACGCTACCCCGGGACATCAGGTTTCTTCACGAGGTTGTTTTCGCCCTTCTTGTCGTCCCGGGCTTGCTGAGCCGGGGCATCGCGACTGCAGCGTGTGGAGTCAAGTTTCTCTACCCGACGACAGGCCTGCAGTTCTACCACCTCGACACCATCAATGTCACATACCAGTCCAGCTTCTCCCAGCCGACACTGTCGTTGCTGTGTGGCGAGCGCAAAGCACGGCCATCCGAGAGTTAGTGACACCCGAGTTTCCTTCCCTATCCCCTCGCCAAGCACCCCCGGGCGCTGCATCGATGCAAGCCCCTCCATTCCATTCTCTTCCGCTCCTCTACGAAACCGACCAAGCACCGACGGTCGAGCGCGCAAAACTTGCTCTTTTCGCCGCTGCAAATCGCGGGCAGTTGCGTGCGCGGTTTTGCTGACTGATGATTGATTGTTAACATTCGCCTCCTGCACGACAGAATTTCGACTCCAACGCGCGACCCCGGTGGAGAATCAGCTCGTTCCATTAAACTTCTCCTCAGCTGACCCTTGCTGGTTCCATCTCGAGCCCCATACCGACGGGTGTGGAGACGACAGCCCGAGTTTTGTCCTGTGGCCAGGCGAGCGCCCCAGTAACCCGCGGACAACGATCGGCCTGCTTTCCACGACCGAAGCGATTGCGCCGACGGCGACTGCGACTGCGACAACGCCCGGATTGTTAGATTCGGCGCCACCCACGACCGCCACGCCTTCGCCCACGCCCTACCTCATCACCCAAGCCGGCATCGTGGCTCCCCGAGACCCTCAGGGGGGTCAAGACCTCAGCGCCGGCGCCAAAGCCGGCATAGGCATCGGGATAGTCCTGCTTTTTGCCGCCGGCGCCATGGCCGCATTCATGTACTTCAGACGTCGGAAGAAGGGCCAGGAATCCGACTTGGGCCGCGCAATCCGCGGGAGGAAGCCCGAAAAGTCTCTGGGACGGAACGGGGCCTCGTCCGTAAACTCGGGCCGGTCCGATGAGCCGCTCAACCCGATCGTGGACGGTTTCCCCGGCTCCATGGGCTACGATGATGTGCGATCATTGCACTCGCTGCACTCGATAGACACTCATAACACCCAGCCCTCCCCATCCGCGGGCTATTCACCAAATGTCTCACATAACGGCGGGTATTGGACTGATCGAGACGAACTCTCGGCTGCTCGTGGGTTTTGGACAGACCGGGACGAACTTTCGGCTGCCCGCCTGAAATCCCAACCCATCCCGATCGTAACCTCGTACGGGCCAAACCCTGTCACCCCAACCCTCACCCCCCGAGCGAGTTCGCGGGGCGACCTGAACGCCCGCGCCGCCTCCTCGATCTCGATCGACAGCCGCGAAGGTGTTCCTCCGATGCCACTGGGCCCCTTCATGCCGGAATATACCGACTACCACAGTATGTCGCCCCTCTCGAAGCCGAGGATCTCTTCGTCACCCCCGCGAAAACCCGCCGCACCGATCATTGTCTCTTACGGACCGAACCGAGTGACGCCCACGCCCGCCGTAACTACTCCCACAGTGCCTCCTGATGAGACCATCTTCCAGCGCAGCAAGGACCCACAACCCCTCGCTCTGCATGATCGCCAGTACTCTTGGGAGGATTCGCCCATTGAGCCGATGGCACCATCCGCCATGGGGCCTCTCCCCCCGTACGCGTCGAGTCTCGAATATATCGCCATGGAAAAGGGTGCCATCCGCAAGCTGGCTGAGCCTCAGGCTCAAGCCGAACTACCACCCACCAAGGATGGATACTACCACGGATATACGTCTGATATCGTCGAATATTCGGAGCTACCTGGCGCTGCGCGGAACAACGAACCGCAGCTACCGTACCATCCTCACCCGTATAAGCGGCATCCGGAGGCAGGACTATCGAGCAGCGGTGGAGCTCCGATCGGAAGCGGGAGCGGGAGCGGGAGTGGGAATAACGGAGGCGGAGGTGGGCTGAGGGAAATTGACGAGCAGAAGTTCTTGCTGTTGCCGGAGATATCAAACCTACGTGCCCAGAAGAAGAAAGCCCAAAGACGGGATCAAGAGGAGGACGAAGAGGACGAATATGATCTTGGCGAACCCCGCCGGAGGTGACCTCGGTGAGATTTCGAGTTCTCTCCGGTTGGGTTTGGGGCGGGGAGCAGAGCTCGAAATACTATCGGTTACGGCTCGAAAAAAACGCCGAACGAAGCGGGGAGAAGGAACGCAAGGACGAAGTCAGAAACGCAGTTATAAGAAGTGTGGCGCATACCATTGGGAAGGCGTCTGGAGTCTATCCTTAATTTCCCCGTCAAATGTTTATCTGGGAGGAACCGGGAGGTTTTGCATCTAGCGATCTGGAATGGGGAAATATCGGCATATCTTGTTCGACACAATCCTCCAAGTTGAGGGCAAAGGGGTAGTTTGGATATCTTGATTTTCGAAATGATGTGGGAGGATGGAAATGGATATCTCTAATCATATTTACACTAGGTATGTATCCAGAGCGACTCATGATGGAGAGCCTAAGCCCCGACGGGGATTCGCGAGCCGCTGAGACGGCGTGAAGGCCTGACGTCGCGATGACAGCCGTGTTGCCTTCAGCGACTTGTCATGAAATCGACGAGAGGGCGGAGAGGTGGCAACGTGTTGAGTTTGTTTGAAAGATACCTATTATGCAATCAACGGACAAGACGTCCAAGCTATCAGTTCTTGACATGGTTGTTGATCTCTCATCCCTAATGATTTGAGTCTTTCGTGCATTTCGCTTCTCAGCTTCCTAGACGGTCAAGACATCCCAACTAAAGACAGGGGTGAGTGCCGCAACTAAGGTTGCCTGATATTAACTACAAATACGACCTTGATAGGAAAGGAAGATGCAATTCCTCTCGCTAAGATATCAAGTTCGAGTCTATCAGTCCAACCTACCCCACTTCCCCCATTATTCCTTTTCCATCGACAAGAGACAAGTATTATTCTCGATGTATTCAGCTTTCTCTTCTTGTACTTGTATCATTTGGTCCTGATCTTTGAGTTTATGTCGACTGTGTCGGTCCGCGCCAGGGTGCGTCAAAAGTGGGCCGAGCACTGGAGACTGTAGGCCAATTCCTAGTAGCGGTCCCGCTAAGAATTTAGCACCCAGCTCCGTTACCGCTCGGCAGAAAAAGTTCCTAAGCTTTGTCCTTCACCCCAAAAAATTTTGGGTGCCCCACCATTCATCTCGAAGGTAGTTCGGACATTTCTACGCCGCCGACTACGTCAAACAACTCAATATGGCGCCGCTCAAAAGAAAAACCGTTGACGACGACTTCGTCTTTACCATCCCCGACGATGCCGACATCCCAGAGGAGGAGGAGCAGGCTGCTGTAGCCCCGCCACCCAAGAAGAAGGCCAAGACGGGCAAGAAGAAGGGCAAGAAGGCTGCCGCTTTCCAGGAGGAAGATGATGTTGAGGCGGGCCCTGGTGTCGGCATCTGGGGCGAGAACGACGAGGACGACGGCGCTATGGACTCAGAGTTTGAGTTTGTTGCTGCCGGCGTAAATGAGTTCAACGCGGATGACTTTGAGGGCTGGGGCTTCGAGGGCGCAAAGGGCGCTACGGGAGGGGATAAGAAGGGCGTGGATATCGATGAGATTATCCGGAAACGGAGGGAGAAGAGGGAGGCCAAGGCCAATGGCGGGAAAGCGCCCCAGAAGAAGGCTGTCGTGGAAGAGGTGGAGGAGGAGGATTTCGTGGAGGAGGAAGTCATGCAGGTTGACCTGGATGACGAGGACGACGAAGTGCTCGCCGAGGATGCGTTCGGTATGGGCGCTGGGTCGGATGTCGAGGAGTCTGAGAAGGAGGAAGGCTCCGACAAAGAGGATGCCGAGGATGACGATGCCGAGGATGTCGAGGAGGACGACGACGACGCTGCGTCAGACGCTGACTCGGTTGCGACACCGCTGCAACACCCCGCCGATTACGAAGAATCGGAATCAGAGGCGGAGGACGAGGAAGAGGAGGCCAAGAGGAAAGAATTTTTCGCAGCCCCTGAACCGGAGAAACCCGGGCAAGCTGGTGGAATGGCTTCCTTTCAGGAGCTGTCCCTTTCGCGCCCTATCCTTAGGGGTTTGGCCGCGGTGGGCTTCACAAAGCCGACACCTATTCAGTCCAAGACAATACCGATCTCTCTGGAGGGCAAGGACGTTGTCGGTGGAGCCGTCACTGGATCCGGTAAAACAGGTGCTTTCGTCGTTCCAATCCTGGAGCGTCTTCTCTACAGAAATAAAAGAGTCCCGACGACCAGAGTCGTCATTCTCACACCGACTCGTGAGTTGGCGATACAGTGTCACGCGGTCGCCATCAAGCTGGCAGCCTACACGGATATCAAGTTCTGTCTTGCCGTGGGCGGTCTCAGTCTGAAGGTTCAGGAAGGTGAGCTACGCTTGAGGCCGGATGTGGTCATCGCCACACCTGGTAGATTTATCGATCATATGAGGAACTCGGCAAGCTTTGCCGTAGACACTGTTGAGATTCTTGTTCTGGACGAAGCCGACAGAATGCTAGAAGATGGGTTTGCGGACGAGCTGAACGAGATTCTCACAACTCTGCCGAAGTCCCGGCAAACTATGCTGTTCTCCGCCACCATGACATCGACCGTCGACAAGCTCATTCGGGTGGGCCTCACAAAGCCCGTCAGGATTATGGTAGATACCAAGAAAAAGACGGTCACAACGTTGGTGCAGGAGTTTGTTCGCTTGCGCCCGGGTCGCGAGGAGAAGCGCATGGGGTATCTTCTGCATATCTGCAAAACCCTGTACCAGGAACGGGTCATCGTCTTCTTCAGGCAAAAGAAGTTTGCGCATCGAGCACGCATCATCTTTGGGCTCTTTGGGTTATCGTCTGCCGAGCTGCACGGAAGCATGAACCAGTCACAGGTATGTGGAATCCTCCAGTGCTGAGCATGATGTGGAAGGCTAACTATTTCTAGCGTATTGCGAGTGTCGAGGCATTCAGGGACGGTAAGGTGTCATATCTCTTGGCTACGGATCTCGCTTCTCGTGGTTTGGATATCAAGGGAGTGGACACAGTCATCAACTACGAGGCCCCTCAGTCGCTCGAGACCTATGTGCATCGTGTTGGTCGTACGGCCCGTGCTGGGCGCACAGGTGTTGCCATCACGCTGGCTGCTGAGCCGGATCGCAAGGTCGTCAAGGCCGCCGTCAGACAAGGAAAGGCCCAAGGCGCCAAGATCATCAGCCGAGTAATCGAGGCAGCCGTTGCCGACAAGATCCAGGCCGAAATTGACGAGTTGGATGACGAGATCGAGGCCATTCTGGAAGACGAGAAGGAGGAGAAGCAGATTCAGCAAGTTGAGATGCAAGTCAAGAAGGGAGAAAATCTCATCAGATATGAGGATGAGATCAACTCACGGCCAAGGAGGACATGGTTTGAGAGTCAAGAGGACAAGAGGGCAGCCAAGGAAGCCAGCCGAGCCGAGCTGAACGGCGTCAGGGACAAGCTCAAGAAGAAGAACGAGGGTAAGCTCAGCAACAAGGATAGGAAGATCTTGGACTCGAAGATGGAGAGATCCGAGGGCAGAGCTTGGAAGAAGGGACGGGCCGAGAGAGACGGCAAGGGCGCAGTCTTGAATCTCAAGAAAGCCAAGGACAAGGCCCCTGGCGAGAGCGCGACCAGGGGGCCTAAAAAGGGGCCTAAGAAGGGCGGGCATCGGAGAAAATAGTGTACTAAATTAGGGGGCAGACTATGTTGATGATATCCAAATGAAAGAGCTCATTGCTCTCTTATTCTGAAAACGTCTCTGACATCGAGGCTCTGGCTACGAATCTTGCCCAAGTGTGTAGTGGGGTGCCCACTGACCCGTGCATGCGACTGTTTGTGGGCAGTTGCAGGTGACGTAATTTGGCGCTGAGCAAGCCCCGAGGCCACCACCGAAGATCTTGGCAGCCACGAGCTTCATCCCCGCGTCGAGTTATGCATCGGAAATATGTCTTACTCACACACACATCGCTGTCGCCGTCTCGAATGTTGACATCGTACGATGTAGTGGAGACATTGGTCTAAAAAGCGACGCTCAATCTACTGCAACACTACCCTTTGCGCAAGGTATTGACCTGTGCAACAGCTCTGCTTGTCACTGCTACCACATGCTGACGGCACGAGGCTGCATTTTTGGAACGACGCAAGGCAAACATCGAACATCCAGGCAAGGAACAACTGTTGTTCACTCCTCACGTGTACCTGGCGCAAGGCTTTGCGCGCGGGGCTTCCCGACCTGTTTGAGAGTTTAAAGGGCCTGAACCGGCACGCTGGCTCCCTTCGGACGATTTCCCCCGCCTCGTCCCCGTCATCGCTCGAGTCTACTGCGATACCTATTCCCCGCGTCCGTCCGCGAACGGCTGCACGTATTCCGAGCCATCTCGATCCCGTACTACAAACAGCGCCTACAGGGCCGTATATACCGCTTCCTAGTCGAACGCCAACACCGGCGCCAAAACCAGACTCGGCTGATCGACAACGCGCGCCAGCAGACTCGTCGGTTGCTGGGAGGCGAAGAGAAACCCGAGGGGCGGAGGAGCCCACCAGCGGGTGTGCAGCCGCTGACGACGCCGCTTGCCAAATACTCCCCGGAGGGAAAGAACAACGAAAAGATGTCACGATATGGCTACGGGTACGGGGTCGGGTCTGGCGCCTCGGGCAACGCGATACCCCCGCGTGAGGGCGGCGCACGACGCAAGCGGCTGGCGGCCATTGCAGGGTCCGTGTACCGCGCCGGCGCGGCCGCTGCGACGGAGATAAAGGATCAATACAACAATACGCGGATCAGGAACGTCGAGGTGGGGGAGCAAGTGTCCATCCCAGGGGCCTTTCCAGATGTGTCGATTATAACCAACGGCGAAGAGCAAATGGTGTTGTTCCCATCGTATGCGATGAAGCACGTCAGGTTATCGGGAGATCTTGGGCCGGCCCCCGGTGCTGAGGGCATGTCGGCTGCGCAGATGGGGATGGATGACGAGGAATATTGGCGGCACGAGTGGGCAAGGCTGGAGGATGAGAAGGCGGTGGTCGATGTTGACGTCCGTGGTTGGATATACGCTCCTAGCAAGGGGCCCATGACCCGGCGAAACCGGATGATGATTGGGCTCGCGCGAAGGTTGAGCGGAATTCCCGTCCCCACTACGCAGTCTGACCAAACTCCAACGAGCACGCACGAGGAGCACGAGCGGATGAGGGAGGAGCGGAGGATTGCAAAAGAGGCCCGAGAGATTGAGCGGAAGGGCCAGGGGGAAAAGGAAATCGCGAACAGGGGCGGCTACAGCGAAGCGCCGAGGGAGGACAACGACTTTGACGATGAAGATGCGGGTGGTCGTGCAAACGGTGGGAGTGGGACACAAACTCCTATATCCCCACCAACCTCTCCGACTCTTGGCCCAAGAGCTTCGCTTGCGCCGCCATCTGGGATGTCTGCCGCCGAGCTGGCTGTTGCCAACGCTAACTTGATGGCAAGGATAGGGCCATTCATGACCACGCCTCTGGTACAGATCCCCATCACCTTGTTTTTCTACAACGACGAGAAATCGATGTCCAAGACGATTATGACCAATGATTCCGGCCACTTTTTGACACGCGCGGCCCTGGACTTCGTTCCCACACACGTGCGGGTCCTAGCTAACGAGGATATCTCGTCGGTCGAGCCCATCCAAATCATCGAGCCCAGGGGTGTGAGCCTAATCAGCGACATCGACGACACGATCAAGCGGTCCAATATTGCCTTGGGCGCACGCGAGATCTTCAGAAACACATTCATTCGTGACCTGGCGGATTTGACAGTTGAGGGCGTGAAGGAATGGTATCACGCGCTTTCGAACATGGGGGTCAAGATTCATTACTGCTCGAACAGCCCATGGCAGTTGTTCCCTATGCTCGCAACCTACTTTCTCACAGCCGGTTTGCCACAGGGATCCATCCATCTGAAGCATTACAGCGGTATGCTCCAAGGCATTTTCGAACCCGTGGCCGAGAGGAAGAAGGGCACCTTGGAGAGAATTCTGCGAGATTTCCCTCAAAGAAAGTTCTTACTCGTCGGCGATAGCGGTGAGGCGGATCTCGAGGTCTACACAGAGCTTGCTATCGCGAACCCCGGCCGGATCTTGGCAGTCTTCATCCGCGATGTCACTACCCCTGATCAAATGGGCTATTTCGACACTTCGTTCGGTGGTAACCTCAACCAGCGTGGTGAGCGAAAGGAGGCGCGGATCAGCTCTCAAGGCCATGATACGGATGACAACCCCGCCAGCAGGCCCAGACTCCCTCCCCGGGTTCAGACTGAGCCATCCAGCGCGGGAGGGAGGCCTGCCATAGGAACACTGATTGACTTATCAGATGATGCGGAGCTTGTTAGTCCCAACGATAGTTTAGCCAGGACAGATAGCAACTCCAGCAAGCAGAGGTCAGCGTCAAACGTGGATTTACTTTCACGAAAGCCGCCGCCGCCGCCTCGTCCCGCCAAGCCCGTGGCGCTGCGCAGTACCCCATCCGATTTTGGACGCGCTTCTCGTTCTCACAGTGGCTCAGGAGCAAGCAGCCCCCATCCATTGACGAAGGTACAGAGCGCTAGGCAAACTCTGGACGGAGCGAATTTCTCACAGGAACCGCTCTCGTCTGGTTCCAATGGCTCAAGATCAACTCCTCCGCCGCCGCCGCCACCTCTTCGCCGACGCGGCACGCCATCTCTATCAAATGCCAACTCAGATATCGCCGAGTTAGACGCGCTGGCTGGCGCTGCAAACCCACTGCCAGTGGGAATAAACGCAGCAAATGAGCCGATCAACAAGAAGTTGGATCTGTGGAGGCAGCGACTGGCGCGTGCCCACGACATACTGGACCAGCAAGGGGTGCAGCTATACACATGGAGGAAGGGAGACGATGTCATCAAGGAGGCAGAGGGGATAGTGAAGGAGGCGCTCAAGGGTAACAGGTAGCGTTTGGAAATAGAATTTATCTGGAAGTGCGGGATGGGCACATACACCCCGTAACAACTTGGAGGTGATCGCGGTTGCCTAGATGCTAGAAGAAATCAGCATGGTTGTACAGTGCAGAGCCCAATGGATTTGGAAGTGCTTCCATGTTGAAAGATGCCGTTGAGACACGGAGTAGTCCGTACGGATTAGTCCACAAGCCAAGCTCGCCTGCCCCTCATTTGTGGGCTTCTTGGCGTCGGATCCTTGACTGTGCGGGGACGAGTCACCGGCAGGCGACTCGCTGCTCGCAAGGGTCCTTGTCTCCAACAAAAAAATGGTATCGCGAATCGAGCGTCTTGTCGCGTTTTGAATCGCAGCGGCAGCACTTTGAGTCACTGGCAAAGCAGTCAACCTACTGCAACGTCTAACAGTTACGGTGGGGTGACGATGACCGGCATCTCCAGCCTACCCAATGCCTAGGGTTACTGTTTTGGGTCCAAAGCTTTCGCTCGCACACCGACTTGCGACAGCCAGAGGTAAAAGCGTTGAAAGGCGGAGTTTCTTCGACCTTAAACTGCCCCCGAGTTTCTTCCCAAACCGCACGACCTACAACGTAAAGACGATCACCATTCCTGAATATTTGACCCCAGACCCAGCGGCTCTCTTCCTCGTAGCCCGGAAACGCCGTCCAAGGGCCAGTTACAACAACGGAAAACCCGTGGTTATCGCAGACGCCAGTCAAATGCTCAACACAGTCCAGGTCGTATGCACGCCGACGGCCGACACGCCGGGCTCGGCCGTGGTCGTGCACTTCGGCACCGGCGAGCGCTACTTCTTCGGTAATGTCGCCGAGGGCGCCCAGCGTATCATGACCCAGCGCAAGGTCCCGATGAGCCGCATCGACAGTATCTTTGTCACCGGCAGAATCAGCTCGCATAGCATGGGCGGCATGCTGGGGATGATCCTCACCGTCGCCGATGTCCGCGCAGAGTACGTCAAGGCCGCAGAAGAGATTAATGCCAAACGTCGCATATTAGGCAAGGCGGCCCTTCCCGTCAAGACGGGCCCCCTCGAGATCCACGGCGGCAGAAATCTTGTCCACACGCTGGCCACGGCCAGGACCTTTGTCTTCCGGAAAGGGTTGCCGATGAACCCGCGCGAGATCGAAGAGACGCAGGACTCTCCAAGCCGGGACGACACCACACCAGACTGGCAAGACGAGAACCTCCGCGTGTGGCAAGTTCCACTCGTCGCCGACGGCTGGAAATCGACCGAGCTGTCCAACCAGCAAACACTCGACAGGCAGGTGACAGACGCCGTGGTGAAAAGCATGTTCGGTTCGGATTGGAGCTTGGATAAGCTCCATGAGACTATGCTCCACGAAGTCCAGCTTCCTGCTCAAATATACCATCGCGTCGAAGGGCACTTGCAGAAGTACGAGGGACCCCTCCCAAATGGAGACGCACCCTGTGAGAACATCCCAGTTCTAGTGCGGAAACCTTGGCCCGGCGTCACTTATCGCAGCTTGCCGGACACTACGCCCGCCGACGACTCGCTGTGCTATATCGTCAAGGGTCACGCCCAGCGCGGCAAATTCAAGCCTGCCACTGCCATTGAACTTGGTATCGATAGGGACAGTTTCAAACTGCTCATCGGAGGAAAGAACGTGTATGGCAAAAATGCCGTGATAGTCACGCCGGACATGGTAATGGAGCCAAATATCCCGGGCAATGGTTTCGCCTTCGTCGATATCCGATACAGTAATCTGATCAACAGCTTTCTCCGACGCCCCGAATGGTCCAATGCAGAAATCATGGAGGGAATCGAGGCTATATACTGGGTTCTGGGCGACGAGGTCAAAAACGACCAAAGGCTCATCGACTGGATGAAGGCGCACCCTGGCCCCAAGCATATCGTATTCGGCGAAGGGATTTCCCCCAACCTGGTTGCGTTTGCCTCTGCTGCGATAATGACCATCAAAATGCACCAGATCGACCCGGACCGCTTCCCTATTCCCACTTTCTCAAACGAGATAACCGGCGTACCAGACGCTTTGAAGCCACTAGTTGAGATTGCCCAACCAGGCGAGACGATGAAGTTAAAGCCCAAACTGGTTTTCGACAAGGAGTCCATTGCCCCGGTTCTGGATACCAGAGTTCCGGCCGATGAGATCCTGAAAGATGAAAACATCATGGCCCTCGTCAAAGATGCGCGTACGAGGTTAGCCGACCCCGCCTTCATCGCTGAGGTCGAGGCCTCTGAGAGGGACCTGTCCACCCACAATGTTGAGGTTGTCTCCCTCGGTACGGGATCCTCTTTGCCGTCAAAGTACCGCAACGTGTCAGCCAACTTGATCCGGGTCCCCGGGTACGGCAGCTACCTCCTTGACTGTGGCGAGAACACCCTCGGCCAACTCCGTCGGCTCTACGGCTTCGAGGGCGCCGACAGAATTATTGAAGATCTCCACGCCATCTATATTAGCCATTCTCACGCCGATCACCACCTCGGAACGGCCGGTGTACTTGCCCGGCGCGCGGAACTCATCAAGAAAAACCCCAATATCCACCCAGTTGCTTTTATCGCCACGTCATCCATGATAAATTGGCTCAAAGAGCACAACCAGGTGGAAGACTTAGGCTTCCCCAGCCACATTGCCATTGCTAAGGTCAATTTCACTCGAGGCCGGGTAACGGGGGTGAGCATGACGCCAGCTACCGTCGGTCACGTCGCGCTCCCCGAAATCGTGGCGTGCGCCGTTGATCACTGCTACGACGCCATGGGCGTTGCGCTCACCTGGCCTTCCGGCCTCAAAATCGCCTACTCGGGAGACTGCCGCCCGTCCAAGGAGTTCGCGCGGATTGGCCACGGCGCGCACCTGCTGATTCACGAAAGCACATTCGACGCCGAGCTGCAAGGCGAGGCCATTGCCAAGAAGCACTCGACTATGGCTGAGGCGCTTGAAGTTGGAAAGCACATGCAGGCTAAGAGAATCCTGCTAACACACTTCTCTCAACGTTACCCGAAGTTTCCAAACGTCGAGGAAACGGACCAGACAGTGTTATTCGCGTTTGATCTCATGACTGTCAAGCTTCATGAGTTCAGGAAGGCCGAACTGTTCATTCCTGCGCTGAGGCTGCTTTTTGTCAACGAGAACGTCGCAAAAGACGACGGTCCCGAGGAAGCAGAGGCGTTAAAGGAGGAGCTGGATGAGTGTGTGCCAGCACAGAAGAAGGCGAAGCCGCCGAAGCAGCCGAAGGCAAAGAAGGCATCCACAAAATATGAGAATGATCCGCATTGGACGAAGTTTGAGCGGCTCGGGATAGAGCTTCCGCCGAAAAGGAAGGAGTCTCCTGAGGATAGGGAACGAATGAAGGGTTTCGAACGAAGGAAGAGCGGAGACAAGGGGAAGAAGGTGAAGCTGTCTGAGTGGGACGAGGTAGAGCAGGCTGGAAGCTGGTGGGGAGATGACAAACCCGCCGCTGGAGAGGCTTCTAAACCCGAGGAACGAAAGGCTGAGAATGGTGCCACACCATAGATGATGGATACGGCGGATAGAAAGAGGGCGCAAAGGGAGGTAAAGGAAGGGTATAAAGTACTTAGCTCACTCAGAATAGCGTTCAGTAGAAACCATAGAGATTTGTGTACGATATTGGTTTGGGGCCTTTGAGTCATCTTGTGGTTGGTTGCATAGCATCGCATTGCAGAATATCTAGCTGCTCTGGTTGACACATTTGGCAGTTATTAAGAGATACATTCCTCGTGTTGTCGGTAATAACGGCCAAATCTGACAGGCTGGATTTTGAACATTGAAGTGAACTGGGGGCAGAAGCTAATGTGGTAAGGGCTGAAACCTCTTGACCGAGATCCTATCCAAATACATGCTATTCTCCTGCCCATCGTCCTCTTTCTTTGTTGCCACCCCCCTGATCCCAAAATACTGATACACATGCACACCACGGCTCATTTCCCACCAGAGTTCCAACAATATCATTTACACATAAACAAGGGACTCTACTAAAGAGCAAGCATTACACCATACTGTACAATACAAAAATACCCAGAAGTTGTTGACTCTATCTGTTTCATTTGCGACTTTGAGTCGTCCTCTCAGGCTCGCTCATCTTTCTGAGAAGCCATCTCTAGCGGCTTTTCACAAACTCGCGATCGCCCAGGAATGTTTGCAAACTCAAAGACAAGGTCGATACCACCAGCGAGGGAGCTATGTGCAATTCAAGAACGCTTTCTCCTGGGCCGACGTTGCAACTCACTCTCAAAGTGGCTGGCCAAGTTGTGGTTAGAAATGCCTGCAACCAGTTCATCATTCCGCAGAGTAACATGCCCCGACTGAGCAACGTGCTGAATTCCAAACAGCCGCCACTCGAGAGAGAGCCTAGAAGCCCTCCCATCACTCGCGCGGCAGATGAGTGAGCCTTCTTTGCAGCATTTGATCCAGGCATTGACAAGTGGTAGAAAAGCCGAGGTCCCATACCCGGCTAACTCCCGGGTGAGAATACTCGTCCGTAACGCTTCGAGAATTCGGGCTCTGCCACCGACGACCGAGAGGATGCACCCGTGACACCCGCTCTCAACCTTCTTCATGGTGTATTCGGGCGTCTCGGTCGTTCTAGGGAGGTCAATATCCTCGTAAAGCCGCAGCACATCACGCAGACAGCCTGCGACGATCCGAATGTCGTCCATACAAGACGGAGGTTCACCCAGCGCCGGGCTCGCGTCGCCGCTATTGGAAAATGCCGAGATCACAGCGCGGTATGTTGTCATATGGTAGTCGCATTCCTTTTTGAGCAGTGCGGCCCAGCGCTTCAGACCAACGGGGTCGAGGTGTCGGTGCCCTGCGCACGCGAGAGAGGGAAAAGAACAGTACCTGACGCAGCGCGGCAAAGGGTAAAGAGCACAGACCCGAAATCGGGTGCGGCGTAGACTTCTTCGGGGGGTCCATTGGTCTATCTTCCAGCATTGCCCATCGAGCCACTCTGCTGGAGGGTTCGCCGTGGAGGCGCGAGGATTTAGACGCAGAAGGGCACCAAGAGAATCTACTACTGTATTCTTGGGTATCTCCGAGCATGAGCTAGAAGAGGAAGAGTGAGAATATCCCATGGCTGTGAATCTAACACCAGGACACCTGCGATCGACTGGACCCCGCCTTCAAAACTTCGTGTCTTGCGTCTTTAAACGGATGCTTGGGGTTACAGCCGTGTTCGAGTCTCGCGCAGCTGATGGTAGACAATGCCATGGCGGCCCAAGGAAACACAGACACTGCCATCTTTATATCCTCGTCCACTGGTTCCAAATTAGAGCCAGAAGCCTCTTGGACATTCAGAACAGCTTTAGATGCCAAGAGCGTGCGAGGATAAAGAGGTCGGCACATTGGCTTTGTCATGTGCGATGCATTGATATCCCGCGTACAATGGGCTTGTTCCTCTTTCAAGATCCATTCGACTCTGGTGATGGGTTAGCGGCATTGCGAGAATTGAACGGGGACGTGTAAGCTTACACAATCTCGCCATGGGTAGAGCGCCCGGGAAGAGACCCTGAGCCACGGCTCTCTGACCAAGTCAGTCCTGTGTATTCGTCGCAATAATAATGTCCAGCTCGCCGAATTCACAGGTAGTGTCGACCGTCTGGAAGACATATCGATCCATCGATGTATTTGGTGTAGGCGGGATGATGCGCAAGTCATACTCCGATCACGGTTGATGCTCCATCAACCGCCCGTGTATTTCCTAGTTGCATCTCCAGACCAAAGAGACACAGTTTTCTCTATGAAATCGTAGCTCGCGTCTCGTTCCACCATTATGATGCCTCCCATGAGCCGACCAACGTATACCAGAACTCCAAGCCCCCCCCCCCAACCCCCACTGTTTGCCAGTCAACAGGACCGGGCCAACGATGCAGACGATACACCATACGACCAAATATCAAGAATACCCGGAATCAGTCCGCAGACGTATCTTCGTCCGCTTGTCCACCCTGTATATAAATCCAGGGCACGCTAGCGTATGTGGAAATCATCGCAAACAAAATCTTATAAACACCTTTCTGGAGCCTCCTCTTAGGGCGCCCGCATAGCAGCTGATCGAGCACTCGCCGCCAGCTCTTGTTGCTTCTGCCTCTCTTTGTCGACCCTAATCTTTGCGGCTTCAGTTCCATCATCGGCATGAGCGCCTTCTTTGAACCAAGCATGTTGCAGGGCTTGCTTAGCTGTTATGCGTCGGGTGGGGTCGTATACAAAGATCTTTTGCAGAAGGTCCAAGAACAGTGACAGAAACTTGTTACTCGCCGGAATGATTTCCTGTGCTTTTGTTAGTCTTTTTTAGCGCAAAGTGACGGTAGGAGAGCAACGCACCTCGAGCCTCTTCATGGCCTTAACAAATCTTCGTGATGCTCGAGTTGTTTCTGCGGTGGGGTAGTCAAGCTTCAGACGCTTGAAGTACCTGCTTCTGTCAGTTTCCACATGCCCGTAGTGACGGCACTCGAGGGAACAACATACTTGGACGCCGGATTTCCCCCGTTCCTTGTCATTCGGTTGACTTGCGTCACTAAGTGACTATCAATTCTCATGTCGACGACGGCTTCCATCATGGCCAGGTGTTCCAGGTTGTCGTGTGTTTGGAAGAGGGCGTCGCCTGTGAAGAACTCGACCAAAATGCAACCAATGCTCCAAATATCGCAGGGGAACGACCAGCCGAGTCCGAGGATGATTTCCGGGGCACGGTAGTGTCGGGTAGACACTACCGAGGAGTGGTATTCATCCTGGAAAGTTGCGGAACCAAAATCGATGAGGCGAATCTCGGTGTCTAAAAGGACCTTCCGTTGTGTAGCCTGACGACTTACGGTGGAGGACGATGAAGGGATTTTGCGGTTGTACGTGAACGTTTGGTAGTCATTCTGGCAGAGCAAAATATTTTCCGGCTTCAAGTCGGTATGTATAAGGTTCAGATCATGGAGAACTATTGGTCGTTAGCAGAGATCCAATTCACAGGAGCAGAGGGCATCAACATACAAGCAACGCTGGTGAAAAGTTGACGGGCGAAATTCTGGATCTGGCTGTTGGGAAATGGTACGAAGTTGTTGCTCTTCAGGAAGTCGAATACGCTTTGGCCGAGCAGGTCCATGACAATGCAGATGTGGCCTCGGTAGTCGAAACAGTCCCGCAAGTGAATACATCGATTCCGATTCTCTTCGTCGTTGGCCTTGAGAGTTGCCAGGACTCGAAGCTCGATCTTACTAGCGTCGCGGTATTTCTGCACCGAGCGAATGATCTTGATGGCGACAAGCTTGTTCCGTTTCTTATCTTTCGCCTGTACCACCTTGCCGAATGTGCCTTGGCCAAGAAGCCGGATCATCTGGTCTGCACGTCAGGTTAGCAGCAGCCCCGCGTCGTCTAGCAACACCCATTTCCTCGGCACTTACATCTGTCCGTCAAATCGTTGTCGGGAACCACAATATAATGTCCGTCGTCGTCATCAACGCGGACGTTCTTATTGTGTGATGACTATGGCACGTTAGCACGCTTTCGGCAATTCGCAATCAGGAGGGGATCCTTACGTCTAGGATGACCTTGACGTGAACATCGGCCGCCTTCTTTGGCGGGAATGGAGGCGGCTGATAGCTGTTGCCCGCGTCGCGACGTTTTGCCTCGTTTGCGATCTGTGCCCGGGTGGTTCGTTTCCTCTTCTGGCCGGGTGGTGCATCATATTCGTACTGCCCGTTTGACGAGAGAGAGCCCAGTGATGTGGCGGCGGTTGTGTGGATAGCTGAATTTGTCCGATCGCTCGAGACAGTAGATTTGCTCGGCGACCCCAGTTGCCGAGGGGTATGTGTGTGCGAGTTGACGATGTTGTACACCGGGTCGTAGTGTGTAGGTTCATCATCACGTCTCCGCCTCTTCGCGGCGTGACGAGCAGATGAATCATTTAGCGATCCGTTGACGCCATTCGTATGGCCGTTGGTTAGAGCCTGGGACGAGACGCTGGCGGCGGGACCCTCGGGCTCGGGCGTGTCGTCAATGACGATCACAACTTCGGGGAGACCGTTCCTGTAGAACTCGTTCCAGTCGGGCTCTTTCGATCGCCTCCGCTTGCGGGCGGGCTGCGGCGGCTCGGGCAGAGCCTGTGTCTGTGAGAGGGCCGGCATGGCCGAATATGTGTTGTTGGACAGTGGCGGCAGAGTTGCAGGGTCTTGCGGTAATGGTCTGGCGGTTGCTGAGGACGAGACGCTTATTCCATTCAGCCCGGAGTGGCTTGATGAAGACGAGTAGGCGGCGGCGGCGGGGGATGGGAAGGCGAGTCTCGAGGAAGCGGGGATTGAATTGGCCGAGCGGTACGACGAGGTATTTGCCTGATGAGGGTACGCCTGGTGCTGGTGGTGCGAGTATGGAAAGTGGTGAGGGTTATAATGAGGCAGCGTCGCTGTTGCAGTTGTCGGAGTCGACATTGTCCTGCTCTCGACGACCTGCAAATGTCGACGTGACTGCGACGAAGAGTCGGGAGAGGGTATGGGCGTGGATTGTGTTTCGCAAGACCTGTCGGGGAGGCAGGACAGGGCCAAACACGGCGTGGAGGTGGAGGTGGGTGCAGCAGCTCGGTTGTTAAACTTCGGCACCAGTCAATCTGACTAGCAGCAAAAGGTTGGGTGAAGGAGGGATTTTAGGCGTCGTCGGCCGTCGAGGGCTCGCTTTTTTTGCTTCGACCCAGGCTGCGGCGGCCTCGTGGGGAAGATTCTGCTACAGCATCTGCATTGAATCCACAGACACTAGAGGAGAAACAGGAAGAATTCGCGTTGTCGAGGACCGAGTGGAAATTGTCAAGCGTTTTTCGTGTTTGGCAGGTTCTGAGGCGCGGGCAAACCAAAAGCAGCGGGTGAAGAGGGAGGGTGCCTGGCGCTCCGTCAGTGGTCCGCTGTGCGTGGCCACTGCCCAGAAGCCTGAAAGGGGTTTGGGGGGGAAAGGGCCCTGTGCACGCGGGCTGAGCGGGGGGATGTCGTCGTTTGACGGTCAGCACTGGCGTCGTCGGCACACGGCTCTTTCTGGTCTCAGTGGACGGGAGGAATGCGCTGACGCATGCCTTCGAGGACAATAGGTAGAAACAGCAGAAGAGGAGGTGTTGATGCTTTCACCAGCGTATTGGAAGTGAAAATAAGGCACGCAGATCCGGGCGTTAGGGCAAATTTGATCAAAAATGGCTCGAGGGTCGAGACGACACTTTCTATTCCATCCTCAGCTTCCGCCCCAGCACTGGACTGGGAGGTCAGGGCTACCAAACGTCCGAATTGGACCAGGGAGCCACCGAAACTCCATGCTGGGGCGCTGTTTGGCTTTGTTGTTCTGCTCGCGGCAGCGCAACACAGTGTGGGCAGCCAAACTGCAAGGGCTAGTTCGCACGTTAAGGCTGTCCTTTCCCTAGTCTCCCTAACAACGACCAGCGATTCCATCTTGAGCTGTATGCCTGCCAAAGGCTGTCTGGTTCGTCGTTCTTATGATAACTTGTGACCGTCTCGAGTCACTGTGTACCGTGCGGAGAACCATATCGAGGCTGGGGTAGTCTGTAATTTCTGACCCACCCCGCCATCCTCGCTCGCTCTCCCACCAACTCGAAAATCGCACTCAACTGCTGAACCGACCATCACTGCCCGCTGGCCTCTCACAACTGTCGCCTCTCATTACTTCCGTTTGGGCCTAGTGCGCAAGCACAAGTAAGCATACGTTTCTGCGAGCTGCTGTCGTTCGGGTAAACCACCTTGAGGCACCTGCCTTTTCGCTCGGAGCGTCTCCAGAGATTCGGCATGCATCCGGCAGGCGGATTCTCTGCCTCCCTCCAATATCATTACATCCTTCGGTTGCGTCGACATCGATATTAATTACTTGGTGCACCCAGTTCCCCTTGCCATTGCTCGGCTGCAAGGCGTAGTTAATGCATCCCGTCTATATCTACTTGCAATCTCCACTTCTATCTCACTCTCTCCTGCTTTTGCCAAAACAACAAAACACCATGCGCTCTTGCTTATGAGCGATGGCGCCTAGGAAGACGGCGCCGGGAGAAGCCTGAAGGCAGGCTGATCAGTGACGCCTGGGGTCTTGGAAGGGTGTTGCCCGCTGGCCGTGGTCGGGATGTTTCTGATTGCCTCGCCTGACATCATTGAGGATCACCATCTACCCTTCCATTACTGCATTGGCGGACAACAGATGAGATGGCGGCCCTAGCGTTTTATGAGTTCGAGAGCGGTCTCTCTGCCTCCGCGCCGCCAAGCCAACGATTGAACGCACCGGATGATGACAGACAATCCAGGCCCAACAAATAAATCTGGCGACCTCAATACATCGTGAATCGAAAACGAACAATAGCCCCGAGACAGAGACAACAAAGCCCGGCGCCTTCACACGCGTGTTTTCATCCTGGCGACTCATGGTGTTACCCTCCAACGGCCAATCTACCAATCGCGCGAAGCATTAACATGGAGAATATGACCCCCCGACCCACGTCTCTCGAGGGTGGCCAAAATCCCCGCTGCTGCAGGTCTGGTTGGCCGGCCCAGAACACACTGAAGAAACATAAGACTGAACGGGATGAACTCCCAACTCGGCAAAGCTGACCATCGACTGCTTCTTTGTGAAGCAGCCTTGTTGCAAGAGACCCGATCCCGATGCTGTGGGAAGCGCCCGGGGGCAACGCATGCCCCATGCCTCTCATCAACATGTTGAAACATCCTCCCGCGGCAAACAGACCATTCAGAGGTACATGGGCGCACTCAACGACTCTGTCCATTTGGCCATTGCGCGACCTTCGAGTAGGAGGGGCAGATGTGCTGCTTTGCAGCTCAACGAGCGGCACAGCGGTCTGCCTGGCGTCTGCCGAAACTGCAGCGCGCTTGATCACAGTGTCCCAAGGACATTGTAAGGCTTCTTTTGGAACCGAAACCACACGAGCTCGCTCAGATTTATGCTTGCAGGCCGAATAGACTGTCAGGGACGAAGTTGTCATCAGTCCGGCCCATGAATGCTACGCGCTCGACAACTCATCAGTCCTCACATTTTGCTGTAACGTGAATCGGCCTGGTCAGAATGGGTTTCCCTCATTGGAAACCCGCCAATCCAACAGTGGCTGTCGAATCCTCAAGATGCAATGCATGAGATGCGATCTAGCGCGTTCCCGCATGTGTTGCCAGTCGGCGCCCACTGTTTCGAGCCCGGGGACCCTGCGGCCTACAATCCGCGAGGGCTCGACGGCTCGGACGGGTTGGCAAACAAGCAGGGTTGTGTGCGGGCAACCACAAAAAGGGACCTCGCCTCCTCACTTCTGTGTGACAACCAGGAAAAGCCGCGTGATCAGCCAGAATCCCGGACCAACCACGCTCCGACGCAGAACTCCAGCTGTCAGGAACAGCTGCCGGCCGGAGCGCCATCGAAACCTCGGCGGCTTCAGTAAGAAAACGGCTCCGTAGTTTCCCGGTCCAGATCAGAGGTCCTAGACGACGACCTGGTTTCACGGCCCACCCAGTCCGATCTGTGCATAGTGATTCATCCGCGGCTCAACAAATATATGGTTTTCCTACAGCAAGCCTTCCGTGAGGGCATATCCTGACGTCCGTTGAATGTCTCCGAGCCTATTCTGAGAGCACTTGGCACTTCCAACATACACCACCCACGCCCAGCACTTCGTAAACCAGAGCTGATTCGAGAGATTGGTGGAACCTGTGCTGGAACTTCCCTGGTGGGACGAGCACATCGAGATCAAAATTGTGCTGAAAAGGGATGGATAAACAGCGACGACACCAGAATCAGAGTTTCGTTTGTTCAACCACGATGTTGCATGTCCCATCCCTGGAAAATGTCACGGCAAATGCCATCTCCTTCCCTTTCCCGCCGATGCGCAGCCCATCCGCCCCAGGACGCTACTTTACTTATCATGCCGAATGCATATTACTTCTAAGCACCAAGCCACGATGCAGCAGAAGCCCGAGGCTTTGTCACACCACAGGTCATCGATGGGATCTGTTCATGGTCTGGCCTTGACGGGCAGTCTTGCCGAGCCCCGCAATGACGGGCAGGGTGATGAGCGTGTTGAACATGTCCTGGGGACTGCGCCCAGAGGATCTCGCTCACCGACCATTCGACATCCCAAATTTGGAGGGTCTATCCATTTTGCTATTGTGCAGCGGCTCCTTCCCGCCTATAATGAAGGCAACAATTAGCGCTTGTTTAGCTGTCCCCATCTACTCGTCGCCTGACATGGCGTGTTGCCCAGCAGGTGGCGATAGAGGGCCCACACACTCGATGGAGGGGCGGCCTGACGAATGACTGCCAGCCAGGCGTGTCTTCGCCCTCCCACAAAGACTGCATCGGTTTTCGAGGTCCCTAGGTCCATCGAGCTCTCGTCTGCCTGGATACCCTGTTTATCACTGCGTCGTTTGTGCGGTATGTTGGTTACTCATCAATGACCACCGCACAAATAGCCTTGATAACTGACCGGTCTTCCGAAAAAGGGGGACAGACAAACTTTCTGCTGCCACAACCTACGTCAGAGGGAGGGGCTTCTTAACGGATGATGCTCATAACAAACTCCATGCTCCGCGCATCCTCTGGGGTCCTCCGGTAGGTACTTCGTAGCCCGTTGCCAAGCGAAACAAAACGCCAAGACGACGAAGTACATTTCCCACGTCTCCCCTTGCTGTGTCATCGTCCCCAGGAACCAAAGCTCGCTGGCCGCAACAAGTGCCGTTGCATAAACCCCCGAATTAAACACGATATATGTGTGGCGTCTTGCCCGTGTCATGTCGTGTCGTGTCTGTCTTGTCTCATCCTCGGACTGTTACTCTTGTGCCATGGCCTTGTCCGGAGCGCCGCAATTCAATCTGTCAAGTGTAAACAACCACGTCTCGCTTCGCTTCTCAGATCTCATCATTCATCCTTCTTTCTGGCACAGCCTTATGGCAAATATTCCACCCAATATCCCCAGACGCGGGCACGGGTCCGAGCCAGCTGATTGCATGTTCTCTCCGCCTGTGCCTCGCCCGCACTTACTCAGTTCAGGGTGGAAGGCCGGATTGGCATTCTCGTGTGCGCGGTGAGAGTGGCAGAGGGGGGGGGGAAACATACAAGCAGATACCGAGTAGTGATGGGGATAGGGCAAAAAAGGAGAAACCGGTTCTAAAATGAGGGACGGAGATTTGCAGCTTCTCCAACGCCCACGGGTTTGTAACTCAGCCCTAGAAATGCGGCTGAGTTTGTTATCTGCGTCGTTGAGCTGGCTCTGCACCCTTTACTTCGTAGAATTGAAAGACCGCTTAAGGTCTCTATCTCTTGAATCAACATAAGTGCATCAGCGTCCACCTCTCTAGGGTGTTACCACTTGCGACCCTTGGGAGGGCTGCAGCTCAGGTCTAGGTCGTGCGAGGACTTGTTTCTTTAACGTGCCGTTTGCAGAGCTCCTTTTAGTCTTAGTTCTTGAACAGCAGCAGGTTAGTTGCAATTCCTCTCAGCTAACATGTCGTTCAGAAAGAATAATCATCATGTTCGGGACCCGTTTGCTCCGAGGACGCAGTTACGCCTTCGCCCGCTATGCCAAACCCATCTATGACACGCGCATCTATGTACAACAACAGAAATCTGAGGCAATCTCCAAATAGATCAGCTCGCGAAACTTGCTCATGTGCGCCCTTCCCCCTTTCGGTGTTGAGACGGCCGCCAAAAAACATCGCCAGCAGATGTAGAACATCTCCCCTTTCTCTCAAACAAGGGGCAAAAGAAAAAAAACTCTTGGTATATGCGAAAAACTCCTGGCTATGCGCAATTCCTTAAATAATCCCCTCCCAACGACATATTCTTGCCCTCTTGTTGGAATCCCTTCTAGATGCCTCTGTTAAACACAACCAGCCCGGTGTCGCCTCCCTTGCCGTGAAATTCGGGCTCGAGGCTGTCGGCCTTGACTTTTTGGCGCTGCGGGAATGCTGCTAGCGCAAGGGGCAGCACAGCGTAGCTCACGACGAGGATGAGGCCGAGGTTGACGGGTGTCGTGTAGCGAGGGTTCTTGCGAAGCCACTCACCACGCTGCATGCGAACGAGGACCAGTGCTGGGAGGATCATGATGGGCGAGCTGTTCAAAACGCGGCTGAAGGCCGTCTCGGCCACGGCCAGCGTGGCTGCCTTCTTGCTCTTGCCGAGGCTGGCCTCGTCGCCGCTGGTCTTGGCCTCAGCCGCAGGAACCGGGAACACATCGATTCCAGTGCGCATCTCCTCGCCGCGCATGAGGAAGACGTTGAGGAACCCAGCGCTAGCTACGGCGGCGAAGGGCACAAGGCGGCCGAGAATCAGGCGTGTCGAGGGAGAGACGCTCTTCAGTCGCGGGACAACACTGTTAAGTCCCACAGCGACCGAGCACGAGGCGCCAACAGCGAGGAAGTACGACTGGGCGATCTTCGACCAGGAGAGAGGCGTGGACTTGTTTGAGTTGGAGTAGTTGATGGCGACGTTGAGAGATTGGTTGGCCACTTGCCAAGCCACGGTGCCTCGGTTCTGTTTATAACATGTTAACTGACCTGCGTCGTGGATATGCAAGTAGCAAAGAAGGAGGACATACGCCGAGACCAGGGGTCAGCATGCCGGCCGTCACGACCAAGTTGGATAGCACGAAGCACGACATCCTGAAGGGCAGGAAGACCGCCTCACCAGTGTCTACGGACACATCCGCGTCAGCACAAGCCAGACATCAAGATCGTATGCAATAGTCGTACCAGGGTGCAGCGTAGAGTCAACAATCTTCTTCGCCTTCCACAATTGCGGTGTCATCTCCCTCATCTCCCCCTGCTTGTACGAGACCAGGAGCTTCTTGGCCTGTTCGAGGCCGGTCTTGCCAACGAGCAGGGTGCTGGTCACCAACATAAGTCAGCAATAGGATTCTACTTGGTCACAGTCCTTCGCGCCGTCCCAATTGACAATTAGCAACTATTAACGCCTAGGCTACAGCAGCCGCGATGCCAAAAGGCGGAACACACTGCGCGCCTCCCACAACTCCGACCCTTGTTATGTGCTCACCTCGGATCCGTCAAACCGATCGTGTGTCGCACACGACCCCAGTATGTTCCAAGGTCATATTGGGACTCAGGGAGCGCTCTCGCGCCGGGCAAGGAGGCTGACATCGTGTTCGGGGGGGCTCGATCTCGGCGCGCTGGAGTGTCGAGGACGCAATTCCAGGGTGACGGGTCCAATGGCTTGCCGACGCTCGGAAATATCGATAGCGGGCGTGTCTATCTGTCGATTCCAGTCCTAGAACTGACGTCTCCGGGCTTATCAGCAAGCAATTGGCCTTGGAAATTTGTGTGTCGCAAGGTGAAGCAGGCGGTGAGTATTTATTGCAACGGGACCCTAGTGAAGCTGTGACTGGCGTCCGACCTCGGGGTAGTGGCCGGCTGCGGGGCACTAAGCCGCCGCTACCCCCCCGCTCCGTGCGAAAGACGCTGGAGAACTTGTTGTACAGCTCATACCCGGCAGCACGCCTCAGTTACATTGCGAGAAAAAAACTGACTTGCATTGGATCAAACCCTTGAAATATGTTGTGCCGCCGCTCGGATATGAAATATGGCCTGTAAGGGTGGAAACCACGGTCTGTTATGATAATAGCAAGACAACTTTCGCACTGCCCTTTGGTCACCCTGGTTCGGCGCAGCAGGGATTGTAAGCCGCTGTGGCTGCTTACTAGGTAGTTAACGTTAGCGCAAAGGGAAGCTTCACCTGCAGCAACGCATCATCTCCCCACATTTCACCTGGCGGGCTTGTTTGCGACTGCGACGACAAACAACTTCGTTTACCGTCATGTAAACATTTCGAAGTGCCCCTATCAGGAATCTTTCCGGATTCAGACCACGAACGCGCAATGGCGCAGCCGAGCCGAGCACAGCGGCTGCTGCGCTACCTGCCCTTTGCAGCCTCAACGACACCCCTCCACGCGCTGACGTATCTACTGGGCATCTCGCTCTTCAGCATATCGTTCCTCGTCTTCTTAAACAGCAGCGTCTCTTTCGTCATCACCAACCTGATCGGCGTCAAGGAGGGTGTTGGTGACATCGTTGGCACCCTTGGCTTCGCCGACGAGATCGTCGCGCTCATCGCGTGTCCGATCTGGGGCCTCGTGTCAGACCGCAGCGGCGTACGATATGTCGCCGTCCTGGGCTACACCATCATCGGGTTATCGCTGTTCCTGTTTGTCCAGGCGCGCAATGTATACCCCCAGCTGCTTCTAGCACGAATTTTTTTCGCCGTAGGGGCTACAGCAGCGTAGGTTGCCCCGATGCAGGACGGGCGTGGCGCAAAGGGCTAACGTAACGTGTAGGGCAACCATGGTGACGGCAATTCTCCCATCTCTGACCGATGAGAGTAGCCCGGCCGCCGAGACGATACCCAAGCCTCCCGCGACGCCCAGAGCGAGCCTTGCGCTCTCGGTTGACTCCGAGGTCACAATCACTCCCGAGCGCTTCCGGAACACCAGTATCAGCAATCGTACAGAATCCGACGCCGGAAGTACAACCGGAGGGCTGGATCCTAGGGGTAAACCGTCGGCTCTCGCCGGCTTTGTCGGGGTCTTCACAGGATGCGGTGCCTTGGTGGCCCTGACTCTCTTCTTACCCCTTCCCTCGCGTTTTGCTCCCATCGAAGGTGTTACTGTGGCCCAAGCCGTCCAGTACAGCTTCTATGTAGTTGGCACGGTTTCTCTTCTTGTCGCTGTCTTCGTCTTCTATGGACTGCGTGGGCTCCAAGGGGAAGAGGGCAAAGGCTTCCGGACCCTGTTTTCCATGCGCGGGACAGCACCTGACGGCTCAGCCTCGAGATATTCGACCGTCCCAAAAAATGTGAGTTTACTGAGAATAAATCTGGAATCATCGTATGACTAAACCTCGCTCTTTAGAAAATCGTCCCTTACTGGCATCTCCTCAGAGAGTCGGTCAGGCTCGGCTTCTCGGACTCGGATATTGCGCTCGGCTACCTCGGTGGTTTTGTCGCACGCGCATCGACCGTGGCCATCTCGCTCTTCATACCCCTTTTTGTGAATACCTTTTTCATCGAAAATGGGTACTGCAAGGGGTCTCCAAACGACCCGTCGGATAAGCTCAAGGAGGAGTGTCGAAAGGCCTACATTCTGGCTTCCATCCTAACCGGCGTTGCCCAGCTAGTGGGCCTCATTTGCGCGCCTGTCTTCGGGTATTTGGGCAGTCGAACAGGCAAGCTAAACTACCCAGTAGTTGTCACAACTACGTTTGGAATTATTGGGTATCTCGCATTCCCTCGACTCAGTAGCCCTGAGTTCAACAACAAGGACGGGCGCGGCGGCAGTCCTCTCGTCTTTTTATTTGCAGCACTCATTGGTATCAGCCAGATCGGTGCCATCGTCTGCAGTCTGGGCTCACTGGGCCGGGGCGTGCTCAAGGTTGACGTGGTCAACGTCTTAACTTTGCGGAACGGTGATCAGGAAACGCTGATTGAGCCGGCTGATGAACTGGGCGACACAGCACCGTTGCTAGAGAACTCGGAGGCGCTACCAGAGGATGCCGTGTCGAGAGTTCGACTCAAGGGCTCAGTCGCGGGCGTTTATTCATGGTGTGGAGGCGCAGCGATTCTACTGCTTGCGAAATTAGGGGGTTACTTGTTCGATACGTGGTCCACTGGGGCGCCATTCTATCTGATGGCAGTATTCAACGGCGTATTGTTGACATTGAGTTTGGGTATCGATATTAGGAGAGCTACAAAAACCAGGAACCGGAACAGGTGATGGGGGTAAACAACAAACACGGAGCATTTAAAGGAGCAAATCAAGCAAACGTTTCAGTCAAATCTTGTCATATTTTATCACCCGCCTGGGTACGTTGACCCCGTTATTAACCCGGAGACAGTTGCTTCTGTCGGCATCTTGCATCCAACTAATAGAAGCGGCTCAATAGTACACGGCATCTACGCAGGCAGATTCTTACCATTCCTCATACCTTCGAAGTAACCATCTCAAACTCAGAGAACTGAGCAACAATGCTTCTTCTTATTGTACTTGAAATCCGGGAATGAGTGATAATGATGAAGCGACAGTGACTCCGAATCGGCTGACGATGACGGCTCCTCGCCGCCAGACCCAGGCAGCAGCGCTTGATCCTCATCGTATCCGCCCTCGCCGTGTTCGTCGTCCTCGCCTTCATCACCACTCTCTGACCCATACAAGTCAAACACCGAAGAAGCCCTTCGGCGCGCTAGGACCGACTCTTCACTCACCGTCACAGCTGTTGCATACGCTGCCATGCTCGCAGGAGATGTCTCCGTGAGCTCATAATCAGATGACACCAACGAGGTTGATGCCGTCGTCTCAGACACGCTGCCGCGTGCAGAGAAGGTATCAGCCGTGGCAGCCCCCGTGCTAATGGCCACTGCAGCAGCGCGCTTTGAACTAGGTTCGCCGACCCGAAAAGGGGAGATACGCATCACGGTAGTGACGATCGGCATGGGGATGGGAATACCCAGCACTCGAGCTTTACCCTTACCATGGCCCCTAGCAGTAACCCCAAGGGGGATGAGCTCTAGTGGAGGTCGGCAATAGCAGCTGTGGATACAGCAGATTTGATGGGGGTTGCCTGCGCCCAGATTATGGAGGCAGGGTCGGAGGGTTTGGGGTGCCTCTTGCTCAGGGCCAGTGTTCAGACTCGGGATTCTTGTAGCTGCCAAGCTAGGAGGGGTGGCGCAAGTATCACATATGCGCTCTCTGGAGCTGGAGCTGGAGCCCGAGGCGATGGTGGCGTCCGGAGCGACGGGGGCCATTTTTACTTACTTGCTTGGTACCTACCTATCTGGGACGGGACGGGGTTGTTTACCTACCTATCTACGTTTAAGGGGCAGAAGCGGGAGAAGCCGTTGACCAAACACAGCTGCAACGACTGTTGTCAGTACGTTAGATCTCTTCTACCCGCGTCCCGTCAGTGAGTCTGTAGGCAAGACGATATGATAACTTGAACACGGATCCCAACAGCCGATGGTGATGGTGGAAACAAGGAAAACGGATTCAAACTTTAAATACCCCCTGTCACCATCGCAGAGCAGAGTGCGGATACAGAGGACAAAGAGATGCCTTCTGTACAATAGCTCTGTCGACGGTTCAGCTGGACAGTGTTCCATAGCGGGATAAAGGAGACTGTGACAACAATGCTCTGGGACATCCGGTCAAGTATCAAGTATCAAGTATCTTCTGTCCCACCGGTGAACAGCCAAGAAACCGGTAGACCGTTTCTTGCAGCAGCCAGCATATGCAGTTATGTCTTGCAGATTGCATTGGCATCGGCCTGCGGGTCCCATGGGGACACAGTCTCAGTTTCTGGAATCACGTCACAATAGGGCACACGGGCAAGAGTAGAAGAACATCCAGCATATTTCACGATGGACGAAACACCCGAGTCTACCAGTACAGAAATGCCAAAGCAAAATGGCCACCACCGAAGCAAATGACCCTATTTGTTTCCCTGCCGCTCTCCAGCGGCCCGCCATTTCCCGGGAACACATATGCGCAGGCATCAGCGAAGGCATTTTCGACTGAAATTTGTATGGAAATAAACTGATGGACCCATTTTCTCTTGCTTTTCCGCGGACCCGAGGCCAACAGAGACGCTGAAAGTTGCGTGCCGCTGACATATGAACGCAGCCCAAAGTACCGACCGCATGCTGGCTAACTTTTGTCTCCTTATCGACCATTACCGCCCTCCCTTCAACCTTCGCAGACTCCCCGGAAAGATGTGAGGCTGCGGTTCAGTACCGAGTCTCTCTGCGGTATTCAAAGATGTGCAGATTTACTTGCTGCCGAGGCTCGGGAACGCGGACTCGTCGCTGGTGTTGACGGGTGCGCGGCTCTCCTGGGGACGGGCAGCGCCACGGGCGCCGCCACGGAACTCGCCGCGGGGGGGGCCATCGCCACGGCCACCACCACGGCCACGGCCACGGGGAGCACCATCGCCACGGGGACCGCCACGACCGCCGCCACGGGGACCGCCGCGGGTGGGGCGCTCGGGCTCGATGTAGCGGTTCTCGATCTCAACGAGCTGCTTGACCTTGCGCTCACGCTCGCGCTTGGACTTGCCACCGCTAGCAGCAAAGTAATCCTCACCCTCTTCCTTGACGAGGGGCTTGGCGCCGGCCCACTTCTTGTTGTCCTTCACTCCCTCGTTGGCCTTGCGGAGGGCAAGAGCGGCCTCGCTCTCGAGCGCGAGCTTCTTCTCGGCCAGTTGGGCGAAGTATTGGTCGAGGGTGATGTGCTTGTCCTCTTCCTCCTCTTCCTCCCTGATATCGACGGCAGCAGCCTCACCCTCAGCCTGCTTCTGCTCGGTCTTGGCAATCTCCTCGCCGGCCTGCTCGTCCTTAAGCTCAGCATTGCCTTCGGTGGCGCCCCATCCCTGAGCAGCCTGCTTCTCAGTACCGCTAGTGGCTGTTAGAATTCCGTAATGAAAGGAGAAGGGGTTGGCGGGATCTTACGTAATGCCGGTCTTGCTGTGGCGATCATCCTGGGTGCGGGCACCGCGGCCTCCACGGCCTGGAAAGGTGATTAGTTACCGGAATACTTCACGTTGATATTTGAGTACTGGGTTCGCAACTTACCACCACGGCCACGAGCGGCATAGCCACCACGACCACCGGCACCACCACGGCCGGCGGAGTCCTCGGTGGTCTTACCACGGTTGCGGTCGCTTCCAGCGTTGCGATCGCGGAAGGCTATTGCCAGGCTTGGGTTAGTAAATTGCACCATTGTCCATTTGAGATGGAAGAATGACGACATACCGGCCTCGTTACCGCTTGCGCCTCCGGCGCGGCGGGCACCAGTCGCGGGGACAGCCTTGGCAGGTGCAGAGCCGTCGGCAGTGCGCTTGATGGTGTGAGTTGATGCCTTCTCGACGATCTTCACCGGCGCGGCGGGACCATCAGAGTCACCCTCGACATCATTGCCTGTACCCTCACACGTCAGCATTCCAGCTCCACTCGCTCCTCAACCACAATTGTCGAAAATTTTCTGCTTCTGGAGGGCTTTGTGGTGGGTACGAACCGAGGAGATCGAACAGGTTCTGAAGAGATAGACCAGTCAGCGCTCAATTCTACATTCGATAAAGGTGGCGAAGTCCATTTGGTCAATCGCGTAACTTCGCGATTGAGCAGAGAAGTAGCTGATATGAACCAACGGGCTCAAAGCAGGCGGGTTTGGCTGAAGCCGTGGGCGGAAAACAAACCTTTGAGGCGACAGACATCTTGTCGCCGTTGATTTATCGCCCTTCAAGGCGTGAGTTGTTGAGGCGACCAAAAGCTCCGGGGAGGGTGACTTGGAGAGAAAATGGAGCAGGAGAAACACCTAGCAAATCATGCCCTGGTGCAAAATGCGATTCTTCCTGGTTCTCGGCGACGATCACGACAGTTTCGCTGGTTGGTCGTGTCAACGGCGAAAGTTTTGAGATTTCACTGGATGGGACCAATTCCTTCAGGGAAGGTAAAGCACGGATCACCTGCGCCCCACCCAACCGTGGCGCTGTTGCTTAGCCGACGTTTTTCCTTTTTGAAATTTCAGTGCGTTCGAGGTTAATATTTTAGGGCTATTTCGTCGTTTCTACGATGCAGCCAGACATCGAACGCAAATGCAACACCCAGCTCGTCATGGAGCCTGGGCTTTGGCCCGGAAGCGAACTCGGCAAACATGACGCAACCAGAATATTTGTAGACAAAGAACCAAATAGAATTCTCAAGACGTATTACCGAGTAAGCACGTCAAGAAGACGGAAATGCGACAGGTGTCAATCGCACAGACGGCCACCAGGCAACTACCAGCGGAGTAATCCGGCTCCACTGCTGCAAAGCGACCTTTTCAAAATATGCAGCAATTCACCCTTGCAGCATCACGTCCAAGGTAATGGGAGCTCACGATAAGTTTCATGGGGTTTCAAGAAGGTCTCCTCCTGTGACTCTCTTGACAGTCTGAGGAGGTTTTGACCTGATCTTTCAGGTCCAAGTCGAGCCACTCTTGTTGTGCCCCACACAGCTGGCCCAATCGTTACGCAGGTCTCTCGGAAAATGTCCACCGCCTCCCCCATACTGAAACAACTTAACTTGGACTGGTATGAAACGCTTTCATTCAAACCTGGTGACATATTCTACAGGATATAAGACCAGGCACATATCTTGGCACCTAGGTACTAGTCCAGCAAGCCCACAATATTCATCAATAAATCCCTGAGAACTGGAACTGAGCATAAATGTTGAGTTTTTATTCATTTCGGACATCAGAGCTTCATCCTACAACAGGGGTGGCATAGGCGGATCGAACTACTCGAATACAGATCCTATCCTGTGATACCATCAAATCACAGAGATTGGGAATCGCCCTTCTTGGTCGGTGAGAAGGCCTCGCGGAAACCACCGCTAAGCCTATGATTATACATTAAAACATCTATCATATCATACCCGAGTTGGCTTACGCTATCACAAACGGCGGTAGGTCTTGATTGTCCTTCTATTAGGCTTGTTTCCCCAGCCTATCATTCCTAGGTACTTAATTCAAATGGAGATAAGCCGTTTATGGAAGACAACTTAAACATTTGGCAATGTAGACTACCCATCAGAAATATCAATCCCTACAATAAAGATGGTAGAGTAGGTAATTTCCGGTAAGGACTGCCGACTCCTATCTTGATTCGAGGTGGAGCGTTCAAGCATAACACTCAGTCAATCTTATTGCTTGATGAGTTGACGCTATCAAAGCCTGCATACGTTCCAACCTCACTGGCAGCGCAGGGAAATGTTAAACTAGGTAGGTAATGCTTTAATCTGTACATTTTATAAATCATGCGTGTGCTTCATAACATTCCGAAGCATGTCTTCGTTTGAGCAAACCCCATAACTATTCGAGTCCCAGATACTCACTGTCGAGATCCTTTCATAAAGAAAACATCGTGACCTACCTCACCCACCTGCTGAGGGTTCTGAGTTTTCCCTTGCCCATCATCGCAACCAATGTGAGACGCGGTACATACAATGCATCCACGCCGTCTCTGCTACAATTGTCTGCTTCACCAACTCCGTCGTGTTATCTCAAAGGACACCCAGAATAAGAGAAATATAAGTGTTGACAGAGAGTTTAACAGAAATTGCATCTCACGTAACATATCAGACTCCATATCGTGATATACGTTGCCGAAGGATGACATTGTACAAGGAGAGAAACCAACAGACAGAGAGGCACGGCCTTCATTCCCTCACAGAAAGGCCGATACATGACAGAGAAGCGACAAAATAAAATGAGAAATACGCTAGTCGATTGGAAACAATAAGAGAGAGTGACTCTGGGGAGCACCCGACCGGCCTGTCAGGCCGCTTCTCATGTCGACCATGTTGTCCCGATCGCCGCACTCCGTGGCATTTGTGGTCCGTACGGCCTCTCTTTCTCTTTGTGACAATACACCGGTGCTTGCCCCAGCGTCGAATCTCCCATCAAAAACAAAACTTTTGTGATCCTCATAATCGTAACCCAAAAATGTACAGACTAAGAAACCCAAACACTTGCCACCCTCCACAAAATGGGGTATATCCTTCTTGAAGCAAGATTTCAACCGGCCTTCTAGGGTGGCTAAATGAGATGAGAGTGGATATAGTGGTCGTTCGCCGTCCCAATGCATGAGACAATAATTAGTGGTGGCATTCCCATGAGCCACCATGCGTCCTGTCCAATGCAAATGCTTCCAGGGTATCTCGAAAGTTTTTTTCCCCGCCGTGTTTTCCGGAATGCCGAAGTAAATCCCCAAAGCAGTGGAATCATCCGTATGCGCCTCGGCGCGGACTGCTGCCGTATAAAACGCTTGAGCGGCCTCTGGGAGGCCTTTATCGCATATTGCTGGTATCAAAGGAGAACTGTGTGGGGAATGCCATGCTTGCGCTTAACCCGAAAGGGTCAAAATCGTATCCCGGATCAAGCAGCTGGGTCATCGATGGGTATGCCGGGTGCTGTGTGTGAGCGACACCGTCCATGGGGGACTGTCCGGCGATCTGCTGACCACCAGAAGAACCAGTCGTCACGGGCGAGGGGAGGGACATCGTCTGCGGTTCGCCGGTATATGACGGACCAGGGTAGGGGCCTGGCCCTGGGGTATCGGGAGGGTCGCCCGGATCCTCCATAATGTCGGCGGCTGCATCGTACTCCTGTTCTGTACTCACGGAATAAGCCTAGGACGGGCACAGTTCTATCAAAGGGGGAGGGAGGGGAAAAAAGACGGGGCAGCTTGCCGAGTTGCTCAATGTGATTCTGAAAAGACGGCGTTGCGTAGAACGGAGCCGACGTCCCAGGTACCACTCCTCTTGCATGGGCGGCCCCTTGCTGGAGGGCGGCCATTTGCATTTGACGTTGCCCTGGCATGTTGGACAGGGCATGGGGGTTTGGTGGCGCTTTCATGGACGTCGATGTCGACATTGGCGGCCGGATAGAGACAGATAAATGGTCAGAGCTGGTCGGTGAGGCCCCGTGTTGGGAGCCATAGGATGTCGTCGCTGCCGGCGAGGCCGAATGTGATGAAGGAGTCGGTCGGCTCTTGGGTGATGTCGCAGATGAATGACCGTGGATTGGAGGTAGTGGGGATATGATTCCCGGTTCTAGCTTTGGCGCGATACTTGAGTTTGACCTTCGAGCGTGGTGCCTGTTGAGGATGGCTCGTTGAATGGGCGGAGGCTGTACAAGATTCTGGGGCATATGAGTTGGACCGAGGTTGGGGCTGCCAGTCTTGGCACGAAGTTCAGCCTGCACATCAATACCTGAAGTCGCCATATGTCAGTGATATGCAAGGTTGAAGAGGTAACATTGTGAAATACCCTTTTCGAGTAGGATGCGCTCAAGGAGTGAATTCTTGTAGCGCAGCATCAAGCATTCATCAGCTGCGTGCCGGTGGGCGGCTTGGAGATTGGCTAAGTTCTGCTCATGGGTGCGGATAGCCTCTTCGAGTTGCTTGATATACTCGGTCCGCCTTTCCCGAAAAGCCGCCTGTGCTTGCCGGTTCCTCTGCTTCCTTTCCTCGGATGTCGCATAGATCTGCACATGTTGTCAGATGGTGGCGCCGACGGGGCCAAGTGTTTGGCAGAACATAAATTTTAAAAAGAACAAGACAGGGACTGGATGATGTGCATACCGGCTTGCGGCCCCCTTTCCGCTTTGGTTGTTGATTCTCCTGTGTTGCAGTGACAGGGGGCGCCTCTCCTTCGGGGCTCGACCCCATGGAATCCTCACTGTCGTCCTTGGTAGGGTCTTGCTTATCGACCGACATCTTCTCTGACATGGTCCCGCGGGATGGCGTTGTGGCCGTCGATGTTTGGCGATAACAGGTACCGCAGTAGCGCAATGTGCTGCACTGGCAGGCGCTGTAGCGCGGGCGTAAATGTCAGGGCGCTGCTGGAGCAGTGCGACCCGAAGGTGAATGACACAGGCAGGTCACGCCTCTGGCACAGCAAGTGACGTGACGGAGCGAAACGAGCCGAGAAACAATTGCCCGAGGATGGCACCGATCTGGGGCAGTTTCAGGGCCAGGGATGGCGCCAATCAGTGCGTCATATGGGGAAAAAGCGCCTAGGTTGGGGGTGGGATCGATCCGGCAGTCTGGGACCAAATTGTGGTGTTCGTCCCAGCGATAAGGAAAGGGCTGGAGGATCGCAGCGCCTCCCCGGATTCTGTGTGTCAAGACCAAATTTGTCGAGGGCAGGAGAGATAAGCGGGAGGTCGATGACAGGTTGGGTATGTGTAAAGAAAAGAGAAGAATGGGAGGGTTTTATGTAATGCTAATGTCGGCCGAGGTGGGAGGGTCCGCAGACCGCCGTTGCAGCTTGGTCTGGCCAGAGACAAATATCCAGCGGCGTCCACTTAGTGCAGGCCCTGGTCCTAGGGTCAAGCCAGGTCACCTGCGTGCTTTTCGTTGGGCCAGCTCCGCGGACGCAGGCTTGGACGGTCTTGGAGCTTTCAGAACTCTTGCATCCGACAGGCTACCGCCAAATTCGATCCCAACCTACACTGCGTGTCGGCGTGGCGGTGGGCGGTTTCTGGTTGATGGTCGGATACTTCAGGACGCCCGCCCGCTGCCGGTTTGGTGCCCCTCAGTGCACGCACACCACTCACGCACACTCTCAACTGGAGCTCAACCTTAGTCACCCACTGGCCCGCCACTCCACTCTGAGCCCGCCCCGGGCAGATGGACAACCTCGAGTGGGGATGAAAGCTGGCGATGCAGCACACGGCTGTCAACACCCGGATCGCGAGGACTGGACAGTACTGCTTTAGTTCGCCTGCAGCTCGGAACTGAAGGCGCCTTTGGAGTCGGCAGTCGGGGCCGCGCTGTTCAACCGGAACGGCTCGCTGGCCGCTTATTCGCTGCCAGAATGGGGGAAGGGAAGCACCGAGTGCCAGTTCAGCTCTGGGTCCGACGGCCTCGTTGGACGCCTTGCACGCTCTCGAGGGAAAATCAGACGCCGCGTGTACTCCTCGTTTCCTGTCAGACGACGCCGAGGAGGCAACGGCCAGGGCCGCGGCAACACAAACACAAAACTCTCTCGGAAGCCGTTGGCAAGTTGCAGCCGCTCAGGGGAAGGAGGGTCGGGCCGGGCTGCTGTAGTTGGCTCTTCTGCTCCTAGGGGAAGGACTTTCAGTTTACCTGGAAGACCGGGACTTGGGCCAAAAAAGGCAGACGACGCTGGCAACAGAAAGACGTTCGCAGACCATCGAGAGGGAGAAACTGCTGGGCACTCGCTCTTTCCAACTGGGTGGTGCCGGGTTATAAGTGTCTAACGGGAATTAGGTACTTCGGCAGTAAGTCACCCAGTCGCACCCATCTGTTGCCCTGTTAGATGGAGGATGCACAGCTGGGTGCAGCCGGCTCGCTCTCATTTCAGGAACCCTACAGGGTGCATTGACCAAGTGTCAGTGCTGCGCACATTTTTACCTGCGACCATTCGCCAAGGCTGCCCATCGAAGGCCAACCCCAGTGCGGTTGGCATGGCCATTGACATCTGTTCCATTTGGATCCAAGCAGAACACCTTAGCGGACTTGCCCTTGCAGTTTCGTTGCTTTTTTTCTTTCTTTTTTTGCTTCTTGCTCTTTTAACCGGATCTTGCTGGACGGCCCTGTCTACCTGCCGATGGGGAGCATCTCTCGACTACACGCAGCACATCCATATTACCTTATTGATCCTTGCTGAAAGCCTCCTAGGACCCGAGCAAATGGCCTGTGGATGCGGGCCGGTAATCGCTGTGACGACCTCCTCGTCTGCGGGGCTAAGGGGACACGAGTGACTAGACAGCGTCGGGTGTCTCGTCTTGTTCACATCGTCCTTTGGGACGGAGATGCTGATCGGCTGTCTAGAAGAGTGCCATGCTGGGTTGGGGTGCGAGCCGTGAACGGAGCTGTCTGTCCACACCGGATGCTGCCGCGGGAGAACGCCATGAGAGAACGTGGTGAGAGACCCCCCGGAATCATCGGCACAGTCAGTGTCGGCACCACGATATCTTATATTTCCATCGTCATCAGTCCCACGGCGGAGAACTATGTATTCCGCGGCCCGTGGCCTGACAATAGAAAACTCTGCAATGAGCGTGGCACGCAAGATGGAACTTAGTGTTATGAGTATCCCTCCTAACTGACAGCCAGCTCATGCAGGTCAACATCTCAGTTCGCGTCCACGACTTACCTTGTCAGCACAAGCCGTCCGATCCATGGACTTTCATCTTGGCCCTTACTGAAGCGATGACGGGCGAGCCAGACGCCACCGAGATCGGTGTCCCCGAAGGTCAATGATGACGATAAAACGATGAGGGGTTGTATAGGCTCCTTGGGTGGAGGTCGGTGTCGAATTTTCCGGCAGAGCATCTGATAGGCGCAGCCTGTGGTCTCCTTCGCCCTGCCAAGACACACCAAGCTTCACACTCGCCAATTTTTTTGAGCGGTCACCTGAGCTCGGTTCACAGTACGCATCGAAACCAAGCGCCACTTATTAACTGTGTGCTGCCAACTGCAGCTCCCCCGCCATCCCCAAGGTCCTACCGGTTGGCGCGATCGGAGTACTTGGTCTGGAAGTACCTACCGCCACAAGGGAACCGACATTTTCAAGCTCTTCTGGATCGACAAACCAGCCATGACGCTCCCAGGTCGCTGATCAGCGAGGCACGGCATCGGCACAGACGTGCTTTTTTCTTCGACATCGCCCTGGGTAAGATACTTCGCCATCTCCTGGAAGGCGTTCTTGTCAGATGGTCCCCGGCCTCATGAATCCGGCGCCCAATCGGAGCATCACTCTCTCCTGAGGTGGACAAGCGACTTGGAAACAGCCCGTACCGTGCAAGGAGAATCTCCGTCAGCTGGGTGAGAACTTGGCGCCCAAGCCTCGCACTGTCGAAGCACTACCTCCGGTCTGGTCGGGCAGCCTGCTCTCAATATCGTTACCTCGTAGGGTGCTGCGGGGTTCACCATACAAGTCCTGTGAAACTGAGGCTGGTATGAAGCCCAATGGGGTAGCAGCTACAGTCTGCTTGAAGCGTCCCAATGGTCCCAAAGGTCTTGGATTCCAGTGCAGCGTGTGCCAGCAGGATCGATGGTGGTAGTGGTGGGAAACCAGATGGCACCGCTCGCCAATGTCCGGGGTTGGGCTACCGATGGCACCCTGGTAATAGCCCCTGTCTAGCGTTGTACCACGACCCTGTTCACGCAACGCACAGGCAAGCGGGGCATGGAAGTGCCAATTTCAAGGTAACGCCAAACCCACGATCAGTCGAGAACCCCGCTTGCAAATTGTGCGCACTTCATTTAAAAGCTCGCGTATCGTGCGGGAGTTTCTGAAACTCATCGCAAATAGGAACACTATTTGACGATACTTCTACTTAGTGTCTGTTGGCGATAATATCCCATCTTTTGCTGCACAGAATGGCAGTTGATGTGGGTTAGGATGGGACGCATTAACTCGTCTAATCCGACTCGATCCAGCTAGAGGCAGCGAGACGCGCCTCGGCGGGGGCCAAGCCACCTAGCCAGCACCATGAAAATCGCAACTCCGAGGAGCATGGCCCTTGCCAAATCCAATGTGGTGCCCCCTCCAAGCGGCCTGTCCCCTATCTTTTTCAGCCCCTCCTACTCTTCAAGTGCCTTTGGCGAATGACACGGAGTCAAGCACCAAGTAACGTTGTTCACTGAGTAGTTTGAGTGAGAGGATCAATCTGCTGATAACTTGAACTGTTTTAAAAGTGATATCCCTTCCAGATATGCTGAGTTGATGGAATGGTAAAAATCAGCCATCACTACATACATTCTGGCACCTTCTGTTGAGGAGCACCACGGGGCTCCACTCAGAGGAGGAGCTGAACACGAGCCAAGGCCTGACGACCAAAGGAATCGGCAGAAATCCCTTGGCTTCGTTGCAGTCTCCGGCAGCCCTCACACGACTGCCCTTGTTCGTGCAGACGCAGCAAATGTAGTGTTAGACAGAAATGCTTTTACTGTGGCAGCCTCCAGCCCCGTCCTCATTCGCCCGGACTTTGAATCCGGATCGGGAGGTGTGGCTTGGGAGAACCTGACGTCTTCGAGAATGTTTCTAGCGCTGACACTAATGCAGAGATGGCGCACCAGGCCGCATTGGGACGAACATCTGCCTCACGGCCTGCTGGTCCATCACAACAAGCATCGATCCGACGACGAGAGCGCAATCTCCCGACGAGGCATTTTCGATACTGGTGAAGCGGGTGAGAGCGCGGATCCTGCCCGCCTCGCGCACCAATTCCATCCGCCCTACTGTACAACGAACGAGCGAGGCTTTCCACCCACTCATCAAACTGATGCATCCTTCATTGGCCGCCAAGGCTTCTCGAAGGTTGTTTCGAAACCACACAGGTTGCATACTGCCCCCCCAGATACCTGCCGAGTAAGTAGCTGGCTTCTTGACGCAGGTCCCGGCTGTTGAGGGAGACGTGGATTGCGTGTCGAAGACGATAAGACCAAGACCCGCTTGACGTCTTATCGTATCGATGAATGCAAATCGTACTCTTCTTTATCGGGAGGGGGCAGCTTGTGGAGAGAGACACAGCCTTTTGAGTGCCAACTCAAGGTACGATATCGGTTGCTTGGCACTCTCTTACTTGTGTCAACGACTCTTCTACCCCAGTAGGCTTCTTAGGCCATCTAGGCCAAGATTCCTATGTCGAGGTTAGATAACTTGTCTCTTCTAGCCACATCTTGCAATATCACATGAGGTTCGTATTATATGCATGATTTAGGAGGATTTGTCTGTTGTTACCCCGGGGCGATAGCATGTGAGCAGACGTGAGACCAATGGGTTGTGACACGCGACGTCAGCATGCTAAAGTGAGATAGAATACTTGTTCTGGTGACCTGTCTGGGTCGTACATCCATCTTCTGCTTGTTTTGTCTGGGATCCGGGACCCATTTGTTGAGGCGAGTGACATTTATCGATCCGTAGGAAATACCTTTGTTTCGAGCGCCGTTATTTCGTCTCGCAACAGGCGCTTCTAGCGCAACCTTGGCTTGTACAGTGCAACCTTGGGAGTATCGGCCTGCTGTCCGAGCATTGTGTGATGATTTCTCTCAACACCTACGGCCGGCGCCTTTTCCTGCTGCGCTGTGGGACAGGAATTGGGGAATGGCAAGTTGAAGGTCGCTTTTACAAGGGTGCGATTTTATTCCCAGCTTTGATATCTTTCGACCTGTGGGATGGCGTGGGGTTTGGAAAAGCTTTTCGGGCCCGGAAAAAATAAAAGCACTAGTGGACAACGACCCAGCGAGCCGGGAAGACCAGCTGATGACATCTAGCCTCGAGAAACACAGACCCGTTGGTGTTCGCCAACAGTGACTTCTCCAAGCAAGCGAGCGGGTTGCTCCGGTCATGTGGTCACGTGAGCCACATGTGGGGTAAAAACAATACCGACTGTGCGTCCACCAAATCCACGCCAGGGTTTGTTTACTTTCAGAAGACGTGCAGCGAATCAGATTTCTCCCCCACCTGCCCTGCTCCATCAACGTCTCGTCTCCGTTGGCTTGGTTCTGGCTGACATCATCCCTACCAATTTCTCACTCGCTCATTCCAGGAAGCGCCATCCTCGCAACCTGGAACCTTGTGTATGATATTCGAGCTTCCTATTGCTCTCGATCGCTTCCGCTCGCAGCAAGCGCTCCATCATCATGGCTCGTCGTTCTGCACGCCTCGCGAGCAGCACCACCAAGGTTAGTCGCCGCTTACAAGCAGAGATTGCTCCGCCTCCTGTCGTGCCGTTCGCGCATGCGCTGACCTTTGTCCCCGTGTACAGCTGCCCGCGCCAGTCGCCGGCGCTCCCAGCTTGTCTACGCTCGCAGAGCGCGATGACAGCCCCCCCGAGTACGCGCCCCAGAGTCTCGATGCCGTCGTGTCGTCTCCTACAGTCCCCAAGACCCCCCGCGACTCCTCACCGCTAAAGCCGCCCATGTCGGAAATGCACCCCAGCAGAAACCACCAGAGCATGGCGCCGCCCTCTTCGGGACTACGCCTTGGGTTTACTGATATCAAGCCATCCAGCAAGAGAGACGACGAATTTCCTGCTTCTGTCCGGTCCACCCCCTCCAAGCTTGGTGTGCCAACTTCCGACTTCACATTCAGCTTTGCGCGCCGCGCCAATGCCGACTTAAAACTCGGTCCGGAGGCCCAGCAGATGATGGACGATATTCGAGACCAAGCTCAACAGATCAAGGCAAAACTGGTTGCCGAGCGCGAAGCAGAGAACCTCGAAGAGGAGCAAGTCAACGTCCGTAGGTTCGCGAACCCGAAGGGCAAGGCTGGTCGGTTCAGTGCCGCCCATATGGCCGAGTTCAAAAAGATGGACTCGATCACGAACCACCCTTCAGCATTCAGGGCCCAGTCAGGCAGAGTCACTCCTCTCAAGGCGGGAATCAAGAGAAGCCAGTCGAGGGCTAACCTCGACGAGCACGGCTCCTCTCGGTCGAAACAGCCGACCCCGGCATCCACGATTGCTTCACCGCTCAAGCAAAAGGCGCCTGCTTCTACCTTTGCCGAACCTCTGTCACCCATCAAGCGCGCTCGACAGCATATTAGCGACGACACCTCAAGCAATCGCCCTATCTCGCGAGATGGCAGTGCACTTCCTCGGCCAAAGTCTGCCGGTATTGGATCCGCCATCCCACGCTCCAAGACCGGTCCCAATATTGCTTCGCTCATGACCCCCACAAAGTCGTCCCTTGCTCGTACAACTAGCGTTAAGACGCCTTCCCACGGCTCCCTTTTCAAATCGCCATCCAAGTCGAACCTGGGCGGAATCCCTCGCTCGGTAACAACAAACAACCTTGCCACCATTACCTTGGTGACCGAGAAGGAGCCCGAGCCGGCCCCGGTCCCGGCTCCGGTTCAGGCCAAGAGTCCGACGAGCCGGTTTGATAGAGTGAAATCGATGTTCCAGAGACACAAGGCCAGTCCTTCCAAGGGAAAGAGCACCCTTCCCTTGCCTGCAACTTTAACCTCCAAGACGCCAGCGCCTTTCCGGGCCCAGAAAGCGACTCTCCCTGCCCCGGTGCCGCTGACCACGCCTCGCAAGCTCATCAAGCGCGTCGCTTTCACACCGGAAATTCAGCGCGCTACACCGGTACAAAATTCGCCCTCCCCTGCCAAGTCTGGCATCCCTCGCTCTAGGTCTAGAAATAACCTGGGCGAGGTGTATTATCCTGCTCTTGACGGCATTCTGTCTAAGGAGGCCGCGGCCGACGCTGTGTCCTATCCTGATCTTTCAGCAGGCCGCCCTCTCTCAGAGTCGCCGTTCAAGGAGGTGAAGGCGGACTCGACGGCATCAAAGGCCGCTGGCACCTTCACGTTCCGTAGCGATCATACGATTAAGTTCGGCAACACATCGCCTTCATTCGGTACTTCTCCAGGTCAATCCAGTGTTCGACCAGTCCGGCCTTCCATCCTGCCGACGGAGAACATGCCGGGCAGCTTTCCCTCGTCGCTGATGATGTCCGGCACCAACAAGGAAAATGAGACGCCGCGAACTGTTTTCTTGTCAGTCCCTCACGGTATGGCAAACAAGAAGCGGAACAGGGCTAGCACCGATGAGCAGGACGCTGAAGAGGAAGCTGCTGAACGCGCAGCCAAGAAGCGGAAGCAGGAAACTGTGCCCGAAGGCGACGCTCTCCTTGCGCCAAGACTGATGGCCAGCGCCAAACGACCCATCGCCAGCCCTAGAAAGCCGCTCACTGCTGGCACACCCAGTCCTATGAAGAAGAAGGGAGGTATTAGCCTCGGCCGACTGAACATGCTTTCCCGCCCGAAGATGCGCAAATAGTGGCCGTCTCTTGCTGCGCAAGCCGTCGGCTGTTGTCGGCGCCGTGCTATTGAGCTGATATCAGCACGATTGGACGACTTCTCATATTTATGCGGCGTTTTCTGGACTATGGAGACGTCTAACTCTGAACCTTAAGTTGTTCATAATTACATACGGCGGGGTTATTTTGGCGGTGTTCCCTGAGAATCTCACGAGGGACTGGATATGCTTGGGCCCAGAGCGCTCTGGGGTGACGGAGTACGAAGCATCTATCTTCCAAGTTGGGGCGTGTCGTTTGACATGCTATGGAGGATGCTTTCATTGCGAGGATTGGCTCTTCCATTGGACAGTGCACCCTTCAGGGGTTTGCCTTCTTTCTTTCGATGTTGGACATACATCTAAGAGTCTAGACTGTTTTGTATGGCTATTTTTGTGCTTTGGGTTTGTTGGAGTAACGGTCTGGGTGGTTGGGTCGGTGGAATGGGTACCGGATAGGAATCGGCGTTTTCTTAGGATCAGAATCAGGCATACTAGACTCTGTCCTCTTCGAGCATCGAGTTGTATGGTTGACTCACAAAATTGAGATTTTTTGCTACGCCGGTGTCGCTGCTCTCTGGTGGATGTTTGCGCCTTCCAATGTCTTACCGTGCGTGACATGTAAGTTCAACGATCGAGGGTAAGTGCTTCCGTCGCATATCTCGCCGCCATGATTAGTACCATATCCTCTTCCCCTGTTTGTGGTTCTGCCTTGACATCAAACAATATCTCTCTCTTCCACCGACGCTGGACTCGCGACGTCCAAGCCAACACACATTCGCTATCGTTACAGCTACTACCGACTATCGTTGACTTATCCAACGTTGGATATCCCATCGCTTTAAACGGGCACACAAACTTACGCTCAAGGTACCACACGCCTCCACTCGCTACAACACCCATACCAAAACAAACAACATGTCCCCGCCCACCTTCATCCCCAACTCAACCTCAACCTCGAGCCCCAACCCCCCTCGCGCCCGCGTCCACTCCCACTCGCACCGCCAACAACAGCAATCCCACCACGGCCAGAACCAAACCCAAACCCAAGCCTCCTCGCCACAACCCCCGCCCACTAGACGCACTCACTCCCAACCTCCTTCTCAGCGCCCAACCCTCCGCCAACGGCCTCACTCCTCGTCCTCCGCCGCCGCCGCCGCCCGATACTTGTTCACGTGCACATTCTGTTGGACCCTGTCCTCAGGCCCGCCGCACATCCTCGGACGGCGATCGGCGCGGCTGGCGTGCGCGAGGTGCTACAATGCGCTGATTGACCTGGCGGTGTGTTGGGTTTGTGGGGAGGTTGTTGTGCGCGGAGAGGAGTGTGTGAGTCTGGGGTGGTGTTTTTGGCATCGGGCGTGTTATGGGTGTTTGTTGTGTGGGAGTCGGTTGGTGGTTAGAGGGGTGGGGGT
>Ga0247780_1000073_pt1 | contig 91036 bp, 105 predicted proteins | sample UWRJL079202R5_FD_179927 | JGI IMG/M metagenome (GOLD analysis project Ga0247780, IMG submission 179927) | Plant litter microbial communities from Arlington Agricultural Research Station in Wisconsin, United States - UWRJ-L079-202R-5 | ecosystem: Environmental > Terrestrial > Plant litter >...
CAACCCAACGCCCCCCCCCCCCCCCCGATGAACCCTTTCAGCGTACACCCGTTACCATTGGTGTCAACCCCTCTTCGCGACCTCGCTCCTCCCAAGGTTCTCCATCTCATGCTTCATATCGGCGACTGGCTCGGAGAGGTTATCCGGCGTCTCCTCCTGGCCCGGGGCATGCTCTGCAGCCTTATTAAGGTTCGTGGAAGACGATGACTGCTGGACTTGAGACTTGACATCTTCGGATACTGGGGGAGGTGAGACATCAAAATTTGGCCCGTCGCGGGCCCCAATTGGATTCCCGCGAGATGAGTTGGTGGCCATGTTTGTGTGTGGTTGTTGGTGAACGAAAGGGTTGGGTTGAGAGTCAGTTTGCTTTTGACAGGCTGCAACGTCACAACGGCGGCGAAGAGTGTTGGGTCCCGGAGGATGAAAGGGAGCCTGAGAAAATATCCCTCAAAAACTCTCGCTCGTCTTTTAACACCAGTCTGCGCTTGCACTCAATTGTTCTCGTTGCGTGGCGGGCACGATCATGGGGGAGGATGATGTCACTTACAAGCCCCAATGCGGCGTGTGGGGGGTGCTTATGCACAACAGTGGGCCCACCGAGGTGAGCCGCCTGCCTGGTAGAATTTTAGATTGGCTCGGATGGAAGTCAAACATTCAATTCCCACTGTGATCCCGGCTCAAAGGCCCAACTAGGGGATTTTTCTCCGCCTGATACGAAAAAAACCAGTCAACCATGCTGTGGCGATAATGTTATTACGGATTTCTCCTCTGAGGCCAGCTGGCAGCTTAGCTGTTGCGCTGCGGTCTCGTTTTGCCAGCGTTCCCCGAGCGGCGCGCCTGTCGACCTTGAGCCAAGGGAACTGCCTCTCCGTAGCTCTTGATCCAGCGGCCTCATCCAAGGTGAGAGATCGCGTTCTGTATCTCAGCCAGTAAGGCGCTAAGCAACCAGAGAGTAGCAACAAGTCGTGGACGCTGTCACCAATGCCCTGGCGCAGTCTTCCTCTGGCGAGCATGGAGCCGCCGTAATTCTGACATCTAAGAGCTTGGCTTCATGGCTGCAGGACGCAACTTTTGTCTCTCAGTTGCTGGCGCCGCTTAGCCACAGCACATCTCCCGCGGAACTCAGCGTGTTGAGTGCTGCGGTTGATGGAATCCCCCGGCTTGACTCTGCCGGTTCTTACTCTTCGTCCGACGGGTTGGCTATTCTCCATGGCAGCCTTGAGGGTGTTCTCCCCGGGCTATGGACGGATGCCGCATCACAAGTGGGTGGTGAGACCAACAGTGCGCAGCCGGCGCTGGAGTTCCGCATCGCCTCTCTAGTGGGTGATTCGCGGCCGCTTCAGGTGACGGTGCCTGTTGCGAACACCGTGTTCAATAACGGCAGGCCGCACACCATGTTTGCGAGCCGCTGGCGGGTGACGAAGGGGTCAGTCCCAGAGCTGCTTCATGTGGTTGCGAGGGCTAGGCAGGTCATTGTGGCTGATAGCGCTTCTACAGGCTCCAGCACGGTGATCGCTCCACTGGTGCCGCTGACTGAGGCACGCAAGATTGTGGCGGGGCTGGGGAATATCCTCCGCCAGGTTGAGATTGATTTGAGGCCGGCCCCCGCCTCTAAGGAGCTTGAGGATATCATTCCGAAACTGCTGAAGGTGCGGTCGGGGAGACATGGGGGCCAGACTGTTGGTCCAATGGGCGTTTGGGCTTTGATCTATCCTGAACATGTTGCTTCTGCTCAGGGGCTCCCCCGTGCTCTGGAACTGAGCGGATCGGATAGGTCTCACGAGTGGGCACGCGCACAGGAGGTGTCAAAGTTGATGCCCGGGCTCTTGGCCTCTGGTTGCCATATTCGCAAGATATGTGAGTACCCTACTGTCAAATCTATGTTTGCTTCTGTAGTCTGACCTTCATTCTAGTGAGCGGAGGAGGAGGCTGGGGCTTAAAACAAGGTCTTCTGTCTTTGGATCCCCAAACAAAGCACTCTACCCCCGACGAGGAGGACGTCGAGAGCTTTATTCGGTCGTTTAATGGCGAGGATTCTGGCGGCGCAACAGTCATACCTGGCTCATATGTCCAGTTCATGGTCGAGCCAGCTGGGCTCCCGCTGAAGGAGATGCAACAGGCGGTCAGAACCAGCAAAAGCTCGATTATTCTTGGGACTCTGGGCGCAGGTTCGGATAAGGCCAATGTGAGCGATATTCAGGTTCAGCCAGGCATCTTTGGCGCTATTTCTTCGGAGGGGGTATATATCGTGGAGGCAGACCCCTCGCAACTGGATGACCAGCAGGCCATCACAACTAAACTCGACGCATCAGGCTCATACGTAGTCTCGGGCCTCTGAGCGTCAGCAGATGTATGAATATCGGCGACTTGTACCACCATGTCACTAAATAGTTAGCAATGTAAGATAAGGAGATTTATAAATACAATCAGAGACTGGCGGTGGTATTGTTTGCGATAATCCTGTTTTATAACGGCATGGGGTGAGTCGGCGATGGGGTTGAGCACGCAATTATTGCGTCGGATTTAACTGAGGGTCAACCCCTCAGTCCTGCCTTCAACGCTCATAATTATCGCAACGTGCCTACCAACCAACACCATGAGGATTGCCGCCCCTAATTAAGACAGACCTCAGTATAACTTACCTAGTTAACTTCTCACATCCTTAGCTTCACACAACAGTTTCCACTAACCAACTGGTTGCTATCCTCCAAGTACTTCTCATCTACCCGCCTACCTATATCACCGATATCCTAGACCATTCCACCTCAGCCTCTGCTCTCTCACAATGGCCGAAGACGCAAAAGTCACAATTGGCATAATCTCATTCGGTGACATGGGAAGCGGGCTCGCCAGACTCCTCGTAGCCCACGGGTACCCAGTCACCACCAACATCTCAGGAAGAAGGCATGTGCCCACCACCAACCCTCCCAAAACCCTCACTTACAACCCCCCAGCGAAGACACTCTCGCTCGCGCCAAAGACGCCGGCGCAACCCTCCTCCCCACAGACGAAGCCCTCGTCGCCTCCAGCGACGTGATTCTCTCCGTCGTGCCTCCGCAAGACGCTCTCGCCACCGCGCAGCGCATCGTCTCCGCCATCACCACACTCTCCTCCCCGCGTACCAAACCGCTCTACTTCGCCGACATGAATGCTGTATCCCCTTCCTCCGTCAAGGCCATCGCCGCGCTATTCGACTCCCTCCCCGCCGGCACCGTGAACTTCATCGACGGGAGCATCCTCGGCGGGCCTCCCGCCCCGCTCAGCACCACTGCCGCCGCTACCGCAGACGATGGCTCGTCATGGAAGCGCCCCCTCCTGCCCACATCAGGGGAGCACACGCTTGGTTCCGTATCCGCCCACCTCGCCGCCGTGCTCAACACAAAGCACATCTCTCCCGATATCGGGGCCGCGTCCGGTCTCAAGATGTGCTTCGCCTCGATAAGCAAGGGATTTGCGGCCATAGCCGTGCAGGCGGTCGTTACCGCCAAGCGGCTGGGGGTGCTGGATGAGCTAAAGTCGGCACTGGGGGAAATAGCGACCGCTAATCTCGAGCGTGTGGAGAAGAGCGTTGTGGGGATGGCGCCCAAGGCTTATCGGTGGGTGCGCGAGATGGAGGAGATCAGCGCGACGCATGCAGGTGAAGAGGAGGGGGACGATATGTTTGCGCCCGAGTATATATTTCGTGGCGCGGCCAACGTATTTCGAATCGTGGCCGAGGATACCGTGCTGGGCAAGGAGAAGGTTGGCAAGCGCGTGAGGGGGACGACCGCTGACGAAGTGGCTGAGGCGGTTGTGGAGGGTCTTAGGGAGAAGAGGAGGAGGAAAAGCGAGGAGTAGATGACCTACCTACCTAGAAGAATACCCATATGAATTGCATCTGGCTTGCCAAAGAGGAGATTTATTCGTTCGGTTGCTAAGCCACAAGTTGGATAATCCGGTCTGGTCATGTCTAAGAGAACGACGCTCATACGCGATACAGCCCACGTCCTAACAATTTTCTGCCGCTTACTCAATCCCCATATCAATATCGTCAACCGGTGGTGCGCTGGCGCTCGCAACGTTGTTGCTGCCTGACCCGCTTGGCTCAGCACCACTGCCACCGTTAAAGTAGTCCTCCATCTCTGCGTCAAGCTCCTCCTGGGTCTTCTTGAGACGACCATCACGAGCAGGACGCTCGCCTCTTTCACCTCTCTCACCGCCACCCCTCTCTCCACCAGCACCACCGCCTCGTCGGCCTCCAACATCGCGGCGTGCGCCGGGTCGTCGGCCGCCTTCGCGACCGCCATCGCGACCACCGTCGCGACGTCTATTGGGCAATGGACTGCGTGAGCGGCTGCCTCGTCCACCAGGGCGATATCTGTCGATTCCTCTGCGGGCTGCCTCGTCGTCGTGATCACGGCGAGGAGAGAGCGACCGTGATCGTCCACCGGGAGCCGTGATACGTTCTGCAAGAGGGCGCCCGGGAACGACAGCAGTGTCAAAAGGATTGCGCCTCGGTCCGCTTGGCATGAGAGTGATACGAATCGGCTGGCCTGTGAATTGTTACAATGCTGTTCAAGCAAGGTGTCTGGGGGTTGTGCGCAAGCATACCAGCAGCATTGGCCCCATCGTATTCCCTGATGGCCTCCTTGGCGTCGTTGTGAGACTCATACGTGACGAAGGCGGTGCCCTCTGAGCGGCCGGCGCGGTCGTACTTGATTTCGAGCCTGGTGATGGGTCCGATCTTCTCGAAAAGGCCCTAAAGTTGTATGAGTATGGTTTTTTTCTTTCCTGTGATCGCCTCTTGCAGACCTACCTCAAGATCTTCCTGCGTCAGTTCGTAGTGGATGTTATCCACGCGGATCTTCGAGCCCCTCGACTCACTAGTGAAAGGGTGAGCGTGAGTATCGAAAGCGAACATTGTCGAGAAATCCTACCTAGACGCATCGGGCGAGTGTCGTCGTCTCTGCGAGGATCGGCGGTTTCCTATACCGGTAGTGTGAGCATAGCCTCATGTTGTCAGCCGAAGGAATCTAGGTCATACCGCCATCTTCAAATCGATCGTGGACCCATTCGCTGTTGACCTGGTTGTCAGCGCGTATGCCCTCCTAGCCAGAAACCGTGAGTGTAGGCTTACGAGTCCAAGTTTCGTGGAGCATCATCTCTGAAGGACTGTGTCCCGTCGAACACATCGGGACCTGGTTAGCTGGGGTTCAACGAACTTTGCTTCCCCCTCGGTCGCGGTCCGAGGCACCGAGCACGAGTTGCGATGTATTTGGCTGCGTCGACATCTGAAGTGACCGGAAGGGAGCGTGTTCTAGGGGGGGAGAGGAGAGGATTCAACCTATTCGGACGTCGAGCGAGCGAGGCCGTCAGGTGTGCTGTTTCGAGCGTCGGTTCGAGGGCGATTCGTACCTTTCTTACGCCATCGCGTGGGTAATCTTGTCGCTCGCGACGCTGACCACGGTTGCCGCCGCGATTTCCACGGGAGCCTCCACCTCTGCCGCTCTGCAACGCGCTCCATGTCAGTACCAATGCCAGCCGTCCCTCAGTGGGCGATGACGGGCGATTCGGGGGTGCCCACCTGCTTGCGATCGGCAAGAATTTCGTCAAGACTGCGATCCAGAGCGTTGGCCATTTTGTATCGATACTGCGCTGAAGACAGAACGAGGATGAGAATTTTTGAGAAGGCTGGTAGAAAAAGGAATGCAGATTGTTGGGTTGGACGCGGTTGGAGAGAGGCTCTGCCGCCTCACCTTGAGTCAATTGGATTGGGTCCGAGTGGGGCTCCACATCCATTCAAGGAGTAACCCGAGTTTCAGCAAAAAGGTTGAGCATAGGATCGATTGCAAGTCTTCTTGCGCCAGTACATAAATTATCTACCAGCCATTTACTGAACAAGCACCACACGGCAACCCGGACGCCAAAAGGAAAGAACAAAAAATCGTCAAAACCAGATCCTCTCTTCAGTCTACGTCTCATTTTGGTAAACTTCGTGACACTAGTTACAGACGGAAAGGGAATGGGAAAGACGCAAAAACAACGGTAGTAGAATCCCGTCCGTTTTGACAGGTACCAAGCACCAAGCACCATCCAAGGAAATTAGGGTGCAGATGCTATTCCCCCGAGAGCGCTTTTCGGTATCACCAGATGCCAGGCCTGCAAAAAATCCAGGTCAATTCGCTGTTATTCCCCTCTATCAGAATCCGGAACACAATGCCCCCCACGTATATCGCTGGATGTTGGATGTTAAGGTGTGGATGTGCTGGGTATGCCGAGAGAAAGGGAAAAAGGAGATCGTGGCAGGGAGACGTTTAGATGAGATCGGCCACATTCATGGGCATCTCCTCGATCTGGGTGCTGTAAAACTGCTCAATCTCGCGCATCATGCGCACGTCCTCGGCGGTGACGAAGTTGATCGCAACACCCTTGCGGCCGAAACGACCACCACGACCGATGCGATGGATGTAGTTCTCGCGGTTAGCGGGAAGATCGTAGTTGATGACCAGGGAAACCTGCTGGACATCGATACCACGGGCCAGAAGATCGGTGGCGATGAGAACGCGGGATGATCCGGAACGAAACTCCTTCATAATCAGGTCACGCTGGGCCTGGTCCATATCACCGTGCATGGCAGACACGGTGAAGTCGCGGGCGGTAAGCTTGTCGGTAAGCCAGTCGACCTTGCGACGGGTGTTGCAGAAGATAACGGCCTGCGTGATGGTCACGGTCTCATAGAGATCGGAGAGTGTGTCAAGCTTCCACTCCTCCTTCTCGACGGCGATGTAGAACTGCTTGATACCCTCAAGGGTGAGCTCGTCCTTCTTGACAAGAATGCGGACGGGGTCGCGCATGAACTTGGTGGTGACCTCAAGAACGTCCTGGGGCATGGTGGCCGAGAGCAGAACGACCTGGGTGGACTGCGGCAGCAGCTGGAAGATGTCGTAGATTTGCTCAGTGAAACCGCGCTAGAGGAGAGAGAAAAAGATCAGTCATTGCCTAGGATTATCACCAAGAAAGAACTGGACTCACAGAAAGCATCTCGTCGGCCTCGTCGAGGACGAACATCTTCATGGCCTCGGTCTTGAGCACGCGACGCTGGATCATGTCCTGGACACGGCCGGGAGTGCCAACAATGATCTGGGGACCATCCTGGATAGCCTTGATATCATCACGGATAGCGGTACCACCAATGCAGGCGTGCGTGTCGATGTTCATGAAGTCACCGATGGCGATGACGACCTTCTGAATCTGCTGCGCAAGCTCGCGGGTGGGGGCGAGGATGAGAGCTTGGCACTTCTTGACCTCGGGGTCGATGTTCTGGAGAACCGAGATGGAGAAGGTAGCGGTCTTGCCGGTACCGGACTGGGCCTGAGCGATAACATCACGACCTTTGTAATGTCAGTCGATCGCGCATACCCAAAAGGATCTGACTTTCTTACCCTGGATAACGGGCATGATAGCGCGCTGCTGGATAGCAGACGGGCGCTCGAAACCGTAGGCATAGATTCCTTCGAAAATTAGCTGGCGACCTTTGCGACCGTCCGTGCCTTCTGTTCTTACCGCGAAGGAGCTCTGACTTGAGCTTCATGTCATCGAAAGAATCAACGATCTCATCGTAGTTAGACTCGATCTGTCCTGCAGTAGATGAAGTTGGGTTAGCGACTGTGCCAGTTCAGGTTGCAACGGTGAGAGGACGGAAGAACCGCGCAATCGGCGCGGCTTCTTGCGACGGAACGGTCGCTATGCGAGAGAAAGATTAACGTACCCTCCTGGAGGTCCTCGAGTCCCTTATCGGTAGCCATGATTGCGATGTGAGTTGCGCAAAAATTTCTAGAGTCAAGCCCGGCTTGTCTCTAGAAATACTGTCGAAGTGGATGGTGGGGCAAACGAGCAAGAATCCGCAGGTCTGAGCGCGAGCGCTTGCTGCAGAAAATTCTCTGCGGAAATTAGATTATCTGAAAGGAAGTAGATTCAAAGTTCTCAGAAATGAGAACTGTAGAATCTATGAAAACGGTCGTCAGGTTGGCTTGGTTGTACTTGGTAAAGTGTGGTGTTGAGAAGAAGAACGAAGCACAGGCTGGGGGGAGGATAAAAATTCATTTGCGGAACAGAATTTATTGCCGCCTCAGGCAGCAGCCCCTCCCAACACCCATGGAAAATTGAAAGCTAGTGTGGTGGGATGGTGGGGCACCTTACCTGTTCCACCGAATACAAGGGGCAAATCCTGGCACTTGACAACCAACCTACCCGCCTCTCGTTGCGAAATAAATTTTGCGAAGCCTTCTTTTCGGCTTCCTCTGGGGCGGGGCACCTTTGACTCGGGCATTGACGGTTTTTTGACTCACTGCCCACCCGTTGGCGTCGCAGTCACCCATATCCCACCACACCCCCATCTGCAGTCTACCGCGAGGCGAGGCTCACCATAAGATCTCCCTTTCATTCATGCTATTGGCCCGCAAACGTGTTTCCGGGTTACCAAGATGCATCTATCCAACGACAAACAGCAGGACCCTGATTTCGTCCTCGGGGCTGCTGGGGGTCACCAGATGACCAAGAGCCAGGAGGCGCCGAGGGCCGAGTCATCCATTCCTACACATCCCTTGGGAGTCAAGCCGCTGGGGAACAAGTATTTCTCCAGTGGCGATGATGCTCGGAATTCTCTAAAGGGGCATTTGGGGGTTCTGCCTGACGAGATGCTCATGCAGCTGCTTGAGTTCCTAGACCAACGCACGCTCAAGATTTTGGGCTACACCTGTCGTTTCCTCTTCGCAGCTTGCATGTCCGACGACCTGTGGAAATCTATTTTCCTGAAGTGAGTTTGCCAAGGCCTGGTTGTCATCCTTGAACTGCAGTCACTTGATGATTGCGGGACAAGCTTGCACAAAGCAGAGCAACCATTGCCTGGTCGTCCTCTCGGACCACATCAAGCTAGACATGTGCTGACCAGTTGGTAGGTCTGATCTTCGGAGGCAGCCTTCATTTGAATGGCGTGGAACATGGAGAGCAACCGTGCTGAGTCTGCCGCTTGAGAAGCAGGCCCAAGTAGATTGCAGCAATGTTTTCTCTGATGTGTTGCATCGGCCTTTTGTCTGCAGCCACATCTCATTGATCCCATTCACCACCAATATTCCGGCGTCCAACAACATCGATCGTTTTCAGGATCTCTCATACGCAGAATTTGCGGAGAGATGGAGCAACAAACCGTTCATTCTCACTGAGTGCATTAAGCCCTGGCCAGCATATCGGTCTTGGAGCCTCGACGTGCTTTCTAGCCTTTACTCAAGCGTGAGCTTCCGGGCAGAGGCGGTGGATTGGACATTTGCAACGTACAGCCAGTACATGGCCAACAACCATGACGAGAGTCCTCTCTATCTGTTTGACCGAAAATTTGCTGAGAAGATGGAGCTCCAAATTGGAGCGGAAGAAGGTGAAGGTTTTGCATATTGGAAGCCCAAATGCTTTGGCCTTGATCTCTTCGAACTCCTCGGCATAGAGCGCCCAGCACATCGGTGGCTGATCATTGGTCCTGAGAGAAGCGGCTCTACCTTCCACAAGGACCCCAATGCCACCAGTGCGTGGAATGCAGTCATTCAAGGCGCTAAATACTGGATCATGTTCCCTCCTTCGGCGCCTGTGCCAGGCGTTTTTGTCTCCAAGGACAATAGCGAGGTGACTAGCCCCCTCAGCATTGCGGAATGGCTTCTTGAGTTTCACGCCGAGGCACGCCGGATGCCAGAGTGCAAGGAAGGTGTCTGCAAAGCAGGAGAAATTCTCCACGTTCCCTCGGGCTGGTGGCACCTTGTTGTCAACCTTGAGGCTGGGATTGCTTTGACTCAAAACTTTGTACCCAAGTCGCATCTAGCTAATGTTTTGTCCTTCTTGAGAGACCGACCGGACCAAGTCTCAGGTTTCGACAAAGATGTCACTGATCCGTACGGTCTTTTTGTCGGTCGCTTGAAGGAGGAAAATTCCGACCTTCTGGAAGATGGACTGAGGCAGTTGGATGAGAGACAGAAAAAGCGAAGGTGGGACATGGTAGTTGGCGGCGACGAGACCGGGGAGGGTTCATCGCAGAAGAGGGTTACCGGATTCAGCTTTGGATTTGGGTTCGGGGATGCGGACGAAGAAGTCCCTTGAGCGCTAATCCCCCTTGTTCTTAGAAGAACTAAGAACTTGAACTGAAGGTTATCATGGAGCTGGTCCCAACCCGGCTGTCCCTTCCCACTAGGTCCTTTGACAGTGTTCCGCACAAGCAGTCAGCGTTGCTTTGGGTCGGGTTATTGAAAGGGAGTCAGTCAGCACTGCCGACAAAGCTGCCTCGCATTCACCATCTAGCCCATCATTTTCATATTATGCGAATGGGATCTTCGTGCAAATGCGCCGATAAACCAGGTCCAGATTGGTGTCTCCTTCACACACCTGGCGTGCTTGGGTGTGCGACTCACGCCAATCTGATCGGCCGTCCGATTAAGGCCGTGCTCGACTTTCCCTTGGGCGCAGGGACCAGTGGGTAGCCCAGAGATGGTCCCTGCACTCAAGCGGACGGGCCAGCATTAGGTCCGAGTGCGGGCCAATGGGAAGCTGCCAAACCCACATCTTGATGCCAGCCCTCCCCCGACGGGAGGGAGATGCGATGACCCAACCTTACTGTACCCCACGCCTCGCTTTCCCTCAGCCCCCTCAGTCTCAGCGGCCCTGCCTCTCCACCCTGCCGCCGACCAGCTGCATTCACTCGGTGTGTTGCTGACGACCGCGATCGCAGCTGAAGCTGTTTTGTCACTGTCCCTTCCTTGGCTTTCCACACTTGTACCACACCTAACCTAGGCCCTTCCTTCCAAACCTACCCGCCGGTTTGGCACGGCTTCGCACCTCCCTTGACCTTTCCTCACGACCAACATCACTACCTCACCACCGGCACCCGTCACAACCCCCAGCGCTCTCCCATTATACATGCAACCACAGCCTCCAAGAGCACTCTTTCATCCGGCGCATACCGAAATGACAACATGCCACTAGGCGGCCTTTGTTGTCTCCTCCACCACGCCTTCTTATGACCCGACCCCTGAATAACAAAGTTTACGCAGCGTCTGGCCATCCAGCTGTCTGCTTTATCGACACCCCGCTTCCACGACACAAATCCGTCGTAAATCACGGTCCGAACGAACATCAGTATTCAAAAGCTCCGCTTGTGCGCGAGAAAGCCGGTCACGCCACCGGGTCGTGGCTTTAAGGGCCCTCGGACAACTTCTGAAGCGTAACGCCCGAGTCCAACCTCCCGACCGAACAGTTGCAAACATGGTGTCAGACGAAACATACGAGCTCTGCCTTCCGGTCCTCCACGATACAAGCATCGAAGATGAAGACAAGACCGACAAGCTCGAGGAGCTATTGAGGGATAAGACGAGCTTGTCCGGGCAGGCGCTGGATAACGCCGTACTCGACGTGTTATGGCGGTACAAGGAAGGAGGTGGTCATGCGACTTCTCCTCCGCCTATACGGCAAACCATACTCCGGCGGCCATCACCGGCCTCCTGGCGCGGCTCCGGAACACCATTATCAGGGTCCCCTCGCTTAGGCGTCAGCCCACTCGCCCCGCCGGGGTTTGTACCGACGACATTCAGCCGGACCAAGTCCTCCACGGCCTCACCTTTCGGCTCACCCCGCCCATCTCCTCGCCTCGCCTTCGCTGCTCCGGTCCCGCACAGTCCGAACTTGAATGCTTACCAATTCGCCACGGATGATACCCCGTCGCAAGAGGTGTTTGGAGACTACCAGTCCGACAACGTGGACTGGCTCGTTAGCGATGATGCTCTCAGCGTAACGTCTTCTGTTGGTGGATCGAGCGGGTTAAACGTTGCTGCCCCGGAGTTCGTGTCGTCGCAGCAGAACGACATGACTCCTTATGATATGTTGAGGTCAATCCTTGGGCAGTCAAAGACGGATGAAGAGATCGGCGCTGCTCTTGCTATGCACGGCTACGACCTTGGTGCTACTGTTGCTGCTATTATGGATACTCAAATGCAAGACAACCTCGCCCTGGCCGCTCAGGCCGCCCAGGCCGAGGAGGCCCGTGTTGTTGTTATCGGCAAGTCGATGACTCCCGATGCGCGCCCCACAACCCCTGCCGACCAGCAAAAGTCCGGCGTCATATGCAAGTTCTTTCTGTCTACGGGACAGTGCCTTCGCTCAGATTGCCGGTTCAGCCACGACTTGAGCTCACATATCTGCAAGTAAGTCAACCTCCACTGTCCCCAGAGATCGGATGGAACCTAACGCAGCGCCCTAGATACTGGGTTGCGGGTAACTGCCTCGCCGGAAACACATGCATTTTCTCGCACGACCCGGCGCATCTTGTGAACAGGCTGCATATCGACGGCTCAAGCACACCGCCCACACAAAACGCCTCTGTTAACGTACAAGACTACAACAGCTTCCCCGCGTTGCAGCCAGGCACCCCGGAGCAGCTTTCTATATACCCTGCTACGGCCAACTACCCTGCGGTTGGGGTTACACCTCCACCGGGCTTCAAGTCGTACCACTCATATCCAGAGCGCCCGCGGTCTCGCCCAAGCAGCAGACACCAGCAGCAAAAGGATGCTGCTCCAGCTGCCCCTTCGCTTGACGATGCTGACGCCTTTCCCTCCTTGAGTTCCGCCTCTGCCAAGCAGGCCAAGAAACACCATGGTAAGAGGGGTGGCCACGGCCATGGCCACAAAGAGAATTTTGCGCCCAGTACTCTAGCAGATATCGTCAAGATGTCTCCATCACCAACTCCTGGAGCGTCGCGGCAGGATCGCAAGATTGCACGGAATGGCAGCACCACGAGTATCCGAAACGGAGAGAACAGTTTGGCTGCCCAGGCAATCCCCAATCCTAAACACATTCCGTGGCTCGAGACAGGAGAAAAGGCCAATAAGGCGTATTTGAAGGCTCGCCAAGAAGCCATCAAGCACGGCGGCCTCAGAAACAAGTTTCTCCAAAGGTAAGCAAGCGCATGAGATGCGTTACCTCAAAATTGAAAGCCGCTGACAACCTCCAGTGCCGCTCAAGCCTGGAACCGTAACGATGCTCGCGCGGCAAAGGCTCTCAGCTTGCGTGGCCAGAGCGAGAACGATCTAATGAGGAAAGCTCACCGCGAGGCCGCAAACCAGCTGTATGAGGAACGTAACAAGGACAGGGCCAACTCCCTAGAGGTCTATGTCGATCTGCATGGCCTCCATCCGGATGAAGCCGTCGAGTACCTGGAAGGAATCCTCATGGAGAATAGTACAGAGGGCAGGCCAATCTACGCCATCACAGGTACGGGTCACCACAGCAAGAACGGCAAGGACAAAGTGGGCAAGGCGCTCCGAGGCTTCCTCAACGAGTGGCGTTACGCCTACCGCGAGTTTTCTGTCCCGGGCGATAGGAACAGTATGGGCGGAATCCTCGGAATTGATGCCCGGAGCTGGGACAAATCTTTATCAAAGGATGGTGTCTCGTTGTCGAGAAAGGATGACGAGGGAAAGGAGGAGGTCGATATCCTTGCACAAGGTGTCGAAATTGGCGAAGGGAAGGTGAGACTGCTTGTCAGGGACACGTCAGTATTGAAGGAGCCGCCCAAAGGCCCATCGAGGGGAAGGTGAATCGGTAATGGGTAGAGGCAAGAGCTGGTCTGCAGCAATGCAAAGCGCCCGATATATACCTGATAGTATTAGACGCAGAAGCAGTAAAAAGGGCGAGAGCAGTGAACCTTTGGTTCCTTTTTGATGAGGAGCAAGGGTGACCTATCGCCATCCCACTGGATCAGACGAAAACGGGCCGGAGGTGACGGACATGTACTTCGTGGCCTGTAAGGGGCAGAATGCGTTCGCTAAATTGACTGCATCCATGCAATGACGTTGATGTGCCTTCGGTACAGAGCACATGCACGCTGCAGCGTTGAATTACTCTAAAATCTCAACTGACCAGGAAACCTACATCTTTATGAATATATCCAACGCCCTAGCCCATCAACTTCACAATCCAACAATCACGTATTGATCGTTGTTGAGTATTATCCTTGATCTCGGAGGGTTCTTGTCTTGGCACTGAGCGTCAATAATTTGCCCCTCATTATCTGCCATACAAGAACGGATCCGTAAGCCAAGTCATCTTGCGGCTGAGCCCCCAAATCCACTCTCCGTCTGTGCAACGTCGCTGATGCGAACCCCAGCCGAAAGCTAAGACCTCAAGCTGACGGAAAAGTGGCTGACTCCTTGCATCGCTCGTGTTTTCTCCCAACATTCTCTGCTTTGTCTTTTCTCGTTTTGGGTATCGAATCACTCAATCCTATTTCTAAACTTTCCCGATGGCTGCGAGAAGGTAGCGTCGTCACTCTTGAATCTGCAGCTCCGCCTTGGCAGCGAAGTCGCGCGCCGACTTCGAGTTTAGAGGGCCCGCCTGGACTGTCAATAGTTTGGGGGTACCGCATCACCATCAACCCGTTTCCGCCGCTCCTTAAAAGCCACCGCAGAAATGCTTCCACCCGAAGACCGCCCGCCGTCGCTTGCGGGTCTCTCCATTACCGCCCCTTCTTCCGGGCATCCGCGAGCTGTCAGTCCAGCATCCACGACCTCGTCGAAACCGCCCTCCTCTCCCCACATATCCTCGCCCAGCCAGACGTCCGTACCGCCATGGGCTCGCCGCCCCTCTGCAATATCTGCGCGCCGACTCTCGATGCGCCGCTCGCCATACTCCGTTGCTCAGCAGGAACCTCCCTTACATACGCGCCTCCTCCAAGGCGCAATCTCACTCGGCCGGCAGGCCCTCCGTCTCTTCATGTCGCTATCCCCGCTCTACCAGCTCCTCGTTGTCGCCGCAGGCATTGTCGCCTTCGTGCTCGGAATCCTTGGGCTGGTATACTCGCACCGCATATTTGCTTGGCTCGGCCCAGTCGCAAAATCATGGCGTGAACTCCCAGCCGGCTGGCTGCTGGTCTGGCTCCTGGCCTTCGTATGCGCCTTCCCGCCCATGATCGGCTACTCGACGGCGGTAACCATCGCTGGATTTGTGTATGGCTTCCCCTGGGGATGGCCGATCGTGGCAACGGCCACGGTAGCCGGCAGCACCGCCGCCTTCTTCACCAGTCGCGGCGTCTTCTCGGGATATGTCAACCGCCTCGTCGGAAAGGATCACCGCTTTGTCGCGCTCGGGCAGGTGCTGCGGCGCGATGGCTTGGGCGTTCTGGCTATGATCCGATTTTGCCCCTTGCCATACAGCCTGAGCAACGGCTTTCTCGCCACGGTGCCGAGTATCCGCCCGCTCGGCTTCGCCTTGGCAACGGCATGTGCGACGTATGCTCTCCCGTTGTCTATCCAGTTTTGCCATGTTCTAACGTGTCGCCCAGTCCCAAACTAGCCGTTCACGTCTTTATCGGGAGTCGTCTCGCGCTCCTCGCCGAGAGTGGCGATCGCATGAGTGCCGGCGACCGTGCCATCAACTACGCTAGCATGGCTTTCGGCGGTCTACTCGGTTTTGTCGTAGGTCTAGTGATTTACCGGCGGACGGTTGCGCGCGCAACCGAGCTGGCCGCCACGGAGGGTATCGAAGGTGAGGAGGACAGCGACGACATGCTACCTGGCGAAGGCCTTGATGAGGATGACGATGGATACGCCCATGCCGAGAACAGCAGGCTTGTGCGCGCCAACATGGTTGACGTGGATGCCGCTGTACTGATGGACGACGATGATATCTCGCTCTGGGAGGCGGACGGCTTGGACAATGATACCTCTTATCGGGATACCTGGGACGAAGAGGCCGCGGTTGGCAAGAAAAGCAACGGATTCACCAACGGGACGAGAATATGATTGCTCGTTATCATTACGGCGTGTAAATTTCAACACTTCTTCGGCGTTGCATATGCCGGTCTAGAGGGTTTGATACGAGGTGTTCGGGCGTTAGGATGGATATACATGGGACAATTTAGATGTCGAATAGCAACCTTTTGTTTTAAGCAAATATGTATTAAGAATTGAGCTGTAGTATCATTCGCCCTCATCGAAGGTCGCTCTTAACATCCCGCTGAGTATCTGGTATCAAACCCGCTGCCAGCCCGGGTCTCATCATGTCATGTCCAGTCAAGTAATAAAATTATTGTGTCCCGACTCCTCGCTCTCCGAATCAAAAGTATGGTCGCATCCAGAACGGCTTGGTGGATGGAAAGAAAAGCAAATATACAATGCACGCGTCTGGTAACCCCCCCCACCCCCCCAAAACGAGGGTGAGCAAACAACTCACCTCCCCTGGTATCTTTGCATAAACTCAAGGGCCTGCTCCATGGGGTATCCAATAAAGACAGGTCCAGAGATATTTAAGACCATTTGAGGTTGCGCCGCAGACGTCTTCTCAGCTTGTGGCATGGCCATCTCGGCCGGATTGACAAACGTTGGCATTGGATGCGGTGAGCTAAACGCCGGAGCTTGGCTTTTGACCGATGGGCCTGCTTCATGATGCAAGCGATCATCTTGGTGTGATATCTCGTCCACCTTAGAAAAGGGTATTTTTGTGTGGTCAAAAGGACATTTTCTGGGGCCGCTTGGCTCTTTGGGCGTTTGCGGTAGCACTGGAGGTGCGGGTGGTGGTGATCGTTCGGCATCTTCGGTGTGAAAGGCAGCCGCCAACGGCACCGAGATTCCCCAGGGCCGACTGGGAGACTCGCCAACTCTAACATCTCTTAGGGGGCGATCAAAACTGTTCTCGCGATCCTCATCTACTGGTGCCTCATTCGCTTGCTCAGGGTCGCTTTGGGTAACTGTCTGTGCCCAGTTCTCCACTCTTTGGTTGGATAGATTGTCCACCTCGTCCGGATCCGCGCCTTCACCTACCGCCGAAGGCAGCATGGGCTGGTGAAGCATACTAAGGTCGTTGATCATGCTGACCAGATTGCCATATTTGGCATCGAGCTTTCTTATTTGCTCCTCATTCTTCTGATAGCGTCCAACGCAGACCTCGTGACTCCTTGGAATCTCGTGCTTATGCGTCTCCACATATCGAGCGATCTCTTCCGGCGAGTGACTGTCAAGATAACGGATCGGACATTTCGAGGCGGCAGGCGCAGGCACAGACGTCGTCCCCTCAAGCATGGCAACGCAAATAGGATCAGAGGATTTGTGGGGTGTGAGGTCAGCCGTTGTGCCAGTCAGGTCATGGGAAAGATCCGCCTCTTCAACGCTGCGAGGGTCCTCTATCTCCGAGACAGGCGAGAAGGGACAAGCTAGAAGGCCTTTCCTGCCTTCGACTGTGAAGTCTTGCTCGAGAGCTGTGGACATGGTCGTCATGGTCTCGGTGCGTCGAGACAACGATGTTTCTTTGCTCGATCTGCTGACTTTTCCCACATCGCTCATGCTGGCAGCCAGTTGCTGAACAGCCTTCCTACCCTCCCTGATGAGCAGTGCAATCTGGTGCTGGCTGGTCCCAGACTTGACTGGCTTTGGTAGGGGTATGGCCCAAGATGTGTCTGGGATATGGTGCTCTAAAGCGGGAGGGAGCTGGAGCTTAGCTAGAGTCTCCGATACCTTGGGTGCCCCCGGCGCATATTTATCGGCGAGATACTGATACTATAGAGCGGAGATGCAGGTTAGCGTCTGTGGCTGCCGCTGTGTGGGATAGTGCAGGTTCATGTTGAAGAATAAATCAGAAATCTTTGTTTTTGTCTCCATGTGCCGTCGACCCTTCTAAAGAAGACGGCTACAGATCTAGAGCTAATAATCATCACGGAATGCGGCGGAGCTGTGGAAGAAAAGTAGTGATGTCATACCTGCTCTTGCGCATAGCGCAGCTTGTGCTCGAGGATGGTGTTGCGATCGATCAGCGACTGGACTTCGTCGGCAAGCGTGGTGAAGGACTCAGCCAGAGTCTTGGCGAGGTGTACGTGGGTCATCCCATTGATCCCGTTGATAATGCGAGGGGTTCGCTTTTAAACGGCGTTGGCATGAAGAGGGAAAGACAGCTGATGAGCTGGTAAAGTTGGCGCGTTGGGAAAGGAAGAATTGGTAAGCTATTTTTTCCGCTAGAACTTAGTCGAGTTAGGGCCCCACCTTGAGCTCCCCACCAGCGGATGAAGTTTGGCCGTTCCGCTCGGCTGCAAGGCCGACGATGGGCTACCCCTCCATCAGCTGTGAGGCGACAAGGGTCGCTAAATTCAGTGTGGAAGATCTCTTGATACTGTCAAGACAGACTGCACTTCCAATGCTTCAAATTACGCCAAAATTTGAAGAGGCCTTATTTTGTATTTAAGGCGTATACAACGTTGCAAGCGTATATAATATGTACTATGATTTCTCCGCAATTTTTGGGGTAACGTCCAGTGACCTTTGGAGGACCTCGTTGTGCTTGGAGCTTCCGGACGAGAAAACACCGAGTGCCCAGGTGGAAGGGAACAGGGCCCAATCACTCATCACCAGACCACCTGGTTATGTGCACCCGCCAAATTGAAGCTGGCTCTGTTGCGTCCTCTCTATAAATCATCGTTTCCCAGGGCGAAAGCCTGGTTATATTGTTTCTACCCTGGTTGCCATTTGTGACAGCCCTAGACACGCGCTCTTGTCAAGTGCGAGACTGCTGCGACCTTACCTCCAATGTTCGAGGCTGTTGCTGGGAGTCAAGAATACCAAGAGCAAACTTAGCAGTCCTGCAGGTTGCCCAGCGCCATTCGCGCTTGCATCTATCGCCAAAGCTAAGCAGCCTTGTCGGTCAGCCACTTTGGTCGCGCCTCGCCCGCCCGGTGCTGACCATCGCAATACCTTATCCCGAGCTCCATCTCCGAAAGCAAATACAAAACTTAACCACTCCGCATAGCATCGCCCCCCGGCCTCTCAACCCAACTTGGCTCAGCAGAAACATACCATGGCTGCCATCCCTCCCGCTCGGCTTATCAGCCGAAAGGCTCATCTGGTACCTGGTATGACAACGGCACCACCATCTCCGCTGTGATATCTACGGCCCTGCGCCTACGCACCTGTGCTGACCAAGGCCAGGCCAGCTTCATGTGACCGAGCTGTTTTTTGAGGTCCCTCGGAACTATGCAGATCCCTCTGCTGGCACGCTGAGGCTGTTTGGCCGTTCGGTCAGGAAGCACGAGCGACCCACCATTCCTTTGGGCTTGAAGGAGCTCGAGGGCATGGAAAAGCTCCCCTACTTTGTCTATCTCGAAGGGGGTCCCGGCTTTGGGAACCGCGAGCCTCAAGACAGCTCGCTGACGCGCTATGTGCTGAACCGAGGATATCAGCTCCTCTTCCTCGACTACCGCGGGACGGGACTCAGCACGCCCATCAGCGCCGGCCATCTGATGACTCTGGGCGGACCCCAAGAGCAGGCTGACTACCTTAAGCTCTTTCGTGCGGACAACAATGTCCGAGACTGCGAGGCGGTCCGCAAGTGCCTGACAGCCGATTTCCCCGAGGATAGGAAGAAATGGAGCATCTTCGGCCAGTCGTTCGGTGGCTTCGTATCGCTGTCCTACCTCTCCAAGCACCCGCTAGGTCTGAGGGAAGTATTCATGACGGGCGGCCTGGCCCCTATTCGACGCACCGCTGAGGAGGTCTACCGTGCCACCTACAAAAAGACCATCCAGCGAAATCAGGCCTATTATCGCAAGTTTCCCGAAGATGCCGAGAACGTCCATCGTGTTGTCGAGTACCTCCGTACGAACAGCGTCGGCCTCCCAAGCGGCGGTATACTCACAGCACAGAGGTTTCTCTCTTTTGGTGTCTCCTTCGGCGCCCACGGTGGACTTGATAGCATTCATTCATTGGTCTTGAAGCTGGTCGCGGACCTCGACCAATTCGGCTTCCTGACCCGGTCGTCTCTGGCTGCCACCGAGCAACATAATCCCTTCGACACAAATCCAGTGTATGCCATTCTCCACGAGCCAATCTACTGCACCACCAGAGGAGCTGCTTCCAATTGGGCAGCTGCCCGGGTCGGCGGTGAGACCGAAGACTTCCTCTGGACCCAGGATGAGAGCCACGTCCCAAAAGGTAGACCCATCTACTTTACGGGCGAGATGATATTCCCTTTTCATTTTGAGACATATCCGGAACTCGTGGATATAAAGGAAGCAGCGCACATTCTCTCCGAATTCGACGGCTGGGATGATTTGTACAATGAAGCCCAGCTCAGACGCAATGATGTTGTGAGTCCTTAACTAGAGAGAATTTCTCCCCCTTCTGTCGGTTTTCCTCTTGTCTCGAGGGGCCTGAGACAGTCTCTCCTCCTCGGACATGAGGAAATATCCCACAATGGAGAGTTTTGGCTGACATCCACCACAGCCAGTGTATGCTGCCAGCTTTATTGATGATATGTACGTCGACTTCGACTTCGCTCGCGAGACAGCGGGGATGATCAATGGGATTCAAGTCCACGAAACGAATGGGATGTACCATAACGCTGTTAGGGCCAAGAGCGGTGAGGTACTTGACCAACTCTTCCGACTAAGAGACGACTCACTCGACTAGATTGTCCATCATTATTTTGGATAGTGGCATCCTAGCGGCCATCGATATAGGCAGTATTAGAGACATAAGCCGATACTATTTCCTCTTTCTGGTTCAACTCACCTTACATGTTCCCCAGGTGACCTCAGGGCGTCCCTCTACTTTCGAAAGCCGGTGGTGAGTGGACGCGGATCACCATCCGGGTGTGCCACTCAAAAAGTCCCCTGTAGAACCCGCCAAGCGTCTCACAACACCCTTTCTCCAGGTAGAGGGTTCGATATCACCGACACGTAGCCCTCCCTGCTTCTCTCCGCCATCACCTGCCACCGCCCACCCGGCGGTGTGGTGCCTCTCTGTACGCCGAGTCCATTTCACGTCCCAAACGGGACGCACCTGTCGTGCCATGGTATCGCTCTGCAGCTGTCTGGCCACCCTATCTTCCCATCCCTTCTGCTTTATACAGATGTGAAAAATCAGTTCCACCGTGGTATGACCACCGCTGGCCGGGCCGAAGAATGGATATACCATATATCGGCTAAGAAAACTGCAACACCAGACCGTACCAAAAGCTCCGCCGAGTGCAAATGCGCCAGCAACGAAGTTCCAAGTTCACTGGCTGTGTCGTCACCGGCCCTTATCCACAGCCATGTCCCTATGCCAGATGGCCACGTCTAGTTCATACGAGCCACATCCCTTTCCTCCCCTTCCGCCCAGGAGCTTCAAGAGCATGAAGCGAGGCAGCCGCGATGTGGGTCTGGGGCGTGGGACTGGAGTTAGAGCTACGTACGGGAGCGGGAGCGGGATCGGGAAGTGGGCCCTGTGGATCGGAGTCGGGCATCAACCCGTCTTCAACGTCTTCAGCAACGGACGGCGCATCGGGCGAGTGCGATCGGCGGACAATGAGTGAGTGAGTACGACGGGTCGGGAAGAATACCAACCCACCTCCCTACCTACCTCACATGGCACCCAGCTGTTTGGTCATGATGGTCTCTGCGGCAGGAGCGGCGAGTGCTTGCTAGCTGGGTAGCTCGCTAGCTTCCTGAGGCATGTATGTATGTGGTTTCAAGTGTCCACGTGGGCCGTCACGATGGCGAGTGAGTCCGTTGGCATCATCAACATCAAATGCAGACAGAAGAAACCTATAGCGACAACCGTTTGTTTCATTCGGCATCTGACTCGATATTCCGCATAATTAATAGGTAGGAGGTACTTAGACAGGGCCGTGTTCACGCCAGTTGTTGTCTAGGTAGGTTGGTGGCAAAACCACCTACGTAGTTGGTGCAAGCAGTGAGATTTTCTGCTCTGCATGTCGACCGTCGACAGGGCCCAACCAGCGGTGTCGAGCATTTCGAAACGTCAAGTTACCGCGCTACACGCACATATCTCCACAAGTCCCGATGACTGGCTCCACCCGCCCGCTGTATGACCCCGGTACAGACCGGCTGCATAGAGACAGAATCCGGCTTCGGACACAAATAAAAAAAACAAATGCGTGCACCTAACCGGTAGGATGGCGGCAAGAGCGTTATGGGGATCTGAAAATCTGTAAAGGACTGTGGGTGACGTATGGCTTGACTCTCAGACGGGAGTAAGGCAACAGTGGACCGCGAGGCAAACATGCACGCAACCCTCCCGGATAATGACATTGCAGACGCCTTGAATGCAGGCATTGCCGCAAGCACAAGAATCCTCAACCGGGTCAATGTAACAGATCCTAATCAACGGTATCCTCGCTATCCACACTCATCACTTTCATACGGCGTTTGTAAATCAGATCCACGCCAATAACCCCCCTGCCTCCAAGCCGAAACCGAAAAGAACCGTCCAAGGAAAGGGCATCAACAACAGTAGATTGATACCACCGGTTCCGAGTATACCCGAGCCCCAAACCACCCCAACCCTAGACCCAGCCGAGATCAAATGTCCAGTCCAAAGAATAGAGACACGAAGTGAAGAATGTACTTGGCTTATTGACGCTGCAACACCTGACGCAAAGACGCCAATAACCCCTGACCCCAAGACTTCCAGAAACTTTTGTTGAGATATCGCTCCTGATCATCTCAACCCAACTGTGCTCGTAGTTCCGCCGCTGGTACCACAAGAGGCTACCACCTCGGGGGGCCTCGGTATGGATGATAATGCGCCGCCCGGTACGGACTGATCGGATCCATCATGGGGAACCATGGTCTCTCCATGCTCGGGAGCTGCCTGCCGTTCGTATCCTCCTCGCGCCGGGCTGCCATCTCCCTCAGGAGCAAGGGTGCAATCTCAGGGTTATTCAGCAGAAAGTCTTGCGTCTCGTCGGGCGCCTGCCGCCACGGCTGCAAAAAGCCGACACGCGCAAAAATCATCTTGAGCAGGTTGTCGTTCTCCGGCAGCCCTTCGTACAGCTTCCGGCACAGGAAAAGCACCTGTGAAACTGCTGCGTCGGCTCCCGCCGTCTCGAGCATGTCGATAGTGGCACGGGCAATCTCAGTTTTGAAACCTTCCAGCAAGAACTTGTTAGCCATAATGTAGACGTCAATGTTGAGCTCGTAGGCAAGAAGCCAGGTGCGAAGGTCCTCGCCAGTGATGCGGGCGGCGCCGTTCGGGTCAGTGATCCAGCCTGCCGGGGGAGGCGGGGTCATCGGCGGAGGGGCCGGCACGCCGTGGCGTCTCCGCGGGGGGCGGCGAGGTCGCTCGGCGCGGGTCTGGATGTGGATGTCGCGATGGTCAATGACGACACCGGGGTGATGCGGAATGGGCGCCGGCGGAGGCATCGCGCGAGGCGCTTGACAGTGCCAACACGGGGGGCCCGAAGCCGAAAGACACTGTGGGCAGCCGCAATTCGGGCGGTGGATGCCGGGGCGCTTTTGACGCATGCGCTCGTAGTGGCGGTCCTCGCGACGGCGACGACGCTCTCTCCGTCGACGAGACACGGCGCTGATGTCGGAGCCATAAGAATCTACTGAGTCATCCGAATCGGAGTCGGCGCCTGTCTCCTGGCCGCCTTCTCTACCCTTGCCCTTATCTTCTGGAAAATTTATCAGCAGGTGCTGCAAGTTTGAGAAGAGGGCTAATGACCTACCGAGAACAGAAGAAGCTGGCTTGATTGGGTTGTATTTTCCCTCATATAGGTATGCAATGAGGAAGTGGAAAATGGCAGGGTTCTCCTCCGGGAGATCAACAGACTGCGTGCTCGACTCCCGAAACTCGCCACAGAGAGCTTTCTCGAAGTACTCGGACTTCAGTAAAATGTGTTTATGAACCTGTATTAGTGATTAGTAAGTTTGCTGGTTTGAGTGACATGAGGCACCCTCTCCCAGACTTAGACTTACATAGAAGGTTTCCATGTAAGGCGACTCTCCCACGTTAAGCGGGACAACCGGGGAACTGAACCGTCTATAAGTCCACACAAGTCAGCGATCATTCTTCATGCGCTTCGTTTTGTCAAAGGTGTAAACGGTGCCCAGTGACATCAGAGCTCAATGCGCTGGTCGTCTAGACGCTTGGTGACGATCCGGGCCTGGAGCCCGAGATAGGCGGGCGGGACAACCCTTGACAGGGTTGCAGCCGAAGCGACAAATGAGAGAAGGAGCGCATAACTCACCCGTCGGCCGTCGATAGCCACAGATCTTCCTTGGGGTCCAGCACCTCCTTGCGATCGAGCCCCTCAGGCATAGACTCCAAAACCAGAACATCGGGCAGAGTCGAAGACGGTTCTCTCATCACGTCCTCCAGGGTCCGGTCGCGATGGCCGTTGCGGCGGCCCGTGGAGGCGGCGGGAGCTGGAACCGCAGTCGCACTGGACGAGCTCGTTGCCTCACCGCTCCCGGCCCTGGCGGCCTCGGCGCTGGAGGAGGAAGCGACTGTTGCGGATGGAGCTCTCGCCCCGCTACTACTTGCCGGCGCCGACATCTCTAGTCTTTCTCTACTTCCCCGTCACCCGGCTGCGACAAACGAGGCCGCAATCAGCTGGCGCGAAATAGCCAACGGCGTGTGCGTGAGGGAGTGAAAGTGTGAAAATAAAAAGGCAAGGCCAGTATATGGTAGGAAGCAGAGGGAAGGTGCAATTTATCGCTCGGACCTCTTGATGGCGGGGCAGGTGATGGGATAAGGGCAGGTAAGGTAAACCCCAGGTAATCCGTATCGAGTGGTGGTCGATATTGGGGGCGCAAACGGCAAAGTGGCCAAGGTGGACGTTGCGATGCGGCACGGCCCCTTGCTTAGGTCCCCGGCGCTATCTTTGTCTGGTGACCTGTGAAGACTCAAATGAAAAGGTGGAAAAGGGAAAGAACCACTTCACACGAAGATGGCCCGGGAGGTTGGGAGGGGGGAAAAAGGAAAGAAGGCAGGTAGAAGGTCCGAGTGGGAGAGGCAGCCGGAGAGGCTTGAAGTCCACGTTTGGGTCGCCTAGCAAAAGAGGAAAAGAGGGCAATGGTGAACCTAGGTGCTCCCGCGCTTGTGAGTACAATGAGCAACCAGGCAGCCACACCGAAATGATGTTGAGCCCCCGGCCGGGAGACAACAGACCTGAACCTTCAAGATGTGACTCGCGTCCCATCCATCCGAGCCACTGGGAGCCTGCATCAAAACTTGCCTGACACTGAAAAAAACCATACAGCACTGCTCCTCGAGACCGACTGGAGGAGCGTGGGATTATTAATGCCTGTCTTTGATATACTACGCAGTAGGCGCGTGGGAGCCACCCCTGGGTGTGTTCCAGCCTGTCCTGCCATCCAAGCGGTCTGCGAAGAGCCGTCGTGCGATCAACTCTGATGGGAACAGCCGACCACACAAAGGACGAGTCATCTATCGGACCGTGAGGACATGTGGTGGCGACATGGTGGGGAGACGAGGCAGCAAAAGCCCGTCCGCCTTTTGCACCCTGAGGACGGTCCTGCCGGCGCCAGTCGTTGAGCGCGAGACAAACGATAGCCAGTCACGGAATAGACCAGGGCACACACTATTTCCATCGAGCCTGCTTGCTCCTGCACCATCGCTGCAACTCAACCTGCAGCGGACAGAAGCGCGAAGCAGCGGGAAATCACTGCACGTCGTTCTGAACCTGCACCGCAAGGGGAAGAAGCGAGCCAAGACAGCGACAAGGTCGAATGAGCGACGGGCCCTTGCTGCACCGTACAGCTGCTGCACCGCTGCAGGCCGCTGCATGGCATGTTCAGATGCAAGAGACGACGCAGAGGGCATACTGTTCTGGATTCCTTTTTGAATGGCTAATCGCGGTGGTTGCCGTTGACCGCTTGTCGCTTGTGTTCTTCCGCCTTCCGCTCAGGAGTCTTGCCAGACCCTCAGAAAAAGTCTCTCTGCGCCTTGTGAAAAGGTGCTGGAATAGCCCTCGCACAAACCATGGAAGAATAGTAGCGCTTGACTTGTTGTGTCCAAGCAGGCCTTACTAGCACAGAGATACCCTTAGTTACATCAAAGTCCGCCTTCATTACAGTATTCCAGAATATGCCATTGGAGAATGCGCAAAACGAGAGTTTGATACGTGCTTGCGGTGTTGAAGTTGCGTTGACAGTAAGCAGATAGGTATCTTCCAAGGTGCCCGCTTTGGGGGCCCTCCATTTGGACGGAGGCTTCGTACTTATTATGTCTGAGGACTATCAATTTTCGCTCCGTCCAAGATTCTGTGAGCAAGTTTGCAAGCCTATGCATTCCGCATTCTCCAGATGTTGTGCAACCGGTTTGCCGCCACACCTGATGATGGTCACACCACTCCAGTACCCATGTCCCGATTTTTCAGCAGCAATTTCATTTGCTTCATCATTAGACACAACGCCTCGAGGCAAGTTAGCACGCCAACTAGGGTCGGCGGTGATCCTTCGGTGGCGATCTTGCAAATCTGGCGCAGAAGCACCGCAGGTGTTCGACCTCAGCCAGCCGTCGGGAGGGTTGCATACCATCTTGGGCAAGCCCTCCCTGTTGACAAATATGGCGGGGCTTTCCTCAGCCGGCGTCACTTCAATAGTCTCATTCCCGAGCAGTTGATATAGACGCCCGTTCATTCCTCCTCGAGCTCTTGCCGCATCTCGATTTCTGCCATCCGTTAGCCCTATCGAGACAAAGGTATGTATAGTGTATGGGAAGCGGTGGAACTAAGATATGGACGCTAATGGGCCGACTTACGCCACAGTCGGTTTGCCGAATCAGCAATGATCTTTGCTTTGGCTAGAAGCTTCTCTCTGTACTTCTGCTCATCCTTCACCTCGAGTCTTGCTTTGTTTGGCTGCGCCTGTAAAAGGATCAGGAGGAGTTCGTTGGGGTCTGCGTTCGCAACCGCGGCAACAGTCTTGAACCCATTGTCCCAAAATATGCGACTATGTTCACGTTAGCGTTGAAACGATCTTTCCGGGGTAACGAAAGCCATACGCCGTACGGCTCTTGATGAATGTGATCTTAGCGAGAGCGAGGAGGTCAGATCTCGCTCCTGCTTTAAGTCGATCTGAGAAATGATCCAGGGCTGCCGCCATAGCACTGTTGTGTCATTTCAGGTAAGCAGAGGTAATGTAGGCAAATAGCCGGACTTGGAGAAATACTTACCCCCAGTCCATGGCCTCGCAGAATTTAATCATTCCTGCGGCAAAACCCTCACATGTTTGGGCTAGATTCTGGACAGAGCCACGCGGCATATCATACTTCTGCGCGACACGGTGAATTGGGACTTCGTTACAAAGGTCGCGCAGTTGTAGAGCCAGATAAAATCTGTAGTAGCGCCTCGCCGTCTCCCTTTCATCTGGCGTTGTCTCCTTCAGTGTTCCTCCATGCAGCCTACATCCAATATTGTCAGTATCAGTTAGTCACAAGACCTTCTAATTTGTGTGGCGTACATCTTGTTAATCAAGGCCGGACTTAGTCCCAGGAAACTGAGGACTCGAAGGCCACTTTCGTCAAGTTGCTGCATCTCGTTCCAGAAAACTCGCCAGTTGACCGCGACCCCGTCAAGGTCGTGAACGGGAGTGAAGTTGTAGAGAACATGCATCTCCCCGTCCATGACAAAAGCCTGCAGCGCCTTCTTCAGCTCACTGTGAATGAAGATGCCATCCTCCGGGTCAAGAGACGAGGCAACAATTGCTTTGCCAAGCTTAGTGGCCTGGTAGTTGCCAAAGTTGTCAGTGCCGATAAAGCCATGCCTCTGCAACTCCCGGAGACTCTCCTCTATAGTGTCCCGAATGGCGTCCGGGTCAGCCGTATAAGCAAGCAGAGTCTTACTGGCATAGTCGTCAAGAGCCTCTCGACTCGTCGCGAGCCGGATCGCGATGATTTCGAGCAATGCCCGCTGAATACGACGCTTATCCGATATTAGGCAGCTCTCAATCTGAGGCAGATCGGCGTGCATCAAGTCAACAACTGCTTCAAGATCGTTCTGTCGACAGCACAGATATGTCTCGCCGACTTCGTCCTTGCCTTTCCGTCCCGCCCGTCCTAATGGCAAACAATCGTTAGTTATTGCTCTTTCAAAGTTGTTTGAGGGTATGGGAATGTCTCAGGCGTGGTTTATCTCCCATGAGACATCCGGCGCGGGCATAAAAGATCACAAGGAGGGATAAGAAGGCGGTGGTTTGACATACCGCGCATCTGGCGGAGCATCGCGGGCCCAACGAGGTCTCGACCCATGCGGGCGTTATGGAGGATCACACGACGAGCTGGCAAGTTGATGCCAGCCGCGAGTGAGCATGTCGCGACACAGACTTTGAGCACGCCGGAATCATAGGCGTTTGCGACGAGCTCTCGCTCCTCAGTCGTGAGACCGGCGTGGTGGAAGGCAACGCCGGCTGGAATGGTCTGCTCAAGCTTTGGATCAAGGCCCGTACTCAAATTGCGCAAGTCACTTAGTAAATCCGCCCTCTTCTGCTGTACACCTAGAGCGGCTTCTTGGAAGGTTGGCAGCGTCCGGCTGATCAGCAATGCGTCCGATTCGCAGCCAGCCCGACTGCTCGAGAAGACCAGAACCCCGTAGCCAGCCCTCACAGTTTCGTTGGTGAGCGCCACAACGGCGTTCATGACGGGGTCTTTGAGCTCACTGTGGTTCGACGCCCCAATGGTTCTCAGAGGTTGTGCCGACTGGGTAGTTGGGCTGATTTGGGCGATGGCCTTGAGAAGGCTAGTGGTAGTACCAGCTGGATATATCTTGTCGTTGTAGACCAAATGCTCCTCAATGGGGATCGGGCGGTAATGCGTCTCATACGAATGTCCATGCAGCCAGTCTTTGAGCAGATTGATGTTCTTATTCCGTCAGTCGGACCCGCTAATCAAGGGGGAGGAGCGCATGAAAGTCACATACTGTCAAGGTTGCGCTCATGGCAACAATCTGCAGATCCTGATCAATACACAGAAGTTTCGTTGTCATGAGCTCCAAAATATAGCCTCGATGGCCATCGTCGATCATGTGGCACTCGTCAAGAACGATAGCCTTGAGCTTGGTGATGGAGCAATCCTCAATAGCTGTGTTCACCAACGAGTTCGCCTTCTCCATGGTACAGACTGCGATGTCGAAATCTGCCCATGTTGACCGGATCTTGTTTCCGCCGTAAAATCCCACCACCCTGACGGTATCTTTGTCCGCCCTCGCCGCCCAGAGCTTTTGCCCTTCTGGCGGTTGTTGTCCGAGATGCTTTTGGCGGGAGATACCATCGACAACGTTCCGCAGCCACCTCACCTTTTCCTGGACCAGAGCGACATACGGCAGCACAAGGATTGCCTTGGCATCCCGATCGTCAAGAACACGCTTGAGCATGAGGACATCAGCAACGAGCGATTTCCCACCCCCTGTCGGAGCACTGTATACCAAATTCTTCTCGGCTCTAAGAAGTCCTGGACCAAGTAAGCATTGCTTCTGCCATGGGTAGATGGTTTTTATGCCGAGTTTAGCAAAGTTGGCAACGAGTCGTCCGGGCAAACCGTAGGCAGGATGCGCAAGTGAGAGGAAGGGATCATGGAAAGCCGTTGGCGTTGCCGCAAAAGCCTGTCGTTGGGTGTATTCGGTGGGAACTTGAAGCTGGCCATCTGCGCCACCATCCGGGTGCGCTTCAATGGTACTCGCAGTCAGCCGAGGAGGTGCCCGCGAAAGCTTGAGAACAGGGGGCGCAAGGCGTTTGGTGCCTGGCCCGTCACCCCCCGCTTGCTGCAATAATTCAGAGTTGTTGCGCTTCTGCCCGACGACACTTGTCCCGTGTTGCGGATTGTTCTTCAATGATTGCAAAGTAGTGGTGTGCCATATGGAATTGGTAGCCATGACGTTGGCTCAAGGCGAGGCCGAACGTGAAATCTGGCAGCAGCGGTCAGGACATCCTGCAGCAACATTTATCAACGTCCAAGGAACAAGAAATCCCAAAAGTGTTTGTATGTGCTCATCAGATGGTTTTATTGGGCCTTTTTTCTCAGTCTTTCACCTTGGTGGAAACCGTCGTGCCTGGTGCCTGCTTGTCAACAACACCTTGGCTGTTGGTCACTTCCCAGCCGTTTGGGAAAGGGCTGCGCACGCGCTTACTAGTACAGGGTTGTTCCACACCCCCACTTTTCCTTTTTGTTTGGTGGAGGCAGGTCGTTCTAGCCCCTGTTCCCACTTCAAGTACTCCGAAGTTGCGGGCACTTGCTACGACCCCTCATTACACGCTTTGGGACCCTCCTACCCCCAGCTGCGCCGTACCCTGAACTTGGGGAGGACGCGAGGCAGGGTTCGCTAGATTCCTGTCGCAGCCGCGAGAACGCCGACGTCGACCCTCTTGTGGCTGGCTTCAACCTCTGAACTTCAGCCCATCATGAGGCTCCAATATTCGCCCGCTCGAAAGAATAATATACTACAGCCTCAGGGTAATCTTATATTTCTTTGCCGCAAATCTCAAGGCACTCAGGGGTTTCATTGCCGCTCAATCGTCGCTAATCGCCGTATCCTCGGCTGCAATCTACGGCTTGCTCGCTCGTTAAAAACCCATCAGAGATCCGTCGCGGTCGATGTGGGCCAATCGACTGCTTTCCCGGGTGAGCGATCATTCTCCCATCCTCCTACACCCACGCCAACGGCGCAGAGTTTATATCGATTGCATACTTGCATCTTCAGCATGTTGTTCTCGGATTGAGTGAGCGGGGATGGCCGTAAGTATTGTTATGCACGCGATGGCGGACACATCCGTGGGAGCTTGAGTCGATGCTGACTGCCGTCGATCTGAAACACATCTAAGTCTCGCTCCGATGGCCGCCAAAACTGATGTCGTGTGCGACAGCTTTCCCTTGCCGAATGCCGGGGACGAATACCCCCTTACTGTGCCAAAAAAAAAGAAAAGATATCAATACCTGTCGATGCTCCCAAGAGACGAAAAGCTATGTCAGGCAGGCCGGCAAGTCATGGCGGTCGTCGGTTGATGAAGCTCAAGACATGGCAGCTGGTTTCGCATGGAGTAATTTGAATGTTGAGCCTAACAGTACGACCGAGGCTGTCTGGTGGAGGAGGGCGACCTCCAGCTACATACGTTGGTGTATTTGCCTTTGATTCCTCCACGCACACTGAACACTTCTCTGGGTTTCGTGAGAAGCTCGCAGAAACGCGGGGCAACGAGGGGGATCGCACACGTCTATGCACATTGACAGCTTACACGCAGCCAGCCAACAGTGGCCGATGGCAGGAATATACCTACTCGAGGTTCTGGCAACGCCACGAACTTCCATTTGGTCAGCTCACAGATCATCAGAGCGCGACTCCACTGTGTGGCGACGCTACCTTCAGGTTCCCATGCCTTTAGCACACCATTTAACGTTAGGTGCACGAGGCTCATGTCCGGGCGCCTCCGGAACACGACTGTCGAGAAACCACGCGAGGGCGAGATCTGCGCTCCTGGGCAATGCTTGACATGGCCTGCACCACATGCCCCCCCAGCGTAGATATAATAGACACGACGGGAGCGCTACGTCTTGTCTCAGACGGGGAGCGGAGGGATGGGTGGTGGTTGAGTCTACCAAATTAATCGGCCATCGCTTAAGTTGGCAGGCTCCTGCCTCGCCGGCCCAGGATAGTCGCACCGTAACTTTAACGGGAGGGCCAGTGTGACGCCCAACCGGCTCGCACGGTGGCCACCGACCTCACCTCGTCCAACTCGTCCAATCTCTCACCCTTCCTCACAACGATACCCGCCCACGGGAGCCGATGATCCAGGGAAGGCCTTGTCGGTTCATGTCCCGCCTGTCTTCAACAAGAGATACACTGTCGTTGGTGGCCAGGTCCAACGAGTCCTCAACCTTCAAGATGCGCGGCCAGGTTCATTCGTCCGGATTATCCTGTCGCTGTTCCGTACCACTTGAAATTTACCCAGGACGGGTAATTACCCAGCTTTCCGTGGTCGATGTGCAATGAATGAGGCAAGAGAAGGACGGCGGCCTAGAGTATGGGGTAATTACGTGCCTAACGGCACGGGGCCGGCAAACCTCTGGCTTGCACTGAGGTATTGTCGAAAAGCCTCACCTCACTCATCATCCGTAGGATTTTGGCCCCGATCGTTTCGATTCGAGGATTCAAGCCTCGCACCCCTGCATCTTTGCCAAGCACCACCACATCAACGGACTGGTTTGAGTTCTGAAACGGGCTGGACAGACCACGTTGGTCCAGCTTTTGTCGCATTCCAGTGCGTCCGGAGACGAAGAAAACAGCCACTTGGTGTCCCCTCCCACCATTCCCACAGACGCAACTGTTTACTAACTCCGTTCCATGGCGCCCCCATGGGCCCCGCCGTTCAGAGCGACATGGGAGCCATGGACCTCCACCTACTTCGTACTGAGCAATGGGATAGCTGACAGATGCAGATACCGACCTGCCGACCTACCTTGATGAAGGTCGAACAGATTCTCGCTCTGTGAACTGTCAATTGGACCAGAGACAGATGGTAGCCTTTTGCGGGAGCCGGCGTTCGTTTCGGCGTAGCTGCCTTCCTTTCTTTTGGGGGCGACACCCTGCCTTATGGCTTCTCACAGCATGTCCCCTTTTGCCAGCCGGTCAGCCTCTGAAGAGAGTTGGTTGGTTTGAACCTCGCGCTGCTATAACGCTGGAAAGAAGGGTTCGCAACAACGCATATTCAAACACGCCAGAAGCAAAAACCACACCCCGCCTCATCCTTTGTGATGAACGGCCAATAGAGGGGTATGTTGAGGTAGTCCGCCTCTCACACAGACGGAGTGCGTAGGAGGAGAAAGGTAGGGGTTAATAGGTCGACCCGGCCAAGACGGTGGAGACATTGGGGAACGGCCCATGCCAATACTCCTCGACATCATCGCCGATCATTGGGCGGGCCCAGCGCAAGAAATGACGCGGGAGCGCATCTTCAGAATCGGGATCTGGGAGTAGCCCGATCTTATAATTATTACCGCTGTACGTGCATTGTCGACATGGAGTGCAAGACGGTGCAGTCCGCCCGTATTCAAGCAAGGAGGTCTCGCGATATAATGGACGATGTGCGCTGTTTGGCGCAAATTGCCCGCTTGCTTGCGAACGGGGAACAGGGGTATGAGTCGGCGGTGCCATCACGATCATCTGCGGTGGCCAAATGTTTGACGTGTGCCCTGCCTGCCGCCGGCTCTGCTGTTTAGAGGCCACATCGGCAATCCGTGCGGATCTCTTCGCCAACGCAAGACCTGCCGGTCGCAGCCTTATACGCCGCAATCCGGGCCATCAGGAGAGGCGAAGACGAGCAATGCACGAGGCGGAATGTTTTATGTAGGCGTCTGAGACCCGACTGAGATGAGATGAGATGCCTGCCGCTCTATGGGTATGCAATACCTTACCTGCTAGTACGCGGCCACGGAACAAAAGAAAATGAGCATCTGATAAATTCAAGCTGGCGAGGGCAAGGAGAGGGGTATGTGTGGAGAGACGAAGGAGTCAGCAAACCTACCTAACTTATGAATTGCGTAGGTGAGTGTTGGAGGCGGGATCGGGGTGCTCATAGGACGGGAGCACAGCCAGGAGGCACATCGCATATGTTTCTTGGCTCTTTTTCTCATCGCGGAAGGCATGTCGTCTCGCCCACTGGCACATTCCGTCCCAACCTGGTCGCGAGCAATAGTCCGTACGTATGCTCGGTTGGAGGAACCGCAAGATATGTCGCAGGCAACCTCGGGACTTCCCACACGCTGCTGCGCGCACACACACATGCACACACATTATGATCGGTAGCATTTAAATTTTCGCCCAACCTTGACTCGGATGGGCTGGGTAGAAGTGCGCCCATCTCCAGTTTTGGTTGACGGCCGACCGGAGCGAGCCAGCGGGATCCCGGCTTTGCCTGAGCGTGAGATGGATGCTAGCCTTTGATCCCGCTGGCCAAGGCGTCTCTGTTGCTCCCCTGGTCTTCCACTTCTCTGCCATCGCCCCGTCCAATTCAACGTGTGCGCACAGCCAACAAAGGCACGCATCCGGTCCAGACGTCCCGTCGCGGAGGGGCAGAGACGCAGAGGGCCACGGCAAACTGCAACGGCCATGTCCATATCGAAATGAACGTCTGCGTCGCCGGCATCTGATCGTGCGCTCGCTCGCCGGGGTTGCAGCAGCGTAGAAGTGGAGCGGGAGGGCGAACAGGACGGGGTGAGGTTGATGAAGAGGGTTTTCGGGCTCCGGTAGCGCGTAAGTACTGGCGAGGTGGCTGCACAGGGGATTTGCCGACGTTGAAATCTCGACTCTGGCGGGAGGGCGAATCCCTGCAGTACGCGATATCTACCTCGTGCTCCACCCGCAGGCACGAGGCCCCACTCGTCCGGAGGTAGTGGAGGAGGTGTGGTGTGTGGGCTGGGGCTGCGGTGCGGGCGGGTTGCTCGATGGGAAGCAAAGTCGTGGGCCTTGCCCTGGGGGTCCCCTCGAAGGGTGAGGGTTGACGTCCACGTCCACCTCACGTCCCACCAGTCCAGCGCAGGCCGCAGGCAGGGCATTGGCGCCTCCGCCTTACCCTGGGCTGGGTTCCCGTCTGCAGGAGAATGGAAGGGCCAGAAAGATAGGTACCTCTGAAGACAAGAGAGACGTGCGTACTGTACGGTTACGGTACCGTACCAACAAGACCAAAGCTTCCACGGTCCAGCAGCAGCGGCAGCAGCAGCCAGTGCCTGGCCTTGCCTTTGCAATGATCCTTGCCATTTTGACGTTTCTCGCCCGTTTCTCCATAATTGCCTTCGCCCACATATCTCCCCCTTCCCTTTTCCTCCTCCTCGCGAACCTCGAACTTTACAACACATGCAATCCGACCTGGCCGGTGACTGCCCCGGGCCCCGCGCACTCTCGTCCCTCTCACTGGCGCCGCCCCGAACGCCGTAGGTCTTCCAGGATCCCACTCCATCCCTCACCCTCGGCCCCTCTGGTTCTGCAGCCAGCATTTATATGTCGTCTCGTGGCCGCCGCTCTGGTGCAATACCTCACGCCCTCGCCCCGGCCACACTCCAAACCTGACGCTTCGTCCGCTGCCTTGGCCCGGTCACATCGTTGTTGTCGTCGACGGCCGCCGCCAGCGTCGAGCACTTTGCACGGGGCGCCGGCACGCTGCTGCTCCCGTCTTATGGACCATCTCTTGGCCTTCTTCTACTGCCGCCGTTGTACCTTCATGTCATCCAAGTCGGCCGCACTCTCGCCCGCTCAACAACCTTCATTTTGCGAGAAGGCCCGCCACCGCGCCTGCACCCACTGACGCGCGCGGAACTTAACTTGGAGCCCTGGGCAAACTCATTTCATCACCGCTCGGCACCACCATGAAATCTCAAAATGTAAACGACTCTGAGTCTGATGCTCCAGCTGCTCCCTTGACCCGCACCGCCACTGCAGAAACCAGGGAAGGCACGGCACTCCCCGGCTCCGGCAAGAAGCCAACCGCAACTGCTGCCTCGGGCTCTCTCTCTTCTTCCTCCATTCTGCCCAGGATGTCTGACCCATCCCCCAATTCGGCCAGCAATTCAGAATCCCCGCCACCCATGGACAAGCCAGTGTCTTCGGGCTCACAGGCCGCCTCCAAAGATGGAGCCGGGGGGACAGCCTCACCCTATGGAACGCGCTCGCGAAATCGCAACGGCGCCTCACGCCCCAACTACGCCGAAGACAAAGATATCGACATGGATCTTTTTGATCCCTATTCGGGCAACCGGGAGGATGACTCCAAAAAAACCATCACCAGACAAGCATCATTTTCCAATGCAGCAGCAGCTGCTTCCTCCACCCAGGCCACCACCGCTCCGCGCTCAGGCAACGCCACATTGCGAAAACCACTGCCATCGTCAGATGACGCCAAACAGCAAGGCACCTCTCACCATAGCACAACTAAGGAAAATCACCATCACGGTACCCATCGCGACTCTCCGGCGGCGCCAACCGCTGCTGGGACCACTGCAAATGTCACCACTAAGTCCAAAAAGCGCAAGGCCGAGCACGCGTCGACTGCCAGCGGCAGCCAGACACCTTCTACGACCCATGCAATCTCTACTGGCGTGACAAAGCGGCATGGAGCCAGCTCCTATGGCGGAAATGGCGCCGGCACCGCCAACGGCAATAATGCCAGCGGAAGCGCCCGAGACGGCGGTTATGCCGAAACCAACATGCTCACCTTTGAGAGCTGCGGAGGCCGACTCAAAAACGGGAAAATGGTGGCCGACGACGGCACGGTGCTCGAGGTGAATGGTGGGTTTTACCCCCGACCGCTGCAATTTTTCCCTTCTCCCCCGTGCGTGCGAATGGCTAAAGTTTTGCTGACACTGTCCTGCAGATCACGTTTACCTGGTCTGTGAGCCTCCTGGTGAGCCGTACTATCTCGGGCGCATCATGGAGTTCTTGCACGTCAAGAACGACAATGCGAAGCCGATCGATGCGTTGCGCATCAATTGGTACTACCGGCCCAAGGACATCGGGCGCAAGGTGCAGGACACGCGCCTCGTTTTTGCCACGATGCACTCGGACATCAGCCCGTTGACGTCGCTGCGCGGCAAGTGTCAGATCCGGCACAAGGCCGAGATTCCGGACATGGCGGCGTACAAGCGGGCGCCCGACAGCTTCTGGTACGAGAAGCTGTATGACCGCTACATCCAAAAGAACTATGAGGTGATCCCGACGGCACAGATCATGAACGTGCCCGAGCACGTCAAGAAGGTGCTCGACGAGCGCTGGAAGTTCATTCTGGTGGAGCAGGGGCGCGGAAAGGAGCTGACCAGTGCCGTCAAGACGTGCAAGCGATGCAGCGGCTACTGCGCAAGGTATGTGTCTTTGTCTGTTCCCTTGCAGGAGGTGTTGGGGTGTTAGACTGCGTCCCATTTGAGGTGGCCCATTTTCGGCCCAGCTGGCCCGTTTTGGTTCTTGGGAAGGGGAAAAGAGTGGGCCCGCGCCGCTGACACATCAATCAGCAACGATTCGGTGGACTGTGCCGTGTGTGTGCACACGTACCACATGAACTGCGTCAAGCCACCCCTGCTGAAAAAGCCATCTCGTGGCTTTGCATGGTCGTGCGCCGCATGCAGCCGCGCTCAGGAGAAGAAGCTCGAGGCGCGAAACACGCCTAACGTGCTTGACGCCAGCCACGATGCCGACGAGGAGGAGCCCCTCGACGACGAGGAAGATGATGCGGGGGCGGCCGGCGTCGACACGGGGCGCACAAGCCGCACGAGCCCTGCTGGCGGCGAGGATGCACACCAGCCTGCCACGCCTGAGCAGATCTACCACGCCAGTCTCTGGCCGTACCGCTACCTGGGCATTCACTGCAAGGTGGAAGATGCGCTGGATTATGATGACCGCATCTTTCCGCGAGCCAGTACCCGCCTAGGCCCCCGTCACCAGGCCATCGTGCTACCGTGGCCCGGTCGCCCGGTCGAGTATGTGAAACCGCTCGAGATCAAGAAGTCAGGCCGGAAGGATGGCAAGCTCAGTAAGGAGATGCAGGCCGCTCTCGAGGTCGAGCGTGCGAAACGGGAAACGCGCCCCAAGTGGGTGCAGGACGAGCCTCCCGGATGGGTTCAACGGGGCGGCGACGACACAGTAATCCTGCTGTACCAGCCACCCGAGGGCTGCGGCGTGCAGATGTCGGGCGAGGCTATCGATGAGTACATGGACACGGCCAAGTCAATGGCCGTCAGCCTAGGATTGCCCCCGCGCTCGACGAACCTTCAGGATGTCGCCCGGGACGTCCTTTTTCGCAACCAGTTCGATCCGCAAAAGTCGCTCAAGGAGCTTGAAAAGGTCCCCAAGGCTGACTTTGGGGAGCCCGAGCTCGCACCCGCCGAGCAGAAGAAATTCGAAGAGGGCGTGGCAAAATTCGGCTCTGAGCTTCACAGCGTCATGAAGCATGTCAAGACCCTCGCTCCTGCAACCGTTGTTCGCTACTACTACACGTGGAAAAAATCGGAACGAGGCAAGCAGATTTGGGGCAATTACCCTGGGCGCAAGGGGAAAAAGGACGCGAAAAAGGCCGAGGCTGCTGCCAACAAGATGGCTGACGACGTGGCCAACGACCAGGATGATTCCGCCTTTGACACAGATAAGGCCCGTGAAAAGAAAAAAGGGTTCATCTGCAAGTTTTGCACCACGAAGTCGTCACGCCAATGGCGTCGCGCTCCTAATGCGTCCGCGACGCTGGTTACCGAGAATGGGGGGCGCAACTCAAACAAGGACAAGAACGGACAGTACATTCAAGCCCTGTGTCGCAGGTGTGCTGAGCTTTGGCGCCGCTACGCTATCCAGTGGGAGGACGTGGACGAGGTTGCCAAAAAGGTTGCGCAGACAGGTGGCCGCGGGTGGCGACGAAGAGTCGACGAGGAGCTCTACAAAGAGCTACTCGCTGCCGATGAAATGATGAGCAACACACGCTTCTCCACGCCTGATCCGGCCGCCACGGCGAGCCCTGTACCTTCCCTCAATTCTCAGCAGGCTGTCCAGGAACCTCCCCGCAAAAAGCTGAAGGGATTCGCTGAACGGGACCCTGAGCAGACGGCCTCGGAATCTGGCAGCATTTCCGGCGCGCCTCTTCCCAAAAAGAAAGAGAGGGCGCTCGAGAAGCCAGCGCCACCTCCGGTACCAGAAGTTCCCAAACCGCGGGTTCTGCCTTGTGCTATATGCCGCGAGATGGAGCCCATGGGCGACCAGCACCTTTCATGTAGAGAATGCCGTCTGACCGTCCATCGCAATTGCTACGGCATCATTGACAACCGGGCCCCTGGAAAGTGGACCTGTGATATGTGCCTCAACGACAAAAGCCCTCAGGTGTCTATCGTAAGGCTGATCCCGCTCTCCTATTCCGTAATAACTGGCTAACGTTGTCTTAGCATTACAAATGTGTGCTTTGCCCAGTCGAGCACACGGATCATGACTTTATCGAGCCACCAAAAATCACTCACAAGAAGAAGACAGAAAAGGATCGTGAGCGTGAGCGGGTGGAGCGCGAGGCTGCCCAGAAGGCGGCTGATTACTACCGCAAGAAGCAGGAGGAGATGAATCGCCCAGTGGACCCTCGAGAACCCCTCAAGCGAACCGCCGATAACAACTGGGTCCATGTTACATGCGCCGTCTGGACGCCAGAGGTGAAGTTTGGCAACGCCAAGGCCCTGGGACCGAGTGAAGGAATTCCACTTATTCCTCGCGCGAGGTATGCCGAGGTTTGCAGAGTGTGCAAGAAGGATGGCGGCGCTTGCGTAAGCTGCCATTCGTGTCGCATTCCGGTCCACGTCGAATGTGCCCATCAGGGAGGCTACGTGTTGGGCTTCGATATCACACCCGTCAAGGGCTCCAGGCGCGATCAGTTTAACATTGTTTCCATCCACGGGGAGAGCGGCGCAATGTCGGCCGCGGTCTGGTGCAAGGAGCACACCCCGAAGACAACTATCCACCTCATGCATGACGTTGTCGACGAGAACGGCACGAATGCACTACAACTTTATGTGCAGAATTTCAAGCAAGCCGATCTGACCCTTACTGGGTGCGCCAGAAAGGCAAACCAAATAACGGTCGCATCCAAGATGTCAACATCATCTTCTCCACCTGCCCCCCTGTTGAATCGGCGATCCTCGACCACGACCATGGTCAATGGTGACCACCGAGACCCCCCTTCGCCCACGGCTTTGCGTCCGGGTGGCAAGATCTGCCTGACGTGCAACGCCGACGTCAGCCCCAAGTGGCACCCAATTGACCAGACACAGGAGCGCGAGCTCACTAACGGGTATTATGGGAACCTAGGGATGGAAGCACAGAGATTTGTCGAGCAGCGGAGTTTCCAGTGTCACAAGTGCAAGAAGTCTGGGAAACAGCCCATGCCACATTCGCAAATCTCCAAGGAGCCAACACCTCCTCCAGAGCCCGCCCGACAGGTATCACAACCTCCAGCAGTTGCTGCCAACCCGCCTATGGGCCTGGCCGAGACAAGACTTCCTAGCAGAGGCCAGTATGGGGCGTGGTCGCCTCCCGCCCCGGCTTCCGCTGTGCAACCCTCGTCCCTGCAGGCACCCCCCGGCGGGCCGATAGCGGCGCCTTTGATGCCCCCAACGGCGCAGAACCAGCCCGTAGCTCCACCTCCACTTCCTCCTACCATGACCCAACGAGGGCCGTCCCTCCAGCCACCACAGTTCAGCCCGGCCAATCGATCATATGAGTGGCACCGACCGTCAACTGGTCAGGGGCCTCCTCCGGTTCACCCGGCTCGCGAACTGAACGGCGGTCCATCTCCACCGCCGCCGGGAGCCATGGCTATACAGTCACTGGCTAACCATTTGCGTCCGCCACCGCTTTCCAACATGTCTCACGTACCACCACCTAGTCAGAATGGACATCTGTCACAACCGCCTTTTACCAATGGTTTACCGCCTTCACCGCAGCGGATGAATGGCCAGCCGCCACCACAGGGCCCATATATGCCCCCTCATCACAGTTATAACCATGGCCAGACTGAATTGCGTTCGGCCCACGCTAACATGAATACAATGCCACCCGTTGTTTCCGCACCCCATCCGTCAGATGGACAACGACCGCCTAATTACCTCCGATGGAACCACGGCCACATGGCGGCACCGCATCACGCACCGTCTCGCCATGCGAGCCCCCCTCCACACCGGGATAACATCTCGATGGCGCGCGAACCGAGCAACCCAACTCCACGGGAAAACCGTCCGGCTAGCGGCGCAAGCGCCAGCCCATCATTGCGGAATCTTCTGAGCTAGCCGCAGAGTGATATTGACAAGTTCGCCCACCAACTATTTCGGATGGCCCAACTGCCCCGATAATGGAACCATAACCATATGGCGGCTCAGCACCGCAGAAGGAGATAGGATGGCTGGTAATGCATTGTTGCATTTCACCCATTGGACCGAGCTTTAGCCCTGGTCGGCAACTGTATGATAATTGCTTGTACCGAATATGATTTTCCGCATCCTAGAGTTTTCTTCTTGTTTTCTAGTTTGTCTACAGCGCTCTGACTGCATCTTGTCACGGGTTACTGTTGTTCAGTATAAAAGACAGTGGGTGGGGTTACGGCATGAAAAGAGAAAACGGAGTTCAGGAAACGGGATTGCACATTTGGAATCATTTTCTGGCGGCTTCCCTGAGCATGGTGTAGCTAGGTCTTCGAACGAATAGCGCGGTCGGTGCCGCGCTGGTGTTAGATACATCCTCAGAAATCATTGCATAGAAACAGGTTTCCATCATCTTGACGTGAGTATCATGTCCAATATCAGGGCTGAGCAGCCGCCTGTTTGGAAGGCACTCGCTCTGATACGCCAATGTCCTCATTCCTGTATGTATGCCGGTTAGTTCGCCAAGACAAGAAGGGCAGGGCCCCATAGGAAGAGGAGAACACACCACAACTCGGGACACTCCTTAATAAACCTCTCCATTAACTCGCGGCTTGGAGTGTCGTCAAGCACAATTACCTGTACGCCACGCTGGCGGAGATAGCCCTCACCGCCGAGGAAGGTCCGGTTTTCGCCGATCACGACGCGCGCGATGCCATAAAGTAGACAGGCTCCCGTGCACATATCACATGGCGAGAGAGTCGTGTACATGGTGCTGCCCGCGTAGGCTGAGGCGGGTAGTCGGCCTGAGTTGAAGAGCGCTGAGGTCTCGCCCTGGGGATAATTTAAAGGGGCGAGTCAGGGTCAATCAGGGTGACTGACAGTAGGGACTGACGGTACATATGTACCGTGTGCACTGTGTGCTTGTGCACTGCGAGGGATGCAAGAGGGAAGGGGGAATCCTACATGGTGAATCGGTGAGCCGAGCTGGACTCTCATGTTATGCCCTCGACCGAGAAGCTTGCCTGAGCTGGAAACGAGAGCAGCTCCTATCTGAAGTGTTAGTGTTAGTCGTTTGGTAGGATACGGGTGGGCCTAGCGGCGTATCGTTGGGTAGTTAGGGAAGGCACAGTACCGGAATGCCGCCCTCTCGGTATGAGGCTTCGGCCTCCTCGAAGGCAATCGCTAGGCCGGCGTTGTCGTCCATTTTACTCTAGGGATGAGTGATGATGGGTTCTGAAGGAAGTGAGGAGGGAGTTTGTGGTTGGCCTGGAAGTTGGGGCATTCTTGGGGTTAGGGTTGTCTATGTTGACGGCTGTCAATGCATCTGCGTGGCGCAACTTGCGACTGACAACTAAGCGACCTCTCACAACCTCCCAAAACGTGTCTGAATAGCGTCCTCATCAATGCCTGTTTTATTGTGCACGCCACAAAGGCTACACACGATCCTTAGTCCCTGAGCGACGTGGCAACATTCCTCTCGGTTTGGCGACGGGCTTCGCCATCCGGTGCACAATCGGGTCGTCCGACGATGGCGTACTCCGACCACTTTCCCTCCTCTGCTCTCGACCGCCATCGAAGCACGAGTCCCAGCGCAGAAAGGATGTCGCACGAAACCGATTCTTCCGTCTCTACCACGAGCCTCGTTTTTGAACGCATTGAGGAGCGCCTTGCTGCCAAAGAAGCCAAAGACGCCCGCGATGATTTCGACGACCGCGACCCTCTGCGCGACGACCCTCTCGCCGATGATCTCGAGACGGGTCCCTTTCTAGGAAACAGGACATCGGGCCTCGGCACCGACAAGGAGGATGATTTTGCCTCAAAATACATGGACCGCCGGTCGAAGAGGATCCTTTTCATTGTATCCGGCCTCCTCGTCGCCGCATGGGTTGCCGGCTTTTTCGTCTACATCGCCACTAAGTCGTACAAGTCCGGCTCCCAGTTCGAGCACGACCCACAGGCAACTGTTTCGCGGGGTAACGGAAAGCAAGTGACGCTGGATCAAGTACAAACTGGCATGTGGTACCCCCAAAGGCACTCGATTACATGGATAGCCGGCCCGGATGGTGAAGACGGCCTCCTCATGGTCAAGGATGGCTTCGGCAAGGACTTCCTTGTGGTGGAGGACGTCCGGACCCAGAATTCCAATGCTGCCAGCGCGCCCGGTGCCCTCGGCAGTAAGTCTTTGATCAAGAGCCGCACTTTCGAATACGCCCAGAAGACGTACGTGCCCGACCGGGTGTTCCCCAGCAAAGACCTCCAGAAAGTTCTGGTTGCAACCGACCTGAAGTCAAATTGGCGACACTCCTACTCCGCAGTGTATTGGATATTTGATGTCAAGACTCAGTCAGCTGAACCTCTGGTCCCGGGTGAACCTGATGCCCGCATCCAGCTTGCCCAGTGGAGTCCAACCAGCGATGCCATTGCCTTTACGCGGGGAAATAACATGTTCCTCCGTAATATTGCCTCTGATAAAATCGCACAAATAACAACAGACGGTGGTTCTGAGGTGTTCAATGGCGTCCCTGACTGGGTCTACGAAGAGGAAGTGTTCAGCGGGTCCAGTGCCACTTGGTTTTCTGACGATGGTAACTACATTGCCTTCTTGCGAACCAATGAAACGGGCGTCCCGGAATATCCTATCGAGTACTTTGTCTCGCGACCAAGCGGCACGAAGCCGACGGTAGGCGAGGAAGCATACCCAGAGGTCAGACCCATCAAGTACCCCAAGGCTGGCGCCCACAACCCCATTGTCGATTTGAAGTTCTACGACGTGGTACTTGGCGAAGTTTTCTCGGTTGATGTTACTGGGCGTTTTGAGGATGAGGATAGGTTGATTACCGATGTTGTCTGGGCAGGCCACCGGGTCATCGTTAAAGAGACCAACCGAGTCAGTGACATCATGAGAGTCGTCCTAGTTGATGTTAGTGCGCGCATGGGGAGTGCGGTCAGGACGGTGAATGTGAAAGCGATAGACGGCGGCTGGTTTGAAATTTCCCACAACACTAAATATATCCCGGCCGATGCCTCCAGGGGTCGAGCCGAGGACGGCTATATCGACACGGTAATTCACGACGATGGGGACCATCTGGCGTACTTCACGCCCCTGGATAACCCTCAGCCGATTATGCTCACCTCTGGAAACTGGGAGGTCGTCGATGCCCCCTCCGCCGTCGACTTGGACAGAAATATCGTATATTTCGTGGCAACGAAGCAGTCATCGATTCAGCGTCACGTCTACCAAGTCAAGCTGACTGGTGGGGATATTGTTCCGGTCTCCGATACCTCTGCAGAAGGCTACTACGGCGTTTCCTTCTCTACCGGAACGGGATATGCGCTGCTGACGTACCAAGGCCCTGGTATTCCTTGGCAGAAGGTTCTGAGCACACCAGGCAACCCCAACCAGTTTGAGGAGGTTATCGAAAAGAACGATCAGCTCGCCGAAAATGCCAGAAAGTACGAGCTTCCCATCAAGATCTACGGTACGATCAACGTGGATGGAGTTGAACTCAACTACGTTGAGCGGCGGCCGCCACATTTCGACGAGAAGAAGACATACCCCGTTCTTTTCCAGCAATACAGCGGCCCGGGCTCGCAGCAGGTGGACAAAAGATTTTCAGTCGATTTTCAGTCGTACATTGCGGCCGGTCTAGGTTACGTCTGTGTGACGGTTGACGGACGCGGCACTGGATACATTGGTCGCAAAAACCGCGTAATTACGCGTGGCAATCTGGGCCACTGGGAATCCCACGACCAGATCGCTGCGGCTAAGATATGGGCTGCCAAGAAGTACGTGGATGCGTCCAAGCTGGCCATCTGGGGATGGAGCTATGGTGGCTTTATGACGCTCAAGACGTTGGAGCAGGATGCAGGCCGGACCTTCAGCTATGGCATGGCCGTTGCGCCCGTGACCGATTGGCGGTTTTACGACAGCATCTACACAGAGCGGTATATGCTCACGCCACAGACGAACGAGGCAGGATATTCCAGCAGCGCTGTCTCCAACGTGACGGCGCTAGCGAGCAACGTCCGCTTCCTTCTCATGCACGGCGTGGCGGATGACAACGTCCACATGCAGAACTCCTTAACGCTGCTAGACAAGCTGAACTTGGCTGGCGTGGAGAACTATGATGTCCATGTGTTCCCCGACAGTGACCATGGGATTCGCTTCCACAACGCAAACAAGATCGTCTACGACAGTAAGTTCTTGGCCTCCTATATGCAGAAAACGGCATGCACTAACAACATGACAGAACTGAATAACTGGCTCATAAATGCGTTCAATGGGGAGTGGCTGAAGATCGCGGGTGCAAAACCAATCGGCCATTTCGAGAAGAGCCAGCATCCCAACCCGATCGTAGAGGAGGCTTGATGATACAATATATGGTACATTCTGTTTGTCGCGGCGTTTAGAACTACAGGGGCATATGGATAGGCGTTTTTGGTATAGCAGCAGGCCTTCATCAGTGTATTATCATGGTTGACAGTACTATAGCAGGCGCTCAGGTGGGCCTATTCTACTTATAGGACAGACGAGTAGATATGCAGAAGCATCATTAGATGTTGGACTTTTTGCTCCATCATAGCAGGCTTGACCGCCCAAAACACCTCGCTCGTACTCAGCTTTCAGTATTCCTGATGAGCTGCGGGTGTGTCTCGACAGAATCATCAATCTTCTCAACAACAGCAGCAGTCCCATATGCACAGCATTGCGCAAAACCTCCGAGCTCTCCGGCATCGAACCGCAGACAGATCACGGCGTTCCCGCCACGACTCTGGGTTTCAGCCACGAGCCGAGTGATAGCATCGTTCCGTGCGGTATACAGCTGATTCAGATGTTAGTAATGCACGTGCCCCTGTCTCTGTTCGGTCTGGCGAGGTGAGGGGACAAGGCAATAGGTAGGTACATACCATGTTTGTAAACCACTTGAGCTCCCCGCCTGCAATGGACTTGGCGACCATTGCGAGCGAAGCGCCCCAGTTTCGAGAGCGCACAGTAATGCCGTACACGGCGCCAAGGACACGCACCACGCGATAGCCGGGCACGTCGAACATTGTGGTTGTTATGACGCCGTTGGTCTCGGTGAAGCAGTGCAGGTCTTGGAGGTGGAGGGGGATATCGGCTTGCTGCTGGGCGGAGGCCGCTTTGAGGGTGCGGTTGTCGGAGGACATGTTGGGTTTGGGTAGGCGGTTGGTTGTGGTAATGGGTTATGGTGCTAGATTGCCTAGGCAGGTACCTATAGGTAGGGGGTTTCTGGGAAAGGGGATGGTGTTGGGATTCAGAGAGGCACGAAGCTTGGTGTTCAAAGGGTGAGATTGAGATTTGACAACGCGATGGTGGAGGGAGCAGAGATGCAAGTTAAGGGATTAAAGGCGATGCATTCCTGAATTGTCTCCCCCCTCTCTCCTTTTTATACACATAGCGGCGGTATTCATGTTGAGCATTCCTCTCAAGGCTGCGCGCTGCTTTGCGGTCCAAGTCTTTGGAAATTGGCTCAATACAGGGCATCTTGGATGATAGTTCAGCGCTAGGGGATAGGCTGCTGCAAGTTGCGGCCGGTGAGTGGTTGGGCCGTATTTCGTGTTGAAGCCCTCTGCGCCGCTTCCCGTTCATTCCCGGCCCCGCAATCCCCCGCATCCCCGGACTAACCACAGCAGGCGCGACCTACCACTCGGTGAGCAACAGACTGGGGCTGTGATCGATCCGAATCAGCCCGATGGTGACAGGAGGTCAACGCCAATTCTTGGCAGGGCTGAACGCAACTTGGGCGGAGAAGGCGAACATATCCTGGCCGATCACTGTCTTTTGTTTTAATCGCTCATTGCCATACAGGACAGAGCAGAACAGATTCCCGGCTCGGGAAGGGATGCCGGAGGTGATCGTCCCAGCGAACGTGTCAAGAGGGTTAGGGTTAGACCACCACAACACTCAAAGCCAGTGAGATCAAGAGATCTTTAGTTTCCCTATCATGATCTCCACGGAATATCAAGCCTTCACGAGCCGCCCATACCGCCAATCGCCGCCGGGATACCCCACGATGGTGTATTCGGCTCGGCGGGAGAGTGATTGCTGGCTGGCCTGTGATGCCCCATGTACCCCACAACGCAATATGGAACTGCGGAAGGTCACACCCATCGGGACACCAAAGCCCATCCGTGCCTGCGTCCGGCCTGCGTCTAGACGGTTCGCGATGCCGGTTGCCAAAGCCATCTGGCAATGACAACATTCAGCCGAAGAGGCCACAATCTCTGCTGATGATGCGATGGCCCAATGGCCCAACACTACTTGAGGGCTTGTTGCCCTTCTCCGGCAGCGCCACGAGCTTGACACGATAGGACACTACACAGGACTTCCGACGAAGTAGATCTCGCGATGCATCACGCCACTATCCTGGGCCTCGCCCTCAGCCTAGCCACGACCCTGGTCGAAGGCCGTCCCCCGCATCACGTCCACGCCGTCGCCGGCTTGGGCACCGTCAAGTGCCCCATCATCTTCGACGGACGTGTCAGCAAAACTGCCGTCAACACCGACTTTGACAGCTACGGCACATCCAAGTTCAACGCCGAATATGTCAAGGGCAAGGAGCTCAAGTGGTCCGACATCATCAAGTTCCCCGAGGTCACCAGCGCCCGCTTCGACAACGACACGCATAAGCCCTTCGAGGTGACCATCAGCGACAAGAGCATCTTCCAGACGCAGAACGGCTTCCGCCGAGCGGGCCTGCAGTTCCAGGGAGACACCAACACCGGCAGTCCTGGGAGCACTGGCGTTAAAACCATCCACTTCAGCTTGAAGTGGGATGCCCAGCGCGCCCTGAACCTCAGCCACGAGTATCTTCTTGTCTGGCATGAGGCGGCTGATTACTCGGCAAATCAGTTCAACTTTGAGGCTGGTGCCATTCTCGGCCAGTCTTCGCTCGCCAAGGACACCTACAAGGTGCTTAACAGGCAAAATAAGCAGGTCTGGTCGACGCCGATCGACAAGACGGCGTGGCAAAACTTTGCCATCACCCTGGACTTTGGCAAGAAGTGAGGCTCCTTTGCTCGTTTGGGGGTTTTTTTGATCTTTGTTACATGAATCGCTAACATGCACCGACAGCACTCTCCAAGTCTATTACTCCAAGGACGACGAGCCCCTCAAGAGCGTTACCAACGCCGTTACCAACGACAACAGCGGAAATGGCCAGTACCAAATTGGTATCCTTAAGAAGCCCACCGGAACCAGTGATGTCGTGAACTCGGGATTCCAGTCTAAGAGCCTCAACGAGGGTCTTGTTTATGGGAGTCTGTTCCTTGAGAACAGCGCAAGCAGCTGTGTCTCGTTGTAAATTGCTCTACTGTCGTCATGGAGTCGGTTGGCTCTCATGCCTGGTGGGCATGTAACAAAATTGAGACGCTTGGAGTACCTCAGTTGGAGTGATAGATTTGGGTCGTCACATGGCGAGACATTTCACAATTACAATTGCATCAGAAATCCATTACATCAGAGACAAGACAGAATTGTTAATTATGATTAACTGTTACGCTCCACTGTTTGAGATCCCCGATAGATCTCCCATTTTCTCTACGACTCAGTCCGGAGAGCCCCATGTAGAAGAAGAACATTGTAATTAAGAACCAAAAAACTCCAGAGATGCCACCCTTCATGTCTTCACCCCTCTTCTTCTCGTCCCCTACGAATTTTTAAACCGGAAAGCAGGAATGCTAAAGTTCTCAGGCCCCTCGTACATCGCGCGCGCAAACTTACCCTCCCCAATCTTTCCGATCTGACTCTTCGGCACCACATGGATCGCCTCCTCCGTCACGTTGTCACCGTCCCCGTCGGAATCCACAACACGCTTGACCAGCATGTCTGCGCCGCCGTCACGCTTGCGCGTCCACTTGAACGACACCGTTGTGGTGTTTACTGGGCCGCACAGCGTCTCGGGGATGGAGCTGAGATCCTCGTCCAGCGTGGTGCCATAGGCATCACACTCGATCTTGGGGAGATTGGGGTCAAACGTTACGTTGAAGCGGTAACTGGGGGACTGTCAGTGGTGTGTTCAAAAAGAGGGGAGAGAGGGGAGGAGGCTGACTAGACGCGATGGCTGAGGACTACGGCCGCGGCAGCGAAGTCTGTGATGTTGTAGGCTGCGATACAGACGGCCTTGCGATAGGTGGGTATTGGGGAGGGCAAGGCGGTGGCTACGAGGGCGAATGCGCCGAGAAGGAGGGTTTGTAAGAGCATCATTGCTGATTCCCGGAACGTATACTCTTGGTGGTATGTTTTTGTTTATGTGTTCTCGGTGACTTGGGAGCTGTAGGTTGTATGTTGTAAGTTGCAAGTTCCTGGCTGCTCAGGTGCGTTGATGATCGTGAAGTTGATTGATAGGAAGAATTAGGGAGGCAGGTACTTTAAATACTTGCAGATTGATGGGAAGGTACGGTTGTATTGTGACAGGTGATCAGTTTGGGCGGAGGGTTCCCCAGAGCACTTGCCCTCCTAATAGCTTGTCCAAAGACAGTCACTCGTTGGGAGACGGCGGCGACAACATGATCCGAACTTCAAGTGAATCAGCAAGGCATGACAACGTCACGCATCGTGCTTTTCCCTGCCTAAAATAGAGTGAAGGAAGAGCGCGAGTGACAGCAAGCGATATTGAGACCTGAACGACCCTAGTTCCACGCTCTCGACAAACCGGGGACTTGGGGTGAACCTTAACGGTCATCCTGCGCCAAGAGCGGCTTTTATGTGTTTCTCACCAGGTTCTCCTTCTTCTCAGCCCCGCGAAGGAGTAGGCGAGCAGTGGTGGCTGCCCACCCTCACCGGCTTTCCGGGTGAATATGGGCTACAATCTTCTGACGTCACGGCCCGGGTGCCAGCGGGCCCCTCTCCCCGGAAGTCAATGATGTTCAATAAGAGGGGTGCGGAGTATACCATTGAGATTTCTATTCTTGAAGCCGTTGGTCGCGCCCATTTCCGCTTCCGAGGGTAATTTCGTCCTCCCGTCGAGAGGTTCGGTGTGCACACGGCTGTCCGCTCTCCGTGTGGTACGATCTCGATGCGGTGGCGATGGGGCTCTTGTTGAGCTTTTAAACAGCCATACACGAAGAACCGAGGTCATTTGAGAATATAACAACACTTGTTAGGCTAAGGTAGAGCACGTGTGTCGAGGATGTGGACCATGGGGAACAGGGAAATATGGTTTGGTGACCAGGTGCTCCGGGTAGACCCAGATCGCCGCCCGGGATGAGCCGTCACTCGAGTGTCCAGGAATTCCGACCGACCAAAAAAAAAAAAGACAGCTATGGTACCTATTCGAACTGGACCGGGCTGGGCGTACCGTGGGCGGTGACCTCAGCATCTGATGGTCTGTTTGTCAATAAACGCGAATAGGGGGTGGGCACGTGGGTGGTCATGTGTCTCCCATCACGACCACTCGACGGTTACTAATTGTTCCACCAGATATGCAAGTCGCCGCCCTGGCCGTTTGTTTATGGGCGCACGCAGCAGGGCAACGTTATCGCATTCAAACACGGGCCAAATCGATGATGAGATCGGGCATGGAAGTTCCTGCTCAGCGCTGTGGCAGTGGTCACCTCATCAGCCCTGAATAAGGTGACGGCTTCGATTGGGTGGGCGTCATATAACAGCGCCGGTATTGTCTTAGCAAGCTGATACCCGATGGCCAAATTGGGCACAAATCTCGTCCGCGGTGCTTTTGTGTGTTCGTAGCGGAAGAACTGTCCCCGCCTGCGACGACACCGTCTGAAAACTTGACTGGTCGAACCTGGCTGCAGCATCCTGGCCTTGCCTGGGGCTTGTGCTGTTGCCCCACCGCCAGCACAGCAGCTTCCTTGGGCCGATGCAGAGACAGGGCGAGCTCCCTTACCGCAAAGTAGAAAACCAAATGCCGCGCCCGCCTTTTCCTTTTGCCTTTCTTCTCCGCTTTCCTCTCTCCTTCACGTCAAATTTTGCATCGCCAGACCCTCGCCGACTCGGATGAGAGGGCCTTTCGACACGGGAACCAGGACTGGAGCGTCCTGAGTTGGAGGACAAGAGCAGCCGCAAGTGGGACGACGTCCCGCTTGGCTCTCGCGACAGGGGGCCTGACGGACCGCCGTGCTGGGGTTAATTCCCTGGCTTAATTTGGGAGATCCCTATCCCTTTCTCCTGATTGGCACGAAAATTCGAGGTTTCCCTCCTTTCTTTTCTGAAGACACCTCTCACGACGCAATCGTTGTTCCCTGCACTGCTTTTTAGCAATCCATCGACAGGTACGTTTGAATACTTACACTCCCAAAAGCCCTGCCCATATGGGTTACGACGCTTTGGAGACGTTACGCCTTCTGTTGCAGAGCTCAGCCTGACGCGAGCAAAGCATCACACATTTGTTCTTGACAGCTGACAGCTCGCGCGATCTTGACAGATCTCAGAATCTCGAACCAGGCTTCGTTGTTCCAGCACTTTCTCGCCCCGAGCGTGTCGTCTACAACTGGCGTGTCGCCTCCACGCAGAACCACCCAAACACCCAACCCTTTTTCGATCGCGCCTTGAATTCCGTACCTCAGTAATCACGCTACTCTCCTCAAAATGGCGCGCATTCAGATCCCGATAGACGTCCTGACGTCTCGCCTGAACCTGGGCGAGCGTTTCTCGGGTCTCCGCTCCGGATCTCTCAGCAACCGGTTCTCCAACTTGCGTCCCGTCTCCGAGTTCTTCGACTTCAAGCGTTTGTCGAAGCCGCGTGATTTTGCCGAGATGCAATCGCGTGTTAACTACAATCTCGGCCACTTCTCGAGCAACTATGCTGTCGTATTCGTCATGCTTTGCATCTACGCGCTCCTGACCAACCCGGCTCTCCTCTTCACCATTATCTTCGTCACCGTTGGTATGTGGGTGATTGGCAAGCTCGATGGTCGCGACCTCGAGATCGGCCAGCACCGCTTCACGACATCGCAGCTCTACACGGGGCTGTATGTCATTGCTATCCCGATTGGACTTTATTCTTCGCCTTGGCGCACAGTCCTGTGGCTAATTGGCGCGAGCGGCGTGATCATTATTGGTCACGCTTCTCTGATGGACAAGCCTATCGATGAGGCTTTTTCCGGGGAGGCGGTCTAGATGGTCGGCCGCGAGCTCCCAAATTTGCGCCCCAATGGGGAAGACCATCGAGGCGCGAGCGGAGGATACACACAGCGCGCAATGGGAGCGATGATGCGCTCAGCTGGTGGGATCCGGGGCAACGTATTGTGGAGGAGTTGGACAGTGATGATTCGGATGCACAAGGCGTTGGGTTGGCTTCTACAACGGGGAACAGGATCGTTAGCGATCCACTTCGATTCACAGGTATAGATTTGGGCGACAGAGATGGTGGCACTCCTCGGTCGCGGAGGATTTTGGAAGACGGAGGCAAGGGTTCGAGTGATTCAGATTCCGACGGCGTTGAGAATCAGGCGCGACTCTCTTTGCTAGACAGGGAGGATGCCCTCTACGAGTCTGCCATGGCACGGATCCGGCGGGCTCAAGAGAAGGGGAAGGCGGAGGTGAAACTGAGCAAGGACGAACTTGCAGCCTTTGAACGGCGCCGGCAACGCGAGGAAGAGGAGGAGGAACGGAAAAAGCGCAGGGAACAACGGATCGCTGTTCCTCTCTCACAGTTTGAGTCAGGGCCGCGGAAGAAAAGAAACTCGATTCGGGGAGATAGCCCCACCCGGCGACACTCCCTGGAGCTGAGCGAAGGGCCGCAGCAGCCGCCGGCAGGCTACTTCCCCCCGTCTGCCTCACGGTCTCTACGACCACCTGTAGGGACTGGGTCATCTTTGAGGACCCCAAGCCGCGCGGCCGCCGATAGGGAACGGGCCGAACGTGGGGACTCACCTTTCACGTATTCGTATGTTCACTCCGCAGATCAGTCGGCATCGTCTGTCAGGCACGCTTCAGACCCGTCAACTGGCCGACCGCTCTCACGAACATCTCCGCGGACAGAAACTGCCTCACCTCCGTCAAGACAAGACACATCCCAAGGCCCTGTTGATGTTTTCAAGTACATGACAGGCGGGGCAAGCGCGCCGTATCACAGCGGGGACAAGCGGCAAAGCGGCGGAACTGGCAGCGGCGAAGAGACAGATAGCGACAGCGACTACGTCCCGAGAGAGGAGAAAAGAGTCAGCAGCTCAGGAAGCGGTACTCGTGGCCGGCTTCGCGAAGAATATCCTGCTGCTGAAGAACGGCCCCGACATGAACCTGAACGACGGTCAACCCGAGATCGATCACCACCAGCCACGTCCTCGTCGTCTAAAAAGTCCTCTGTCGTTCAGCCGCCAGTGAGGCGGAAGTCTGTGGTGAGCAGCAGCGCCAATCTGAAAAGCAAGCGAAAGGTGAAATAGGTTGATCCCGAGCAAGACCAGGATAGGCCCATCGAGCTTAATTTGGTCAAGCTGCGGGTATACGTCGCCAAATCCGAAGAGTTAGAGTCTGCTACCTCCTGGTGGAGGAGCTAAAGGAGGTTTCTTGGTTTCACGCCGGCATTGGTAGACAGTACGGGCTTTTAATAATGCATTTCTTTGATGAACTCTACCTAACCCTGTTCTCGCGATGGCTTTTGCATCCAAATATCCAAATTCAAGGGTATCTAACCCGAGCGCTATAGCAAAAATGTCCAAGAAACTGAGTGTATGGTAAAAGACGGAACAACAAAAGGAGAGGGCCTACCCCGGTATATAAAGCCCACCCAGGACGCCCGTCGTGACAACAGTAAGGTAAACACATACACCGTGCTTCGTTGTCGCATGCTACATAATCATCGCGGAAGCGGATCGACAAGCAACAAGGCTTTTAGGAAAACATCTTTGCAATGCCCATGAGCCCGCCTCCGACGTTTCCCCAACCACCGCCGCCGCCGCCGCCACTGCCGCCAAACATGTCCTTCTCAATATGTCGCTTCTCCCACGACATAGAGCCGTCTCGGCCACGCTCGACCGAAACTGACGCCTTGGCCAGGCCGCCACCCAAGCCGCTACCAAGACCGGCGCCGCTGGCCATGCGCACAGCCTCGCCGACGAGACCGATTGAGTCTCCCGTCGCAGCCTTGGTGGCGAGACCCAACATCTTTGTAATTGAGGCGGGCAACCGCAGCCCAAACTTTGCCAGCAGGGCCGTGAGAAAGCCGCCCGTGATCAGAGGCATAATGACCAGCATGAAGACCTTGAGCGGGTGTCGCTTGGCGTAGTAGATGAGGTCGCGGAGAAGACGCTTCAGTCGGCGTATCACGCGCGACACGAAGTTGGGCCGTGGGGAGCGCTTGTAATAAGACGGCGAGCGCCCGCCGCCGCTGCCACCCCCGAGGCCGAAGAAGCTTGATCGGCTGGCGGAGTGTTTCTTATAGTCGTCACCGCCGAAGAATGATCGGCTAGTGCTGTGGTGGCTCTTCTTGTGGTGGTGGTGCCGGTCTTCGTCATCGGAACCACCGCCGAAGATGGATGCCGCGATGCCACCGAACCCGCCGCCAACGACGCTACTGGCGGCGTGAGACGAGTGCCGGCGCCCTGGGGACCGGGATCGGCTGCGGCTGTGGTCCTTGTGTGAGCGGTGGGACTTGTGCGAGCGCGACTTCTTCGAGCGCGTTGAAATAGCTGATGCGGCATCATCGAGGAGGCCCATCTTTGCTGCGAGGGGGACCCTGAATGGCGGGAGCTCTGACTCTCTGCTGGGAGCTTCGCGGCTGGTGAACTACCGCAATGCTGAGCGAAACTGCCGGAAGGGACAATTGAGCGGAATTGCACTTTGCCTTGCTTCAGCAGCGGGGGATTTGGTCGACGACGAGTGAGAACTGCACCGCTTTTGCGAAACGGAGGGGATTGGCTCGTAAGAGGTGAAGTGCAGCAAGCTGTTTGTTGGTTCTCACCGCCAAAAACCGTGAGGCTGGGGGTCCTTTGGGTGTTAGACCCCTGTCGCGAGGACAGGGCCGTTTGGATTGGTGGGGCAAGGCGAGAGCCTGGCGAATCTGTCCCCGCAACTGAGAAGAGAATGGAAGCCATCCACCAACCGCTCACGACAGCTCAACAACCCAGAAATTGATCTCCAAACATACCTAACATCGTGCCGATCACAGGCAGCCCTTTCGTTGGCTGGGCCGCCCGGCCATGGAGTCTAGGACTCGGTTCCGATATGCCCAGCCCCACACTGTCGGTACCGTGCCGATTAATTTGAAGATGGAGGATGGTCTTCGAGAGATGAATCAACTTCCAGTGCTGTTACGTACTTCGTAGCACACGATCTCCCGTCTGTGATTTGAGAAAGGGATGCAAGTCAAGATAACCGCCACGCACACCACTAAACATTATTAATGAGATATGCAACAAGGTAGGTAGGAGACCACTATCTCCCTGCTGGCTCATACATGGCGTTATTGTCTCTCAGTATTCGTCCAGGTTTTGGCTAGACTATTCCCACAGGATTCTAGGTATCCAGAGGTTAGAATTATCCGAAAAGCTAGGCCGCAGGTTTGATGGTGAGACCAAAAGTTCTGCTTGATAAAGCTACATTGTAAGCGCAGCCTGACCGGTTATCAAGTGTGGGGCGAGCTTGAACGAAGGGGGATGGCGGTTTTGTGCCTTGCAGGGAAAGTCGCGGGGCAACTCTTCGATTGCAGCTTCGAGACCATCTCTCTGAACAAAAACTATACACAACGTCCGCCGCACCTCTAGCAACCATGTCGAAGACGGTCAGCATAACGTCATCTGCGCAACTCAAGGGGTTGATTCAGTCATCAAGCCTCCTCTTCGTGTTCTGTAAGTCCTTGCTGACCGCTGCCTTGCGATGGTGAATTGCGGTCGTGGAGGCTACCCCGCCATGATGAAAGTTGCTGTGGGAGACCGCGGCACGTCGGCGCGTCACTAGTTGCGCGTCTAGCTAGTCCTATGTATGGCTGCTGGAATATCCTCTCGCTAGCCATCCCGAGAATACCCTTCGCGATCGTTGCTGATAGCTCGTCTGTCGTCTAGTCTACGCCGAGTCGAGCACTGCCAGTAATCAGGTTACCAGCGTGTACGAGGAAGTTTCAAACGGCCTATCGATTCCGAAATCTATAACATTCGTCAAAGTCAACTCTGTTGCCCAGAAGGAGATCACAGACGAGTACCAAATCACGACAGTGCCAGCATTCATCTATTTCAATGGCGGCAAGGTGATAGAGAAGGTGCAGGGTGCGAATCCCGCCAAGCTCACCCGCTTGATGCACAAGTTCCAGGCGGACGCCGAGAAGGTTATGGACAATGCCAATTCCGGCGGTGCTGGCAGCAGTAGTGGCGGCGGCGGCGGTTCTGCCAACTGGCGAAGCGTTGACCTTCCCCGCGGCTATAACGACATCACCAGCCAGATCGAGCTGCAGCGATGCGAGCTCCTGAATGTCGACTCGGAAGGCGGTAGCGTCAGGGTGTTATTTGACAGCTCGAAGCCCAGCACGCTCTCCGGAGGCAAGGGAACTGCTAAAGACTGGGTGGAAAGCGACACAGACGAGCAGCTGATGCTCTTTATGCCATTTCAGTCCATCTTGAAGCTACACACCCTTCAGGTACAGTCACGACCGAAAGCAGAACAGAACGCAGATGGCGTGCTAACCTACTCTCACGCACAGATCACATCCCTTCCTCCCCAGGACGACGATGACGACGAAGCCCCCATGCGGCCGCGGACAATCAAGCTCTTCAGCAACAAGCCGCACAACCTTGGATTCGACGAGGCTGAGGACATGGCCGCCACTCAGATCATTGAATTGTCGGAGAAGGACTGGAACGCCGAAGGCACCGCAAACGTGTCTCTCCGCTACGTCAAGTTCCAGAACATCACGAGTCTTGTGATGTTTATCGTGGATGGCGATGGCGATAGTGAAAAGGTCAGGCTGGACCGCCTGAGGCTGATCGGAGAGGCTGGCGAGAAACGGGAGATGGGCAAGCTCGAGAAAATTGGCGAGGGAGCCGAGTAAGGGGCGAAGGGCGAGACGCCACCTAGTCTTTCGCAGATAGAGCTGAAGAGGGCTGGGGATGGCTGGACAGCAGAAAAGAGTCATCTATTAGCATTAAGCTATAGATGACGTGGGGCTATCATGAGGGCGCTTCTAGGCAAAGCGAAGGAGCATGAGGCTGGGGGGTGTGGTGGTGCAAGGCGTCCGTCACGAGCAGCTGACAATCGGGCTTCCAATCATAGCAAGTAATGGAGACAGGACATCCATTCACCAAATGCGGGAGGTGAGGGCTGGGCGGGACATCTGGATGCGTTGATTGTGAACACACCAGATCTGCAGGCGTTGCGGATATTTAGATGCGGATAAATTGACGGGAACCACCTCCCCAGTCCAAGTCACCCAGCCCTGCTCCCTGGAAATCGGTGAAATTAGGGCAATCACGGGATTTACGGTAGGAAACGAATCGCCAGGCTCGAGCCAGGTTAGTTGAGAAGGCATAGAGGGATCGGAGAAAACAAGGGGCATCGCTAAGTATTTTGGGCAATGCCGTCGAGAATTAGCCGCATCACGGCGCACGTTCACCAAGTGATTTCCCGGTACCGGCAGTGTTAGGGGTCTCAAGCGGGAGGCTCAAAACGCCAACAGGCAGGATTACTGGTCATCGTGCGTTTCGCATGACGAACAAGCGTCGGGAGCCAAAATTAAATATGTCCAGCTTCCACACCACCACCTAGACCCTGTAGGGTTTGATTCTAGATGGACTGGCTGATGAGGATGCCGGCCTTGCAATATGATGGATCTGGGCCACGACTGACGCTAATAAATCCATTTGGTGACTTCCGCGAAGGAAGTCAGGATCCGAGCAACACGGGAGTGTTTATTTAGAGTCGTGGCAGCCGCACTAAGAAAAAAAGAAGAAAGGGGTGGAAAGAATCGTCGAGCCGAGCCATTGATATTCTAAAATTCTGGTGGAGCTGAATGCTTAGTCATCGGCGAGCTCGTCGAGACCAATCAGAAGCAAGCAGATCTTCAACCGAGCGGGAAAACTTCCGGTCCGACCCCGCGATTTTCATGCTGGGGGCCACGGAACGGGTGGGCTCTGGAGGGAGGCTCAAGTCCCCAAGCATTGCAAGTGTTCCAAGGAAGCGGCGAGGCGTTCCCCCGGTTGAGTGGTTTGGTGTTCGCTGCAGCACACCTCAAGCTCAATGCTGAGTACTCGGGCTCGATACATGCCCGAACCAGCCACTTTATGTCTTGTCTCGTGTTGTGCACCCCCCCTCTTCCCACATCGGAGGGCCTTCCGCATTCGAAGGGCGGATTCCTTCGGCGGCAGCATCCAGTGACCCGTCGTCAACCACCACACGGATTCCCAACCTGCGTTCGCGGCTCTCTCTGATTGATTGATTTGGAGCGAGTTCATCTATATCACGCAGCCCCTCGCAGGCAATCACAGCCTACGAAACTGGCGCGGTGGCTTGAGCACTCTATTTTCCCTCAGACCACAGACGCAAACAGGGTTTCGCGATCGTGTTTCGTCCCGCTCAGCATCACATCGCAACGCATCATCGACCAAGGGCCGATTTTGCCCTTTCTGTCTCCTCGCCGACAGCTGCCGAACCAGCCAAACAAGACGATCCAAGGCTCAAGGGTGATCAACCGATGTTTGGTTTCGTCTGAGAGCCCGGCCAGAACCGAGCGTCGTTCGTCTGCCATTTTTTCAGAACCCGGGGTGGGCCCCACGTCGTCGTCTATGCGCCGGGTGTTCTGCAGTCCGCTAAGTCTCGGAAAGAAGTCCCCTCGCCCTTGGTTCTGTGCTACCTCGTGGGGTTTGGCATCCATGCTGGCTGGGCAGCGTGTGTGATCCCCCTACCTACACAGTATGCCACTCCCACTCCTCGCCCCGCAGTCGCCAACCGCAACCGAGGCATCTTGCTTGCTTCCAGGCAGGTAGCCCGATGCTTGAGGTTAGGCGGGTTTCGATCGGCTCAACTGCTGCTTGCGCCTATTCCACCTCTCGCCTCGCCTCGCCGCCTCGCCTGCGAATTCTCTGCTACCCCTCTTCGCGCTGCAGCATCGATCGCTGGGGTGCATCCAATGCTTGTTGGGGCGCACCCGTCGCAGCCTCTACGAATACCTAACCCTACTGGTATTGCCTCGGCCGCTGGGCTCATGAGGTGGTGCTGACACGGGCGTCGCCTACTCGCCTGCTCGGCCGCTCACTGGCTCTCCTCGTCACTGGCTCTCCCGCCGGGCTGCTGAACCACCCGCCCACCTCACATCCCACATCCCACCACGGGCTAGGTATCCAGCCCTCCCCCATCCTCCCGCCCCAAAAGTCCTGCTCCTGCGTAACTGCCCACCACCATCCCCAATCCCCCCATTACCCGCTACTACGCCGGCCCACCGCCATACTCCCCCCCTTCGATCACGAAAGCCGGCGCACAACTGCAACTCTGTTTCGACGGCACGTTACCATGGGTCCCAAGATCGGTAAGCCTGAGAGCTAATGAATTGGATCACTGCAGGATTAAAACGTGGCCCCTATATGCTAAGAATAGCTCTGCCCTTCCCTGGCCACGTACCATCTGGCTACGGCGTCCCAGCGTGCTGTTCGTCAGCCCTTCCCTTTGACGCTACTTCGCGCCCACAGTCCGCTTGCTGGCGAGTCCACTGCTACGCTCTCGTTCAAAGGACCCCCGGGCCCCCCGGTCGCCCCCGGTCCCTACGCCTCCATGCCGCTCCCAAGAAGTCGGGGCCCCAGCTGACAGCAGTCCTGCTGCTTGCGGGCTCGCTGCCAAAATGCCAGAGCGCGCCAGCTGCCTTTTCAAGGAGCCAACTGCACGGCGAGGACGCTGCCGCAGCCGTCCAGCGGCCATAGTCCATGTGCAACCCGGTCCCGGCGGGCTACGACGAGGGAAATGACATGAACATGACCAAGACAAGCAATTGGTAGTTGTCGCCCGATGGACCGTCGCCCCCTTTTCCGCTCTGACCCTGCTGTTCCCGTCCAGTCCCGTGTGAGAGACTGCCTCTTGCGGAAGGTTTGGCCTTCATCTCATCTTTTCCGCCCAGGATACGACTCCCATGTCAGGCAGTACGCATGGAGGCATGGTAGGTTTTAGAGTATCGGCCTTGCACCCTCCCTAAACTCGTTTCCGAGGGGTCTCCCGACGGGCGCCGAGCTCGTTTCGTTGCGTTGCGGCCCTGCTGCGCTCTGCTTAGCTTAGCTTCTGCTAAGCTCCAGCTCTGGTTCGCCCTCCCTGGCTTGTATTTCCTTTTTGTCAAGTGACGAGAACAGCTGAAGTACATACGGGTGGGATCCCCCAAAAAAGCTGGACCATTCCCAGCTGTTACTTTACTCTCCCTTTCCCACCTCTCACCAACTTCCTCTTTCCTTCCTGGCCTCTTGACCTCGGAGAGCAGATGACGTGATATTGATTCCCGTGCTGCGCCCTCGTAATTACTTCAACCCATTGGCCTAGATTCCTCTTAAGGACGGTGCTGCCGCCAGTATATATCCCCCCAGCCTGCTTGTCTCTTTAAAAGCCCGCCTCCCCCTCAGCCTCCCTCCCGAAACCCGCGCCGTATATCAGCACCCAGCATTCAATAAAGCCGCCAGGCAAAACCGCCCCCGACTTAAGAAGACGACATCCTTAGTAGGCTGTCCGACACTCTAGTGGATTACCGACCTCTTATAACAGAGCCGATTATTTGCAGTGGCTTGTTGTTGGGAAGGCGGCTCAAGTCGACGGTGTGGGGATTGACGTGGCCACCGACTCAAGAGGTTGGGCCGGTTATATTCCCAGGGGGGCCGCATCACGAGCAACACACACACGAGAGGAAACCTGCTTGGCCAACCCGAGTTCGGCCACCACAGCGAAAGTCGTGATATATCTAGGCTGTTCCAGCCTCGAAGGACCGGGAGGACCAACACGACCACCCCCCGGAATCCAACCTCCAAAATCATCATGCATTATGAGCAGCAGTTCCACCGGTGCTGCCCCGCGCAGACGCCGGACCGGTTCGGCCCCTTTCAAAGGCTCCCGGCTGAGATCCGGAACATGATTTGGGAATACTCACTGCCAGAGTCCCGCGTCTACGAAGTCCTGGATGCACCCAACGCGAAACAAAAAACACAGGCGCAGAAGGGTCTGATGTTCGCCAACGTGCACCCGGAGCCTCCTCCGGCGCTGGCAGCCGTGTGCCGGGAGAGCCGCTATTTTGTTCTGCACCACTACAAGCCCCTGACCTTAGGCTCGACGACAAAATACGTGGACCTCTCACGGGACATCTTGCTTCTGGAGCCCTACCTTCTCGTCAAGCGACTACATCGCACACTGCACTTCATGAGCCAGATTCCTTTAGTGCGGGACAATATCAACCGCCTCGCACTTGGTACGTCCTATGGCGTCTACACGGGGATATGCCATCCTGTGCTGAGCTGGAAGGTGTCCAAAAACAACATGGGAAAGCTGCTCTCCACGCTAGCAAAATTCCCAAAACTCAAGCTCCTCATCTTTGTCGTCCACCAGGAATTCCAGTTCGAGTTCGACTTCCGCTTCCCTGGAACCCTGACCCCTATTCCCAACCACGCCCCGACAGGATACCTTTCTTCCGCATCGCCCAGTCCTCCAAACTTCGGCCACGGTGCTACCAGCTACCCATCTCCAGCCAACAGCCACAATGGCAGCAGGGTAGGCGCCACGCTTGCCCCCCTCCCGAGCTATTCACCGGCCCCTCGTCCCGCGCCTCAGAGCCCAACAGGATATCCATCTCCTAGCAGCCACAGTGAAAGCCCCACGCCCAGACCTGGGGCATCCAGCCCCTCGGGGTTCCCTTCCCCACCGCCACATCACCAATACCAGCATCATCACCAGCACCAACAACAGCAACAGCAGCTACTCCCCCGACCACAGCTAGTGCACCAGGCGTACCGCTTCAAGTTCGACATCGAAGCGAATATTAACCACACCCCACGGCGACCACATCTCAACGAGCTTCTCTACTACCCGCTTGATATCGACGAGGATAAGGAGGATTGGGACCTCGGCGATCTCGGCACCGAGGAGAGCGAGTGGTGCGATCCCTGGCCGACCAACGACGACTGGCGCCGCTTCCGGAAGCGCTTCCAGCGTGCCATCAACCTTTCCCTCGAGATGGGCCTCGCCGAGGAAAGCGAGAAGCTCGGAAAGGCAGGGGGTATCAAGGGGAAAGGGGGCAAGGTTGCTGCGGAGAACAGCAGCCGAAGAGAGAGGGATTACACCGCCGGCGGCGGGCCATGGTGTACTGCAAGGGAGCGGGAGAGGGACGCCAGCAGTGCGTGGGGCGGTTCCAGGGGCGAGGGGGGCCGGCCGGAAAAGAAGATGCAGTTTCCTGCGTTGAAGGGGGCGAGTCTCCTCTGGAGATACACGAGGGGTGGATACGTATGAGATAAACCATTTCGCTTATTCTTGCTTTTCTTTTCCCTTTCATGTCTTTTTTTGGGCTCTATTTTCAGCATGGCAGGCAAGATGGGTTACGAGGTACGACCATAACGATCGCTTCATGTGCTTTAATGTTTTTCCTTCCAACTTATTTTTTTATTTCTCCGGGAGAGACAAAATGGGTGTCTTTCGGTATTAGCCTGGCCAACCCTCACGGGAGAGTTGTGGCGCCATGGGGGTTTCAAAGGAGTACTACTACACGGCGATTGAGCGCATACAAATACCCTCGCTTTTGGTTTCAATTTGTTTCTATAATACCACATATCTCAGCGGTACATGGGGCAACCGAGGCTAGGCAGCGTCTAGAGACATGAGCATGGCAGTTTAGCAAACAAAAAGTATAGGCGAAGAGAGAAGAACAAACTGTACTCCGTACTTCAAATCTGAGACCGAAGCATGTGCATTTGTTTCTAGAATTGTGGAGGCCTGCAGTGATGTTGCTTCCTCTCGTAACGAGAAACGCCAAGGGGCTATTATCTACACGACACCATCACACATCAACCGAAAACGAAGGGCCTCTTTTCCATCTCGCTTTCAGGGGATGATTGAAAATGCATGAGTGAGTTTCGACTTCATTTTATCGAGGGGTGGCGTGGTGGCAAGGGAGTCAATTATTTCCCTGAAGATATATAGTACCGGAAATGGGGCGCGCCACTCACACATGAGGATGATGCATCCTGGGTCACAGCTGAAAATACAGTATAAAGAGCGGCAAATCCCAAGCGGTTGAGATTCCCCGGAGCGACAGCGACCCCTGTCCTTACCAAGGGCTTCTCTGGGGCTTCTCAACTTTCCACCATGGCCACGGGCTCGGTGTCAAAAAGAAGCGAACCGCTGCCAGCCTAAGGGGGAAATATTGAGTAGGCGCTCTCTCACGGGACGGATCGGGGCTGAGAACCCCTGAAAAATCCTCCGTCATCTGTGATCCGTCTCGGACTTTTGATGCGGCGCAATATCCATCGTCGCTGCCAATGCCTTACATTGATGAGTACGCATGGTAACAAAGCGTTTGCCGCCGAGTTCTGTAACATGGTAGGTACCGACCTAATATCCAAAGTACTCGAGTACGTGACGGGGACGGAGCACTGCTTAGTCACCTAGTTCCGAGATTCCAGCCCCGGCGTCACCAACAAGACGGTCCTTCTCTTGGACGGGTGTAGCGATTCTGTGCGACCTCCGCTCTCCGGCTGGTCGGAAAGGCTGACTTCTCTCGGCAAAACCGGATCTGATTGTCGGTGTATGAAGAACGTCAAGGCGCAGAATCGGCGAGACACGTCAGCAGCGCATGCCACAAAATTTGTGTTGAAAATTGCTCCAAGAGCTGCAGCCGTACTTAGGCAGTGTGCGAAAGCACAAGTGCAATGGTGAGACGGCACGGGGGTGCGGGCAGGAAAGTTGGAATTTTTGTTGAGGTCAGAGCAAAGGATGCGGGCATGCGGGACCAACATGAATCGACGCGGGAGTGAGTTCGCAGATCCGTGGCGTGGGGTAGCCAATGGGCGGGCCTTTATCACACCGCTCACGACTCCATGTCGCCATTCTTCTTGAAGAAAGGTGCCCCTCTACACCACGACTGGAAAGACATCTTGTGTCTCGATTCCCCCTGCCAGTAGGACTTTCTGCTTCAACTTCATTCTTCGGTCGAACGGCATGGCTCAGTGACGCTGCCACCCTTTTTATCTGAACATCAAATGGCAGGCCCAACCCCCTCGCGCGCCAGCTCGCGCGCCAGCTCCAGCGAGGAAGGCGGTGAGGTCATCGTTCACAATGAGAACACCCCGCTGCTAGCCGGCGACAGCATCGCGGATCCCATCTCGGAGGCCACCACGGTCAACGACCAGTCGAGTTCCGATGGCGATGTTGACGAAAACAAGCCGTTGCCTGTCTTCCAAATCCTGGTTCTTTGCTATGCCCGCTTCATCGAGCCCGTCGCATTCTTCTCCATCATCCCCTATATCAACAAGATGGCGCAGGAGAACGGCAATCTGGACAACGCCGATGTTGGCTTCTATAGCGGGCTCATTGAGTCGCTCTTCTCCCTGACGCAAATGTTCCTTATGATTATGTGGGGCCGGGCTGCCGATCGCTTCGGCCGCCGGCCGGTGCTCATCTTCTCCCTCGTCGGTGTCAGTGTCGCCACGGGGCTGTTCGGTATGGCCAGTACTATCTGGCAGATGATGCTGTTCAGATCCCTTGCTGGTATATTCGCCGGGACCATCGTCACCATCCGTACCATGCTTTCGGAACACAGCACCTCCAAGACCCAGGCCCGCGCATTCAGCTGGTTTGCATTCTCGGGCAATCTGGGTATGGTTTTCGGGCCACTGCTGGGCGGTGCCCTTGCCAATCCGGCCGACCAATATGCGAGCATCTTCGGCGGGGTTCCGTTTTTCGTCAATTACCCCTACGCCCTCCCCAGTCTTGCCGTGAGCGGCCTCGGTCTGAGTGCCGTCATCGTCACGGTACTCTTCACTGAGGAGACACTTGTCCGAGAATCTCCCGGAGACTCCGATGAGGAAGGGGCCGGGCCCGTGAAGCCCGCACCACTCACAACGTGGGAACTCATCCGGTCACCCGGCGTCCCCATCGTTCTCTACACCTATGGGCATGTCATGCTCCTCGCCTACGCCTATACGGCCATCGCTCCGTTGTTTTGGTTCACTTCTGTTAAGCTTGGAGGCCTTGGCTTCAGCCCCCTGAAGATCTCATTCTTCATCGGCCTCGGTGGGGTGGCGCAAGCGATCTGGATTTTGATAGTATTTCCGCCGCTGCAGAATCGCGTTGGTACCAACGGCGTGATGCGTATCTGCGCGAACTTCTATCCGGTCTTCTTCGCCTTGTGCCCGATGTTCAACGTCCTCCTTCGCCAGGAGTTCACAACAGCATTTTGGATCACAGCACCGCCTCTGCTGGTCCTCGGCTCCGGCGTGAGCATGTCATTCACTGCCATCCAGCTTGCACTGAACGATGTGTCGCCGAGTCCGGTGGTGCTGGGGACGCTGAATGCCTTGGCCCTGTCGCTTGTCACAGGTGTGCGTGCCGTGTCGCCAGCGGCATTTGCCAGTTTATTTGCCATCGGAGCGAGGACGCAATGGCTGTGGGGTTATGCCATTTGGGTATTGATGGCTGCCGTTGCTGGCGGAATAACGGTGGTGAGCAGGTATCTACCAGATTACAGTGAGTTGAAGAAGCAGAGGGACAGAAAAAGGATGGAGAGGATCCTAGAAAGCAGGCGCTCGAGCTGAAAATGGCGGCATGGGGTGGCTACATCTTTGCATAGACCAGTGAGGCTGACAATTGGACAAACACGCATGGCCAACCCACGGCATTTAGAGGTTGGTCGAGTAGCGCTTTATATCTAGTCGGGCGGGCACAGTGAACCATATATACGTTTTTTTGGTCAGAACTGAGGTCCTTGGCAAACCTCTACCGACATAGACACGACGACCCGACTTGCTGAAAGAAAAAAAAAAAACAAGGCCTCGGAACTTCAACAACAACATCATCAGGTGTAGTGTGGTGTTGGTGAAATAGAAAACTTTTCTTCTAAATAAAAAGACGTGTATTGAAACAAAAGCTCCCGTTCACCTATGCATTGCCCCTCCAACCCCAAGTGTGTCAACTCTGGTGACACGATGCCACGACTGAGTCTCCTTCGCCCCATCGACACTGGGCCTGTCTGTCAAGTTGGACTCAGGGGCAAAAAGGATGGGACATGTGGGGCTCGAACTCACGCCCTTTGGATTGCTCTGATGTTTAACCAGATCATTTATCATATGAGACCAACGCTCTACCAACTGAGCCAATATCGCCGATCCGTTGCTTGGTGCTTGTGGATGTTGTCGGGCGTGAGGGGCGCTGTCTATGGCGTCGATAGAGTGAGTGGGTAGGTAGTTAGGGCTTAGTGGGCCGGACGGAGATGGAAGTGGATTCAGGCAAGCAAGACCTGGTTGAGGCTGCCCTGGATCCGGACAATTCGGCAGAGGGCCACGGGTCTGATACCGGATGCTGGCAAAAGAAAACCCCAGACATCTAGAGGCTCTGCCAGAGTCGCTTATACGATGCTTACGTCCGGGTACATAGGTGCCTGGGTAGTTAGCATGGGTTCTAGCAAATAGAGACAAACCCCCCCCCCGCCCAAAAAAGGGGGTAAACAAAAAGAACATACAACACCAGGGATTCGCTGGTCGTCACCGACCCAACTACTAGTCTGGCCCTCACTGGTTTGTCTATGGGAGAGCGGACGGGATCCCGAATTCTCCAGTGGGTATGGCCGTATGTGGTAGGTGGGGATGAGGATCTAGGTTATGAAACAAACCTGAGGCGGCTCTCTGGGCCGAGGAAGATTGTGGTGCAACAGGAAAGTCCCGTAGAGAAAGCATTGGGCACTCCAGCACTGCAACTGCCGAACCGGGGACTTAGATGAATCGCTGATTGTATGCTACCGGCAGATAATACTTAGTCTACGCTTTGTGTAGGCTGGGGGTACCTATATATCAAAGCATCGCTACCTTGTTCCGCGTAGGATAAAATGCATCATCTTCGGGCGCCTCTGGGTCGAGGCAAACGCCCACGTCCTCCATCTTTAGGTTCCGAGCCCTCAGCTTCATCGCCAGCACACTTGGCCGCGTCACCCGTGATACTGGTGCTCCTGGCCACAGCCCTCCTCCTCGCACTTTTAGATGTGCCTTCTCCCCGGAGTTGGCATCGCTGTGTCTGGAAGTACTAAACTCGGGGTCTGTCTCGGTAGAGATTTAGGCATTCGTCTTGTCAGTGGTATCGACGGTAGTCGTGTCAGCCTCATCGGTCGTACTCTCCTCGGTCTGCGTGGGGATGCTGTCCTTGGTCTTGTCGAGATTACTCTCCTCAAACTTAACGGCTGGACTGTCCTCAGTTTCGTCGGATCGAATTTCAAATCGCAGACAGCTTTGACGTAGAGCAGGTTTCGGGGAGGGGGATATGGATGCCTTCCACGTTCGGAACAACGCGGGCCTTGAGCATAGATGTGACACCTTTATTGTAGTGATGGACTTTCCTCTCAAGGATGCGCCTGACATCGTAACGTGTCATGTACCAAAGTTCAGTAGTACGTCCGAAGCGCCCATTGCCGTATATGTTCCAGGTGCCTGGTAGGGATCTGGCCTGCACTAAAAGCTCCAACTCGGACACTGTTGATGGACGTCGAGGGGTTATGATGGCTAGATTCCTGAGGTCTGTGAACATGTCGCAAATGTATGACAATGTGGTAGACCGGGTCACACTACGGCACGGGCTGTCCTCGCTGATCAGAGACGCGTCAATGGCGAGATTGAATACCACATCCCGGCGTCCCATGATGCACCCCTCGGGGCCACGTAGGATTTCGTATGTGTTCGTGCTGTAGCCAGGCTTACCGATAGAACGAAGGACAAAGATGTCGACTGTGGTATGCATCAGCGAATATTCTTCAATCTAGGATATTGACAAGAATAGGTACTCGCGCTCGCCGTTGATCCAGCCAGTGAAGCGGCTGCCGTTGCCTGGTCCACATTTACGGAAGTAGTATCCTGTTTTTCCTTTGGTGAATACATAGCGAGACAAGCTGCGGGCGGATGCAAGTGCGGCCACGGGAGATCTGGAGAGTCTGATGTATACAGGTATTGCCGGTTCTTGGGGGCCCATAAGAAAGCCCCAACTGCCCCAGGGAGTCAAAGGCGTTTTCCTGTCATTGTCCATATTAATGAAGAATGTTTGTGGTCCCTGGGCAGCCGCCTCCCATATCATTATTTGAACCTCGGGGGGAAGTGTGGCCAGGTTCCGGGTGGCCGCTCCGGCCGTCGTAGCCCCATACATTGATATGATCGTGTTATCGTCGGGGATTGTGAGGTATCTGGAATCTGGGCTCTATAACCTATTAGCTCTAAGCTGACAGCGGCTGTCCCCAGCATGGCTTCGGCGCTCACCGCGGAGAGGGCCGGGTGATAATATTGCGAACACTCTGGTGTGGGAGAGAATGCGCCGGGCTTGTGTCCCGGGCTCGTTGCGGTGGAGATACTAAAAGGAAGAGACGAACGTGGAGGGTACTGTGACCAGAGAAGAGAAATTCGTCGCCGCCAGGCATGGAAAGGGAGGGGGGACGGGGGGTAGCTAGCTGCTCATGTGCCGTACCTTCGGGATTCTAGCGGGGATCTTGCTCAAAAGGAAAGACACATTAGTGCACGGGAATGTAGCATTTGGATGATGGCAGCTTGGAGGGCAGTAGCAAAGCTGGGGGCCAGAGAAGTTAAGGAGCAACAATCACACGCACACACACACACACACACACATAGATGACGCTGGTGACCATGATTGAAAATGGGGGTTTTTTTAATTTTTTTAATTTTTTTTTTTAGAATGGGATTCCTACAAGCAGCCTTCCATGCCGGTTGGAGAAAGAAGAGGATGAGATGAAGGACGTATTGGGCGCGCCTGCCTGCCTCCCTTCTGCCCCCTTCGTTGGTACGTAGTCGCTCCTGCGCTCATGTGCTTTACAGCTACAAAAAGCTACCAAAGCGGTATCTGACCAGATGTTTAGACGACCCGCTGAAAGCACCTCAAAGCCATGACTTTGCCATCAAGTTGACCAGAGTTCAATTCAGGGGGTGTTGTTTGGTGTGTACCTCGTCCGCCAAGGGATGCCAAGGTTGTGGTTGCTTGGAGCGCTCGGACCACATCTTCTTGGCAGACCACAAACTACGTCATCGGCGAGACTAAGGCTGTCCCTGTTCACTGATATCAAGATGGATCAAGAGAGAGAGGGCAGCAGGATGTGCATATCCACTACATAATACCCTCGCCCAGGTCATCTGGTGTTTTTCTCGCCCCAACCTCTTGTTAGGACGCAATAAACTTTGGAAGATCCGCACCTGTCGCGCTGTTTGTTAGACAGCCACCACTTGACCTGCCATCCAGTTTTGGCACCACCCGCCCCTCGAAATAAAATAAAGAGCCGCCTACCGTATATACTGCCCGCCGCACTTGATCTCGCAGATCAGCGCCCAAGCTGGCATCTACTCCGCTTTCAAATTAACCAGCCACGAGTAAGTCCCCTCCTCTCTCCGCTGTATGCCCCATCACTCGCTGACCGTTTCCACAGTGAGCGGCGCTTACCCACCCGTTTATGAGCGCGAATATCGCGGCTCCTCGAAGAAGCGCCTTTACCTCGAGCCCTTCTCCAATGGCTCCACCACGATCCGCCGCAAGGTGACCACCATCGTCCCGGCACCACCTCCGCCTCCCACCGTGGTGATCGAGGAGCCGCCGCCGCCGCCGCCGGTTCTCCCCCCTCCCCCCCCCTCCTCCCCCTCCCCCTCCCGTCATTGAGCTCCCCCCACCACCGCCGCCTGTGGTAGTCCTCCCTCCCCAGGAGCCGGACACCATCGACGTCATCGCCGTGGATATCGATCCCCCTGAGCGCCGGCGCCGGCGCCACCACCGCAGCCACACGAGAGAGCGCGACCGCGAAGTCATTATCGAGCGCGAGCGGATGGTACCCGTCCGCGTGCCGGTGCCGGTGCCGGTGCCAGTCCCTGTGCGCCAGGAACTCGAAACGTTTCGATATGTCGAGGGCCCGAGACCCGTCTCGCTGCCGCCGAGGCGGAGAAGCCCATCGGTCAGCCCGCCGAGGAGGAGCAGCGCTGAGCGGGAGCGGATTAATATCACTATCGAGGACCACCATCGTCACGAGCATGACCGCCGGTATTATGAGGAAGAGTCAAGGTATCGTGGGGATGGGCATGACCATCGCCATCGTCACCATGACGATGAGTACGACCATGTGCATGTGCATGCCAGCCATGGCTATGGTCGGGGTCAATGGGAGGCTGAGAGGGAAAGAGGGGGGCGGAGTTATTATGGAAGATGAGATGTAACGCAAAGGAATGTTTTATGATGTTTATGATCGTTGGATATGCATATGGCGAGACTTGTTGGTAATGGGTTGGTTGTATGTTGGTATAAAACAATTATGGATTGGCGTTTAGGTCTGGCGTGTATATCTTAGCTCAGGTAGTCGGCATAGGGAACACAACTACCCACTCTTCCTTACCTGTCTGAATCTCCAAAATATGTGCTGAGGGGTGTGATTGAGACTTACTAACGATCTCTCATCCGTCTTGGATCTAATTTTACCCTCACGCTTCGGTAAGGTTGGACGGGATCGAAGTGTCGACCGGTCAACCATTAACACTCGTAAGAGAAGGGCAGCGGGGGTATATTCGAGGACATGAGGGCCCTCCAAGTCGGACAGAGACCGGAGAGTTTGATGTCGGTTTCCCGGAATGGTCGTCATCGTCGCCGCCCGCGATTACTCTCCCACGCTCGTGGCTCTTGGCTTGTTCGCAACATCGGCATTCCTGTCTTAGGGAACTGGGTAGCCCCAGAGCCTCGCGATTCCCGCAAACAGTGAACAAAGAGCAGGGCGCTAGCATGAAGGAAGTTTCTTGTCAAGGCCAGTCTTACTTTGGGTGCCAAAGGAGGTATGGAGGTAGTAGCGAGTTGCCTTTCATGAGAGAGAGAGCAATGGGATGATCATGGTGGTGGTGGTGGATGTTGAACTGCTCGGCTTGCTCGTAGTGATATTGACCGAGGACGTTGCGGAGTGTACCCGGCAAGGGTATGAAGAGTGAGACTCCGTCTTTAATGGACAGATAACAGCAACTGAAACGTGATTGAATGAAATGTCGCCTATTCTCGATGCGTGGCTCTTTTGTAAATGCGCACATTTCTGCTACATCTGGGAGTCATGGTTATAGAATTTCAACGAATTTCGAGATAGTACGGATTACCTAGGTAGGTGTACGGACGTAGGTATCTCAGTGTCTGGAATCTACCGTCAGCGGTGTACCTGCATTCAGCTTGCGGATCTTGCAGGTCACTCCTTTTCATCCGACTTCCATGGGTATCCAGTTCTCTGTTACTCGTTCGGAAACGACGAAAGTGGTGAGGCAACGCCCGTGTCTGTTGGAGCTCAGGGCGGTTGCACGAGAAGCGCGCGTCGGCACGTGGCCGGAGCCTGATAAGCGGCTGAATCCGGCAAATCGGCCTGCCTATCCCTCAAAGGAATTGGCACGGGCCAAGAGGGCATGTGGGGGCTCCGTGATTCTGAAACTGACGCTGAGACCTGGCGCTGTGAGCTCGCAGCCCACCTCGGTTTCATACCACTCAACGATACTGTCGCGGAGGGAGACTCCGCATCGGCTGTTCTTTTTCCAGCGAGACTGGTTGCGGTCTGGACCTTTCAACGCGGCTCTCGAGACCTGGCGGCTCCTGAATAGGTTGAGAAGGGGACGACTGGAATCGCCTTCCGTGAGGATTCCGGAAGGGACGTTTTCAACTGTACCTTCCGTAGATGCCAAGACCCAGGTGGTGGAAGTGCGGGGAACTCTTGATGGCATGGACAGCGCCTCATCAAGCAGAAAGATCGACATCCGCGCAATCTCGTCAATGGTGATGAGTAAATATGGTTCTGGCCAAGAATGTTACGACTTGCACCACGCGTTCTCTTCTCCTCAGCCTCAGCCAGGCGAAGACCGAGCGTCTGATCACCAGCGGCTCGCTCCAGCAACTTGGCTTGACAGCTCTGAGTCCCGTTCAGGAAGCTGTTTCGTGCAGCTCATTGCCGCTGGAGGCCGGGAAACGGAATAGGTAGGCCGACGTAGGCTCACGCAGGTACCATGCCCCGACAAACAGTTCATCGTTTCCATCTCCTTTCTGGTTCTTGTCGTACCGCCTAAGCACTCTCGGCGGCCGAAATCATCGCCACCGCACCCAGCCTTCCGAGCTGGCTGAGGGGTGATGACGGTCTCACAACACGGCATCCAGAACAACCCAGCGCCTCGGATCACATCGCATGCCAAGAGATCTTACTCGAACTGTTTGGGCCATCACAATGGCGCCATAAGAAGCTGAAAGTACAGACGAAAACATGATCGCCAATGTTGATCGCTTTGTGACGCGACAAGAGCCTGATCGACGGCCACCCGACTTCGTCGCGACGGGCCACCGCAAAAAGTCCAGTTATAAAAAGCAGCACGAGCGGGAACTTGAAACCAAAGAATAACTGTGCCCTGGAAGATCAACACAAGACGCAGTGTAATCTTACATGTACTCAATCGATCAAGTACCAACCACAAACTGACGTCGTCTTGTTTTCTGCTGTCAGATGAACAAGGGACAGCTCGCTCTCCTCATGCAGGGACCATCTGACACCCAGTTCATCACTGGGGCTGCAGATGTGGCTGGCTCGCTAACTTGCCCCACTCGCCCGTCTCCCCACAGGCCGAATGTCTCGAATGATGGAACCGAGGCGTCACTTTACGACCTCTTCGTGGACGAGCAGTTATTGAGCCATTTGTCTGCTTGACCGCGGTATCTTCTTCCTGTTTCGCAATAACGTGGCTTCCCCAACAATAATTCGGACTCATCTAAAATGAGGACTGGGGGATTCAGGACTGCTTTGAGCAAAGTGCGGTTGCAACAAGAGTCGCGAACTCGGCTCCACCGGCCGCCACCTGTTAGTGTTCTGATCCACAATTGGGAAAGTCAGGGGCTCTCATCAGCGATAAACACGCCAATCGCTGGTTCCGCTGGCCCCTTCGGCCACGTGAGGAGACCACACCAGAAGCGGCCATTTGGATGTCATGCATGGCAGCATCGTTTGAAAGGCCCGTCGTCTCGGGCTTCGAAACATCCAATCCTCAGGGCTTTTATGACAAGAGCTACCGCTTTCTTCAAAGCCAGCCTGGAACTTCTAGCCAATTCCACTTGGCCACATTTTAATTCAGCCAGCCTCTCCTGGATCTCTCGGCTGCCACGGCTGCCAATGGTGCACACCCTGGCGTTCCCTTCCGCCTGCCGCGCCGGCCGAGGCACCTCAATGGGAGTGTGATCTAGAAAAGGGGTCTAATCTGCGATCGAAACTTAACCGCAGATTTCCCACTGTAGGTCAATCAAGGTGAGGAGGAGGGTGATTGAATTCAGGGGAAAATTGGCATTTGCCACATAGTTTCTACCGAAGGCCTGCTATTCGTGCCGTTCTCTTGCTCATGGATTTCGCTGCTTATTAGACAGAGATGAGGAAGGACCCGGAAAAACCCATCAGTAAGTTGCAAAAGGTAATCCTGCTCTCAGGACCCCCAACATTTCCAGCGACCGCTTGACACCGGAACCGGTGGGTCCAAGCTGGAGAATACGCCGCTCTTGGAAAACCCGGAAAGTAGGAAACCGAAACCCCACGCATGCTTTCGGAGGGGTCTAAAGTTAGAGGCAGCGCCATGGCAGTCAGCGATAAATGCAACTTACTCACTATCGAATCCAAGCTTGAGCATGAAGCCCGGCGCTCGTCTGTGCCGTCTGCCCTGCACATGAGAAGACGCATCTCCCCCCAAAATGATTGCCGTCGAATCGCTCTAAGCGCGGGCAGCGGAAAAGCGAACGTAATCCGATGTTTAGTAGGTAGCCGCCAAGGGTCACGTATCACTACGGTCGAGTCTCTGCCAACCAGCTGAGCGTTGAATCCAACACCAGATATACGCAGTAGTGCTTCTCTTCCTCCAGCTAGGAAGCCCCCCTAGATTACCAGCTCCAGCTGCTTCAACGCCTTTGCGTTGCCAAAGTTAAGAAGGGGCAGGAAGCCCCATGTCGCGAGGAACGTAAGGAACAGAAAGTGCTTGCATCACTGGTAACGGCTCACACTGGTTCTGACGAGGGCTCCCCAGATTTTTGGCAGATGTTTCTTACGCCCACGGACGGGGCTTCAAATGAGAGTGCTCCCTGCTGTTGCACAGAGCAATTCGGGCGCCTGCAAGTGTTTCCGTATCCGTCCGCATGCATTCGCTGTTCGGTTGGTGATGGACACCCGAGGGACCAAGGGCTCGTTCGCCCCTTCCAGCATTGAATTGCTTGCCGGACGGTTAGTTCCCGGCTCGAAGCCCACGAGATCATTAAAATACCTTGTGGTGATTGCTACCTACTTTTAGAACTAAGGTAAGGCACTGCGTACCCTGCACGCTTGAACCGCTCGGGCTCATTTTGTTTTCCCCGAGTGCTCCTCAAGTGCCCAGGTCACTCCTTCGCTGTTTGTCACTGCACAAGCCAAGGCCCAACCTCCTGCATGACACATCGCACTAGGTAGGTAGGTAGGCTGTGGGGGAGGGTCTGGAAGGGCGAGACCTGAGAACATGATAAGTCCCTTACAGAGACTTCCCGAAGCTCGCAAGCGGAGACGCGGCGACCTGGTCAAGAGAAAGGGAGCATCGGCGCCGAATTGCTGCTCCCGTCCGTCCACACCGACCTTTCTCAACAGCAGAGACGCAATGCAACCCTGATGAATGGGTGGATCTGGAGTCGATTCCCACAACCAACATTACAACCCTGATCCTTGAATTAAACCCCAAACAAGGATCAAGGGTGGCAGTGGAAGCCTTTGAAGCAAATTGCCGCTGCTTTGTAGCCGTCTAACACCAAATATCTTGAAGATCAAGTGCATCGAAAAGGCCAGTGGAAGAAGGCGAACTTGATGACCTGTCAGGCAGGCTTGCAAGAACCGGCGTCGATCTGCCCAAGACTTCTCACAAACGATGTCCAAACTACTGGACGGTGGGAGCCAAGTCCGGGTCGTCGGCGGACCGTCCACCCGGCCATCCCAAGCACACTCCCGGGCTGCAAGGCGACTGGTCTGGCGACTCAAGAAAGTCCTCCATGCTCTCGACAGCTCATGAATGCCCAAAAGCTAAACAGGCGCAACACGACTCGGACGGTATCAACCACGTCTGTTTGGCCCGGTTTCGAGTTTCGTGGGAGACAAAAAGACGTGGGCCGGCTAAATCAACGCGGAACTTGCCTCGAGAGAGGGGAGACATGTTTCAGAATTCCCAAGACTCCCATGGTTCGGGAGTGGTAGAGTGATGGGGGCTGTTAGTGAGGATCCCGCGACCTGCACCCCTGGCGCTACCATGCTGCAGCCAAACAAGAAGAACCAAGACTTTCCGGCCGGCAGAAGCGATTTCTGGGGTGAGGCGCGAGCGATCGTTTTAATTGAACCAAGGAGCGGCGACATCTGAGGTGTAGACACGCTGCACCGAGTTATTGCTAGTGTGCAGATAAAAATGACTTCCAGGACACTTGCTACGGGAAATTAATAAGAAAGCTAGTAGGTCATTCCTAGCTTGTGATTTCATTGAAGGTTGGATGCTGAAGATATCGTCTTTCAGAGGTTGGGACATGACAGGGGCTCATTGAGGGCCCCGCCGGTCAGGGGTGGCAGGCGCCAGGCCGAGGTCAGAGCTTTAAGTGGTGTTCAGCGCCACGACCGACCCCTCCCAGTGTGCTGGTGTCGTCTTAAACCTCAATGGACGATGGGAAAATCTCCCGTCTTGTAGCAATTGACACGGCCCTGCGTCTGGACCGCCCGTTTGACAGATCTGCCTTTCGTCTCGGTTTATAGATCTTGCGGGCTGCGCACCATATCGGACGGTACACTTGAGCGATGACTCGCTGTAGCCGAGCGTACTAGGAAACCTGGGTTCTCGAACCAGCCAGACGCACTGAGCCGCCAAGTTTGCCGGTCTCAGAGGTTTCCATAGCCGCAGTTACAGACTGCATCTTGCGAACGGTGAACAGCACGGCAAGGTCCTTCTTAACATTGTTATTTATCCAACAGGGCTGCCGCCTTTGTTCCTCCTCTGTGTGCCTTGACCGCCCACCTATCCATCAGCCTGCCATTCCGGCTTTTGCAGGTTCGACTGTGCTACGCCGCGCACACGCTCCCGCTGCTCGCGGTTCGCCCACCCCACCCCCCGCTGTTGCAGCACGCTTCCAGGCCGCACCCGGGCAGAGGCAGGGAGAGTTAATATATGCGACGTCAATCAGGGTCACCCAGGCAGCTCGAAACCGCTGCGTTGAGCACTGACCTTCGGCCCTTCCATCAACAATTGGCCAAGCCATCTGTCTGTCGCATAGTAAACCATGCCGCAGCTTGCGCTCCAGAGCGACGAAGGTCCGCCGAACCAACCTCAACTCGATTACCAGCAGCGTCAGCCTGTGGCATCGTCGAGCGACTCGAGTCCACATATGGATTCCACCTTCCAGGACAGTCCTACCATTGGGAGAACCCAGATCCTTGGTTACTCCTCGACCAGTCCACTGCAATCGCCATCGTCTTCCACTGGCTCCAGGTACGTTCCGGATTGATGTTTTCTCCTGCCACCTCATTTGCTTTCGGTCCTGGTGCCCTGTTTTTGGTCCGTGTTGTGGTGGTTTTTGCGCGCCGGGAGTTGTTCTCGTTACGTTGTTGCTGTTCCGGCGCCGGCCCCGTTTTTGGCGGGCTTCCTTTTTTCTCCATCCATCCCCCTGATCGAAAACATATCCTGGGAAGCTGGGCCACCTCTCGTGCTCTCCACCATTCACAGCCCCAGTGATCGGGCTCGACGTTAGGAACCAAATCCACCACGAGCGCAGGCTAGTCAGCACTGCCAGACCTAACCACTACAAATCGGTTCGCCGCCAGAGTTTGCTTGGGTGTCGGCCCTGTTGTGTGACTGCGCCAGGTCCTGCAGAGTCCACAAATACTGACCCAATACCTTCACTCGTCGTCCAGGTCCATACGGAAATCCGCACCAAGTCCGCTCCACTCGAGCCGCGCTGCTTCGCCACCAACAAGTTCCGGCCCAACGTCCTCTGCCGGCGGCTTCCTGTCTGCAGTCCCACGCATCGTAACCACCTCAGCCCCTGACGACAGTTCGACGCAGGCATCCGAGCAGACGTACTACAACAGCGAGTCCTCGGGTGCCACTACGCCTGAGGAAAGAAGCCCAGGGTGCGTTTGACGATGGACCTCTCTTTTTGTGTCCCCCATTCTTGGCGGCAGCGCCTGCTGCCGCGAGCTATGAGCGCTGAGCCTCGAGCTAACTATCCTTCTGCCAGAACGGCGCCTTCTCCTCTTTCCCACCGATTCCCGAATGACACCCGCAGCGTCTCCGATCCTGTCGTGAACCCAAAGCCTTTCGGGGGTTCTTCTGCGGGCCAGCTCCCGACCATGGCGGGTGCCTCGAGCGTGCGGGCAGAGCTCGTCAAGGGCGCGCCGAGAAACTCCTCAATGGACTCCGCCATCTCTGCGATATCGTCGAGGTCGAATCCTAATAAAGCATCTCTGGATACCGCCGCTGGACCGACAGATATCGCAAACTTAATCAAGACAGCCGGCAGCCCCGAAGCGGTCATCCAGTACCTGCTGAAGGAGAAGCAGTCCCAGTCCCAACAAAACGCACAGTTATGGCGATTGGTCGACAAGCAAAGGGCCATGATCCTGGGTCTAAACAAGGATCTCGAGAGAGCGTTGAAAGACAAGGAAAGATACAGGAAAAAATTGAAGGAGGTTATAGGCGATGCCGATGGTCCGACCATTCCAGCGGTACCGCCCCCGAGAGCACAGGGAGCGAGCAGGAATGGACCCGGCGCGGTCAGCTCGCCACCAAAGGAGCAGGTATTGGAAGTCCCGGTGTCGCCAGGATTGGACTCGGACAGTCAAAAACAATCTCCTATTAATGTGTCGATGGCTCCTTACCCGATCACGCCGCCTGCGGACCACCCGAATTCGAATGGCCCCCAATCAGCCGTGGGAGAGATTTTGGATCCTTCTCATGTGATGCCGAGACCGAGCGAACATGCCCTGGACCAATTTGATCACGACGCCCAAGAACACGATGCCGAGACTGCCCGGAAGCAAGCCGACGATGCCAAGGACCTCCGCGTTAACCCGACTATCCCACCATCTCGCAGCTTTGCTCGGCAGCCACCACGAATGCCGCCTCCCCAGATTCCTGTTGCCCCCCTTCCGGAAAGAGTGTCCAGTCTGGAGGAGGGAATCGCCCAGTTCCCTCCGCCACCAGCACCCCCGCCGCGCAAGCCTCCACCGGCACCATTGCATCTCAAAAACTTTGATCAGCAGAGCCCGACCATTCCAGTAGACGAAGATCTGGAAACAGATACCGACTACGACGACATTCTTGAGGTTGAAGAAATCCGTCCCGATGACAGAAGGGGTCGGCGAAGAACGCGGGAGGAAGATGACCGAGATCGCGAGATCATAGCCCTCAAAGAGGCCGAAATCCGTAGTCAGTCAAGGAAGAGCAAGAATGGCAGCAGCAAGGGGACGCCTAAGGAGGAGGTGCCTCCAACCCCCACAGTTGAGATTCCGGCTAGCCCCAGATTGATTCAGATAGGTAAGCCTCAACGAGAGGCTGCGTCTCTGGCAGGCGTTTTGAGCGGCACGAGCAGTCAAAACATAGAGTCTCGGTCGATCATGATGCCGCTGTTGAGCCCTGGCCTCCCGTCCAGCCCGAGACCCATGGGTTTCAAATCACCAGTCAACTCACCACCCCTTTCGCCTCTAGGCGTTTCGAGCTTTCCTGGAGCTCCTCTATCCCCCCGCCCGCCACGGGCCCCCATCCCGCTGCCCCCGAACACACCCCTTCAGACACCTTCGCCAGTAGGGGAGCCGTTAGTCCTTCAAACACCGAAGCCGCTCAATATCATCAAAAAGGGGCCCGATAGCATCGAATCCTCCTCGAGTCCGACCAAGAGCAGCCACGATAGCCCAGTGGGAGGGAGAACAAGGATCTTCAAGGGCCTTGTGACGGAGGAGTATCCCGAACTTTTGCTTCCTCCAAATGCACTCCCTTCTATCGATGTCCGGGTTGCATCCTCTCGCATGAAGCCGTCAAGAGCGAGCCTGTTGTCATTAACCCAGTTGGAGGAGGACCCTGTATTCACATTGGCTATTCTAGCTCGAGTAGATGGTGGTGAGCTGTGGCGAGTTGAGAAAGATTCACTATCGCTTGCCAAGCTCGACCAGAGGCTGAAGCAATGTTCGGCTTTCACAGCAAAGACCCCCGATCGATCGCTCTTCAGCGGACACGCTCCAGCGAAACTTGACGCCCGCCGGATAGCACTCAACCACTACCTTGATGAGTTGCTCAACACCCCTCTCGACACAAATACAGCATTGGAGCTTTGCAAGTATCTATCTACAAACACTCTCCCCCCTAACGCAGATGAAACGGGATCCTCCACCGCCGAGAGAAACAAAGAGTCAAGTCAGAAAATTGGGCCAGACGGACGCCCGTTCCGCAGTGGCTATCTGACAAAACGCGGAAAGAACTTTGGAGGCTGGAAGGCTAGGTTCTTTGTTCTGGACGGCCCGCACTTGAAATACTATGAGACCCCTGGCGGAGCCCATCTGGGCACCATCAAACTGCCGAAGGCGCAAATCGGAAAGCAGTCACAGCACGGTCATGAAGGATCCCCGGCTCGCGGCTCCGGCACAGACGATGTTGACAACCAGTACCGCCACGCATTCTTGATCTTGGAGCCTAAGAAGAAGGATCCGAATAGTGTGACCAAGCACGTGCTGTGTGCTGAAAGCGACCAGGAACGTGACCAGTGGGTGGACGCCCTACTCCGATGGATCGATTATAAAGATCCGGATGAAGAGGACCACCCCAAGCATGACCAAAGCCATGATCGACAAGGCTCGAACGCATCGGAGCGAGTGAGCGGGAAGAAGAAAACCCAAAGCCGTGGTGGGCAGCAGCGACAGGGCGGTAACGATGAGAACCTGATCGGTGTCAGTTACGAGGCTACGAGACAGGGCGATACTCCGCAGATGGCGCCGCCGCCGAGTGCGGGGCTTACCATGTCGTCTCAGGGACCCTTCGCTATCTCGGCTCCCCGCGATCCCCAAGTGATCTCTAACTCGGAGGCCTGGGGAACGAAGCTAGGCATGGGCCTCGCACCTTCCAGTCTTGCACCCCCCAATCAGGAAGAGAAGAAGGCCAGGAAGCGTAGTTTCTTTGGATTTGGGCCTAAGACTCGATCTTCCAGCGACGGCAACGACTCGCTTTTCGGTGGTGAAAATAGCACAGGTCCTAACGGGCATGGCAACCCGCTCAACACCGGCCCTGTGCGGCAGGTGTTTGGCGCTTCGCTCGCGGAGGCAGCCCGATACTGCTCACCAGTCGATGTTAGGGTTCCTCTGCCGGCCGTCGTCTATCGTTGCATCCAATACCTCGAATCGAAGAATGCCATCTATGAGGAGGGCATTTTCCGACTCAGCGGATCCAACCTGGTCATCAAGCAGCTCAAAGAACGGTTCAACAATGAAGGAGACATCAACCTGATCACCGACCCACAATACCACGATATCCACGCCGTTGCTTCACTGCTCAAGATGTATCTTCGTGAGCTGCCCAACACGATTTTGACGAGCGATTTGCGCTTGGAGTTTATTGGCGTCACGGAGATGACCAACGTCCAAGAGAAGATCGCCGCCCTTTCCGAGCTTGTGGAACGGCTTCCGCAAGCAAACGCCACTCTCTTGAAGTACCTGATATCGTTCCTGATCAGGATCATCAACCACGCGGACTCGAATAAGATGACGGTGCGCAATGTCGGAATTGTCTTTTCGCCAACGCTTAATATCCCCGCCCCTGTTTTCGCCATGTTCCTCCAAAATTACAAGCCCATCTTCGGGATTGAGCCAACAGAGTACGAACTGCCGATTACGGAGCCGGATGGCTATGAGCGGAATCACTCGGAACGCCCATCATTTCAAGAGCAACGTCCGTCTTTCCAGGAACGGCGCCCTTCCGACGGCCGCCCGTCAACCTCGCACAGCGATTCGCCCCACCGGCAGCGACTTATGGAGGCAGTCATGGAGGGGCAGGCGAGCCGAAGCTCGCCAACGCCGCCGCCCATGAGTATGCAGCAGATGGCGGCGATGAACGCGGCTACTATGCATTCTAGAAGTACGCCTACCCCGCCACCGCAGCGACAAACTACATACGAGCCTCAGTTTTTGGCACAGCAGACGATACAAACCGGTAGCTATGTGCCGAGACCGGCATACGAGAGCGGCTTTGTCGTACCACCCGGCTTCGATCCGACGCAGCTCCACACACCGACAGGATTCAAGTCTAACCCGGGCTATGACCAGCCCATCTATGGCAACAACGGGCTGACTCCGGCGCCCTACGAACAGCCGTATATCAAGAGCCGCCGGGAGAGCGCCATGTTCATGGGAAATCTCACCCAACAGAGCTCGAAGAGCCGACTCAGGGAGGAGAGCCAGTTCTGAGAACACATCAAGCATGTGAATATCTGACTTCGGCTGGCTTTCCGGTTTGTAAATACTCGACATTTTTCTTCTTTTCAAGTTGGTGTTTGTTAGCAAAGATACCATTTTCATCGTTTCGGATTCTTTTGTTATTTATTTCGTATGGCATACGCAGATCGACTTGGCATACCCCCTAAAATGGCCAGCTATCACGTATATGGATGGATGGTTGGAAAGACGCGACGAAAGGAGGAACTAGTACAATACGTGGCGGCGGACATGGAGAAGATGCCCAGCGCCGAAGGGATGTCCGAAGGGTAATCTGTAACATTAGTACCAAGGAGATTTGATGTGGCGTTGAGTGTATTTTCTTGGAGCGGGCTTTGTGTATTTAGGCTTTGCGTGCTGGACCGTGTCTTGGATCAACTCGACAGCAAGGCTGGACGGCGGACATTTGGAGCCAACAGCTGGCCAGCAAGGCGTTTGGGTGTTATCATTTATCTAGAGCGAATGAAGACCCTACTGCTTTTCTCTGCCCGATACCGATCCATGGCACAGGGGTGACTGTGATTCTTCAACACAAATAGTCGTTTGTTGATGTTGGTTGAGGCACTGTGCCGCGGACTCTGACACATGGGGGATTGATCAAATCAAATTGTGTCACGACGCAGTGCACAAATGAGGCCGACGGTACAAAATCTTGAGGTTCTGTTTTTGCTGGCTCTTGGTCGGCCGGTTAAACGGACTTGGGACGGATACAGGCTATTCTGTGCTTTACGGACAGTACGAATTACTCGAACCCCCGCCAAAGACGCACTTGGCCTGCGGCATGTTGCGTACGTAAGTCTCGAGTCCAGGCGGCCCCCCCAGCCTGTTTTAGAGCAGCACCTTAGGCTCGGACACCTCGGGGACGGGAGACCGACCTTTTTCCCCCCGACATCCGATTATTGATAAGGCGAACGGCGAGATCGGGAGTCGGCAGCAGAAGGGCCGCCATCACCACCACCGACGCCAGCACACGCGGGCGCTGTACTGCCCACTATTTACCACCTGGCGCATGCTACGCGCGAAACTCCAGCGGCCATGGATCCAGGCTCAGGGCCGCTAGATCCCAGGCTGCGCGACCCTACCGGCGTCGGACTGAGACCAGGCCCGCCTGTGACACCAACGCAGGGCCAAAAATCATTGTCGACGACCCAGTTGCCGTCGCACCCGAGTCAAGCACAAGCACAAGCACACACGCAGTCGCAGCAGAACAATCCGAATACCTACCAACACCAGCAACACCAGCAGCAACAACAACAACAACAACAACAACACGCGCATCCGTCATACGCACATGCACACACGCACGCCGCCCATTCGCACGCCCACACTCACTCGCATGTCCTCGCGCAGTCGCCATCGCCGCCGTACACGCACGTCTCGCATGGCTCCCACGGCTCCTCGTCCTTCACCCCGCAGAACACCCTGACGCCCATTGCCACGGCTGCTGGAAGTGGAGGAGGCCACCATCACCATCAGCAGCAGCATCAGCACCAGCAGCAGCTCCAGCGGGGCGACTCCAGCGGGCCAGGAACCCCTGAAGGCGGAATCTCGGGCGACCCCAACGACCCCAAGAAACAACGAGCCTGTGAGAGCTGTCGCGGCCTGAAGGTACGCTGCGAGGCCGACGCTGCGAACCCGGACGGTCCCTGCAGGCGCTGCGCAAAGGCCGGCCGCAATTGCGTCGTCACCCAGCCCACGCGCAAGCGCCAAAAGAAGACAGACAACCGTGTTGCCGAGCTGGAGAAGAAGATCGATGCTCTAACGGCGAGCTTGCAGGCCACACGGTCGTCGGGAGGGGCCGCGCCGCCACCTCACCCCATGTCTAGCCCTGAGGTGGGGTCAGTGTCCGCTCCCGGAGCGGGGACCGTCGGCGGGCCGCTCGGAAGGGGCGCCGAAAGCTCCACTGCCCCTCTCAAGTCAGAAGGTGGCGGCGGCTTCGGTAACTCACCGCTAGCTGTAAGGGACTGGGCGTCGCAGGTCAGGGACCAAGTCAGAGAGCGGTCCGCATCGTCTTCGACGCAGCGGCCGTCGGCGTCGAAAACGCTGTCATCGTATGGAACCATTGACGTAGACACCAAGGAGTACTCGCCCCCCATGACGGGCCAGAAGCGAAAGCATGGCGACCCCAGGGAAGGCGGCGAGGACATCAAGCGCATCCCTTCGGCCCCATTACAGCCACCCGAAGAGGAGTTGCCGGACCTGGTTGATAGGGGTATCATCACCATGGCACAGGCCGGTGAGCTGTTCAGGCGCTACACCGACCAGATGTCGCCGCACTTGCCTGCAGTTGTCTTCCCACCCGACATGACAGCCGCTGAGCTGCGGGAAACGAAGCCAATCCTTTTCCACGCCGTCATGGCCGCGGCATCATCCGAGATACCCAGTATCCAAAAGGTCCTGACCAAGGAGCTGATGCAGGTCTTTGCCGAGAAAGTCATCGTGATTGGGCAAAAGAGCCTGGAGCTGGTCCAGGCCCTGCACGTGGCCGTCATTTGGTACTGGCCCCCTGAGCACTTTGAAGAGCTCAAGTTTTACCAGCTGGTGCATGTGAGTGCTATCATGGCCATTGATATCGGTCTTGGCAGGAAGAAGCAAGCGAAAGGAGGCTTCCGGAAGCACATCCCCCAAGGATGGGGCGACCATCCGCTGAAGAAGAACGCTCCCCCGGATCCAACCACCATCGAGGCGAGGCGGACATGGCTAGCTTGCTACTTTCTCGCAACCAACACGGCGATGGCCCTGCACCGTCCGAACTTGATCCGGTGGACCCCCTTCATGGGTGAGTGTGTGACGGCACTTGAGTCGTCACCTGAGGCGGCCCGAACCGACAAGTATTTCTGCCATCTGATTTTTACGCATAAGCTGGCAGAGGAGGTCGGTGTTCTGCTCTCGATGGACGATCCAACATCAACCCCGAATCTCGCGGACTCGAGAACGCAGTATGCGCTGAAGGGCTTTGAGCGGGAATTTGAGAGATACAGCAGCTCACTACCACCGGAGATGATGCAACGTATGACCCCCCCTTTTGCCTGTTTTGGGGTTACTGGACTAATGAGATGGTTCGTAGCATCGCTCCAGATGAGCTTCCATGTGTTGAATCTGTACATGCATGAGATCGCCACCCACAACGACTTTCAAGACGACATCAAGCAGATGCCGTCAACGGCCGACCCCTTCCGTGAAGCATTTTCGTCGGATGCACCGCTGACACCGGCGCACATCAACGCCATTGCAGCTTGCCTCGCGGCCATCGATGGCATCTTCGAGGTATTCGTGTCACTCGATCCAGCTGACATACGCTGCTTACCTGTATTCAACTTTGTGCGGGTTGCCTACGCCGTTGTAGTGTTAATCAAGATGTACTTCGCCGCAGCATCAGCCAAGAGCGAGCTTGGCAAAGTCATCAATAAGGATAACATGAAGGTTGAGCATCACCTTGAGAAGTTACTCGCAAAGTTCCGTGCCACAGCCGCCGACGGCAAGAGCCGTCCGGCCACAAAATTCATGGTTGTGCTCGTTATGCTCCGTTCGTGGTTCCAGAAGCAGAAGCAGAACCCAACTGGGCCCGGCGGTACCCAAAGCAACGGTTCCAAGGCGTCCAGCGCCCCGGACAACCTCCCGACCCCCTACCAAACGCACAACATAGACAAGAGTGGCGGCGCTCAGCCGACACATCCGTCCGAGTTTTCCACCACGGCCAACACGCCGCTGCAGCTCCTATCCGAGGTAGCGACCAGCGAAACTGCCACGCCGCGGACTACCAACCCCGAACTCCTCCCACCAACCAACGCCAATACTGCGCCCTGGTTCAGCAACAACAACGCCGGCGGCAGTCGTCCTCAACCCCAGCCGTACATGTACGAGACCAACAGCGGCGCACGCACTTCAGCCGGGGCTGACTCAGGCCCGCCCCCGCCGACCAGCAACCTTGCACCGGCCGGTATCGGCGCCCCCGATCAGATCGTCGGAAACGTCATGCCCTGGCTCAACAACGCCTTCTCCGCTGACTTTGACTACACTAGCTTAGGCGACGACTTCGCGCAGGCAATGGACTGGTCTCTCGAGGAGCTGGCCGACGGGAATTTGGGCATGGGGATGGAGAATGGCATGCGCTACTTTATGTCGGAGCCACCGTGGTTTCAACAGATGCAAAATATGGGTATGGGCATGGGCATGGTGGATGGGATGGGAGGGAACGCTGGGGGTGGAGGGGCACAGGGGAGTGCTGTTCCGGGAGGTGGAGGAATGTTTCCGTATTAGTTCTGAGTTCTGAGTTCGTGAGTGAGAGCGTGGGCGAGAGCGAGTATACTGCCGATTTCGTCATATTTTTTCCTTAGACGGGGCTATATGGTTTCTGAGGGTTTCGGTCTCTTGTCTGGTGCTATATATGGACGGGCAGACGGATCTGGATGGGATGGGATGGAGTTCTTGGCTTCTACTCTGTTTCAACGTGTACCATTATCAGCGCGGCAGGAGGATTGTTCGTTTTGCTCGTCCTTTTCGATGAATAGGGGTTTCAGGCGTCGGGTCTCAGCGGGGTCTGGCTGTTGGCATTCGATTGTTTGTGTGTGATACCAGACAAGAGTACGTTGGTGCTTGTAAAAATACAGCTCTATTTTTGTGGTTTCAAGACCTTTTCCAACGTGGGGGTGTATAGGCTGGTAGATACAAAGTACGTACGTACTTGTATCTCTGTTGCTTGGAAACTTACTTTAGCGCTGTCTCACCACCAGCCTGTTTCATCAACCCGAAGTGAGTGAACATGACGACGCAGCCAGGACCACTTCCGCCATTCTCTGCGCACTTGGAACCAGAAACACAGAACACTTGTGTGTGTGCAACAGCCACAAAAGACTCGGCAACCCGCTCCGCACGGCCCAATCAGATGGAACCAACCGAACGTCGTTCCTATTCTCCCATGTTCTCTGGCCCATCACCAAGTGACACCAGGTCCTATTCCCGTCGTTTCTTTATTGAGTCCGCCCGTCCGTCACACCGAGGATATGCCATGGCACGGACTATTCTCCCTTTTGTCAGGCAGGTAGGTTCCTTTCTTAGTCCGCGAACCGCCCGCCACCCGCCGCACTCGCTTCGAATGCCGTTTCGGCGACGGGTCGAGCGCCAAAGGCTGGGACTTCCCATCTTGATGTGGCACACCACTCGGTGCCGCTCTGCCGGGTCCATGTCCAACTCAGAGCTTTTACTTGCTGTTTGGAGCTGGCTCAGTTCTGGAGAACCTGCAAATCCTCCCCACCAAGAAATGACGAGAGTGCTGTAGCATGAAACGTATTGCCATGACGCGATGACTTAATCTCTGGCAATGGCAATGGTGATTTCCATTCTTCGTTGTATCAGGCTGATACATCCGCTCTCACTCGCAACTGATTCAAACCATTTCTTCCGTCACTCAAAGGTCTTGTGCCACGCAGCAAGTCTGGCACTCTTCCCACCGTCACCTGAGAGCATCCCTCCTTTGTTACTCGACGGGATGGATGGATGGATGGATGGCACTGAGTCGTCCAATTCCTCGGGAACAGGTCGCCCATCAACCCCCTACCGCAAGTCCTACATTGCCGTCCACCCGCTCTCTCCGATATACACGTATATCACGAGGCATATGAATGGACATGACAGTATATTCAGTGGCATTTACAGCAAATTCAACTTATCCGTGATTCCTAACACTCATCCCATGTCACAATCTGAATTCGAACCGCACTCAAGCATAGTAGTACAAGCTCTGTCTCTCGTAAGAGCAGATTAACTTCATAGCCCATGTCATAACCCGCTGCCTACTTGCAGTCTGTTTGCGTATTCCCAGAAACATCGCTCGCTTCGATGCCATTTCTCTCCTTGGCATTTCCTTACAAAACTCCATGTACCAGCTTTTCCACCTGTGAAGGGATACCCATTTTTCAAGGCTCCAGTACAGTTACATATTTGCGGGTAAAGTTCCCAACACCCAAACCAGGGGGGTTGCAAGCCAAATAAACGCCATTGAAACAGGTGCTAGATCAAAGCCGCAAAGGTAATAGACCCAGCCAGACCAATCGTCAAGATTGGGACAATCTGGACGCGCAGGCCGCGAGGGCGCGTGATGTGACGCATGTAACGCTTTTCCTCAATCGTTATCAGGTTAATAGTGAAAGCAGAGCGCATGGTCCACGCATCCTCTAGTCCATGTAAAAATCACCCTTCAGGATGCGTTCTTGAAAGGGATCGGGCTTCTGAGGCGCCCGCGCTCTCGGTGCCTGTGCGGGGGGTGCGGGCATGTCGGAAACCGACTTGGCACGGTCATGGTGAGCGCTGGCGGTGGGCGACGGGCCAACTCCGGCGCTGTTGCGAGGAGGAGACCCACTAAAGCCGGAGCCAAGAGAGAACGAGGCTCGGGGGCCTGACGAAACGGTACTCTCAGCACGAGACCTAAGCTGATCGGACCAGTTGAACCCTTGGTCTAATCGAGCGGAAGGGGAGCTCATGTCAGAACCCATTCTAGATTGAGTTGCAGTGCTTGCCTGAGATGAAGTCTTGCCCCACGTGTAGTTCCCGGCGCCAACGGAGTTGAGGGGAGGCGTCGGCGGACTACCGCGGGTAGTACTACTGCGTCGGACTGGCGGGATTGGCCTACCATTGCTTCCAGGGCTGGTTCCACCACGCATGCCACGCATAGCTTGTGCAGCACCAAGGCTCATGCGTCGGGTAAAAGGTGTGTTGGGTGCGGTACGGGCCATGTCATCATCCTCCACAGCACTCTCGTCGATCGAGTCCGAGTTCGTGGAGAGACTAGCTCGGCGCATAAACGAAGCAGAGGCCGACGCACTGGGCGACGTGCCAGAGAGCCCGAGGGTTGTGATCGAGAGCCTCCGTCGTTGCTCATTCATAGCGGCAGTTGTGAGTGGACCCGGAAAGGGTGCAACAGGGTTCTGCGAGTTGCTTCGAAACAGGTTTGTCAAGGCCGCCGAGGTGACGGACCCACGTCGCTGAGAGCGTGCCATATCGTTGGAGGAGGTGACGTTGGAGGGTCCGGTACCGCTGGTGTTGTCCGAAGACATGATGAGCAAAAGAAGAGGGAGACGAAGGTGAGAGGAGGTTCGTGTTTAATAGGTAGCTGAATCGAAGTCCGAAGACGGACTCGACGGCGGACAAGGGACGCCTGTCGAGATCTCGACGGCAGTGGCTTCGAGAGAGCGGGTCTTGTTGTTCAAGGGCGGATGTCAGGGGCGGCGCCTCGTACGTTTATAGTGTGGAGATGGGCCGAGATGGACGCGCCGGTGCGATTTGCTGCTGTGGGGGGTGAAACGCAGAAGGGAAGTCGAATGACGACTGTGGTGCAACCCTGCAAAGCGATATTGCCTTTCTTTGTGCACACAGTCTGGCGAACGGCGCTGACAGCAATGGGCGATGCCTCGTTCGTTTGCTCTGCCGGGACGAACAATACCGGAAGCTGTCCCTGGGCTGTTGGGCTGTTCTTTCCCCCTTTGTCTCTCGGTCGTCGGCAGCGGAGCGGGCAGCGACGAGCCGGCAGGTGTCGTGCGGGGTTGGTTCGGGGTTGAAGTGACTGACTCAAATGGTTCGACCTAATCTATCGCTTGTGGCAGAAGAGTGGATGGTGGAAGCACATGCGTGGTGAGGAGGGAAAGGACGACGCAGACTTAAGAGTGGAAGGGGGAGGTAATGACGGGAGAGACGGAGCTCTTGCTGTTCATCACGGGCGTTCATGGAAGCGGCGATCGTTCAACGGACAGGGCCAGATGCCACTATCAGCGCCCTAATCAGCGAGAGGAGCTGTAATTGGCTACCGCACCTGATAGCGGGGATTCAGTGAGACTGTCAGCGAATAGGATCTGCAGGAGGCTACTGGGTCTTTGGGGACTTGGGACGCCAGTCCCCAAAGAGCACAGCGCTGGCACCAGCACACCACGGAGCACTCAGCGCACTAACAATTTAAGGCGGATGCCAAGATCCGCCCCTTCGACGTCACGGATCCACCACCAGCACACCCCGTCGAGACGATTTGCGGGGTAATTTCCGATACCCTTTTCCTTCAGAAGGAACGACCTAGACACCAGGCAAGGTGGGCGGCTTTCCACCTCAAGTCCAGGGTGCTGTTCATTCGACAAGGAAGTCCCGAACACCTTTCAGGTCCGAGTCATACCGGCACCTTATGCTGCGATGCTCCATATCTCACAGGAACTCAGTTTCAGAGGTTGCAGGCAGTCAGCATTGCAGGCTTAGCCTGATTGCACAAGCATCGTTGCATCTATGAACATCGGGCTCCGTTGCCCTAACACCTTGTTGCCGGCCTGTCCAGACAGTTGCTAGGTTGGTTATTTATGTACATCGATTGGGGTGAAAGTTACCGACTCTCCAACCCTGTGCCATCTCGCCACGAATTATTGTCCTAAGATCAGCCTCCGTCAATCAGCACAGCAGCTAGCCCCTCTCAGCTCCCGTCCTTTATCCCAAATGAAGAGCTACAACCTAACCCCAGAGGATCGGCCGAAGGACCCCTATGGTTTCCCAGACGTCTGCATCATATCATCCTCTCTCACCGGTGCTGCAATGCTGCAAGACCTGCAAGACCTGCAAGCGCTGACTGGGTGTTTCTCTTGGGTGTAAATGCAGCTTCTCTTGTGTCAGCAACGCTGAGAGATCCAGGCTATATTTCCTACATGCACATGCATATCGCTGAGGAGCAGGCGGACGAAGGAAAGAGGGGACGCTCGACAACCAATCCGTTCTTATCTCCATTTTGACTGTCGTCATTCCAGTATCGCCTTTCCGCGAGGCGATCGGCATCCTCCCGGTCTAGACACATTGCTAGATCACCCTCATCAGAACACGATGGATGCCCACACGGAGGCGGTCCGGACGTCTGCTGTGTGCCTCAGGACGGAGGTGCAGAGTTGAGGAACCCCACCATCTCCAGGTGACCTCCGCTTGCCGTGCATGGAGCAGGATGCCAAGCCTGCATCTCCCGCTGGCTGCGTGGAGCGACGACAAGGTTCCGGCGTGGCTAACGGGTCGGGCCAGCAAAGTCTGGCCAATTCCAAGCCGGGTAGATAAGAATGGCAAGTGGGCTGTCTCTTGTCAGTGGCTGCCGAGGCACGCCAGGAAAGAGAAGATCTGGTTTAAGTCGACATGCCAAGCCTACCCTCCTTCGCATCTCAACCAGAGACGACTAATAACAACGCGACCACTACAGATTGGCGAGCGACCCCTCCGAATGAGAAAAGGGCTGGCGTGATTCGTGGTCTCCGTTGCTTCGCCAGTCTGCAGCCTGTCGAGCTACATAAATTGCATGCAGCCAGGTGGCTTCCCTTACATGGGGGCTCATGTTATGCTGGGTGGGTGTCACACACACAGTCCGTCCGTGTCCACTCTGTTTGCTTTTCCCAGGCGAAGAAGGTGAGGTAGGAGGGTGGCAAACTTTTGACATGCCATGCTGGAGGAGGTCCAGCTATCCCTCGACCGAAGTCCACGGAGGTACGCGGTCGTGTCCAAAACAGATGATGGCAGCATAAGGCTGGGTCGCAATCGGTATGTACCTTCCTGCCTGTCATGGCTATCTACAAATCATTGTCTCTGCCATGTGTACCCCTCCGCAGTAGCCAATCGCCCCATTCCCGGTGTCCTCTGTCCCACAGTCCGGTAAGTTATGGCGCACTCCACGACTGGCTGTCTTACCACCGTCGTCATCAACATGCTCGGCGTCGGATGGTGGTGCGACTAGTACGGTTGGAGACACGAGCACTTATCCCCTCCACTACAATGCCGGTAGCCGTT
>Ga0247780_1000074_pt1 | contig 90616 bp, 57 predicted proteins | sample UWRJL079202R5_FD_179927 | JGI IMG/M metagenome (GOLD analysis project Ga0247780, IMG submission 179927) | Plant litter microbial communities from Arlington Agricultural Research Station in Wisconsin, United States - UWRJ-L079-202R-5 | ecosystem: Environmental > Terrestrial > Plant litter >...
GGACAGCGAACGCAATAAACGGCCGGAATATACCGATCTGGCACAGCTACCGATGCAGATCCATGCAGCTCGTAGGCGTTGATTGTAACGTCTTCCTCCGTCTCTAGACCCTCGAACCGTCTTTGGCAGGGGTTCCCTGGCCATCATGCTCCCTGGCTGAGCTATCGAATATGAATTTGCCATGATCAAAAGGCAAAAACGCGTTGTCTATCGGGCGTCGGGCGTCGGGCCTGATTGTGGTATTTCGCCCGTGCATGGGACAATGTTCTCGAGCATTTCGACCAAGGACGGGCCGCGGCGCACCCTGAAGCAACAGATCGACTGAACACGGCGGTTCGACGCAATTTCCAAACTCCGCACCTCGGAAACTCCGAGCCCGCGACAAGAACCGCCGAAGCCAACAGCATTCGTCATGTAACCTAAAAAGGTCCCGGCAGAAAACTGTCGCATCGAAACATGGACCTCTTCAGCCTATTGGTACCTCAGTTCGATGGCCTGCGTTGCGGTTGGGCGACCCGGCCGCGCGCCTGGCCTGTTACACAGATGCATCCTTGCAACTGGTCTTATTCATCTACGTGCGGGGTTTGTACAGGGTCACCGTTCATTGATGGCAACTCTGTCCTACGCTGTCTTACACCCGTGCGTTATGCAGCGCTGACGAGGATTAGTGAGTGCGCGTGTCTTGGGCGGGAAATTCGGGCCATTAATATCGTTCGTGGGTACGCTCGCCGCTGCCTTGACGCTCTCGGGGTCCAAAAGTTTGAGCAGCGCCGCAGCTTTGAAGTGTGCGACGTCAGACCACCGCCAACACTGACGCCAACAACGAACTGGCAGAACAATGTCTCCCGGGCAGGATCTCAACCAGAGCGGGGAGAAGGAACCCCCTGCCAAGGCATCCTCCATTTCCAACGATGAAGTGAACTCGACCTCTTCAGCGGAGGTCGGACACGAGGACCCCAAATCCAAAGCGCTGACTAGAAAGCTGCTTTGGAAGCTGGACACTAGGTGCGTCGTCTATCTTCACGGAAGCAGCGATCAACTCATCGGGGCCAAAACAGAATTCTGCCCGTTTTTGTCCTCCTCGTCCTCTGTTCCTTCCTCGACCGCACCAACGTCGGCAATGCCAAGGTCTACAACATGGACAAGGAGCTCAAGCTCACGCCGCTGCAATACCAACAGGGCCTTGCTGCGTTCTACCCCCTCTACATCGCCGGCGAGATCCCCAGCAACTTGGTTCTCAAGAAGATCACGCCCCGAATATGGATCGCTTTCATGACATTTCTGTGGGGCATTTTTTGCATGTGCATCGGTTTCTGCCACAATTTTGACCAGTTCATCGCCTTGCGCGCTCTCTTGGGTTTGGCCGAGGGCGGTCTCTTCCCGGCGATGGTGCTGTACCTCTCGACGATCTACACCAGGTCCGAGCTCGCCCTGAGAATCGGCGTCCTGTACACATCAACGTCCCTTTCCAGCGGTTTTGGCGGGCTCCTAGCTCGTGCCATGGGTGCTGTCGGTGACCGCGGAGGTCTCACGGCGTGGCGATGGATCTTTGTCATCGAGGGGCTATTCACCGTTCTTTGCGCTGTGTTCACCTGGTTGATGCTGCCCAACAGCTTGGACACAGCGAGATTTTTGGCACCGGAAGAGAAGTATCGTGCCATTTCACGGCAAGCCGGAATCGAAAACGGTACAGGGACCGGCGAGGGGGACGAGAAGTTCTCCATGATCGAGGTCCGCAGGGCCTTTCTCTACCCGCTGACCTGGCTTTCCGCCTGCGCCTACTTCGGACTTCTCTCGGCCATCTATTCGATTGGGCTCTTCCTGCCAACCATCATCGTGAGACTGGGATACACGGCCAACGAAGCGCAACTAATGACGGTTCCCCCGTATGCTGTCGCGGCGTGTATGACACTCGTGGTGGCTTTTGTGTCGGACCGTCTCAAGGTGCGCGGCCTCGTGATGCTCTGCACCATGCCCATCGCCATCATCGGCTATGCTGTGATGGCCAACATCGGCGATGATCACCCCAAGATCAAATATGGCATGACTATTATGATGGCAACAGGTGTCTACAGCAGTGTCCCGCCGAATCTCGCCTGGCTGGCCAACAACTCGGCCGGTCACTACAAACGAGCCACGGCGGCTGCACTGCAGCTCGCTATTGCCAATTGCGGAGGCATTCTTGCTGTCTTCCTCTACCCCGATGTGGATGGGCCGAAATTTTACAAAGGACACACCATCGTTTTGGGTCTCTTGGTATCAGGATGGTTCTTGTGAGTCTTCTCTCTCGTCCCTGTCTCCCAAATCGTCACTAACACCGCCGCCCAGAATCCTCGCCAACGTCCTCGTCTGCATCAAGATCAACCGCGATAAGGCTCAGGGCAAATATGGCAAATTCATCGGCTCAGGCGACGACCGCGAGCCCTCCTTCAAGCTAGTCCTCTAGATCTAGATAGTCCCCTAAATGCTAACCCCCTTGTAATCCCCCCGCTTCCAAAAGTCCTCCTCCCGTATCGGCATCGACATCACATCCCGATCCTTAATCAGCTCTCCTAGTTCCAGCTCCCCAAACTGACTCCTCTCCCCAATCTCCACTCCCCTGCGCTGCACAAACCTCGCATACCCCATCGTCCTTCCCTTCCACTCCTCCCTCGTCACTCTCCCCTCCACATAATCCGCATACACCATCGCATCATACGCCGCCTGGCTCGTACTCGCCACCGTATGCGGCCGAAACCCCGCCAGCGCATCCCCAATGAGCATGACCCTCCCGTCAAGAAACTCATTCTCCCCACTGATCACATCCGTCACAGCCTGCACGCACGGCCGTTCCGCCTTGCACACCACCTCCACAAACTGCCGCGGCAGCGTCTCCCTCGCCCTTTGCATCTGCCTTTCCCACACTTTTGTGTCCACCATCCCCGGCGGGACGGTATACCGACGCCTCTTTCCCTCCTTATCAGTCAACACCTCCCCTACCTCCCCCTTCCCCTCCCCCTCGGGGAAGTTCACATACCACACCCAATTCACCAACCTCTCGCCTTCGGCCAGCGACCCGTTCACTCCTGGGATGAGATAAGCTAGTATCTGCACCCCGGCGGCATGGAAGAAGGTGAAGCTGTTTGCGAAGAGCGAGAGTGTTGTGGAGGAGACAGATGATTCAGGGGCGGTCCCGCGCAGGGCGCAGTACCCGGTGTAGATGCGCTGCAGGTCGGGGAGGAAGAGGGAGCGGATGGTGGAGGAGGGGCCGTCGGCGGCGATGAGGATGTCTGCTTGTAGGGTGGTGGTCTCGGAGGGGGTGTTGTTGCTGGAGACGGTGGGGCTGTAGGTCACCCGTAAGCCGCCGCCGCAGGCCACAACGGACGTCACGGTGCAGTTGTGGTTGTGGGTTGGCGCGCCATGGGAGAGATCTGGGGGCGGGACATCGCAGTGCGATGAGGGCAGGCCGTCGTAGTTGGCGCGCAGGAAGCGGTAGGCCAGGTCCCACGAGGACATGTTGTGCGAGGCGGGGACGGAGTGGATTACCGCGCCGGAGAGGGAGAGGTATTGTCACCGGGGGGAGGGCACGGCAATATCCTGGCGGATGCAGCGGTTGTAGCGCGAGAGGAAGTCGAGGGCGGGCCCGCCGGCGATGGTGCCCGCGCCTTGGTCGTACAGCAGGGGCAGGGGGTTGCGCTCGAGGATGGTGGTGGTGTGGCCGAGGGATTTGAGCGCGATGCCGGTGGCGAGACCGCCGAGGGAGCCGCCAACCTGGAGGGTGTTAGACTTGTCGGGGTGGAAGGGAGGCGTTGACGTACGATCACAAAATGCAGCTTCTTCCCCGGGTGGTCGCCATTTGCAATGCTATTGGTGTTTTCCATCTTTCTGTCCCTTTTCTTTCTTTTGTCACGATACCTCTTACACGTGCGGTTGCAAATTTTGAGGGACCTGCGTGAAAAGGAGGAGGTAGCACAGAGTGACGAGCAATAAGTCCAACGTGTCAGCAACCTTATTTAAAGGTAAGGATGCCGGCACATGTCTGACGGGGATTACCCTGGGGCCATGATAACACCTTGTCTCACTGTTTCAATAGCATGCACGCAGAATGTCACGGGAGAATAAGCGGGAAGAGCAGAAGCGGGGGAGATGCATGGCACAAGTCGGGGTGTCTGCGTGGACCATGCGTTAGACCTCAAAAGGAAAATGGGGTATTCCCCTAAGTCTGAATAAATTCCAACAGGTCCGCATTGATACGATCAGGCTCGGTGTCCATGAGCCCATGCGCACCACCTTCATACACCTTGATCGCCCCGTACTTGAGCAACTTGATCGCCGCAAGCGCACCCGTCTTGATCGGTACAATCTGATCGTCATCCCCCTGAATTAGCAACGCAGGGATATCCAACCCCTTGAGGTCCTCGCTGTAGTCGACCTCCCACGACCGCGTCGTCTCATACACGGCCTTGAGCCCGGCTTGCATCCCCACAGTGAACCAGCTGTCAATGAGCCCCTGGCTGACTTTGGCGCTCGGCCTGTTGAAGCCGTAAAATGGACCGGTCGGGACGTCCCTGAAGAACTGCGCCCGGTCTTCCAACATGGTGGTCCGGAAGTTGTCAAACACAGCGACGGGAACACCGTCAGGGAAGGCGGGAGATTGCACCGTTTGCGGGACCACGGAGCTGATGAAGACGATCTTGATCACGCGGGATGTACCATCTGGGTACGTAAATTAGCTGGCAGCCCTTGCACAGAACTGTGTTATTCTGCAAGGGAAAAGGGTGTCGCTCACGTCTGGCGCAATACCTCGCCACTTCTCCGCCGCCGGTGCTGTGTCCCACTAACACAACATTCTTCAAGTCCAGCTTCTCAAATAGCTCAGAAACGTCGTCGGCCCACGAGTCGACATCGTTATTTTCCCATGTTTGATCGGAGCGTCCGTGGCCGCGGCGATCATAGGCTATGACGCGGTAACCGCGGCTGGCCAGGAAGAACATCTGCTTCTCCCAGCCGTCGGAGCTGAGAGGCCATCCGTGGCTGAAAACAACCGTGGTGGTGCTGTCCTTGGGGTGCCAGTCCTTGTAGTAGAACTGGGCGCCATCACGTAAGGTGATGAAAGGCATTTTGTTGATATGGTTTGGGACAGGCTGGTGATGTGTTACTGGGTAAGTGATGAACCCTCAATCAGGAGTAGGTTGGACTGAAGTCATCAGACCCAAGTAGGCTCGCTTTATACCTCGGACACTCGGAATAGTGAAGGTATGAATGCCATTTCCGTGGTCGGCTACCAGAGTCAAGCTCTGTGCCCCACCTTGGCATGAATAATCCCGCCATGCAAAATGTGTATAGTGGTCGGTTTTGGCCTTTAGGCGAATGCATGGTGGGTCGCACAAGCCCCTCATTGCTCAATTCTGCCACATTCAAATCCCGCTGATTCAGCGCAATGCACTGCCTTGACCTATAAGCTCGCAAGCCATTCCGTTAGATGCCGTGGTGTAATTGTGTCCGATTGTTGGTAAACACAGGCTTGGCAGGGGTAAAAAATGAAAATTCAGCAATGCATCTGTCTGGGGTTCAATACATCAACTCCCACCACACTCACAGTGACACCCGAGCACCCAGCAACCTTGGGAGATTGGCTTGGATGGCGGGGTGGCCCATGGGTTTGTTGTGAGGTGGGAATACCGAGGGGAGGGTGAATCGGTGGGCGATGGATGGTGCGTCGTTGCGTCGTTGCGTCTTCAAATTTTCGACGAATATGGGGGTACTGGCATTTGAATTTTGACGGTAAGTTCTGTGCTGCGCCCAGAGCTTGCGGTCTTGGGATGCTATTGATGTAGGAATTAGGGTGAGTTTTGACCACGCCGAGCGGAGGACCAAGCTATGGTCTTTCCCAAACTATCCATTCCTTATCGCAACCATCGATTCAACATTTGATCAAGATATTGGATATTTCACAATCCCTAGGTAGTTTGTGCTCCGTTGAGGTCAATACACGGTGATTGCTCAACAAACAGCGGAGTATTCTGACGGGGTGAGGGAAACTGCCACCTTCTACGCTGCTCTACCTGAACGGATCCGTACCCGTAGGAACATTCCCATTATCAAAATAATAGAGTATTTCCACCAAATTGGCCCAAAAAGAACGCGATGAGCATCCGTTAGTACTGCATGCTTGCGGATGCACCCACCCACAACACTGACTTCAATAGTCCATTGCCAAAGACCGGGGGGGGAGGACAATAAGCCGGGGCGACGAAAGTCCGATACGGCGAGATCTTGACGTGGTATCAGCCTCGCTTAGTTTAACCATTTTCACCGCGACCTTACCATCTGGCCGAAACGGGCTCCTGCGAGTTGTATGTCCCGCTTGAACAAGGATTGAGAAACGGTAAAATATTAGTGGATTAGTGCGGTCAGCTCCCGGTCAGGTTACTCCTTCCACTTCAGAATTCGATGCTGATGAGTATTTCAAGAGCGTCCTCCGGGCAATCCCGCAGGCTGCAGTTTCTTGCAGAAATACGAGTTTCTTTTGTCTTCAGAGATAACCAGCCGCTGGCGATATATCTGGTAATACTGGAATGTTTGGGGGTTCGCATGGGATTTTCTCGACCTCGATGTCTATGTGGATGCACGATTCGCCTTCCCGGTTGGGATCTGCCCAATCACTGACTCAGCGCCATGACGGGCGCTGCACGTCAAGACGCTGGGATTGGCCAACCGGGTTGTCGAAGAGTTCGGTAGAGCACGCCGTATGTTTGCACCTTCCCGCTGTCTGACAATTTGCGCCTCGCCGCCCCCTGAACACCACGCGCGCACCTGCGTAAGCGATTGCGAAGGATGAATGAGAATGTCGCTAAGGCGTTCCATCACCTCATGTTTGCCGCCTTGTCGATATTGGATGCCAACGGGGAACACCGATTGTCACCCGGTGCAACCCACTTGCCGTGCGACGCCCATTTCATCTTTGGACAGAGCCACCTACGACACGAAGGATCCCGCGGATGCAAGTGATGCAGCTTTCAGCCCAGGTGGGATGCATGCGGCACGGGTCGAATCTAGCCAATCCTGGTTATCGGGCTCCAATGATCAGCCAGAGATCATCCCACAAGGAACTCTCGGTCCTTTTGTCTTTTGTCGGTGAGCCGTTGACCTATGGCTGTCGCTGCACCTTTGTAACGGTCTGCATTGCAGGTGTTTTGAAACCTGGGTCCCCGAGCCGAGATTGACTTGCATCAACAACGGGACGGGAAGCCCCAACCGCATCGCCACGCCGCTGCCGCCGCAACGGTTGAGCTATCTTTGGAAGAGGCATGGGAAACTGAACACCATACCGTACATATCAGTCGGTTTTTTTGTGAAAAAGAACCAACGAAAACGAAGTCTCCCTAACATCGACACCCCATTAGAATCATAAGACCAAGCCGGACGTCTCGGACGAAGAAAGACGGCGAGGCAACGTGTATCGCCCACCCCAGGGCCCTATGCAGGTGTTGGGTAACATTGAGCGTCAGCCCACGCCTCATCGTACCCACGCTCTACGGCGTAGAAAGGAAGCTCCCACCCGGCCCTGGACACACAGACCACTCAAGCCAGGCAGAGCAGCGCACTGCAACCCAGCTGTAGCCAATGGGCTCAGTAACTCCAGGTCAGAATTCGATAGTCTGCCTCAACCACACCCTATCGTAGGGATCATGAGAGCCATGTTGTCATCCAGCCCAATGACAACACTCGGTCCTCCACCATGATTGGGTTTCTGCCCATGGTTCAACAGCGGGATCACGGGCCGGGGCTCGATCTTACAAGCTACCACATGGCGATGACGCCGTGAGCCTCGCATAGGAGCTTGTTCCGTCAAAGGGGAGAGCTGTCTGCCTTGGCGCGAGCCGAGAGTTCAACAGCAGGCCTCCAAAACCGCAGTGCTTCAAGGAAAGGGGCAAGCACAGAAACAGGCCTACATCCAAGTATAAATACAAGACAATATCCCTCCATTTTCCAACTCAAACCTCATCAGCATCCACCTCACTTCAACTACCTCCTTACAAAACCAACACAGCCAACCAACCAACTCAACAAATCATCCAAAATGGTCTCCTTCACCACCCTCTGCCTCACCATCGCGGCCACGGCCCTCTCGGCCAAGGCTTTCACCAACCCCTGCCGCTTCCCCTATGACAATTGCGGCTGGGTCCTCGCCAGCACTCCTTATGGTATGTCCTTTTTAACTGCCAACCCATCCAGATTGGCCACTAACATTAACACCACACAGGCTACTCCTACAACGAGCTCCAGGCCGCCGCCAACACCACCGACGGCAGCAAGATCTACGATGCCCTCTACAGCTGCGACTCGGAGACGGGCGCCATCTCGTATGCTGGCTGGTGCGGCGGCGGTGGAAAGTGCGAGACTGGTGTTGTCCCCAATGATAACTGCAAGTCTTGAATCACGCAGAGCTTGTTGAGTTGACGGGGAGGCGACGGGGTGTAGAGTTAGATGGGATAGCAGTTGGAAGTTTAAGGGGGGTTCTATTCTCTTTGGCTTTGACGATGGTGGGCTGGTGGTTTGGTGCAAAGATCTGTTGCTTTTCCTAGTGGCTGTTTGCTACTGGGTAGCCCCTCTTTTGGTACTAGAAACAATGGAACTTCTTGCTGTCATGGGCTGAAATGGTCGGGTGAAAATCGAGCTAGTAAATGCTATAGAGATCTGAATGCCCTGTAATTGCATTAACTGGAAAGCTCCAGGTTCTGGATACCCTGGAATCAACGCTTTTCTCTTCTTGGCTGTTGAGTTAGCTGTGTAGGACTCCTGTCGCAGGGTGTTGGTCAACGGCTAATCACTTTGGCTCAGGCTCGGCTCCAACCCCAACCTCTAACTCACATTCTCCTACCAATTAGGTCACAATGCACTTCTCCACCTTCGTCCCTTGAAGTCTCGATGCCCATGGCCCAGTCCCTTTTCCAACTTCCTCCGCTCCATCTTCACACAGGCATCCAAAAACTTGACGGTAGATGCCTCAGAGTCTCCGATGCGCCAAGAATGTCTCCCGCCTTCCTCTCATACTCCCGTCTGAAAATGGACCAGAGTTGCTTGTCCACATTCATTTCCATCAGCGGCAAGGGGTAGTAGGGGTCATTTTCAAAGAAAGCGTGAACCAGCTGGCTGACCAACTCTTCCTCATGCTTGAGGATGAAGGTGTCATCCATGGGGAACCGGTTGCAGAGATTGAAATCCAGAACCCAGAGGTTAGTTGCGCGTCTCTGAAAGTTGAGGCGCTGTAGAACCTCGATGTCCGAGTGTTTGGGCAGCTTCTCTAGCTTCTCAACGTTCAAACCAAGTGATTGAGTGACGTGAGTCGTGTATGAGACCTCAGCGTCGCTTCCCAAAACAAACTCCACATCGTAGCCGTCCATGCGGGCATGCCAGTGAATGATGTCGAGACACCCAGCCATTGCTCTTGCATAGTCCTCTACCGGGAGTCCAAGTTCGAGCATCTGATCCAAACAAAAGTTGAAGTTCCGTAGAGAGAAGTTCGGTGCAGGTGGAGCGTCAGGGCCGCGACGACGACCGAGGTAAATGCGGGCCAGGCAGTCGTTGTTTAGAGAGGAAGACTTGGCATCTTCCCGCAGTCCCTCGGGACAGAATTTGTCGATCAGGGCATGGCGGATAATCTTGGGCCGGGGAAGAATGCGTTCTGTAATCAGCGCCTGAGAGGGGAGAGGAAACTCCGAGTTTTGCGGGAGCAATGCCCTATTTGTATCCCACCACGCCTTATTGTCCTTGCCGACGTAGGAGTAGACGCGTGGGATGCGACATTCCACTTTGCTGTGGACGGAAAGAGCTTCGAATAATCGCAGGTGCGACAAAAAGTCCTCCCAAAGTCCATCCGAGAAATATGGACGAGCAACCTTGACGACAAATCCACGTCCAGGCTTAGCGAAAACCAAGCCGCACTGTCCAAATCCGATTCTCTGGTACGACACCTCAACGTCTTGCTGAGCTTGATGAAAAGCGGCGAATGATGACGCGGTGCTGATAACCGAGCGCAGAGAGAAAAGTCGGGACAGCTCGCTAACTTGGGCTGGTGACTCGAGTACATCGAGGAGATGGTTGTTGTCGATGATGGATTGCTGCATACCTTGCGACATGACAGAGTCTTCTGTCGTGTCCAGGTGACGTCGCGCAGCTGCGGCTATGTTGGGAACAGAGGAGCTCATCTGCAGGCTGTTATGGCTGCGAAATCGAGAGAGGTTGCTGGATGGGAAGGTGTGCGAAATTCACACGTTAGTGGGAACTTCAAGTTGAAATAGAAAATATGTAGCCCTCTAAATTTTGATTTATGCTCTTCGCGCGCTTTCCCAACAATTAAGTTTGCTGCCAAAGGTTGGCCGACAGCGATAGCGGCGGTGCGCCTACCTCACAAGAACCGATTTATCCCACCTCGGTTCGAGGTCAACAAGCCCGCACAAACTCCAAAACCAGCCATTTCCCCGCGCATCCTACGCAGCCACGATCTGGACCGAATATGGTTCAAGAAGGATGACACATTTGGGGTTGAGGTGCCAAAAGCTAAGGTAGCTTGTCCATCTTGCTCAGGACTGGGAGTCCTCTTGACACACCACCAGCCGTAAAAACAGCCGTGTTGACAAGCCTCTTTACTCTTCTCATCAAGGATGCGCTGGAAGAGGATGTGTATGATGCGGAGCTACCGAGTATCACGGTGGAAGCGATGGTGCAGTTTCAGAGGGAGTTCCCGTCACGGATGCACATGGACATGTTAGTCCACGGAAACCTGGACAAAAAAGACGCGATAGGCCTCGCGGATGTGGTAGCCGCGCTCCCACTACATCTACGAAGCCCCACTTAAGGATCCCGGCAACAATAACCACGCCATTGCGTTCTATCTGCACATTGGTAACTGGGCAGACCGCAGGCTGCGTTCACGTGCGCTGCTGTTGTGGCAAATCATGAAGCAGCCTGTTTTCGACAGCTTGCGTACCAAAGACTAGCTCGGCTATCTCGTCAACGCGTGGTTGGACAGGTTCAACACGACAATAAGCTTCCGGGGTTCGATCCAAAGCGAAGAGCACCCGCGTTATCTAGACGCGCGGATCGAGCATTTCCTCGCGTCCTTTGCTGGGACGCTGGCCGACATGGACCACGCCGACTTCGAAACCCACAAGAAGAGCCTCATTGCCTCGGTTCTCGAGAAACGAAAGAACCTCGGCGAGGAAACGGAGAGTCTCTGGAGGCCCATACGGATCGAGCATCTCGAATTCGACGCTGGTAAGTACCTATACCTAGTCTTGATACCCCTTACAGCACCCAGAGTGCGGCGAAGAGGCTGACGCGAGCTGTTTTCACAGATCAAGCAAACGCAGCGATGGTCGAGCAACTCACCAAGGCCGACATGATTCAGTTCTACGACCGCTATACCGCGCCTCACTCCCCCCTGCCGGCAAAGCTGTCTGTTCGCTTAGTGGCACGGTAGCGGAGCGACGCGGAGCGGATCGCAGGGCTTCTCGGGCAGCTAGGACTGCAAGATGAGGCGGTGGAGCAGGCAGCGACTAGAGTTTTACGGACTGCCTTGTCTGTCTTGTCTGCTGCCGATGGACATCAAGCTATCGAAAGCGTGCGCGCGCCGCTACGCAATCTTGCTGCTGCTGAGGAGAAGATCTCTACCGTCGTCGCAGCACTCTGGAGGGAGCGCCGCTGCGTTTACGATGAACAGCCGGTGCCGGGCAACGGCACCATTCCCGCCCTGATCAAGGACGTGCTTGACTTCAGGTCTATCGTCGACCATATGCCTAGCGCAGAGCCCTTCCGTGACCTTGATGAGGGCGAGCCCTTCTGACCTTTCTCTACATGGATATGATGTTTCGTTGGCCTGTGTTTGGTTGAAGAAATTGTTTCGTAGGATCTTAAGGCGACTCTCTTGAACTGGCCCCGATCTAAAATTGAGATTGATATTATGCGATGACAGAACAAAACCAGCGCAAATGGTCAAAACAGCAACCACGTCCAAAATAAAACTCCCCCATCTAACATGAACAAATCACCACCCTCAAACCATCGCCCTCTCATCTCGGCCCTCCACATCACGTCTGTCTGACAATACATTCTTCTCCCCCTCCCTCACACCCAACTCCCCCCTAACTACCCTCGTCTTCTCCAGCTTTCGCCCCGTCACCAAACTCCATACCCACGCGCCATGTACCACATCATGCCCACCATCCTTCCCCGACCAAATCGTTACATTACCCAAAAACGTGGCAACCATTACACTCCCCCACATAACCGGAATGATCGAGACAAACGCCCACATAATACCCGCCTTGGGATCAGTATTGCCCTGGCCACTTTTGTTACTGAACACAGTTGACATGAGCGTTAGGCCGACAGTACCACCGAAAGGATTTGCAAAGGTGACCAAGCACTGGATGGGGGCGGTCATGGTAGGGAAGTACGCCAGCGCGTGGAGGGAGCCAGGATTGAAGGAGAGCCCGACGCCGTATCCCGAGAGAGCCATCATGCCGTAGATGAGGGGGACGTTCTCGGCGCTAGTGGCCCATGCGAGGACGGTGATACCGACTGAGGCTGTGACGGTTGCGAGGAGGATGGTGGGTTGGGTTTGGCGTGGCCAGACGTTCATGAAGAAGTTGGCGGAGAAGGCACCGGCTGGACAGAAGGGTTAGTGCCTAGGACTAGAGGATAGTTGGAAGGGAGGGGGGTAGACTTACGGCCCAGACCAGTGAGGAAGAACAGCAGCACGGTGCCGGCTGACTTGGCACTTTCTCCGCGCACGAGCACGAAGTACAGGTCCATGAAGTACATCACGGCAAACATGGCCACGCCCATGGCAAAGTTTACCAAAAACAACAGCCCCATGTCGCGCTGCACCATCAGCTCCCACGGGATCATGGCCCTCTGCAGTGGAAACACCCTTGCCATGAGTCGCCCAGGTGACATGGCATACTCATACCAGAGCCAAGCGATGGTCAACACGCCACCGATCACCAGCGGCGCCACCACACCAGCCGTGTCCCACGCATACTGACCACCAGCCCAAGTGAGCGCCAGTACAAGCAGACCAATTCCCCAGAGGAAAAGACTCTGACCACCATAATCGATAGTCGCCAGCCGTAGCAAGAACCTTCCCCTCTTCGTCTCCTTATCCCCCAACCTCTTCCGCCCATGTTCCGTCTCTTCCAACTCCGGCAGTGGTTGCGGTCCGAGGAGTTCTCCTTTCAGGAGAACAAACATCAACAGCACCGCCACAGCTGCGACTGGCAAGTTGATACCGAAACACCACCGCCAACTCGTTTTGGTGAGGTATCCGCCAGCAACGGGACCAACAGCAAAGCCGACGGCACTGAAGATGGCGAATATGGTCCAGTTCTTAGCGTATTCGGCGAGATCGACGCGGTCAGCGAGAATGGTGCGCACGCAGATGTTGATGCTGGATGCGCCGACGCCTTGCAGGGCACGTCCGAGGAGGAGGACGCCGAAGGCTGTTGTGGGGGTACCGGTGCTAGAGTGGGAGAGGGTGCGTTAATTTCGAGACACGGGCTTCTATCTCCGACAACCGATTCCAGTAACAGAGGGGAGCGGTGGGGAGAGCATACCAGATGGCCGAACCGACAGAGATAATGATTACCCCTGTTAGCAGCGTGGTGAAGCGGCCGTAGATGTCGGCGATTTGAGCCCAGAAGGGGAGGAAGGCGGCGGCGGTCAGATTGAACGAGCTAATGATCCAGTTCAGCTGGCCGATTTGTCCTGCATCCAGGCAGTCAGTACTGGTGAGAGGGAAAAGAGGGTTCGACTCGAGAGCGGCGCACCAAAGTCGCCCGCGATGAACGGGAGCGCTGAGGCGATGATGGTCGTGTCGAGGGCCTGTAATGTGAATGGCATGAACAGGCCGAAAATGATCTTGTATCGATATACTCGCCGTCTCCTCTTCTCGGCTGTCGTTGTATCGTCATCGTGGGAGCTTCCATGCGGTTTTGCGACGTCCGACTTTGAGAGCACAGGATCATCGAGGCGAGCGTAGTCTTGTATGGTGTTGGGCCTCGCGGCGGGGGATTGGGGATGATTGCCGTCGGCGGTGGGGGGTTCCACTCCGTTTACTGGCATGCCGTGCGACTCCGGCGGAAGGCGCTGCTCAAGCTCCGTTGCAGCTTCCACATTCCGTTGCTGCCGCTCCTTGTACTTCTTTCTCGCATATTTTGCAGCGAGAAACATCGTGGATAATCCTTGGCTCGGTGGTGATAAATTAATAGTAAAACAAAAAAGAGCTGGATTTGGAGATGGAAGACGGGGGTATCAACTTGGCCTCGCATACAGCGCAAGTGAGTGGTGACCCCTTCCTTGACACTGGCGGTAGCAACTACTTATGCAGGTGGCACCCATCAAAGGTCGTGTCGGGGAGACAGCTCGAACCCATGCCATTCCCTAGCTCCCCTGGCTCTGCCTACCCTTGGAACCGGGCTTCACTCCTTCGGGCCTGGAAATACTGTCCGTAGTTGGTTGCATGATCCACGGAACGGCGGTGCCGAGGGGTGCCAAGCCTCGAATGCGATTGGAGCGACGCCAAGAGAAATCCGTCGCATTCGTCGGATTTTTCGCATTCGTGTCTCCAAACCCGACCACCTAATGAATCTGACTGCGCCCCGCCTTTTCACCGTAAAGCTCGCCAGTGACGCGCCCCAATTCCCGAACTCCAAGTTTAAGATGGCCAAAATTCGTCCCATCTCGAAGCTACCTCCTATCCGAAATACCTAGTGCCTAGGGCAAATTTGAAAGTCAACTTGAAGCACCACCACGTGCACACGAGCGGCTGACAACAGATGAACATTGTATGATTTCTGGACCACGGCAGCCATCCCTAAACCAAATTTGGTTTGATGCAGTTCATCGCCTTGTGCAATGCACACCTGGCACAGGGCTAGAATAAAATTCTGATCTGTGGCGTTGATGGTGTTGATGAAAATGGTAACGTCAGCGGGGCTTGTAGCGCACTAGTACTGCTGGGGATGTGCAAACACCCCAAAACACCTTTTAAAGGGTTTTTTATTGGTGGGGTACGTAGGTAGGGCGGTGTGTAGTTTGGAAGCAAGATGTGGTTGGCGATGTCTGGAGCTGAGAGGATAGGTTGCCCGGCCGTGCTTGCTGGCATGATTGCCGGCAGACGTTGTGCGCAGTCTTCCCGCGCCCCTTTCTAAACAACCCCAGGGTGACACCACCCACCACGACACCACTCCCACCTGGAACGCTGTCAAAACAAAACGCCGTGTCGAACCGGTCATTACTGGTGCGTTGCGTACGCCGCTCATCGGTATCCCAAGCAAAGCTGTCTTCTTGGCTATATCACTTCATCATGCCCATCGCTAAAGGTCCTACTAATATTTTGTCCATCCGTCAAAAACGCCGCCAACACAAGCTCGTAGGCGTTGAGCTTATCAGCCCGTGATACCATAAGAAATAACCGACTCAAAAGCATGTATCATCGGACTCCCTGCTCCAGTCATGTGACCCGCCCAAACAGACATGCCGTACACCTGCCCCGTATCCTCGAAGCAATGCTGATGAACGCGGCGGCTATTCCTCCCCCTCAACAATAGCCTTCGCGCCATCGACGACGCTCTTTAAGCCATCGCCAATCTTCGTCCTAATCGGAACCTCTACTTCGTCCTTCTCGTCCGCAGCCGTGATCCTCGTCAGCTCGCTGACAAAGCTCTGGCCCCACCACGCACTGGTGTATTTGAAGACATATCTTTCCAGCTTCTTGAAGTTGATCTCGCGCTGCTCTGGTGTCATGGTGACGGCATCATGAATGGCATTCGCGAGCTCTTCTGTGTTCCATGGGTTGACAATCAGACTGCCGTTGAGACTTTGTGCCGCACCCGTGAACTCGGAGAGGATCATGACACCGTGGCGCTCGCGTTGCGTTGCGATGTACTCGTACGAAACAAGGTTCATGCCGTCGCGGGTCGAAGAAACGAGACAGACGTCGCTAACGGCGTACAGGGCAGTGAGCTCGTCGAAGGAGACGGACTGGTGCAAGAAGTGGATGGGCATAAATTCGATGGTGCCGAACTTGCCGTTGATGCGCCCAACGAGCTCGTTGACCACGGCCCGGAGGTTCTGATACTCTTCTACGTCCTGCCGAGAGGGGACCGCGACCTGTACGAGCACTATCTTTCCGATCCACTCAGGGTGTTCGGTGAGGAAGACCTCGATGGCGTGCAGTTTTTGGGGCACGCCCTTGATGTAATCGAGCCGATCAACGCCGACAATGAGTTTTACCCCTTCGAACTTACGCGTCAGGGCAGCAATGCGCTCTTGCACCTTGGGTTTCTCCAAACCCTCGACGAACTTCTCGGGGTCGATGCCGATAGGAAACGCTCCGACCGTAACGAAGCGCCCGTTGTATTCGACTCCGTTCGGAGTGGTAGGGGTCGAGCTATGGGGAGCTGTTAGCGCCGTGACAACGGTCTGCCAAAGAAAGGGGGCTTACAGGATGCGAGAGCAACTGCTCAAAAAATGCCTGGCATAGTCATAGGTGTGGAATCCGATCAGATCGCAGTCGAGCACGCCTTGCAACAGCTGCTCGCGGACGGGCAAGATTCGGTAGATCTCACTGCTGGGGAATGGAGTGTGGAGGAAGAACCCAATCTTGACGCCTTTCTTAGTCTTACCAATCTCCTCGCGAAGCATCTGCGGCAGCAACATCAAGTGGTAGTCGTGCACCCAGATAAGATCCCCGTCTTGTACATCCTTGATGACCTCCTTGGCGAAGAGCCGGTTGACCTCGCGGTAGGCCGCCCAGGCCGACTCGTCGAAGGTGATCTCGCCGGGGTGGTAGTGGAAAAGGGGCCACAGGATCGAGTCTGTTGGGGGGTTCGGTCAGGAGGAGCCTCGCAAAGGGGTAGGCAAGGGTCAAGGGGAGCGTACTGGCAAAACCGTTGTAGTGGCGGTCGGCAAGCTCGTCGTCCACGAACACGGGCACGGCGCCGTACTCATCCCGCAGGCGCTGCCTCATGGAGCCGGCTTCGGCCTCAGGAACCTCAAGACCGGGCCAACCATACCACTGGAAGCTGGTGGTCTTGGACAGGCCGCTGAGGCCAGTGACCAGACCGCCCGAGCTCATGGAAAAGCTGTACTGGCCGTCGTCGGAGCGCTTAATCGTGATTGGCAGGCGGTTGGAGATCAGCAGCAGCCGACCCCCCGCGCCGGATTGGTCTTCCTCAACGCCTGGCATTGTGACGTTGTGCGGGTGCGGACAAAAGCGACCAAAAACTCGCTATGGTGCGAAGCTTTGTTCAGAAAGCTTGACTTCGAGAGAGCGCGATCTGGCTCGCAGCTGCTGGCTCGTTCGCTGTTGGAAAGCGCGCAATTCGTTAGGAATAGCAGAGGAATTCGTCGGCGATGCAATGCAGAAATCCGAGAGAAGTCGTTGGCGTCACACGGGCAGATGGAAAGGTCAAGAGGCGCTTCAACGCAGAGCGCGGAAAGCAGGTTTGGCGGGTGACAGGCGAAGGCGGGGCAGTCGCCAATTGGAGGCGGGGTTTCGGGAAACGACAAACTGCCTGCTGGGGGGCGCAAGCTGCGGATGACAAGCCCGGGATGTGATCTGCGGCCGTTGGATCTGTGGACAATGTCAGGAGCGCATTACAGCGAGATGACACTGGCGCGCGAGTTTATATCTCCAACGGTTAGACAAAAGCAGAGCTGTAGGATGCGAGGAGGAGGGGAAAAGGCACGATGCGATTCACCAAGCTCCAAGGCCTTTGAGCCGTCGACGTAATTTCTGGACGGGGAAACAGGGATTGGCCGTGCGGCACACAGGCCACCCCTGTCAGTGGGCGGTCCCCGGCCTCCCAGCCAGAGCACGATAAATTCCCGGCGACGTTGCTGATGTCGCAACTTCAAGTTCTCTCCCTGTGCAACATTCGAGCTGCAGCATCCATCTAGGCGACCATTCTCGGAGTCGGCATTCCCTTCCTCGCCTTCCGCGGCCTCCCCTCGGGCTGACTGATGTGAAGGTGATAGCTCTCCCTAGCCTACTTTTGGGCGCGACAGTTGGCCGTTTCGTCCCGGCGGAAGCGGGCAGGGGGCTCAAATGGCGCACGACGGAGCCATCGACCCGCATGGCAGCCTGCATTGCTGCATTGCGCCGAACCGAAATCCGTGAATTTGACGAGTTTTCCTTCCAACGTCCTCGATTTCGGACCTTCTATCCTACAAAGCCCGCTTAAAAATCCACTTTGTCTCAAGTCGGTCGGCATAGCGCAGGACAAAGAGGGCGGAAGTCTGGAGGGACGTCCCCAGGGCGAAGAAAGCTACCGATGGTTCAGTGCTAGCAAGCCTGGGACGGGAGAATTCTCGAAGCCGATGACGACAAGATGCGGGCTGGTGGGGCAGCCACCTCCTACATCCGGCCTCCCGCAGCCCCTCGGTCAAGTTTAGAAATTAGCCGTCGAAGCTCTCAGTGGAGCCCAGCGTTTGACAGAAGACCTTGAAAATCGCAGACCAATCGATCTGCCACGGCCCTCCATAAGCGGTCCGAATTCCTATCGCTTTTGCATCTCGTTTGCCGCGTATTTGTTCGATTCGAGAAGACGGCGGATGTAAAGGCTTGATGCTGGTTTGACTGAACCCCAACCCTCACTCCCCTGTGTCTGCGATATCGGCATCTGCACGTGAAACCCAAGATGGGACTCAAGTCGTATCAAGACCAGGTCTCGCCCTCTACACAAGAAGAAATGAGCAAAGCTCCTCACGCTGTCGCATCGCCCTGAACCAATCCCAGGCGTCTTGATGCCCAAACAACTCGAAGCGCGGTGGATCGCTGTCATGTTCCGACTGGCTCCACGGTCTCCGACCGTGTGGATTCCGGGGGGCACGAGCCATCGGAACGGTTTAGCAGCATGTCGGCAGCACCGACCCCAGTTCGGCACTAACACCCACACGTGCCTTTTGTAAGTGGTCTTTTGGGGGGCACGATGCTCCGTTCAAAAGGGAGCTTTTCCTTAAGTCGATGCAGACAATACCTCCTGTTAACGTGGGACGTGTGGTTTTTGGTGTTGTCGGATTTTACTGTTTCCTAACATGCTATGCGAGGGTTTTTCCAGTGACTTTTAACTTGGAGCAGACAGAAACTCTCCTTTGGTCAAGATCTTCGGAGTTTAGCAGGGAGTTCCCTTCACAGAGAACAGGCTCGAAGATTTCTCAAGCACCCATCTATCCCTCTGCTGCTTCAACCCCAAGTCTAGCAAAATGAGTCATTCTTGGCAGTCCGGAGATTCCATAAGTCATACAAGCATTGGCACCTGTGGGTACGAAAAGCATTGTGACCACAACTGTGTCAGTAGCACCGGATGAATGGATAGGCTTGCCGGGCAACTGTAGAGCAAACCAGTCAAATATGTCCCGCAAACAGCGCCAAAGGGTTCGACGTCCCCAAAAGAGATACACGAGTGACGAAGGTACATCTATCCCAGAAATTCGTTCTCGCTGTAGTCAATCCTTAAAATGGGATCACAGATCCAAATGCTCCATGACCATCTGACCTCCGGTTATGGGAATGACCACCCATATGTATCTCAAAGTTTGTGGGTGAGCGTGGGATGGCAAAGCCTCACCTAACCGGTGTCAAATGCACCCGCAACTGACCCTTCTCGTAAAAGTTGAACGTGCGCTGCCCTACCATCCAATCCCGACTCTCGTCAGCGACTTGCATGTCGAAGTTCTATAGAATCCTGGCGAGAATAATCCGCATCTCAATGTATGCCAAGCTGAGGACTGTTAGAGATATCTGGAAAATATGTGGGGAAAACACGGGAGGAACACGTACTTGCGTCCAAGGCAGTTCCGTGGCCCGACTTGAAAGGGTTGGAAGACCTCCCTGTTATATGAGACGAATCTGGGCACACGAAATTTCCTTTTTCATACCTCGCGGAGGTGACGTTGCTCACCTCGGCTCAGGCCCGGCTCAGTCCCTGCTGAGGATTTGCTCAGGCCGGCTCACCTTTGCTAAGGCCAAGTACCATTTTCGGCACGCTGCGCCGCAACATGCTGAATTGCTTTAACTCTAGCCGAGTGGGACCAATTCTGGGCCCATTGTAAAGTTGGCCAAAATCGATCCCCATTTATGATAATGAACAGACTTGCCTTTACCTTTTGTATTTTTTCATTTTGCCTACCTGAACGCTGGAGACTTAGCCTCTGCCTTCAAAGTTTCGTACCTTTACCTTCTTCAAAGCACTTCTACTTCCATTGTTCAACAGACCTATGTTGTACCCTAAAGTTGCTCTTAGCAATTTCCATGTTCGTGCGTGATCCTGCCCCGCTCCTAAGCTAGGGTGAGCTATAGGTGAGCCTAGCTTATACAGATGTGTGGCCTAATTTTGGACCCTTAACTAAAGTTACCTGTAAAGGAAATACCCCGGCACACCACACATCACATCCCAGGGCATCACCTCCGCCTTGTATTTATACCACGACCCTCGCCCACTCCTTTGGCTCAAGCTAGGTTGAAATCTTATCCCTTTACCAATTCTTGCTCGCCACCATTGTGACCGCCTTGATCAGGCGTACTTGCCTTTCCTTAAAACAATAGAAATCAATTTCCACTACTTTTTACCATGTGAAAATGTTTGTAGCATAGCTGTCTCAATAGGGTGCCCCGCTGCTTACATGATCAGTTAATGGGGGATCAGTTAGCGGTCCAAACGTCCAGTTCCAGTAGATCCACCTTACAATCATGAGGGATGCTGGACTCGGGTGCACTAGGAACCACTGTAAATGACGTCTGGCTTTACAACACTTTTGTATTGTAAAACTTGTGCGAAGGTAGAGAGTGTAAAGAAATATGAGTAGTGTTAGGTTGTAGCATAATGTAGGAAAGCACATCCGAGGCCCGACTAAGCAGTTCATTAGGCACACTGCGTTGCTCCACGCAAGCTTAACGACAATGGCACTAATCTAACGACATTAGGCTCCGTTCGACCCTGGCTAAGAACTAGCAAAGACGCAGAGCACTCTAATGATAAGCTAAGCGACGATGACAATACATTTACTAAATAGTCTGCTTTAGAGATATTTGACACTAACGACGGAAGAAAGTATAAGCTGAGCAAGGAGGATGTTCTCGCAGATCTAATATAAGGAGATAGCGCCAAATAGAAGAATTTCTAGGCCGCTCTCGCAAGTCGTTTCTAACAAGTATATAAAAGAGAATGTCTATTTGCAACATAACGTCGGTCTATTTGCACTATGACCCACCCCCTCTATAATAATGCAACAAACATAACTCAAACCAACGCAATCCACGGCTAAATAAAACGTTTCCGTAATAAAAATCATTTAATCTACATACTCGTACTCTTTTTCTTCGCTAACTTACACAGAAGCCAGCCTAGGCTGTAAACTCGCGCAGGTTGCTCTTAAGGTCTTCAAGAGAGTTATATAACTAGTTGTAGAGCTGGTGAGCCGTGGGGGGGGGGTTGGAGTTGCTTAAAGGCGTAGGTGGCTTGAGAACGCCGTCATCTTCGATTACATCGACATCGGAATAAGCATAGGTCGGTATCATCAAGGGCATCGCGCGTAGGGGGTTACAACGCTTCCTAAATACATGGTTAGCCCGGAAAAATCGTATAACGGTGTCGCCTACCTCTGAGGAGTCCATTGCAAGTGTTACGCAACTGAGAAGATTTGTTGTTATTTAGTAGAAGTGGAAGAAATTAATCGTGGATGGTTAAATTGATACAGGGGCTTTAGTTTTGCAGAGGGGTATGTAGGTCATGATGCAAATAGACATTCTCATATAAAAGGATGCCTAGTCGTACAGCTGTGCTTTCTTTGTCCCTGCTGTAGTTCTTTGGCTTCTACTCAATCCAAGAGAGCTCGGTCTTTTCCTCTTGCATGCTGAAGTAGCACAGGTGGAAGCAAGTTAATTGTCTAGAAACTGCTCCATATCTATACCATACTCTGTAACATCGCTGTCTTGATGGGTAGTTAGTGGAATCGATAGGGTTGGAATGAAAGAGACGTGCTTGAGCTCGGTATTGTTATTCGGTCCACCTTAGCTGTTGTGGTTTCCTGCAGTGTTTGCTTTCCTCTAGCGGAGGCCAGTAGTTCCATCCCCTCGTAATGTGAATTCTTGGAAGTGCCTGGGGTTGCGGACTCTGCGTTCTTTGGCGGAGGTCCCTTATGCCTGCGGCTTAGAGACGAGACCGGATTTCCACATTCGATGCTACTAGGGGCTGCTGCCGTGGTGTTGTAGGTGATTGGGGAACAGTATCCAAAGATGTATGCGTGACTGCATTGTGTCCAGACAGGGCATTCTGTTGAAAAAACTCCCAGTCATCAGGGAGGATTACCAAGATCCGGGCGGTGGAACCCATGTGTGAGATGGGACCGTTCTCGTTCAGTCCACACTTGCAGATGGCAGCAGTTGGCTGCCAAGTGTCACAAGTGCTTGTTTATTTCTTTGGTAGAGTTTGTAGATTCACGTGTTTTTGCAAGCGCACAACACACCACAATAGAGATTTGTTATTGTTGACCTTCAGCCACTTTCACACTATGATTTGAGGGCCTTGGACGAGCTCACGGTTGAGGACCCGCAGGATCCGGCCGCTGCATATAATTCACGAGCCTCTCGTAAGGGGTATTCCATTATGCACTGGTATACCATATACCATCCTAAATTGCAAGCTGGGATATCATGTACTATCCCAAATTCCGAGCTAGGATATCATATAACATCCTAAAATCCGAGTTGGGGTATTGCGTACTATCCTAGGGTGTGTATCCGAGCCAAAATTCGGGATCGTGTCCAAGATTTGGGCTACTAGGGCACTGCTGACTCTTAACAGCTTCCAACTGCGGTCCCGAATTTAGGCCTTAACTTGCCCGCTTTTTAGAATATAGGCTACCCTTTAGCATTAATCACATAAAAACGAAATTGTTCTTAGAGTTCATTATACAGCGTTTTAATTAATCCAATAACTAGAGAGGATGCATACCAAGCAGTTAAGCAACCATCCAGGCTGTAATACTCCTTCAGATGGCACGCTAGCATCCATCTTAAGCGCCGTTAAAGAAGGCCGCATCCTTAGAAGAAGGATTTTAACATTACGGTATAGGCGGAGGATTCTCCACAGAAGGGCGGAGTACTTAATTCAGTCACCAGATCATGTGGGAGGTCTAAGGCTCCCAGGCTGCTATATTGCCTAAGCTCCAGGCTGGCCCTCTCCATTTATTTGGCTTTGGCTCTCCAAAGACGTTTGTTGTTTTCTTTCTTCTGTAGCCACAATAAACACTTATTGCCCCATTTGGTTTGTGTGCCCAGTTTCCGTCTTTCTGGCCTCCAACAAATCAGCACAACTTTGTTGATGATGAGGGGATATATCAGATCGTACGCGAGAATGAGACCGTCGCCATGCTCTCGGTAGATGTTCTTGTCCCATCCTGCTACCATTGGCCAAGGCGTCGGAACGGGGTAGAAGAGAACCGGTGTCCCGGAGATAGCGCCTGCTGTGACCGAGGGGGTTGTCGTGGCGGACATCGTCGAGTCTCGGCTCGTCAGAACGAAGTATCTTGCCCAGCGTGAACACGTTTCTGTAAAATTTCGAGGACCACGGGGGAGATTGGGAGAGGAAACTTCAAGGGCAATGGGAGTTCGGGCCTAAAGCCGCCCAAGAAGTTCGAAGGACAGCATCAACGGACTCCTCCAAAAAAAGTCCTGGAGCTGCTTGATGAGCATCTCCAAATTTTCGGGCCATAATTGGGCAGAACCTGAGCAGAGAAAGCATGAGGGATTCGTAATCTGCAGCACGCTAGGTTGCATCTCAGAGATATCTCCCCTCATGTCACCACACCATCAACTGCGTGTGGAGCATAGGGCTGACTCCTTCCTCGTGGCATATCTCCCGGATTCGGTGGCAATGCGCCTTTGACGGCAGCAATGAAAAATAGCGCTGGTAAACTTCTCTCAGTCTTTGAGCTGCAGTGGTGCGAGTCGGCGGTGTATGGCACCGTCCCATGCAGACAGTAGCTCGAGACCCCGACCAATCAGGGCTTCCAGCGGCAATTGTCACCGGACCCGCTTCTCGACGAATGAAGGGGCTGCAGCCTAGCGAATATGACTCGCTTGTTCCGTCGATGACAAATAACCGGACGCAATTTTCATCGCCCTCGTCGAGGCCCGACCATGGACCACATCTCGCTACCACGCGGAATAACCCAGCTGCCGATACAGGTCCCGTATATTTGCGGACATCTGGAGCTCTGCTCAATTCTCGACTATCGGCAGTGGCTTCAGCACGCCCCGCAGTGGTTTGATGCCCGACGCCACGTCCCACTCGATGATCTCATTCCCGAGCTCCAGAATCGCTTATATTTTGGCCTCCTCCGTGCTTTCCTCTGCCAATATGTCAACCAGGACGACTTTCTCAGGAGCCATGGCGACACATTGGAAGGGAATATCGTCGACTCCATCAAAGTCGAGGCGGTGCTTCACCAGTGGTCTCGCAACCCGCTTCAAGAGCATGCACTGCATTTCCACTCCGAAGAGGTGAAGGAAGCACATCGCCAGTTACTCGAAGCAAAGAATATCGACGATGCTTGCGGCCACGAGTCCCGAAAAGCTGTGAGAATGTTCGAGTTCGCACTGGAGACGTACCGGACCATTCGCCATCGAGACTGTTTTGCCCTCTTGCGGCAAACGCACGATGTCTTTCATCTGCACGTCCTTGACTACCTCCTCGGTTTGGAGCCTGATACCAAGACTGATATTTGGGATTCTCCCACCTATGCTATCATCTTCTCCATCGATGTGTTGATGGACCAGCTTGAGGATACGCTCGACCTCTCGACACCCGTCCGAGCTTTAGGAAGCCGAGACTTGCGACGTTGTCCCCTCGTTTCTGGGTTTGAGCCGCTTCGGAGGTCTATCCTTAGAGCAGGGCGCTGTCCGAGTCTTCCCTGGACGCTCCAGTTATCCGCCACCGAGTATTACCGTTTGCTGTTCCTACCGGTCTACTCCGCGAAACAAGACCACAGTGCCTGCACCTACCGGCGATGTCGACTTTTTGAGAAACCGGAGACAAAACATAGAGATGGATGCTCTGAGGGCGCCGACTGTCAACTGGCTGAGTCTGATCTCAGGTTCGTCATCGAGTGTATCGATGCCGGTACACTCCCACTCATCCAACTCGAAGAGGGCAAAGAGGGTGAAATTCAGATCAAAACTGTGAAGGGAGATCTACAATCCGACTTCACGGCAATATCGCATGTTTGGGCTGGCGGTCTCGGGAACCAGAACCTGAACGCCATGTACCAGTGTCAGCTGAGATACCTGTTCGAGTCAGTCATCGGCCAGCCGCAGGCTCTTCCTTTCACTTCGGAGGACCCTGTCATCGAATTCATCAACGATCTGTTGGACAACGGTGAGATTTTTCCAGATGAGCTTCGAGCCACTGCTCAGAAGATTCTTGGCACCCTCAGACAGGTGAAGAAGTCGCGTCCCCAGCCATTACTTTGGATCGACACGCTCTGTATCCCACCACTGCCAAGAGATAGCAAGGTTGCCAAGCACATTGCCGCCAGACTTGGTGTTGCCGACCTCGCAGAGGCCAACCTGGAAGCCCCCAAAGCCAAGGCTATCGATGGCATGGCTCAACTGTACGCTGCAGCAGAAAAGGTGCTGGTCCTTGATCCAGACCTTAGGAACATTCCGTCGATCGAGGCAGGTGAGAATCACATCCTGGCAGCACATATCCGCACCAGTCCCTGGATGTCCCGAAGCTGGCCCCTTCAGGAAGGTGCCTTGGCCCAAAATCTGTATTTTCAGCTCCTGGATCGTTCCATTCGACTGGATTGGCCCCGTTTTGATCAGATAGGTCTTCCCTCCCTCACTCTGAGTGAGTTTTACGATGGGATCAAGTCTACCGGAGCAACCAGCGACCAGTCTTTGGACTCTTTCTCGAAGACGTGGAATGGGCTCGTGAATCGCTCTACGACCGAGGCAAAGGATCTTCCAGCGATCATCGCAGCGATGATGGGTCGAAGTGCCAGGGAGGTGATTGGCCTCGCGGATGCAGACCGTATGAAGAGTTTGTTGAAAGACGAGGCGCAGCTACCCCTGACTCTCTTCTATCAGCCTGGTTGTTGGACAGGTGAAACGTGGAATCCAACTATTCCTGGGGCGCATGAAGAACAGACTTTCATTCATCCTCATTTTGGCATTCTAGCACGCACAAGAAACGGCTTTGTTGTCACCCAAATCAACGACACGGTTTGCGTCCTGGTACAGAATTGCCCCAAGTCTACTCAGTTTTCACTGCACCTTGCAACTCATGAGGGAGCTATCACCTTCTGGATACACCAGAAGGCTATTTTGAAAGAGACTAATTGTTACCCGGCGGAGAAAACGGTACTTTTTCTCAGCAAACTCTGCGGTGTCGGTTCATCATCGTACCATGGGGCTCGCTTTAGAGTCACTACAACGACTGCTGGTCAACTCCGACTCCGGTTCCAATCTGACCTCATGTGGCGATCTTGTCGAGGTGCATCTCACTCGGTCCCCGAGGACAACATACCTCGCTGCGCGATACTAGATACCTCCCGACAAGGTGTTGCTGCACAAGAAATAATCATTGGTGAGAAGTTTACACCTTCCCTTCGTGCACGCTCAGGCAGGCATTTCAGTATCACTAATCCGGAGCAGAAAGTGACATCGATTCCTGGCCTTCTCTTGAATGGACCCGCAGCGTTGCCCTACCCGTTCATGAAATTGTCGACAACGGTATAGTCGGCGCCATCTTTTCCATAGCGCTAACTTATCTCACGCAGTTCATTGCCGTTGGACTTTGGCATCAACTTCATCTTGGTAGGACACCGCAACGAGTCTTAGACTGGTCCTGGGCCATCAGAACTTCCTTTTCCTTTTATATTCCAACATTTATTCAGCTTCTCCGATTCTTCCCGGAACTGGGTCGATTCTCCAGGCGCATAATACGCAGTGTTCGGGCGTCTTGGGCGGCCACATTCTATCACAACGACCACGAGAATTCTAGCAGCTCTCAAATCTCTGGATGGGAAAGCTTTCCGTCTCGAGTTCCAAGCGGTTTGACAGGCACCGCCTTTCTCTTGTCCTGGATCGCGTACCGAAGCTTCTGGTTGGCAATCCCGGCATTGCTGCTTCTGACAGAGCGGCCTATATTCTACGCCTGGAAGATGAAGCTGAGGAAGGTCGGCATGCTCAACAGAGCGAACTTTGAACGTTGGATAGTCACGCGGGAGGCCTTGCGCCAGATATTTCGTTGGGCAGCGACAGCCTCATTCATCGTCTTCCCAGTCATTGCGATGGGGTGGTTTGCAGTTGCACAGGATTACCAGTTGATGGCCCCATTCCTTGCTCATCTTCTCGCCTACATTGCATGTCGCTATTACGAATTGGATGTGATGGCTGCTGATAGAGTGTATGACCAGCTGAGCGTGATTTGGATTTTTCCATTTGGGGGCCTTTGGATGGCGTTCACGTACTCTATTCCGTTAACCATTCTTGGTGTCCGAGATGGTGCTTGGACGTATCTTGTCTCGGGAATTTGTGGATGCTGCGTGGCTTCTGGGATGGTTGGTTTCTTCTTTGGCTGGAGGGAACGTGCGGATGAAAACTGGCTGGATGTTTTTGGCCCTGAGCAGAAGAGGGAGGCTGGGGATGGAAGCTCTTGAGTATTGACACTCTCGGGTTTCAGTCTCGTTGGCTTCTTTGGTCCTTACAGCCTCTGGCTGTTCTCTGTTCTCGTCTGAAACATCGAGGTACATAACGGTGACATCTTGCCAGCACCCTTTGCGTCTTCAATCCTGCTGATCTTCTACTTACGTCACCTCGGCCGTCTTCCCGCTCACTAACTAAATTCCGTTCCTAGATTGTCAACCGCACATCGGCGGTCCTGAACCTGCCCAACGAAGTCACCAGGCCCCCGCTGCACGTAAAACACCGAGGGATGGGCAAGTTTCGCGATGCGAGCGACCAAAACTGGCATCCTGTTGCGTCTAGCATTGTGGAGCTCGTACTTACGGTCGCGCCGAGCACCCGGCCGCCTCCCAGTGAGTGCTTGTCCGACCTCTACAAGATGTGACGGTGCATGACAGCACTGTTGACCAAGCTTCAGACGCACATGCAGCTAACACGAGCCGAACCTTCGGCGATGCGTGGCCCCCTGGCCCCGAGCCACCGATTCGGATGCCCGATCCAGCTCCTCAACGACCACGGGGGCACTCAACTGGACACAAGCAACAGCCTGGCTCCGGCCAAGCCAAGGACACCTCCCCCCGGCCACATTCAACGGCTTCCGACCTCCCCTATCCCGTAGAGCCCCAGGAGTAGACGGGTTGGCGCAATCAACCGGCCGCGGCAGCTAGTAATGCCACCACAGGAAACGCTAATACGACCGCCCGCACGTCAAGGTCGTCGTTGTATCCGCCTCTGAACCAGAGCCGATCCCGCCTTGACCTTCGAGCAGAGAGGGGCCGTTCCGCACCGCCTCCCTCCAGCCGCTCCGAGCTTTCCTCTGCGAGCCCAGCTCCGAGCCAATCTTCCCCGGCGCAACACGACGAGTCAGACGACCCAACCTTAACAGTCGCCAACTGCGACGGCTGCGGGCGCTCCATCACCACCGCCGAACACCTAGCAATGTGCACCGTCTGCTTCGACTACGACCTTTGCGCGAGCTGCTTCCAAACCAACAAAACATCCAAAAACCACCTCAACAGCCACAAAGTAACCCACATACTCAACACTTTGCTCCTCAAGCCTGACGACCTGGTCCCCGTCCACGATGCAGTCAACCCCCCTGCAAACCTCGCCAAGGGCAGAAAGAACTGGACCCTTGTTAGCCTTCCGCCGCACACGCCCGCCAATCCCACCAAACTCACGACCACACTTCGTCGTCTCCATCTCTTCGACGACGACTCGCACGCTCGCTTCCGTTCATACGCCCGCCCGGCCACTACGGTATCGGCATCGAGATCGGCGTGCAGTTCGATGCTGACCTGAACAACGGCAAGAACGCAGCGGCGCGCCAGCAGTTGCTACGGCGATCCAACGGCGCGGGAAAGCTGCGAGTTACCATGGGCATTTTCAAGAACAACCAGCAGTTCGCAGGGGCGAGGTTCGCTGAGGATTCGTTCTCGGATACGACTTTTCCGCCCGGTTGCCTGCCGAGAAAGCTGTTCCATCCAGGATTTCGAAGATCGCAAGTGCAGATGGATGTTGGGTTGAGCGGTACATGCTCCAGCCGGAGGGGCTACTGCATGTGGGTGGTGCGGAAGGCTCGGTTGCGGGGGTCGGAATTGGTTTGGTCGTGCAGTGGTCTAGTGTTGCGGCGTATGAGCAGTCCAAGAACCCTACTGTGTCCATCATGGTCACGAATGTTTAGTAAGTTCTCCTCCTTCATCCACTAACTGTTGGAATCTACATGCTGACAAGTACTGCAAAGCATGTATAACGTCCTCGACTATAACGAACCGTACATCCGCGCACCAGCCCCTGCACCACCACCACCCCGCGCCATCACCCCACCACCAGCACCTACATCCAGGTCCAAGGAGGGCGACGACGGCGACGACCTAACCGTCCAAGAATTCCTGGCAGCCTTCCTGCAAATCCAGCGCGCAGCCCAGACCGTGACTACACCGGAAAAGGTGCGACAAGAGATAGTCCTCCGTCAGAGGCTAGCACAGCAGGAACAAGCAAAGCGCGACGCCGTCGCGAGGCTGTATCTTCAGGCCATGTCTGAGGTGATTCGGGAGGCCGCAGCTGAGGAGGACTAACAATAGAAGGAGGCGGCGCTGGTGCAGTTTTTCCAGTCATTGGGTTTGCGGCGATAGATGCCGCGGTACTCTTTCCATTCTTGGGCGGCCTCGGGATTCTTGTGTGCTTGTGGAGTTATGGGTCTGTAGAGCATTATTGCCTGTGTAATGTCAAGTTGGATAGATTTGTAAATTTCAAGTGGCGTGGCGTCTTTTCAGCATTGGAAACTTTCGTCAAACTGCATCGAACAAGGAGATTAATTCTGAGGTTATATAAAAACTGCGTTTAGAATAACCCTTACTTGGAGAAGAATTAGGGAAAGCTAACGATAAATTAGCCGTAACTCGACCTAGCTCGGGACTCCAGACGGGAATAGCAATTACCTTATAATTGCCCAGCCAGATCCGTCCCATGCAACCAGGCTGTAAAGACCGCATTAATTTGCCCGACTCCGATGTCGCTCAGCTATTAGTTACCGCTTTTGTTAGACGGAGATAAATAAATGGCAGTCAGACGGGACTCAGCTTGGCAACCGGGTCACTGGGTCAAGTCCCTCGGCTAGGACATGGCTGTTTACCTGCATTTAGTAAGCACTTTTTCGTGGGCCTTAATACAAATGCCACGCATCCTGTGCCAGTCCAGACACCTGCTCTTGATCTAACATCCACCAAAGCCTTCTTGCTACCAAATCACGTCCAACTCAAGATGCAAACCCACCACGCTGAAACAATCCGCAATGTCACCGCCCACTTCGAGGGCAATCCCAAGGTGCTCGCGCTTATTCTTGGCGGATCTATCGTGCACGGCTACGCGTTGCCGTCGTCCGACGTCGACATCATGATCGTCCTCGCCGACGCCGAGTACGATGCGCTGGTCCAAGCAGGCCGCTCCACCTACCACAACTCCGAGCTGGCGACCTACCCGGGCGGCTACATTGACGGCAAGTTCACGTCGATTGCCTTCCTGCGCGATGTCATTGAGCGCGGCAGCGAGCCGGCGCGCTACGGCTTCAAGGACGCGCGCATCCTGTTTAACCGGATCCCGGGCCTCACGGATACCGAGCTAGACGCCCTCATGCGGCGCGCGGCGGAATACCCTGTGGCTGAGAAGATGGATCGGCTGAAGCGCTTCCGCGCGCAGTTCGCAGCCTGGCACTGGTTCGCGACCGAGGCGCGGGTCAAGGGGAACCGGTTTCTGCTGAATCTCGCCGTCGGCAAGATGACGCTGTTTGGGATCCGGCTGATCCTGGCCGATAACGAGGCGCCGTACCCCTTCCACAAGTGGGCGCTTAAGGAGCTGGAGCGGGTCCAGGACAAGCCCGAGGGGGTGGTGCAGGCCATCGAGCGGGTTAATGAGGATCCTTCCGAGGAGAATGTCGAAGGGTTCTTTGAGTTGATCAAGAATTATAAGCAGTGGGAGGAAGGCATGCCGCCGGATGGGTGGCAGCGCTGGGGGTCGCAGTTCATGGCAGACGTGGAGCTGACGTGGCAGACCGGAGGTAGGGCTGTCGACGATCTGTAGGAACATGTCACCTTCCTATGACAGCCTGGTTAGCAGCATGTTCATTTTCTTTGGAAACGCGTTGTTGCGTAGCGATGATCCTACCGCCATGCAAGAAGCCATAATGCTTCTGTCCATGGCGGATTAGTTCCGACGAGGAAAGAAAGATGGTTGATGTAGATGTGCTTATGATACTTTAGCGTGAGACAACAGGAAACGTTTGTAGGCTGCTACTGCTAGCAACGTTATTGATGGCAAAGCTTGAAGAGGTCGAGCTGCTGAGGTTTGCGGAAGAAGCAGGCCGGTTGCCGAACCGGTGGAACACTAGCGTCGCCTTGATGCACTCTCCTTTACCATCGATGGCTGTCCTATGTTAGCTACCGCCGAGCCCTCGTCAGGGAAGCCACTCGCTTTCATTGCCGGGAACGGTAGCAGAACTCGTACTTGCCGTTAAAAGCCTTGGCTCACACAAATCCACCGCCGGCCGGTTGGTCCTGCCATGTCACAGAAGCAACCTGAGCGGCATCTCGGTGGAGGAGTCAGTGCCGCATGTCCAGGTCGAGATGTGTGTAGAAAGAACGGCGCAGCGAGCTATTCAAAATCACCAGAGCAGTTTAGTGTACTGCTTTCTAGGTCGTGAGGTAGGATCTGACGAAGGAGACTAAGTCGCGGCGCCTAGAGATCATTTCAAGTAGTTAGGACGCGTGTAAAGCCTTTCAGCATTCGCCCTTTCATACGTGGTTCCAGCGCGCGTGGTTTTCGAGGGTCTGGGTGCTGTAGGGAGTCACTCGGACTTTATCTGTGGGGAAAAGGGGGTAGCGGTCGACCTAGTCATGTTCGCTCAACTGATTTTCCAGCTCTACGTCGCCTATGCCACCCTTCGGCCAGAACAGCATCGAGACATGAGGGCAGTGCTGACCAATGACCCCATTGCGCCGTTCTTTGCTGCAAGGAGGCATCGGCAGCGGCTCGAGCGCCATGGCATCTGAGATCAAGAGGTTGGGTATCAAGACAGAATTGCGCTTCTTTGACGCATCTCGCACTAGGGCCATCGCTTCTCTTCAACCACAATGCAGCAGACCTCCTCTGGCTTCTCAGCCGCGAAAGGCAATGGCATCTACGAGACTCCTCAGCGCAGAGCAGAAGGCTTCTGGCGCGTTCCGATCGGAGATGTTGAACAGTTGAGCACACTCAATCTATGTCGAGCCACCTCTTCAGCCTCTCGAGAATACGAGAAGCTTTGGACCAGGACACGGAAATCCTGTTAATAATTGGGGACATTAGCGTAGTGCAAAACCTGTGGGTGGCGGGCCAGACACACAGCTGTTAAGCATGGCATCCCGCCGGAGTTGGATCACATCGACCAAAGACACAAATATCAAGAGTATTTAAGTACCTACCCATATTAAACACAGCGCCAATACCAGAAAAGACAACTTGTCATTTACAAAAGTTAGAGTAGCAGTCTTCCCATGCCGAGTTCCTAACCTCCTCCAAAAGTCCAGAACTCACTGTGGGACAAACAATTCGCGCCACAACTCGAGAAGCCCAGAATGTTAGCCATGACCCAAAGAATAGGTCAATTGACCAGCTGCCTTTATATGCTCTCCCTCAGTTTTAGACGATAGGGAGGAAGGTAAGGGTAACAGCCGTCACCGGCGCGGGGAAACGGGCTTGGAATGCAGGCGGATCACCGCTGGCGTAGACGTGGTTGGACTGGACAAACAAGATAGTGGCCGCGGCAGGATCTATATAATCACAAAAGAACGCGACCACATTAGCAACCCGTAGCAAAACAAAGAACAGAGAATGCGAAACTCTCAGCGGGCTGCAGGGACTTACTTCCATCAGTGTTAATCCACTGCGCCGAGACTGCCCCCGTAATGATGTCGACACTCCACTGTACACGCATCGATGTCAGCTCTGGCCACAACAGCTCCAGTGTCCCAATCGGCAGCAAACTTACGACGGCGGTTTCGGCCTTTTTGTCCAGGCCAGTGGAGGTGGCGAAAAAGTTGGGGACGGACTGCGGAGGGCTTCCCGCAGGGGCTTTTTGACGGCATGGTCAGTCAACAACTTGGCCAAGGTAGGGTCAGAAAAAGGAAGAACTTACTAGTTTCCGACGTCGGAGTCAAATAGAGATAACTATCAGCATAGTCAGATGTACATCCTTTTTGGATAACACACAGGTAAGTTGGGAGTGTTCGGCGCGTACTTGAATGACCCAGGCGCGATGTCGTCGCTAGTACTGTCCCGACCCACAACGGGGGCAAAGTAAGTGCCCCGAGTGTCACTGGTCACAAAGTTGACGCTGGTTGCTTGCGTAGCGCCCACCAGCAGCTCGAAGGTGATACCGAGGGCGGCGGTGATGTCCAGTGTAAGCATAGGAGTCCAGTAGTTGGGGTCGGGTGTGATGTATCCGAGAGAGGCGCCGCCTGCATCCTTGACTTGCAAAACGCCAGAGATGCTAGTCGCAGTCGGCGTCTCTGTCACTGTCACTGTTGGTGGTGTCACGGTGGTCGTGGCCGGTGTGATGCCCCAGGCCGAGCAGATGCCCGAGTACAGCGACGCATCGCAGAACTCAGCGGCATAAGAAGGGATGCCGCTCGGGGCAGCCGACTCCTGCCGGCGCAAGACTACGGTGGTGCTGGCCGTGACGGTTGTTGTGATTGCCTCGTCCGTTACGGTCGCAAGCATGAAGCTTGAGCAGTCAGACTGCCGGTCGGTCAAAGGAGGCAGCCCTGGCAATTTCGTACCCGTCACTCTGCGCGCGCAGGCCTACATGACACGAACAGAATACAACGGTTAGCGGGAGGTCAGTTAGTTCTAATTGCTTCAAGTTCGTACCTTGCTGGGTGAGCAAACACCGCGGCGTTTGACGCGCCGAATGGCGCTCTTTGCCAGCTCAAGACCTTCTTCCAGCTCGCTGCCGGGAGCGGGAGCCGATACAACGTCGCCGAGGGCAATGCCCGGCACCAAAAGACTCGCCAAGACTGTGAGTAACTTCATTGTTTTAGATAGAGTTTGTGGTGCCGATTAAAGAACGTCTGTGGTACAGAGTACCGAGGAGAAGCGAGCGTGGAAGGGCAAAGCCTAAAAGACAACCAAACACAAAACGAGAGACCAAGGTAAAAGATACTCCAGTCAACAAGACGCGAAAAAGGAGAGACGATGGTGAAAACGCAAAAAGGCATGGAAAGGATGGACGAAAGGCCCGGGTGGGGCTGTCATCAGGGCTTTGCCAACTGGGCCCCCTTAACCCGGCAAGTGGCACTGGACCAAACCATTTTGGGTTTAACTCAACGCTCTATCTAGACTACATCTGGACCCGCCCCACATGGTGAAAGTGCGCTCTTGTGCTAGCTGACGATCACTTTGCACTATGCGGAGAACGGGCGTCAGCTAAATGCAGGTATTCATTTCCCAGCCAGCCTCAACCGCCACAGCTGCCGCTATTGAATTTGAGACCAGTGGGGCAGAACCAACCCCCTTCAAAAAGGACAGACCTGTGTGTCCGCACATTTATTTGGGAGACTTACACACCGTTGACGCGCGCACATGTTTTGGAAATTCAATGGGTAGCCGAAGCTGAGCCGGGGCTGATCCGGACTGATCAAACGTGATGAAGAGTCACGTGACTATGGGCATGAGTGGCGTCAGTTTTAGCGTGGTGGTGAAACACCCCAATCGCCAGTACCCACCGACTGCCGCGGAACCCCGCCCTCCAACAACCCCTGAAACTACGACTCAGCTCCGAGGCAGATCTGAGAGCAATGGACCATGAGCTGTACAAAAGATGCGTTGACATGTAAATGGAGATTGCGGTGCGCGATGCGGCCCTCGCCACCGCTAACCATATCGCCCCGGAAACCCAAGTCTTCAAGTTGAACGTAACAATCTACACTAATGCTGTCCGCATCGACGTGGAAGCTGGGAAGGCTGTCCTTAAGTCCCTAGACAAATAAGGGGGACTAGGGGGTGCAAGGGAATAGTTTCCCTTGACATCGGCAGACAAGAGCGCTGTCCTCGAGACATCTGGCTGTCTCTATTGCACCTGCATCAGCCGCTCTAGAGTAAAGGCTTGGGGCTGCTTTGCACCGGCCGGTCTAGCCGCTTTTCAAGAGATGGGACGAACTACAATTTCCAACTATTATATCCTATTCTCCCGGTTATGTGAGCAGCCCCCCCAAACATCATTCTAAATGAGTTATCTCCTTTCTCGACTCCTTTGATTTTTAGCGGGAGCGAGCGAGCGCCGCGCATTTCCTATCCGTCTCAGGGATTCTGCATCAATCAACATCGCTCCTCAAGGATATTTAGCATGATCTTCTGCGGCTGCCCTGAATCGTCTCGACTTGCTTCAGTCTGCTTCAAGTTGACTAGGAGCCCCAACCCCTCCTTTCCTCCCTTTTCGCCCGACTTCCAAGGAGTGAAATATTGCCTCCGTTGATGCTGCTCTTGGTGCGCAGGAAACATGGTAGCATAGAACTCGGTCCAGCCGCCCATCCTGACTCTGAGTAGATTGTACTTTTCTGGATCCTCGACGGCTTTCTGATACGTGTCAAGATCGGCGCAGGTGAGCGTGATCAGGTTCCCGCCAACCTCCCCGGCGGCATACTTGCGAACGAACCGCTGTAGTTCGCCGAGCGGGAAGGATTCGGGTATATTCATGTCCACCGGAGATGCGTTGGACAGGCCATGCTCGATGCTCTCGTACGCAGCCGACTTCATGGCCTGGTAGATGTTACGGAAGGCCGGGTTGGGCGGTAAGTCCTGCACAGCCGGGACGGGCGATAAGTCGGATGCGATGGGCATACCGTTGCGTCGACCGTCAGCCGACGCGCCGCACGGCGCGCCGTCACCAACGTATCCCTCAAAGGTGCCGATGCCGGGGCAGACGACAAACTCAAAGTCGGAGCCGTGCTTAGCCTTGATGTCGTCTAGGTGGCCCTTGATGGTGCGGTTCGGGCGGCGGATGGCGTCAACGCAGAGCCTAACGGCGTTCTCAACCACCCAGTCGCCGAGCGCATTGACCTCATCGTCGCCGCTGCCCCACTTGGGAAGCGCCATGGCAGCCTCGCGCAGCTCTTGGTAGCGCAAGCCGCGCTCCGAGGCTTCGGCGGTGCCCGAGAGCTGGTTCTCAAACGGCTCAATCATGCTGTAGCCCCAGTCACAGGTGAGGCACTTGACCAGCTCCGGTAGGGTCGTCCGAGCCGTAGTCGGCTCATACACCAGCTTTTGGATGGCGAACAGCGAATCGATCGTGTTGGATATGCCCACGCACAGCGGCGCGATAATGTGAAACTTGGGCCCACCGTTGGTCAGGTCGCGGCCCTTGTCAACACACCCTTGGATGAGCACGGATAAGAGGGGCGACGGGCAGACGTCGGCCAAGTTGCCGTAGGCGCCGAGCATAGTGTTGTAACACTGGGCGACGAGCCATTCGAGCTGCTTTAGGAAGATGCTCTTGAGCTCGTCGAAGCACGCAATCTCGCTCGCGGGCTTGGACCGGAAAGTCTGCTTCATGCCCCGTAACTGCTCCGGGCCGGCCTGACCGTACGTCGCGCCTTGGTTGATCGTCTGCTCCAGTGCGAGCAACGGCGCAACGTTGTTGAAGGTAAACTCGGACGCGCCGGCCAGCATGGGCTCGTAGCAGCCATCGGCGGCGTAGTTGCGCGACCACGCGAGATCGACCGTGCTTCCGGAATCCTGTAGCGCCTTGCACAACTTGTCGTCGTTGTACAAAATTGGCTGGGCGCCGCCGGCCAGGATGCCCTTTGCGGCTTCGTCAAGAAACTCGTGCGGCATGCTTTTGTATACGCGCAGCGACAGGGTTGGAGCGTTGACCGGGATACGTCGGGCCGCCTTGAGACACAGCATCGTCACCGCGTTGGCGCCGCCCTCGGGTTCCCGGCCATCTTTGGCCTTGTAGCCACCGACGGTGATCTGCTGCACCCACTGGTTGATACCACCACCCTGGGGGAAGTTGCCGCCGAGGCCGCAGACCGCCGTGGTCCCGTACGTGACGTAGTCATAGATGAAAGCACGGTTGACCAGCGCATTCTCTCCAATCTTGACCCAGAGACAGTCGATGATGTCCTGGGCCCGGTCGAGCGGCGTGCCGTGCAGGAACGGATTGAGGATCTGATCGAGGCGGCCGAGCGACGTTAGCTCTCCGACGAGGTGCAGGCAGCAGTGGAACGAGTAGATGAGCTGTACGGCGTCCTGGAAGCTCTCCGGAGGCTGCTCGGCAAGGCGCTTCAGCCGCTCCGCCACGTCTCTCATGTTCTCGGCGTCTTCGGGACTGGCCGCGTCGGTGGCAGCTCTCTCGGCCGTCTTGGACCAGTTGCACAGGTACGCCTGAACTCCGCGAAGGGAAGCGATGCAGGAGCGGTAGAAGGTGCCAGCGGCTGCCTTCTTATCCGCCTCGGAGAGCCCGTCGAGACGCTCTTGTAGATCGGCGACCAGACGTCCGAGCCCGAGGCTGACAAGATGCTCGTAGTCGGGCACGACGTGGCCCATGGCCGACCACTCGTTGAGCTGACCGTTGAGCCAGGCATCCATGGTCTCGTTGGGTGACATATAGGGGACAACTTCCTTGCCGCGGCCGAGGGTGAAGTCGGGCATGACGCCAACAATGAGTTCCTTAGGGTCGATGCGAAGCAGGCCGTTGGCGCGGGCGATCTCGCTGGAGGGCGCTGAGAGCAGGTGAGCCAGCGTCTCCCGGTTCGCCAGTCCCTTGCGCAACGCAACCGGTGCTTTCATCGTGCTTTCCGCCTCGGCTGGTGGAACTAGCGTCTCGAGGTGGGGCAGGCGTGGGAACACCTGCAGCTTCATCCATGAGTCACGCCAGTGAGAGAAGGTGCGAGCCAGCAAGCTGAGCACGCGCGGGCTGGGGGGATCCCCTCCAACGTAGCGCTCATCGGCCATCTGGTGGAGATAATCCTGCGAGTTGTAGAACAGGTAGCCGTTGGGGCTCGCCACTTGCCAGTGGGGGTCCTCGTACACATCCTGGGGCCCTCGGACGGGCGCGACCCCTAGCTCGGCGGCGGCGGGGATGTACCAATAGCTCCCGCTCACGCCCTCCACCACCGTCATGAGCTTGTCGACCGGCCTCTGTGGGCGGTCGCCGATGAGGTTGCGGAGGATACTCTCGAAGCGCTGCTGGTCATTGCAGAAGGCGACAAACATCATGCCGAGTTCCCGACCGGCGTGATGGGGGTGCCCGGCCGAGCCAAACGGCAGCGCCTGGCGGAGAATTTTGCGCTGGTCGCCGTTGCTGCCGCGGACGTGGGCACGATGAACGTGCGAGTGAACCGCGTGCTGAGGAAGCGCGGCTCCGTCCGGGTTGCGGCCGATCATTTCGTCCTGCGTATCGGCCGCCTGCGAGGCGATGCCCGGCCAGTCAAAGATGAACTCCTGGGTGAATCCGAAACATGAGCCACCGTACTGGGGGTCGTTGATCAGGATGTCCTCGGTCAGGCTGATAGGGTCGTTCGGATTGGTGATAGAGTCGACATAGCGGCCACCCATGATCCTGGCGTCTGGGCGCTTTCCGACCTCGACGGCTTTGATCCTGTCCGCCAGGCTTTTAAGACGGGACCGAAAGGGATTTAAGATGCGCGACGCTATCTTGGGCCTTGGTGCCTTGACGTAAATAAGGACATCGCCAAAGTCGAGTGTGAACTTTCCGACGTGACCTAGCACCGCTGTACTGATGGGAATCTCCCGTTTGTTCCATTTACCCCAGAGCTCCGGGGCAAAGGCCGCGACAAGGCCGCAGCCGTGGTATTGAGTTGCGATGTCAGTGCTGAGGTCGCGCAAGATGCCGACAATCTCCTCGTGCGTGTGCTCAAGGTGGTCTTTGAGATAGATCGTGAGCAACTCGCCATATACGGCCCGCATGAGCAGACCTCTCTGGGCACCGAGCAGAGTCTCGTTGAGCTGGAGAGTGTTCGCTGCCATGATCTAGACTTTTGCTGACTCGATGCCGTGGGGTATGTGGAGAGTAGGAGAAAGGCTTCGAATGGCGAGGGAATCCCTTTGGGAACTTGGAAAGTCAGAAGAAACCAACCTAGAAAAGGACACCCTCTATTTATCCCTTTTCAAAGCGCTAAGGCGTGTTTGGGGATGTAAGGTAGTAGTTGGGCTTGCATTGAGACAGTCCGTTCAGCCAGCCACTGGGCTGCAAGATCCCTAGCCGCAGCGAATAGTCGATCCATCCGCGGTTTGCGGCGACTATTTGCATATGCAAGGCGTTCCTGGACTGGATGTATTCGCTAGCTAACGGGCCGCACTTTTAAGGCAATTACATAGCCAATGCGGGGGCGAGAAGCTCACATGTGTTTACATTGCATGACAGTTATGCGGGGTAGTGATCAGATAGCGCAACAAGCGCGATGAACAAGTCCTCTAAATTATGCGTTGCATTTCTCTACCTTCATTCCAAGTCAAGTTATGTCTAGCGGCATTACTCATCTGAACGCAGAAGTATTGCCACTCTGAAACCTTACGCCCCATTATTGCCCCGCCCTTGAGAACCACAGCTTACGATGATGCTGTGGAACATGAAGCCGTTCGATCGATCATATCATTACGGGGGTTCGGCGCCGCTGCGGTAACTGGATGGTGGGATTTTGCATCAACCACGTACCACAGAGTAATACTCAAAAAGGGTCTCCTTCCTACTGTGGGAATGTTGTTTTCCTTTCTTTCCCATTGATCCGAGTTGTTCCTAGGCAAACTCAGTTGTCAGCGGCTCACTCTGCAACCCCTCAAGGCGTCCGTCGACATTCTTTCTTCTGTCGCCTCTGGCTCGCAGCGTTTCGCTGCCCGAGACATAGGACATTACCCGTGCCCTCGGGCACCTTGCTGGCATCTTCCGGCGTCCACTCGCTGAAGCATGCATCCCCTACATCGCTGAGCAGGCAACGTCCGTCTGCAGGAGCTTCCTCGGCGTTTAGCCCTCGACGTTGTATACGACTGTGGTCTCCGCCATCTTCGTGACCGAGACGGCTGCGGAGCTGAGCGGCGATGATCTCCCAAACCTGTGGATGTCAAAAGACGTTTCTCGCTCAGTCCTGTCTCTAGGCACAACTGCCGAAGTCGAACCAAGGCTGCCAATTCCAAGTATTCATCATCGTTCCATCTCCTCAGCACGTCTTCAATGAGCCGCAGTCCTTCAATGTTGTCGATGCCATCGAATTCTGGCAATAGGCGTCGAGCCACTCTTCCGCTGGAGCTTTTCCAAATAATGTCCAGCATATCATTGCAGCTCGTCAATTGGCAGCACAGAGCCTCCGTGTTCCAGCACCCTTGAAGAGTCCCAACGGGCTTGCGGTGGGAGGGAGCACGCTTTGTGGGTGCAGTTGGAGGTCCGCGTGGGGCCGACCGGTCGATGGGCTTGCCTCCGCTGTCATTGTCGGCGTCTTTTGCGCCTCTTTGAAGGCGGACAAAATATACTCGAGGCACACGACTGTGAGATCATCAACGGCAGCACAATTGCCAGAGATAGTATAGTTGCTGTCGCTGTCAGCCGTCAGTGCGTGTTTCCAGTCGCAAAACCTCCTGTGCTCCCATGCGAAAAGCGGACCGAATACACCGGGTTCCTCTTTGCTGTTAATGAATATGTGGGCGATATCATAGTGATGAGCACAGGTGGAGGCAAGTGAAGATAGGTTGATGGCGCGTACCGACGCTGCGGGTGTTGCTTCGGCTATGCGTGGTGGAGAAGAAGAAGTTCCACAGCCCTCTCCATTCCACCAAAGAAATAATAGCTACGCAAGAGCACACAAACGTCCTCATTTAGACTCTACAAGTCTCTCCCCTAACTCCCAAAATCCGCCCCAAAGCAGAAGATCCTGTAGACTCCCCTCTCATAAAAGCGCTCATCCAGCCACGACAGCCTAAGAGACACCAACTCCCCGAAGATCTCAGCATTTCTCTTAATATCCTGCGCTCTGGCCACCGCACGTCGCTCCAGTAACAATTTCTCGGCGATAAGTGCTAAAATCTAGTGCTTATTCTCCAGTAGTCTATTTAGGATCCGCCTCGTCTCGTCAGGCATTAGTGGGCCTATAGGCCGGCTTAAGGTAAGAGTTGCAGGTGGCACACTAATTAATTTCCCGGTTAAGCGGGCTAGAACCGTTATAAATGGCATAAACATCGTAACGGTGCTCCTATTTTTCCGGGTGCTGGTTTTAGCCTATCGTGTAGACCTCGATAAAGCGTGGCGTAAGTTAGCAGTTAGCGTCCAAGAGGTAACACCTAGAGCAGTTTCTTTATGCCAGGTGTCAACGGTAGTGTAAAGCCTTTTATACAGCGTAATGTGTGTGAGACAAGAAAACTCCCGCAGGCCGCCTAGATGCAGCATGGCGATGTGCACCTTGTTATGCAGTGGCTCGCTCAGGTAGTCACGAGGGGAGCGCTTAACATGGCTAAGATATAAAGGTATTAGAACATAAGGAGAAGAAAGAAGAGAGAGAAGCCTCGTGAAAGGGCGCTCTTTATATGTACACAACTGCGTTAGTCTGACTAGAGGTTAGTATGGCAAACAGAAGAAACGAAATCCATTGATACCGCCATGGGGAAACGCCCTGTCTACACACGGCGTAATCGGCCATTATCTTAGACTGTCTAAGCCTTACTGCCGACAGCCTTCAAGTAGTAAAAGAGGCTATGGGGATCATAGCGCCGTTTTATATCTGCAGTGGCTAACGATTTTTAAGAAGAGGTGCGGCAATCAACGAAAGCCCACATACTGGTTAGCAGCTGGATAGTAAAAGGTTCGTTTGGCCCCTCTTTTGCAGCCAAAGAAGGCAAGTCAGCCAAAGAAGGCAATGATGCCTATTAGGAGGACGCTCCAGATAGTGAAATCGAACCCAGTAGTGAAGGGGGGAGCAAAATAATGGCCGAAAACGACAGCGTGGCTCTAGCTCTAGCAAAAGAAGAAGTAGAGAACTTCTGGCCCAGCCAACTCTCCAGAGGATGAAAAACCGAAAAACGGGCTAAAAAAGGCACCAGGCGCAACCACATGCCCCTGTTGTGGCCAATTCCACCGTCTGGAAAAATTCTATACATTCCCTGAACGAGTCTAGGACAGCTTTGTTGAAAGAGAGCACGTTTAGATGAGGATAAAAGAAGCCCTTTTAGATCTAGAACTTTAAGAAGAAGTGGACAGGCTAAAAACGAAGTCAAATTGACTAGGCCGTAACATAAGCCGTTACCCTGGAAGCTTCCTTATTATAAGAGCAACTTTCCACACAGCTAAGTAACCCTTAAAGAATTTTGCTATGCTTCATTCTGGAATAATAATATACGTTTTTAACTAGATAAACAGATTTAAAAACTATAGAAAAGCCCTCCCCCGGTGACTTTCTCTGGGCCGGAAAACAACCAGGTCAAATTCAGGGGTATGGTGATGTGGATATTCAGATCTAGGGGCCAGAGCAACAACGGTGGCCACGAAAACAACGAAAACAACGCTTTCTTCAGCTTCGGAATGTGGCTTACTGCCCTGGCTTCGCTTATAACCTTATATCACTACGGCAGTTACGAAAACAAAGCCTTTAGTGGGATAATAGTCTTAGTAATAACTCTGTGTGTAAAGTTAACAATTCTATCATTTGCCACCTAACGGATTGATATGACTAGTAGGTTTTAGAAGACTTGTCGGCCAAAGCTAGGCTCGATTGCAGCGTTTTTCACCACACGGTGTAACAGATTCAACACCTACACCTAGAATACTGAACTGGAGAGATGAAATCGTGGCTGGCTATGTTTAGTATATGCAGTCTAGGCGACCTGGTAATCCACTCTACAAATCTTAGCAACAAGGATTCTAGGTTGGTCCTCTCTGTGACAGTCAGCAGTTGATAGACCACTCGCATGCTATCTAGGTAGGCAAGTTACTTACTCATTGTATTAATATAATTCCTCCAGTGGTAGCACTCGCCTGGCAGGACTCCGCTTCATTCTCATCCTCATCACCCATGCGAGATAGGCCAAACGTACGGTCAGAGGCGTTTCTTCCCGCTCTATCGTCCATATAGTTTTCGAGCCCGGGGTGGGGCATCGAAGGACTCTTCATTGCTTCCGAATTTGAGGCTTTCGACTTTTCATGTACAATGGACAGGATCACATCCCCACGGCATGCCCAGCACAGTGCGTCCGGTAACACAACCGTCTTTCTATACCGACATGTGGCGAGAGCCGCGGCCGCTAGCCGCGCGGTGGGATTTTGGTGCGCCCGCAGCACGGCATTCTGCGCAGGTGAGTCGAGGAGTTCTAGCCAGGTATCCACCGAGACGAGAGAACAAGCTCCTGGTGGTATGCTTTTGGCGGCGTCAGAATGCTGGCATTGCACTGGGGGAAGCGTGACCCATTGCGAGGCTGCAGCCAGCATGTCGACGTCGGCAACCCATTCCCCTCGGTCGTACACGGATACGGCAGTCTCGAGGAAGTTCCCCGAGACGTCTCGGCGGCCGCGCGAGCCAGCATCAAGAGGTAGTTCAAATCCAGTGAAAGATAGGTGCAGGGATGTCTGCTGGAAGTTGTCCTGGGTGGAGCCGTCGTATGGCTCGTGCGAGATCATGTGCCAGGAACTGTAGTCCAGCTTTCGCATCTTTGGGTTCGCGGGACTGACGAGGAACCCCAACCCGGGTTTTCCGACGTTTCCGATGATCCGCTGAATGGGTGTGAAAAACCAGGGTGATTTTTCAGGCAAGGGCTCTGCCCTGAGTGGGATGTCCGCTTTGAATGAGGTATCGTCCTTCAACTTCAGCTTGATGGCATCTGAAGGGTCGGCGAGCAGCCCGGCTGCTACAAATATCGAGTTCGAATGGCATAATGCAAAGGTATCGCTTCCAATGGAGTCAGGATCAACATCAAGGCCACCGGTTTCGAAATATGCGATGCAGGCCAAAGTAACAGGCAAAAACTTGGTAAAATCAGGGGTCATCCTGTCCCACCATCGAGCTTTGTTGAGAGTGCGAGATGTGACCTGCAGGTCAACCTTTGCGCCGTCGAGTCCTGAGTAGAGCCGCTTGGCAGCATCGAAAGCTTTTAGCGACTGAAAGTAATCGCTGTTGGAGCCGCGAGCCATGACGGAGTGTAGGCCCTTGACGATTTGAAGTTTAGTAATATCGTTGTCTTCAATCAACTGGATGAGTTCCGTGACAGCTAGTGTGTTGCGGTCTCTCGGAGGTAGCACCGTTTCTCCGCAGCTCTTATTTATATAGACAGCAGCTAGTCCAGCGAGGCCGCAGACATAGAGGTGTGGCTCGGGGTGTTCACCGTAGGCTGATGGGATCATGACGTCCTGCCCCGAGTCATGTTCCACATCGCTCCTCGAAAAGTCACCTGAAAAAGGGTCGTCATCCAGCGAGTTGTCGTCATCGTCTTGCCAGTGCGGCATGTGGTCTACGTGGTTTGATTGACTGTTCGAGCCCGTCTTCTGCCTCTTATTATTGGACCGGAAATCTCTATGGTAGACTTTGGTGTATCGGGGACGCCTCGAGGTGGTCTCTGCGCGATCAAAGTAGCGAATTATGCAAAACGGTAGGAGTTCTGGGTCGAGAATCATAGCAGCCCATTTCCTCAGAAAGTTTATCATCCCAACATGATCGGATCCGAGTGCTTCCAAGAGTATCTCGAGCTTAGTCAAGCCAAATACTGGGGCTGGCCTGTCTTTGTCGTTGGACAGAAATTTGGCACATCGTCGCTGGCCAAAATTGATGAGTTTGGTGAGTTGAAGTCGCGTTATATCTCGAGACTGCGAGAATTGGGCGACAGCAAACGACAGGGTGTTAAGCCAAAGCTCATCGTGAGCGTTGAGCCTTACAAGGTTGAGCACTTCTCCTTGGGAGTTGACGATGATACGAACAAGGTCCAGGCAAACGTCGAGTTTGACGTCGATAGCCCGCCACCCGCCAATTATACTACCCAAGACAACGTATGTAAAATCGTCAAAGGTGACCTGGGACTCTTGGACACCCGTGTGTCTGGTAGCAACTATGGGGTCCCCATAGTACCGAGCCTGTGACAGCGGCAGGGACCAGAAGACGCCCCGGCCGCCATCATCCCGATCGCTAAGGCCGAGTGTAATAACCCCTCCGGGGCTGATCAGCGGGTCGCCCTGTCTGACGTGCTGGCTTGTGCCAGCCAGGATAATGTCGGGGTATAGATGCCAGGCAGAGAGACCTAACAGTACCGCACCGTTGTCGATCCGTTGAGGTGCGCCCTGGATCAAGCTGTCTAGTGCCTTCATGGCACCGGTCCAGGCCTCGATGATTGCATCATGGACGGTGGTCTTGTTGGATACCGGCAGGGATATGTTATCGACCAGTAGTCTGTATTGTGTCTGCTCACGTCTCTTGGCCTCGTCTGCTGTTTGAAGCCAGGCGCGAGCACTCGCATCCCATTCGTCCAGCTGGCTCCTGGTAATATCGATTCGCGAAGCCGTAAGATCCGACATGCGAACTGAGTTGTTCGCCTGCATGGATTGGAGATGGGCCTTTCGTTGCTCCACGAGCTCGCACCAGATGGGAACGGCCTCCTCTCGCCGCCATATGCGCGCAAGGAGGCACGCCAAGAGGTGGACTGTGACTGCATCGGCACCTGAAGTCGCAGCAGCCCAGATACTCGTTCCGTCAGCGCCTACGTGGTCTGCAAAGAGACTCCAACGAGCAGTCCCCTTCGGGTTTGCCGCGGGCAGCCTAGCCACCTCGCTGACACGCAAGCCATATGCCCGGATGAGATTCGGTACCCCGGGGGTCGCGCCTCCAAATAAGGCACTTAGTTTCCTTGCTGTGATGTGGACAGAGCCGTCCTCGGCAGCTGCTTTGCGGCGTGTAGACAACGCTTCGCCGAGACCTTCGAACTCCTTGGGCGCTTCGTATTTGATGAGGGAAAAGTCAAAATTTAGATTCGCGAAGGCAACAGTAGTCTCTTGAGAGGCTTGTAGAAAAGCATTGGTCAGCTTACCAAATGACGCCATTATGTTGATTTCCAGTGAAAAGAAACCTGAAGCGATGAAGCGGCAACAACCAGATGCGGCTGAGCAATGCGGGAATTTTGTATTGCCAAGACGAGCGGGGGTGTGTGATCCAAAGCTCTTGAAAAGCCACGTGACTTTAGACGGTCACACACCAGATCAAGCACCTCAAACAACTTGCGACATTGCGTCTCGTAAACAAAACGTTCAATAACGCCTTAATACCGTTATTTTATCGCAAGGCCGCGCCAAAATCGATTCAAGATCTCGTCGCATTAACCAACAACGATAACGTCGTGCGACATGTGAGAGAGTTAGTCTTCATGCCACTGTCCCTTAGGTCAAGCGCCGGGGACGCGTACTAGGACTTGCAGAGATTGTCAAACTTCCAACGCTAGCACCCTTTCGTTCTTGCTGCCCAATGTTACCCGAAATATTCAGCGCTCTCCACCGCTCTTGCCCCCGAATCAAAACACTCTCCTTCACCTTTTATGGCATAGAGTTAGTGCTTAGACTATAGCCAAGAAGGCTCTATGGACGACATCTACAAACGCGTGAGCTATTTAAGCTGCGGGACCAACCATCTTCGGGGACATCGAGGACCTCAGGCTGGTCGGTCTCTACGGCGATTTGCCCTGGTGGGGGAACCACATCGCACAAGTGCTCATTAACATGCCATCCCTCCGAAAACTGGAACTCTCCCTCTCAGCCGCCGCTACGTCTCGACTCGGTGACTCCGGGGAGTTCAACCAAGCACTGCGTTGGTTTGACCTTTTGTGCGCGTCCTACAGCGAAAGCGGAGGTTCACCGCTGCGGCGATGGTGTATCGCCTTGAGATGCCCCCGTCCTCGAGCGGTTCCTCCATATAAACTTTCTCGAGGAAGCCCACATTGAGAACTAGTTCACGTGGTCGAGACAAAAATCTATTCTAGTGAAGTTGTGGATAACAACCCACTAACAGGATCAACATCGTCTTGGGCACCTTGATCAACGCTCCAAGGATGCGCTACTTCACTGTGGCATAATACGCGGCTGACGTCCACCGGGCCTTTCGCACATAATAATCAGACGCCGCAAGGACTCGCAATATCTTCCTCAGCGCTGAGAAGAGTGGTAAGGGCTATGAGCCCGCCGCTTTGCCGATCGACTTCCGGAAGCTAGACATCGACTTGGATCGCGATAATAGAGACCTTTACCTTCTAGGTGACGACAAAAACGACTTTGCTTGAGGTCCCTCCTTTGACCCCTAACCCCTCCGACGCCTCCGCGTTATATGTAAGCACTGCCTAAAATGGCAAGGTGGGGGTAAACCGGCCTGAGGCAGCAGAATTGTGGGGATTTCCAAAACAGGTAACCGCCAGAACCAGCGGGCAATGCACACGGAGGAAAATAATTATATATTGACTCGGGGCGCTTGTTCAGGCCGAACCTGTCGTTCTTTTTAGGCTCTGTAATATTGCTATAGCCGTTTTTATACATAGCGATGCGTTCTCTAACGCGTGACACCGTTAAAAAGGGGCTACGTCGCGCGGTTCCTTAAACCGTGCTTCCTTCAATTTTATCAACCAACGATTTCACTACGAAAACCTCCCATTTGAAGCTCAGTGACATTCTGACTCTCTGATCGAAGGAAGATGACCTAGTCCACGGTCGCGTTTCCTTTGTTATTCCATGCTAGGCTCCGTTCCATGCTAGGCACCGTCACTAACTAGGTTTTGTTCCATACTAGGTACGTATCTGTTTTTCTACGTTAATTGCATTTATGTCCCTCTGATCGGAGGACTAGTAGTCTGGGAGTCGGCCTGGAAGGCCGACTGCGACTTTCTGTAGGTGTGGTTCTCTTTGTGGTTTCTTCCCTGTTGCGTCACCGGACCAGTTTACTATCTAAGAGGTACTCTATACCGGCCTCTATGTGTCAGGCCTCTGCTGCCACCAGAGGTTTATTCTGACACAGGCCCTCAGCCTCTGCCTCCTTCCAAGCCTCTGTCAATAGAGTTCTCTCTTGGCACAGAGGCTACAGTGCGAACAAAGTATCGCACTGTGCTGCGCACTATTCCTGGTGCGGGGGATCGGTGGGCCGTGCCGGCCAAGCGTGCCGGCCGGGGGTCGTCACAAAAACCCGTTGTAAAGTCAGGTTAGTACATGAATAGGTAAGCCTTTCTACAGCAGGAAGGAAGGCCTCGCTATCATCGCTCCTGCCCCTGCCCTACTTGTCACAATAACTTAAAGACATGACTGTTTGGCCCCACCAGGACCAACCCTCAGCCGTCACGAGAGTTGCCAGTATTAAAACCCAGCATTTCGAACCCAATAGAGGCAACGAAGACTCAATGGGATGCCATTTTGGCCTGAGCGCCGCAATCTATGGGGCAATTAGATGGTGAGAGACGTTGAATTTGTATGTTCAACTGCCCTGGCAAGAACAGAACAAGTGAGGTTGACGAGAGGCGCTGGTGCTGTGTTGCGCTCCGTGCGAAGAACCGTTCCATTCGAAGCCGCACGGAGCGCGGTGCCCTTTTCCATGAGCCCTCCCTTCATTTTGCCGAAGCCCCCACCCGCGAAGTCAATCACGAGTGCAACCTCAACTTCTCATCCATCCTCCCTCGAATTGCCCACATCTTCTCGAAGAGCAATGCATCAATCTCGCTCCCACATCCCAGTATAGCGCTCTATCCTAAGCCCTTATAAAACGTGGCGATGGCAGGCCTCATCGCCCTTCTCCCTCATCTGACCCTCAAACGCCACATTCTCAACCTGACCTTCCTCCTCGCGCAGACCGCCCCCTCCCTCGCAAATGTCTCCCCCGGCCTCCCCTTTGTAATAAATACCTGGGGCGGCCCCTTCACCGCCGCAACCGACGCCGCCTACCTCGCTCTCCTCGACCCCGGCACATCCGCCATCGACGCCGTCGAAATCGGCTGCGCAACCTGCGAGCGCAACCAATGCGACGGTACCGTTGGCTTCGGCGGCTCACCGGATGAATCCTGCGAAACCACCCTCGACGCCATGATCATGGACGGCACAACCATGAAGACCGGCGCCGTCGCGGGTTTGCGCCGCGTGCGCGACGCGATTGCCGTTGCGCGGCACGTGCTTGAGCACACGGCGCATTCATTGCTGGTGGGGGATCACGCAACGCAGTTTGCGGTGGAGAATGGATTTCACGAGGAAGACCTGGCGACGCCCGAGTCGAGGGAGAAGTGTGAGGCGTGGAGGAGGGCGAATTGCCAGGGGAATTACCGCATCAATGTGCTGCCTGATCCGGCGACGTCGTGCGGGCCGTACACGCCGGTGGAGTTGGATTCGCTGGCGGAGGGGTACGCGGGGTTGTTGGCGGGGGGATCGGCGGCCGCGTCGCATGATACTGTCTCGATGGTGGTTGTCCATGCTTCGGGGGTGATGGCGGCGGGGTCGTCGACGAATGGGGCGCTGCATAAGGTTCCTGGGCGTGTTGGCGATGGCCCGATTGTCGGGAGCGGAGCGTATGTCGATGGGGATGTTGGAGGGTGCGGCGCGACTGGGGATGGCGACGTCATGATGCGCTTTCTGCCGTGTTACCAGGCTGTGGAAAACATGCGACAGGGGATGTCGCCCCGAGAGGCGGCTGAGGATGTTGTGAAGCGCATGCTGCGGAAATATCCGAAGATGTCGTGTGGCATCGTGGTTGCGAACACCAAGGGCGAGCATGGGGGTGCAGGCTCAGGGTGGACGTTCACTTATGCTGTCCGGGGAAGTGGGATGAACACAACGCAGGTCATCACGGTTCCACCTGTGGAGGCCGACAGGGAAGCGCTGTCCGCGGGCGCAACGGCGTACGACTTGCCACATCTGCAACGAGAGCTCTGAGATACACAGTAGACGCTCGAAATTGAACTGATGATGATTCGCAATTAGGGACTCCCACCGCGCTCTTTCGGCCGATCTCGCGCCGCCGCCTGCCCGGCAGTCACTGCCAGAATGCAGCCACATGCCCTAACCCGCGATCTCGAACCCCGGATTTCCACACGCATCGGGACGATCAGCCGAGATGCGAAGACCGCTCGAGTGGGTCCGTTTCGGATGCAGCAGCCAACCAGAAGCCCCCGAGTATGGCGCTAAGCCCCAACGGTCGAACCTAATCTCACCCTCATGCCACCACGCCCGGCGCGTATTTTGACTTTTCTCACAATTCTCACTCAGCGCAAACGCCATCAGTCAATGTCTCCGATCGCCTGAGACGGTGTTGCAGATCCGCCGTCGCGGCGGCATGTCACTCACTCCACACGTCTGCGACGCATCCACTCATTAACCACTTCATTGTCCGCATCCGGCCACGCTTCACAATGCGCGCCGCCATTCCATTCCTTCTCAGCGCCGCCACGCGCGTCGCCGTGGCCGACAGCGGCACCGTCTGGGCCACCCCCCACGACAGCTACTCGTCCTCCGTCGGCGTGCTCGGCTGCAAGGTGAACACCGACCGCATCGCCTACTGGCCCGGCAGCATCGACTGCACCAACATCTGCATCCGCCTCAGCTACGAGGGCCGCTCCGTCCACCTCCTGCGCATCGACCAGTCCCAAGGCGCCCACGACGTCAGCTACGACGCCTGGAACTACCTCTACACCGGCTACGCCGCCACCGACAAGCCCGCCGCCGGCGGCGCCACCCCCATGCAGTATGAAGACGTCGACATCTCCCAGTGCTCTGACCTCATCTGGACCGACGACGGGAAACTCCCCCTCAGCGCGGCTAACAGCATGAACTTCCTCGCCAGCTGTCTCGCCCATGACACCTGGGTCGGCAATAACCACGTCTTGTACAACATCCTGGATCCGATCTGCACCTGGGGCTTTGACGAGCCGTGCAAGCTTGATTGGCCTACTGCCAACCAAGCCGCATGTCCGCACCAGCTGGGCACGCCGAATGCCCTGACGAGTGCCCCCGTGTGGAATATTATGTATCCTAGCGGCCAGAAGCTGCTGGCTGGTTCTGTCCCTGGCGCGCCGGGGTCTGCGCCGCCTACGAGTGGGAGTTCTGCGGCTTTGGGGAGGGCGCGGTCAGGGACGGTAGAGGCTGTGGTGGGGTTGGTGATGGGGTGGAAGTTGTTGGCTTGGTTGTAGCGGGTGGGAACGCATGAGGTGCATGTTGGATGATGAATGTTGATAGAGAAACCCGTGGGTGCACAAAGGTCGGCAAAAGTCTATGATACCCAGATATCGGGCTTGCAGCTGAATGATCCCAACCCCCGTCACTGGGATGTGGGGGACGAGTTTAAAAGGATGTTGTCAACGAGCAATTTCCTTACTACGGAAGAGAGCCTCAACTTTGGTTTAGTAGTATTTATAGCGACTTTGCTTTCTCGTTTTCATCTATGCGAGTGGCTTTGCTGTGAATGCCGTCTTGGCGCCCCTGACTGCGCCCCAGTTTTGCTAACGACGGCTCTTCCCCATCCTCGCTTATCCAGCTGAACAAAATATCCGCTCCTTTAACCGCCGCCGATATTGGGTGGACACCACTCTTAAACCGACGTCGGTCTAGTTTCCAGGTTAGAGCCTAGAACAGTCTGCGGCACACTGGTAGCATTTACTATCACGTCTTTCGGTAGGAACGTGAGGAGAGCGCATTGTAAGTGCAGGACCTCGTGTAAAAATTGCTTATTGCTTCTCTGAGGCTCGGTCAAGCAAAATAGAAAATGGCGTTGGAGCTGGACGGTTGGAAATGAGAGAGGCTGTGTCACCATACCATTCGGGTCAAACTCCAACACCGAAGCAAGCCATGTTGATCTTGGCCCTGACTTCGCCCTCGTACTAGCTCATCTACCGAAAGTGATACGCCATTCAAACTAAAATGAATGCTTCGAAATGAAATGTAAGACAGCATCATGATCGGAGGAACTATTCACCGTCGTGGCCAAGATCTGAGCGCTGTCGTTGAATAAGTGTCAGCAACAGACAAGTATAAAGACTCCAACTTCACTCTAGGTTGAGAGCCATCTATATCATCAACACAACTCACCTTCCAAACGCACACCACAAACACCTTTCCAACTCCCAAAATGAAGTTCACCACCGCCCTCTTCGCACTCGTGGCGCCCGTCTTTGCACTCCAAGAGGCTGGCACCCCCAAAGAATCCGTCAACCTCGAGTTCTCCGCCCTTAAGGCCCCCGAGGTGGCCTCCACGCTCGAGCTCCTCCTCGACGCCATCTACGCCATCCCCGACGATGTGCTCCTCGCTGGCGACGAAAGCACCAACGACTGGCTCGTCGCCCACGGTTACAAGAAGGAGCATGCCTCTATTGAATCTCGCTTTCCCACTCCTTCCCCTGATACCACAGCCATGATCATCACCGAGCGCGCCATAGCTGCCCCCGCAGGTATCATCGATGTGCTCAACTGCGCGGCTAAGATCGCGCAGTTCATCCTGGAGAATGCAATTCCGGCGGCGAAGATCTTGAAGATCAAGAAGGCGATTAAGGCGATTGGGAGTGTCAAGAAGGTGGCGGAGATGCTGAAGAAGGTGAAGTCATTGGCGGATGCGAGGAGGATCGGAGGGCAGGCGCTGTTTGATATTGCGGATGCGATTATTGGGTTTAGTTCGGTTTGGGGGGCTTGCACTTAGATGATGTTGTGGTACCGACCGGGTGAGGGAAGTGGAAAGGGGAAAGGGGTGGTGATGGAAGGGGAAAGGGGGAGAGGAGGGGTGATTTTCTTCAGTTTACTGGATTGCAGTGTCAAAGCTGACGCGCCGGGGCTCTCGCTCAGTTCGGGTACGGTAGGGATTGTCTGTCGAGGATTTTGTGGACGGAGGGCAGTTGAGGTTAGCGGGAAGAGGGGTAGAGTTCTATCATAGCAAAAACCAAGTGATTGACTGTTGGATTGGGTGTCAGTCATTGTAGTAAAGAGAAGAAAGAGATGGGGTTTGTACTCCAACCATTATGATCAACACGGCATCGCTTTGTTTTCGGTAGCTGTGCTGTACTTCTAGCGCGAACTAAGTATCGGGTCTAGCGTTACAGGTGGTAACGGCGAAGCTTTCAGGCATCACAGGTGACGTTTGTCGGTCTTGCTGAGCAGGTCGTAGAAGAAACGGTTGCGCGTAAGTTCGATGAGCTGGTGGTGAGGGGTTGTCTCGGCCGTCTCAAAGGGGATAATCGGCGGGTAGCGGGAAAGGGTCTCCAGAGTCCGCGCTTGCGTCGCGAAAGTGATGGGAGGGATTCGGTAAACCTGTCGGGGAGGTGGAGAGCAGCCTGCTAGCCGAGAAGTTACACAACTCTCGGGCGTAGGAAATTGGAAACGACCCCGGGTATGGCGCGGTGCCGTGACGAGTTTGCACGGCGCTACGGAGAAGTTTTGGGAGAGACTCTCGGATGAAGATCGAAATATTCAGGGGCTTCATGGTGCGCAAACCACAATCCAGCGGTGCCTCGACTTTGCCTCAGTTAGGCTTGATGGACTTGAAAGTTACATTTAGGTCTCACTGGAGCGGCTGAAAATCCAGCGGGAGGTTGTAAGTCAAAGATCCACAATCCCAGCTTGACAAGTATCCCGTCTAACACGATGACAGTTGAACAGCTTCATCTCGCAACGCGAATCCAGGCTGAGTCTTTCCATTGCCGTTCAGCAGCAACGGCTGGCTCACCTCGCAGGCCGAGAAAGCACATCCATGAAAATGCTGACAGCCATGGGCGTTGTATTTCTACCAAGTGCTCTTGTTTCTTCTATTCTGGGAATGTCATTTTTTGACTTTGCTGCCGGTTCGCCTTTCGTCATGTTGCCCTCACAATTTACCATCACGTAAAACTCATGCAGACATAAACGACGGCCATGCCCCCTCTCGGGTCTGGATTTACTTTGCCATCTGCATCCCATTTACAGCGATTATTGTTGGTACCTGGTGGACAGTTGACCAACGACGTCTCGCTCAGGCAACTGCTGAGGTGAGCGACTAAGAGATGAGCAGGCTGGAGGGTCGCATCATGAAGGCAATTCGCCGTAGGACCGGTGCTCACGTCATGTCTGAAGGACCCCATGTCGTGCACTCTGATGAGTTACGGCGCCAGAAGTACCCTGATTTTAGCAAGGTTGATGTTAGAGGGGGAGTGTTTATGAGATTGCTGGAGATGATGACGCCTTGGAGACAGAGGGGGGTGCTGTCTGAGACGGATATACCGTAGACACTGCCGACCGGAGCCGGAAAGGGTTTCTAACTGAGTTGCCTAAGTCGGCAGAAAGCTGAGAAAGCACACTGGCAGTTTTCAACAAATGGAGATGCGGCATTAGGATTTTTTTGAAGTCCAAGTTGGCCCTGAGCACAAGTCAAGAACTCTCAAACTCGGAATATTACCGTGACCCTGACTGAATGCGCTTCCCTCCAGGACCTCCGAGTACCAAAGTATGTCGTCGACAACGATAAGAAGAACATACAACCGTTTCAGGCCTCAGGAAGGGGCCTATTTGCACAGCAGGTCCCTTACCCGTTTTTTGTTTGTTTTTTTCAAAAGTGATAGCTCGTCCACGAAGGCCATTGCCGTCATGACCATGGCTTTCCTTCCGGGGACCTTCTTAGCTGCCCTGTTTACTGTGCCTTCGCTTCCTGTCCAGATGCAGCGCGAGTTCTGGGTGTACTGGGTCAGCGCCATCCCTGTAACGCTGTTTGTGTGTTTGGCCGATATCAGCATGCTAAGATGGTGATAAAAAGGGGCCTTCTCCTACTACATTGCCCGTGTGCAACTGGTCCAGACCTCTTAACTATAGATGATACCGGTAACGCCATATAAGCGAACTCAAATCTTCAGCTCCTCTGACTGACTGGAGATGTTCTTTTTGGGGACGGCAAAACGTTACAACAAGGACGCTGATTGGCCCAGGAGATGATCGCTGAAAGGGGCCAAGTCTGATGCACAAGCTCAGCCACAGTCCGGCTCCTGTCGTCTTGGCGTTTGCCCGACCCCGCAAAGGCCTCAACGGGGCTCATCCTAACAACTCTTATGGGTAAGAAGCTGAGCGGCAGCCATGGATCCGATAAGTATTGCGTCCATCGTGGTATGTAAATCGGTTTACTTAAGATCATCGTTGACAAATGATTGCTGATGATATGATAGGCAAGCACGACAGGGACCTGCCTCACCACCATCAAGAGCCTCTACGAGCTCAGGGAGAAATACAAAGACACACCCGTCATCATCGTCTCGATATGTTCCGAGTCGACGGTTGTCTCGGCGTCTCTAACCCAAATCCAGACGCTGCTTCTCCAACGACAGGACGTCGCCGACGTGTGGAAGTCGCGCGATACCGACATGCCCGTGGTTCTTGACCAGGCTCTGACAGGATGCATGGTCATCTTCAGTTGTCTGGACAAGGAAATCCAACGAATTACCACAGGAGCGCCGGAGCCTAGTCGAATTCGATGGCGACCACGAGCAAGGATGGTGTGGAATGAGTCGCATCTCAACGACTTGCTGAGCTCTCTTCGGGGTCAGCAGACCGCCATTACCTTATTAATTCAGCTGCTTCAGATGAGCACGCTCACAGAGATGAAGGACATGCTTCAACGCAAAAGCGAAGCAGTCCGATCATCGGCTCATCAGACGTTGTCTCTACGCTCTAAGAACCCCAGTGTGGCTGTCCCGAACTCGATATTCGGTGACCGGAACCAAAATCCTGTCTCGCAAGGCCACGATATGGCATCCGTTGTCGCGCCATCAGAGCTCGAGTTTGAGTTTGATGACATCGTTGTCAACAGCCAAGCCTATCGGAGAGTGCTGGCACGGGCTCACCAGGCCACCACTCCCACCATGGAGCGAGTCAAGACCGGCTGCCAAACTGAGCAGGAGCATTCTTTTTCCGGGCAGGGCAAGTGGGTGCACGCCGACGAGTCAAGCCTCCAGTTCAAAGGCACAGCGCACGTGGGTGACAATCGCGACATCCCCCTCAAGGGTCTCTTCGACACGGGTAGTGAGCGCAGTTTCGTGTCCCTGAGCTTCCTGCACAAGTACGGTATCTATGACGCCGTAGTCCGCAAGCTGCCCCATCCCGAGACAGTCAAGGGCGCCGAGATGATGATGGAAACCAAAGTAGAGCACGAAGCTTCGCTGCAGTGGTGCATGGATGGCTCGAACATCCGCACCGATACGTTCTCCGTGATTGACAACGACGGCAATTCCTATGACATCCTACTCGGTTGGGAGTTCATCATCCAGAACGAGATCTTCGTCGTGAAGAAAAAGGCCCTAGATCGGGTCCGCCGCGGCAGAACCGGCGGTGTCACAACGCAAGCCAAATAGGACATCATCATACTGGCGACCCTCGCGGATAAGAAGAAAGTAGAACCCCCGAGATCTTGACTTGGGGCAATACCAAGACGCTAGGGACATGAGTCGAATGGGGGGTTCCTCGACTGCCACCACGGCCAACGGCAGCCCCAACTTTTTCGGGACCTCCCCTCTCGGTGGTCTTGGCATCTTTCCTGCTGTCATCGACCGACGCCATACCAAAAGGAGCGAATCACCGCCTAGCTCGCCGGTGGCAACGACGCCGCCCCACAACCCACAGCCAACGCCGAAGCTGTAGGGCATGCATGCTAGGACCACCTCACTGGCTTGTTCATGCACACACCAGCAAGATCCGACAGTCGTTGGTCTATGAGACGGGTGGAGTGGGACCGACATGCATCAGGGAGCAAGGTGCTGAGCGGGGGATGCTCTGCAAAACAAGAGGACGAATGACGGCGCGAGATCACTGGATGGGGGGTGCCGGGATGGGAAGGTCGCGGTACTTTGGCAGTACAAGCTTCTGGCTCAGCCGGGAGATCCACGGAAGACGGCCGCGGGTGCTCTGGCCGAGCAATGGGTGTTCGAAGCACTGCACTCTGGATTCTGTGGAATTGAAGGGGTTGCAACTGCGTGATTCTATTGCTTGTTCGGCTCTCTGGCTCAGCCACGCGGCTACAATTGCGCGTCTGTGGCAATGGTTACAAATCTATTGTTCTGGTGATTTCCAGACTCTTCTTTCTGGGCCAGAACCCCGTTCTTTCTGACACCTCTCCAGCTAAGAGCCTACACCAGAGCTCAGCTCTATTATCCACACCTCTATGGTGTTCTGGTCAGAGACTAGAACTCCCTTCTTTCTAACTATAACTGCATGAAATAACTGAACGTTCTATGCTTTTTAGTGCAGCAGTAGTGTTTTGCAGTGATAGATTACAACTCAAAACACATAATATAAGTTTTAAAGGACTAGTTCAACAATAACAGCCCTGGAAATTTTTATAGCCACATATATAAAGTATCGTATACAGTAGTAATAAAAGGGCTTTTAGACCAGCCAAGAAGCCGCGGCGATATCTTTCCCTGCCCTTTCACCTCTTGAATGGTATTTTCAGAAAGAAAGGGGTTCAGGTGCCCTGGGCATCTAGTCAGCGGAGCTGACTGGATGCCTGGCACTGCCAGAACGCCAGTGAGCCTCAGCCACTATAGTGGCGAAGCCTGTATCCTACAGAACAGTCTATAAAGAAGCCTCTGGCTGGAAGCTAGAGATAGAGGAACAGAGTACACACAAGCAATACAATCACGCAGTTGCAACCCCTTCAAATCCACCGAATCCAGAGTGCAGTGCTTCTGACAGGTATAGTCCCGAGCAACCTAAGGTTTGTGGATCTAGGTGCCCCGCGGACTGGGGGTTTTGCAGGATCTATGACGGTGAAGTGAATCGATTCAGTATATCATGGTGCCTTCGGGGATTTGGCATTTATTTAGTAATATCTTCTAAATTTCGTCATACTTCATCGGCATGCCGAAACACGAGCGCTCTCCTTGCAGACCACATCGTCTCCAAAAAAAAACACCAACAATCTCGGGCCCTATAACCGAAGTAAGGATCCTAGCTTATACCCAGTCGAAGAAAACAGACCAACGCCCAAATCTCTTGCATCAAATGTCTTGCATCGTTCAGATGCACTCCGGCTTGTCATGTCGTGTCATTATCTCTTGCTGTTGATTCCCTCATGTTCGCTTCAGCTAATCTTGAGAACAGCTGGCTCGTTGCCACGACGAAAATACCCCTCCCTTCTTAACAATCTCGACCTAGAACTCTAGTTAAGCTGGGCTCTATGCTCGATAAAAAGTTTGGTTGTGAGATCGCACCTCTTTGATAATCCGTGGAGCGCGTATTTTATAGACTCCTTGATCGATCTAGAAGAGACCGTGTCAACGTTACTCTGGTGCGGACTAAAGGGGCATGCGTACATCGACATCGTATCCGCCATGGGGAAACTGGCTCTGGAGTAGATATGCGAGCTGGTGAACGCTGATACACCGGCTCGGGATCTCTTGATAAAAGAGCGGCGCTGTTCGAATCGTAGGCGAAATAAACTGACCCCAGGGTTGGGCGTCAGGAACCGCAAGCAGATTGTTTCCCATCGAAGATACGAAGATGATATTCCGAGGTCGGTGTTCAAACTTTCGAGGTTCGGGGCTAAACCACTGCTGGATGAGTTGGGGAGCGATCCCCAGCTCCGGTCGGGTTGTCTTCAATGGGGGGTGCGGTGTATATGGCCCTCTCCGGTCGGCAGTTTCCGCGAATGGCGGCTGGGAGATCAAACATCGGGTGTCATGCTGCAGCAAGTCCGCGACCGGCGCCAATCACTGGCCTTTGCGGCTGTGCGTCGGTGAGTTGGACATGCGCCCCGCTGCTGATGTATCAGTAGCTTACTTAGGTGCCAATCAAATATGCAGGGTTTCACATGTGTTCAGCAATTTTCACCACACAAAGCTTGCGGTGTGGCAAACTGGTCAGGTGCTGCATGGACGCGCCTTGGCCGGGTGGTCGCCGTCCTCGGCTTGGTGCACCTCCTGAGAAGGTACATATACCTGATGTAGACCAACGTACCGGCATGCATAGCCGTGTGGTACCCCGAAAATCCATTTTGGCGACATTAAATCTTTGTTCCAAGGAGAGTCACTAAGAGGTGAGATCCTCCCTAGCAAGAGCCAAAACTTGAATTTGAAGTCTACGAATGTAATCGATGCCCCTCTTTCAGTGACTTTCAAACCAACTCGACGTTTGAAACGGGGTTGGTAATGCGGGGCAATGGAAGATGTAACATACCGCACCGTGCATGTTGGGGTTGGTGTGGGGGGGAGGGCGGGATTTGACGAGGCGGCCTTGACCGAGCTGGCACTTGTGAAAATATTAGGGCAAGGCTCGGGGAGGCGCACCCCATCCAGGCCACACAAACTCGACTTCGGCCTAGTGCATATCTAAGTTACACTTGCTTTCCTTGCATATCTGCTCGGAGCACTGCTTCCAACAAAAGATTGCGCAGGCATCGAGAGTTTAATTTGCACATTTGCGCCTGCCTGCTGCCTCACTGCGTAACGACTTCGCCTTCTACCAGGCAACCCATTGCCCTGCTTAACTGGAATTGGGTCGGCTGTTGGCATTTTACACCGCGGAACGCTTTCTTGCTCTCAGGCTCCCCAGGTTGCTCTCTTGAAGTTCCTACCCTTACAAGACCGCTGCCGCAGCGCCTGCGTTGGAAAGGATGACATCAAGACAGCCTGCGACGCCTCCGGAACAGTCACCGCGACACAGCGGCGAGGAGATAGATCTGGTGAGTTGACTGGAACACGGTATGACGTATCAAGGCGCATTTCGCCGTATATTAACCGACCTATTTGCAGATTCCAAACGAGGGCGCGCAGCGGCCTCCTGCAGATCCGTTCCTCATGGCGACCCGGTCGGAAGGGCTTCCGGATAACCTCCCTCCCAATTTAATCGTCACGGGTCCTGAATCCGAAGTTGGGCATCCCAACCCTCGTCATCTCGCAGCAAGCGACGCCGGATCAGATCATTCAAGCCATTCTCGCATCATAAGTTACACCTTGTTCGATCGTGGAGAGAAGCAATATGCGAAAATTCAATGCTCCGATACTCCTCTGCCGCCCATTACAATCGAAAATTACCCTGAATTTGAGGGACTGCCCCTCTACGAAAAACTGAGCTGCTTCATGAAGGAGCCTCTGCCGACCCAAAATCAACCGTTTCTCCCACGAGGATATTTAGAGGAGATTCTCACTGAAAAGGTCGTCTGTGAGGCGATCGCCGAGCGCAACCCCTTACTGAATGCCCAAGACATTCTCAGGTACGCGCATCAGGTCTGCAGAAAAGCATCATCATCAAATTCAGAGTCAGAGGCAACGAAGTCATACCGCAAGATATTTGGAGTACTGGCCTTGATCGAGCGGGAGGCAGACATCGCCCTCATCATCGATGACGAATCTGGCATCTGCGATGATGATCTCCCCCTCCAAGCCGTTGCTGTCGGGCCCGGAAGAAATCGCAAAGTCCTTCGCCGGAGAAACAATCATGAACCGCTCGCTTGCTTCAATCAATGGGGTCTAAAACAGCATGTCGACTTTGAAAGGGGGCAATGGAGCGTTTTAGCTCCTTTCTTTGCCAAAGGGAGCGGCGAAGTGGCCCAATTTTATCAGTTATGTGACAATGATATTCTACCCTGGACTTATGACTCTGGGGTGCTGCACCAAGGGGGGTTCAGCTTCATATCGCAGATCAAAATCCACCCTAATCACTACAGCTTTCCGAGGACTAAGACATTCACCACCGTGACAAGCGGTCAAGCCAACGACGACTTTGACGGGAGGTTTGCAGTGAAGCACTTCAAAATCAACTTGAATGCAGGCGTACAGACGATGTCCAGCTCGTTTCCTCAAAACTCTTACCAAGCGCAAGATGACATCAGAAGGGAGTTTGAGCAGGAGATTGAGATTCTGAATCGTTTTAGCGACGGAAAGAACGAACACCTCATCTCCCTCCTGGCAGCTTACGGCAAGGGCATGGATTACTGCTTATTGTTTCCCTGGGCTGACTACGACCTCAAAGCAATGTGGCAGAAGACATCGCCGGGACCGCCACTTGATAATAGCACCCTTGTGTGGTTGGTCACGCAATGTCTGGGAATGGCAGGCGGGCTGCGCAAGATCCACAACTACAAAACAAAGTCAAACGTCCTTGAAGATTACCACCGGATCTATGGCCGGCACGGAGATATTAAGCCCGACAACATTCTGGTGTTCTTGGATCCTGCGAACCCCCAAGCTCGAGGGACCCTTGTTATCACCGACTTTGGCTTGACTCGCTTCCACTCCGATCACACGAAAACGTACTTCAAAAGGGACATTCCCATGACACCAACGTACCGGCCTCCAGAGTGTGACATGCATGGAGGCTCAGTGTCTCGCTCCTTCGACATCTGGTCCTATGGATGTGTGCTGCTGGAGTTCGTCGCCTGGTATCTCGGCGGACCAGATCTTCTCGGGAGCTTTGTGCAAAAGCGGAAGACACCAGACCCGCAGATCCCAGGCATCAAATCGGACCAGTTCTTTGAAATTGTACGGTCAAAAAGCACGGGCGATGGTGATGTGACCCTGTCTGCGCGCGTCAAGATGGAGGTTCTCGAGGTTTGTTGATGCCCGCACAATACTCTAGGGACTGTTTGGCGCTTAAAGACTAACTGATATACCGAAATAGTTTGTAAGCGAACTTCGCTCGCACAGGAATTGCTCCGACACCATTCATAGCCTCCTCGATCTCATCATGGACCGCATGCTTGTGGTCGAGTACAAGGGCATCCCGGGCCGCGAACGGGCGAACGGCGAGCAAGTCTACCTGGAGCTCAACGACATCCACAAACGACTTGCCAAAGTTGTCCTCAGCCCAGACGGGTTGGTGGCAACGCCACGGCAACCGAAAGCACTATCCATCCCCGATGCTGTCGTGATGCCAGAGACCGAAGAGATCAAATCCCTGTACAGGAACCGGGACGCGATTGCACAGGTGCCGGAACACCGCGGGCGGGTTTGGGGGTTGGCTGATCATTCTTCGAAACGAAACGCAACTCAAATCGGTGGTCTAACGCGGCGTATTTCAACAAATTGAGGGGTTTGGCGTTAATTGAGCTGAAATGATGTACTAATATTTCTCAAGGGGGGGAAGGGTGGGGAGCGCTGTCCCAGCGCTCCCAACGTTCAAATTTGCCCTCAGGCGCAAGGTACCGCAATGGCATGTTCTTATTTGGCCACCGAAGGAGCTGCATCATTAGAATTCTTCTTCTTTTTCCGTGTCGCTCGGGTCTTATATTGGCAGTCAAGTTGGCAGAGTTCCGCCTGGTAGGGACCACGGTGTCAGGGCCTGCATCAACATCCTTTTCGCCGGACACGCAAGGACTTCTCACCGGTGATAGCTCGCGAGGTAATGTCATAATGACTGCCCCCATCTCGTACTGAGCCATAACACCACAGGTCAGTGTTGATACTTGAGAAGACATATAGGGAAAGTAACAGTCACACGTACCTCTACCTCCCATCCCCCAGCAGGAAAAAGCCCGCTCAGGCGGGAAGACAAGGTAACTGAGTCAATGTAGCGGAGCTTCACCACCTGTGGGCGTGGAACTGCTAGCACTGTGGCCGCGGCCAAGGGAGCCATCGTGAGACGGAGACTAGTGTGCTCTGTCCATTCGAGTTGACTAGGCTGATGCTGTCAATGATCTGCATTGATGAGTCATTAAATACAAGCTTTCCCTGAAATGAAATTGCGGCTCAAAGTCGAGACAAGCAAGTCTTCATTCTCTACTCGTTCGCCTCTCTCTACATTCGCCCAGTTGCCATGGACCTGCCCAGCACTGATGCCCAAGCAAGCCTGACATGGCCCAACTGCCATGAGATAGGACACGGCTGGTGGGCTCCAACTGCAACATGGGGCGTCGAATCAGGACATGGGGTCAGTTTGGTGTGGGTGGTCAACAACCAACCCGATGGAGCAGGTGAGGAGATGGGTGGAAGAGACGCTGCAGAAGTGCTGTGGCAGCATGCCATTCGCTCACACAAAAACTGCCTGCAGATCGTGGTACCTACACTGCCACTCTCACCACTGCCCTGCTGCAGAGTCCACAGAGAGGGAATTCACTGCCAGTGAGAAACCGGGAGTTGTGGTACATGTATTGACCTGCCTATGAACCCCCCATCCATCATCAGTCTCCCCAAGCAATCAATGATACTGGATAAACTGCAGCGATGGACTGGCCGCTCGACGATCCGACATTTTCAGGGGAGGATCTAGACAATGTTTTCACCTACGAATCGCGTGGGCGGACTGGCGTTTGCCGATTTGCTGGCGATGAGGTACGCATCCTGTCAGAGCTTCCTCGGGAACGGAACCAGATAATCTGACCGGACTGTAGGACATCTCGGAGCAGTCTCTAGAGGGCAGCAGTCTTGTACCGTGGCTCCAAGACGTACGCTCATTTTGCTTACAGTGTTGTTTCTAGGACGGATCCATGTAAACTAACTTCGCAGTAGATGTCTTCTAAACGAGGGATGCCAGGAATTGTTGCCTTGTAAGCCATTTCCCCTTTCCTCAATCGCACCTAGGATTACCCGTCTGTCGCCACCATCGACGGGCTCACACGGATTCAGATTAGGAGAACGCGCCGAGAGCAACCTAAAGCATGTTCACAACCCTTTGGCGCTCCGCAATCTTCCGTTTACACGAGATGAGTTTGAGCAGGTTGTCAATTTGTTCTCGTTCCACGGTGACACGGCGCGCGTCATCAACAGGTCCGATTTTGCTTTTTTTAACGACACTATTCCTCTCACTGGCCCCGAGAAGGTGATATGTGAGTTAATGTGATCAATACCGCGTCTTAGAGTGCCAAGTTCAAATCTAACGACTCCTATTGCAAAGATTACTGCTGCAGAACAGAGGGCCCCAGGGTTTCCAATCCCCCCGAAGCCTCCAGATTATCATCATTGTCCGGCTTTTTATTGTAAGCCACCCCGTCACTCTCGCAGGTACTATTCCAGGGGCTCGCCCCCAATCGCCAACACACTTCCCAGCTTCTCGAATCTGTCTCGTCAAAGCAGCCAACGTTCCTGTCAGAGGAAAAGTGGCAGAGGTTTCGGAACTTCCATCCCCGCCTGCTCCCATGGCAACCAGCCCGGATCACGGACGACACAACGGAGCCGAGAACCGCCACCGGCCCCCGACACTACCTCGATTTCATCTTCGACCATCTAATCATCGTTTCCAACCTGACAGCCGAGTTTGCCAACGGCCTAACAAGGAATGTGTCAAGCAACGAGGACAACACGAGCCGTCCAATGCGTCGCTCGATGAGCTCCGCGATATCACTGCAACGCATACAGGCAGAAAGCCTAGCGGCCCTAGAGCGTCTGGAAATTGTCCTTGCCCAAATGATGACCAACATCGGCGGAGCTCTTGTCAACACAACAAGCCACAGCACCCAAAAAGGCCCCTGCTGGGGAAAGCCGCTAGAGTACAACCTCGCTGGTCTTTGCCGGACAGCTGCCGTCACCCTCCGTCTGCTCGTGTGCCATCTCATTGAGGAACAGCAACAAGAACAACAACAACAGCAGCAACAAAAACAACAAAAACAACAACAACTTGTTGATTCCCCGGAAATACCGCCGTACAACAACAACCCGGCCGACAGCCGCGAAGGGGGCGCCATGCTAGCGGGACATCGTGTTGCACTCATGGCTCACGTGGAAGCCATTGTTAACATGATTCCCTACAGCGCGCACAGCAATATTTTTGGGGTGGCTCCCTTGTGCTTTGTTCCGGCCTTCCGTGTCGCCAAAGTTGTGCTGGCTCGCGAGTCAGCCGCTTTGCGCACCGAGGGCGGCAGGGGCAGTGAGGTTGCTAGGTGTCTCGCTACCGAGGCGCTGATTCAACGGCATCTGGACTTTGTTGCAAGTCGAAAAATTCCCATCAAGGTAGACATCTGAACACCTAGGTGCAGTTATTAGTGTGCGATGCTGCCATCAAGCATCTGGCCTTTGATTCTCAATGGAAATGCAACACTTTCTCCCTGAAGAGAAATCGAAAGCATGGCAACCCTCTGCAAGCCACACCTCACGCGCCAACGTTTGACTACACAGCCCGTGATGTGACAACATTTTAAAGGCCTGCATGAGTATATGCGCTGGGAGTTTGCCATGACACAAGAGTAGCGTTTCTGGGTGTGTCGGAATCCATAGCGAAGACGATGGAGCGAGGCATCTTCGTGTGCCAAGGGGGCAATCGCCGCGCTCAGCTATCACTACGCGCTAGCCCCGGTTCCCAACCCCCCTCTGAGCCTAGCCCCAGAATGGATACATGGCCATACTGTTGATGCGAAGATCGTTGGTGTCTCTACTGGTAACAGCGCGTTGGCTGAGCTTGAGTAGCTCGCGCTCTTCCTAGCCAAACAGTGGCTTGACGAGCACGCCGATGACGATGTGGATGCTTGATCAGCATTGGCCCCGTTGATGGAATGCTGAGGTTTGTTAAGTTACGTCTTGGGACAGGACCATCACTGCATTCTCCCCGTTCGTCATTTGGGGCGGGTTAGAGTTTGAGCCGGGAATGTACGACGTTGGCTTGTTTTGGGAGGGGGGTGTTCTGGTGCTGGCGTTTCGAGGTTGAGTGGCTGAGATAATCAATTGCATTGTTGAGATTTTCCCAGGTACCGTCTTTGCTTTCCTTTGTGTTTCGTCATGATGTCCGCACCCGTTAAGTTCGCTTCGCTTGGTGAAACTTTCCCGGTCTTATTGATTCCACAGCTTAATCATGCGGCGGAAGTACAAAAAGCTACAGATAGCTGTCAGACAAGAAGAGTCCCAAGAAGCGAAGAAGGGGGTTTCGCCCTCCCGACAGCAACATGTATACGCTGTGCTATTACACACCATGAATACCCAAAACTCCGCCGCCTTGCGCGGTACTGATGACCTTTCTCGAACATAGAGTTGTCTAGGTAGGTACACACTACTATTGAGACGAAGCCCCGAGCCAAGCCACGCTAGAACTCACAACACCTCCCCAGTCACCCATATCCTCGGATTGTCGCCAGACCTCACACTCTTGTCTGGCCATGTCCAGACTATCTGCAAGGACAGCATGAGGCGTGGGAAACGCCGTCACTCCCCCGTTGCTGCCCGAGACACCTGGCATCATACTACCACCCCTCGCGATGAGGCCTTGTCCGTGCCCATTCCGGCCAGACCAGCATTCCCACTGCCGTTGCCTCGCCGCCCGAGCCTCGCGTGCTTGGCCCCACAGCCGCTTCAAGACCTCAAAGTGGTACGAGCTGCCACTGTTTCCGTTGTCCTCGCGCTCCGAGCACCGCCACCGCCGGAACGATCTCTCAGCAACGTTCCACACCCTTGCCTGTTGCTGCTGCTGCTGCTGCTGTGGGGACGAAGAGCACAGATGGCCAAGGACAAACCGCAACGGCCAAAACTGCATGTACCCCCGCATCAGCCAGCTCCACTGGGCAGCCTGCGGCTCGACTTGTAGTATTGAGGGTTGCGCGTCGAGGATGTCTACCGCTGCTGCGAAGAGCTGCTCCGGTGGAGGAGCCGGAGGAGGGGAGAGGTAGTGCCATGAAGAAGAAACGTGGTTGTCGTCGTGGTTGCCTTCAGGAGGAGGCCACTGGCCGTGCACGCGGAATCGCAACTCCATGATCAGCACGTAGGCGACATGTTTGGCAAGCCAGTGGACCCCCAGCGTGCCATCGCAGTGCCGCAGATAACGTTCCCAGACTCCCTTCTCGCAGACATCGATGACGGCCTCCTTGTGCTGCCGTGTTGACGCGGCGTGCACCATCCTCGTCGCGGCGGCGATTTCGAACTGCAGCAGGGCGAAGCTCACCTCGGTCCAGCCCTGGTGCGGCGTGGGCGGTCCGCCCATCCGGTGGTGCAGATCGACGTCTCTTACGTTGGTGGGCTGGTGCTGCACGGGAAGGACGGGGAGCTCTGCTGGCGCCGCCCCCGGCACGGAGCTGCTGCCGTGGCCGAGGTCCTCGCGCACTCGGTGCTCGAGGTACCAGTGCACCATTCGGAGGCGCTTGAGCATCTCGCGCTCGAACGGCGAAGCCATCATGGTGGAGGTGGTGGTTTCCGAGATGGCCGCTGATGCTAAGCGACCTGCCATGCCCAACAGCGTCCAGGCTCGGTGAGCGTCCCCGACGAAGCGGCTGAGTCCGATGTAGAGCAGGAAGGCTTGAAGCGTCGTGAGGTCCGACGTGGTGAGCAGCTTGGCCCTCGCCAGAGCGTGCTCCACCGCGCCTTTGTAAGCTGCCACGGCGGACTGCTTGGGGATTCCGCCACAGCAGGCCGAGGCATCGTCGTCCGACATGCTGCACAGCGAGGCGAGATAGATGGAGAAGGCGATGGCCGATTCGCCGTCGCTCAAAGCGGTGGGGTTCAGCGTGGCCGTCCCGAGCAGGGCCTCGACGCTCGGCCGGTGCAAGATCTTCATCACCGGGTCGATGTTTTGGAAGAAGACGTTCTGGTAGACGGCAATCTGTGCAGGTGGAGGGTGGAGCAATGATGCATCAAGAGCAAAGGTGTCGAAGGGGAACTGAGAATGCTGAAGCCCAAGTCTCGCCGTGAGTGTCCTCTGGAGGCAGTCTGCTAAAACAAGCTGCAACCCGCGCGTCGCTTCCGGCGATGGCGGTGCGATGGCCGTGAGATTGGCTTCCTGTCCGGTAAGCTTTGCTAGTTCGGTCAGGCCTGCCACATCGGCTAGCGCCCTCCGACACGCGTCCTCCACAACCTGGGGGCTCAATGCGTGATCTGCCGGCGGCTTCGTTCTGGCCTCGCTCTTGCCGCCTGCTTTCGGTTTCAGTCTCGACGAGCTTGCTGCCTTGCCAGGAAGGCCGCGGCGGCAGGTTCTCTTTGGCGAGGGATAAGAACAAGTAATGTTCCACGCAGTGCAGGTTGCGCACGGCGTGCCCCGGTCGCATTTGACCTTTCGTGTCCGACAAGCCGTGCACGCCTTGGGTTTTAGAATCTCTGTGGACGGAGGACCGCCTGAAGGTCGGAGGGCACGCATGTTGCTTTGGGTAGGTACGTGTTTTAGAAACTACCTGACAGTTCTCAGATGACTGCGAACAAGAGAAGAGGCGGCGGTTCCTTGTTCAACTTGCCCAGTCGCCACAGGTGCCCTGGTGCTGGTGCCCTTGGGGCTTGGGACGGAAGGACAATCCCACCGGCGCTGCGCATCACCCGTAAGCAAATGGCATTCTGGATGCTGGTTGAAAGTTCCCGTATATAAGTGGGTCGCCAAGCTGCACCGCCCCTTTCTCGGGAATCTCGCAGATCTCGCAGAACTCGGTGGTTTGCTCTTGTGTAGCTCTACCTAGGCTCTGATTGGTCCACTAAAACATGGGAATGGCATCAATGCCAACTGACTTCTGTCAGCTCTTCTCATTGATGGGTGACTCGACCGGAAGACTGCTTCCCGGCTCTGACGGATCGCCGTGACGCAGAGGAGGGAGGCATCCAACGTGAAGACGGCCCAGGGAACTTTCCAGTTCTTGCATAAACTTGAGGACTGCGTAGGTACTGCAGAAAGAAAAACTGCGTTGGCAGGCCAGGATGTGTTATAAAGCCTTCGGTCCCAGACCAACGAAGTTCTTGCTCCTGGGCTATCTCGTTTCAGACCGAGCAGCTGCAAACAGTTAGCATTTCTTCCCTGACCTATTCGTCATCATGCCATCTAAAATCATCTTCGGAGATCTGCCTAAGGTCCCTTCCCTCGCGACAGCTCACGGGACATCGATGGGCCTCGCCTTCGTTGTATTCTTTCCCATCGGTGCCTTTCTGATCCGCTCCGTCAAGTCGAAACACACCGTCTGGATCCACGTATCTTGTCAGTTCATCGGGCTGGCACTCACGGTTACGGGCCTGGCCACAGGAATTCGCGTTGCTAAGATCATCGACCGGGTACGGCTACCGTGGTCCTCTTCCCTCCACCTATTATCCATTGACTGACTGGATGGCCACCCACCACACAGCTACATAACAACACCCATACTATCCTCGGCACAGTGATTGCCGCCGGTCTTTTGCTGCAGCCATTCTTTGGGTATATGCACCATCGTCGTTACATTCGCACGCAGCAGCGTTCGGCTTGGGCGCCACTCCACGTGTGGTACGGCCGTGCCTTGCTTCTCCTGGGAATCCTCAACGGTGGACTGGGGCTGCAACTGGCATCGGGAAGTCCAGCCTACAGCAGGGCTGGCATGATAGCCTACTCGGTTTTGGCCGCAGTGGCGGGGCTCGCGTTGTTGGGATTGATCGTCCACGCACACGTGGCGAAGACGAAGGCAGATCAGCGTGCAAAGGTCGACGCGTGAGTGGTCACGTCGGTAACAGGCTAAGTTCCAAACGACTCCTTTGGCCAGGCAACTCACCCGACCTCAAGTCCAATGGAGCCATGGTGCCATGGATGAAAAGATACCTTACATTACGAATGAGAGAGCACTGAAAAGCTACCAGGAGGCCATCAAAGTAGGGCAGCCCTCCCGATTTATCCTGATCCATAATACTTCCGAATCTATGATGTTTACAATCTAATTCGCCGTATGCTCGCATGCGCTTATGCAAAACAACTGTGATGAGCACGGCCTGTAATGCTGTGGCGATGATATTCGGACCTTCCTAACTTGACGTAAGGCTTGCTAAAAGGTATATAAAGAGTGCCATGCTCAGGACGGTATGGCATCAAGACAATGGGAGCATCACAAGCCTTCAACCTAGCCGCACAGACAAGCCAAATCCAGAATCTAGCAAGCATACCGCTACCATGTTTCTCAAACCCAAATTGTCGCCGCCTTCACCCTCGCAAGCAGCACCTTTGCCTCGCCAAACGCTCCAATAGCACGTGCCAGATTATCAAGGACTCTCTGTGGCATTACATAGTGACGATTCCCAGCAACGGCCATCGAGGCTGCAGCAGCGCCCTGCTGGATAACATCGGCAGTACAGGATACCAGCCTCAAGACTGGGGTGCGAGACCTCTGGCCAATCGCAATTGCAAGACATCATTTGCCCTACCCGCAGGTACCGCAGATGCTGTCAATAGGGGTTTCCAAGCTGCTTTTGGCGGTACAGCCGGGTGTTGAGAGCGAGGTGGATGAGCAGAAGTACAAGTTGATAAGAGGGTGAATATCTTTTTATTATAGTAGGCCTACTCACACTCGTTTGATTATAAAGTTCTCCTTGCCGGCATCGCTTCTGGCAATATCATACAGACTTGTGATGAATGACTCGCTCTTGGCTGTAGGAAAACCCACAAGGATGAACGGCAACTAACTCGCTTCCAGTCTCAGAGTAACCGGGCCCCGGACGTCGCGTAAACCCTGCTGGAGGTTCTTGAAGGGCAAGCCATCTTGCAGCTATCTTAGGAGCTTCGGTTTTCCGCATGGGTTATGTTGCTTGACAGGCAGCTTCGGACGGGGCGTCAGTGCTGGTAAACCGCTTTTCGGCCAACGTGCAAGGGACAAATTGTAAAAAGTATCGGCGAGACGCCCGAACTCACGATGCTTCGGTGAATCAACGATGAAAGACAAGACGATGAGTCGGATGGCTAGACTAAGTTTCGCGAATCTAACAGGCGCATGCCAAGACTCACCGTCTACTTACATCCCAGCTGAGGAGCCAATGACAGTTACAGAGAAAACTTGGCGATTTATTTTTCTACAAAGTACTACGTTATGCTTATGCTCATCATTGGAAACCAGACACCTAACCTCAGTCCCAGCAACTATCGCTCTTTCCGGAACCTCCATCATGGCATCCTTTGTCGCAGACACCCCGGTAAACAATCCAGCCGTCGCCGCCGCAGTGGAAGATAGATTGCTGCGTGTTCCATACCGTCAGGGATTTGTCGTTTCTCTTAAGTTCGTTGTATATCTCGGTCAGATAGTTTCCTGCTCCATGTTTGTGTCAGTGGCCACACACTAAACAGACACAATGACGCGTATTTTGGATCTCTCTTACCTTTTTTCAGAAGATTATAGCCGCAATAGTCCAGCCCTCCTATGCAAGCTTTGGCCGTAGTGATGGCGGGGAGAACGCTAAGAGCGCCAAGAAGGACGGTGCTAAGTTTGACCATTCTCGCGGCAAAGGTGGATGTTGGGAGTTGACTGAAAGTTGCAGGCTTGAGTGTTGAAGAATTCAGGGCGAGAAAGTGGAGATTGTTTTAATGGTTGTTGTATGCAGTGTTGAACATCGTGGATTAATTGAAGGTGCGGAGGCTAGGTACTTTGCATCTATATATCTCTTTGGTCTGTATTTCTTAGCCCATGCTTTCTCGTTGAGTGGTGAGATATGAAATGAACTAATGTCGAGCAGCATCCCACAGCCACCAAAACATTTCACCGGTCAACAAAGTAAAAGCCATGGGCATTGGTGTAAACTCTCAAAGCTCTCCACAAAGTTCCCCGCTTCAGAATCACCTTCCAATAAATATCCCCAAACCTCGGCCCTTGTCCACTTCCAGGCGCACCCGCCTGACACACTGCCTTCTATTTTTATGGGGCGCACGACAACCGCAAATGCATTGCGCATCCAAGAGTCAACTCCGCCCCATTTGCACACTGCATCGGCCCTTCCGAGCCAATTCGATTGAAGCCCTTCTCTCATGTGGGTCCCGACGTTTTGGGGAACGCGAAGTGATCCACCTAGTCGACAACGTACGAAGTACACCGCGTATCCAAATTTTAAAATATGCTGTGTTATTGCGCAGTTCTTGATTGCGCGAAGAAGTACGAAGAGGCGTCTCACCAGCAAATTGGAGACCACGATGTAAAAACCCCATATGTCGGCCCTGGTTGGCGATTGGTTTCGATACGCATCATTTTGCTCTCACTCAATTAATAAGTCAGCGAGACTAGATGGGGAGCTAAGGAGGTGCTGGTGAGTACTCCTATCTTCAATGGAATATTCAGCGGCGTGACATCATTACCTGTTCAAAGTCCGACGCTCGGACTTTCCCGCAAATAACAGCCTGGTTATCTGCGACGAATCTGGGCACACGAAATTTCCTTTTTCGTTCGCAATCCTGAGCTGGGGTGAGCCGAGGCTGATTTGTCCTGAGCTCTCCCTGATTCTCGCCTGAGCTTGGGTGATCCGGTACACCGCCGCCGTACAGCCTTAGAGGCCCCTTTTCAGTCCCCCCGGCTAAACTTTCCCATCGATAGAAAGCAGACGACGCGTAATCTGTAAGGATAGCTCCAAGGCAACAACCCCAACTACGACGTATACGCGTACTGGGTATACGTGTAACTCGGGCCGGAAGCCCTATTCCTAAATCTAAGCAACCTATACCTTGCCAAAAATCCCAAAATACACTAAAGCAACCAATCCAATTAAATCAATTTCAAACCTATACCATTACTATACTATACCAGAGAAGGATGCGGTACGGATGGAGTTGCTGACGACTATAGCAACGTTACCTGTCTGTACTCTTATTTAGTTGATAAGTTATTATCTATAATCAGGGATATATAGGCTGCTTTACTGAATTTTTCATTCCTGATAGACGCTGCTGGAGAGTTTAGTAACGTTAGCGAGTAAAACTCTAATCTGGATAGGATAGAGTTCCCAACCTCGTTGACAGTCAGGTACGGATAGTTCTCCTAGGTACGTACTTTATTCTACCGGCAGAAAATTATACAACGTCTAACTCTCGTTCCTCCATATTTTGCACCGTTTCCACCGGCAGAATATGAGGCCTAGTTCTCGGCCACAAGCCCATATTTTGTCCCCGCTCCCCTGGGCTACGTACCTTTTCTGCCGGCAGAATTTACTACCTAGTCTTAGCGACCAAGTTCTCCACCGTTACCGTGCGATACCGGTAGAAATTTACCTTCCAGCTTAAGCGACCTAGTTCTCGGCCATGAGCCCATATTTAGTCCCCATTACCGTGCGCTACGTACCTTTTGCCAGCAGAAATTTACCGCCTAGCGTGAGCGAACCTAGTTCTCGCCCTAAGCCCAGATCTTGTTTCTGCTGCCTTAGGATCCGTACCTTTTCTGCCAGGCCAGGACGTTCAGGGGGTTACAATATTATTAGAACTTCACCAATTCGAACTCGAACGATAATTCTAGCCTCAAAGTTGTTACCACGGAGCATCGTTCTAACGAGAATTTGCAAGTCATTGCCGCCTCTCATTTACAGCTTCTGCATCAGACGGTCTTGGAATTCATCGAGCAGCCTCAGTTCAGACAAATCGTCCTAGGACCCCGCTCCCAGATTACGGATGAGAACGGACATGCTTTCCTCGCCAAATATCTTCTCTCTCTCAGCCAGGGATGTATAACGCCCAAAATTCTGCGTCATGCTTGGGAGTCCGAGAGAAGTACTGGCGTCAGCCTTTACGAGTTTCTCAGTGGTGGTGGTTTCGAGCTTTACAACTTTCGCCATCATGATGCTTCTATCACCGCCACCGGGGTTGCGAATGCAGGATTGCGCTGGGCGTTTTTCGCCGACGGAAACCCCCGCATGGGCGCCTCGCAATTGCTGGTTCATAACGCGACAGCGACACGGCGTGCGTGGGCGCGTTGACCGAACCCTTTCAAGTGTGACGACGGGCCATCCCGCCATTAATGCCGCCGCTGCCATCGAAGACTGGTTCCGCTGTCGTGGCGAACCTGTCAAGCGCAGGACACCATTCTGAGCTGTATTGCCAAACGTAAATACTCGATTGTACCCTTGAGTTTTTTTCCTCGATCCGTCGGTTCCGAATGAGCCTAGGCCATTGTGAGCCGGAAATATGTATGATGTACGTTTTTGTTGTACGTAGGAGTCCGAGGAAGGAAACAAATCCAACGGATAATTATCGAGATCGTTCGAGTTAGCGTCGCCCTCCATCTCTGAGAAAAGTGTAAAGCTGTCCGTAGAGTGAGTGTTGTCGCGGATCATTAACATCCTGAGACTGTTCGTGAGTGATAGTGCAAGGTTTCTTTGTTGGTAGATCTGGTAGTTCTCAGAATCGGCCTAGTGGATGGGAATAAAAGTGAGATTAGCTTTGGCGCCGTAGTGAATTTTGAAAAAACAGCGCTTGCTGCCGGGACGGAGCCGCCAGGATTTCGGGACAACAGCGCAGAGGAGGTATTTCGTGCCGCCAGCGACATCGTTGACCTTATCAGCCCCTGTCGGGAGAAGCTACCGATGTCGGCTCTCGTTCTCTTCGCAGTATTGACGGCTGCGTTTGTTGGTGTCTACGCTATCTGTTTCCCATATATGGATGCGAAACGCTACATGCTGCCGGCGGAAGACGAGGGGCCGATACAAGGGGACTACACCACGAGTCCGGCGACAAGTCTGGCCTATACGACGCTGAAGCAGATGTCAAACTGGCTCAGAATGGCAGAAGCCTACGTGGAATATTCCGGGACATAGTCAAGTACTATGAACACGTCAAGCAGGATTACGAGCGGTTTACGGGGAAGAAGTCGTCGAGCAATCCAGCCGAGGAAGGGAAGCTCAGTATCCGCATGGGAGGCGGCGGGCTCGAGGAGTGGAAAAGGGGGCTCAAGGTTGTTAAACACAGCGAGATTCTGCCCGTCGATAATGACAGGAGCTCGTCGCAGGACAGCACGATGGAGCCGGGCTCGTCTGTCGGGCATGATGACAGCTATCACGCAGAACAATCCAAGACGCCGAGGTCGAAGTTCACGCTGATCAACAACAACCACAACCAGCAGCCAGACTATATAAACGCCAAAGTGGACAGTCCATCGGGGGACCAGGACCCAGTATAGCTTCAGTCGAGCTGCAGCATGCAGCGGTTCCCGTCGCAGTCGTCATACGCCGTTCCGTCTCCGCAGGTAGCCCAGTCAGTGTCGGCGCTCGCGGGTGAGCCGGATATACCGAATATCCCCACGTACGGATCATGGCAGGAGGTAGGCGAGTTTTTGATGACGGCGCAGTCGCTGCCGTAGAATCTGGTTCCGGGGGGTATCGACCAGTTTGCGCATGGGTCGCAGGACTTGTTGCCGGAAGATAGCGGGAAGGGGTTCTGGGGGTCGATAAGCTCAATGTGAAGAGCACTGGCCGTGTGAGTTGAAGACCATAGCGGGCTTGAAGATGCCTAGGTCTGGGGAGTGGCACCCTTGGAAACACCCATGCAGCAGTTCTTTTCGTTCTCTCGGCGGGCGGCCCAGTTCACGCTCAGCTTTGCTGACTAGAACTCTCATGCCTCAACAAGAGTTTCGCGGCATTGGCGACATCGTCGGCCTCGTCCCCGACTCGCGGAGCCGATTCGGGAGCCGCGACCGATGCTCCGCCGACCGAGGATGGTGGTGCTCGTTGACGAAGCATGCACGTCGGCAATCCACCCAGCGGAGCGCGATGTGCCATGAAATAATCTCAGCAATGCTGGACCTGCAACTGCGCGAGCTCTTTGCGTCGCTCTCCTCTCACCTCGCAAACCGTTCGTAGCAAAGACCAAGCACAAGATGTCATGCTGACAGCGTCTCAGAGTCCGCCACTAGACAGAGGGTCTCACTATAAGGCCCTAAGCATCCGATCTATCCTCTCTCCTCCCGACCCGTCGGTCGACGATGAGGCTCCCAGGGCGTCAGCGACCACGGTCGGCTCCACCGCCGAGAAGAAATTCCACGACGGTTTTCGGGTCCACCCTCCGACGTGCCGACCGAGCAGCCCCATCACGGTGCGCTGGTCCACCCGCCACCTGACCGCCCCCCCAACGGCCGCCAGCCACAGCCTCAAAGCCCATCATCAAGCGCCGCCCCGGCGCCGCACTGCGGGGACACGGCCTGGCTGCCGATGATGAGAGCCGCTTCTCGGCTGACACCACGATAATAGGGAGAAGCACCGACAGCCCAGGCGCCATCAACGCCAAGAATGGTGCGAAGCGCCAGCCCCTCCGATCGAGCATCGCGTATCAGTGTTGCCGCAAATCCAAGATAAAGTGCAGCAACACGGGAGGAGATACGCCCTGCGAAACGTGCATCAGAAACGGCAAGAAATATACCTACCCGGAGGCCACCCCGGCGCCTCCGAAGAGGCCGGATCCACCCACAAGCGTCAAGACGGATAGGGCCGCGAACCGCAAGAGACTCCGTAAGATCGATAGCATTTCCAAGATCGACAGCACCATCCCCGCCGCCATCTTCGCCGAGGAGGTTCTTTTCGCGCCGTATCTGACGGAAGCGATCTGGTCCCAGTTGTTTGAGACCTACCGGCTGCATTTTGCTTCCGAGTTGCCGTTTCTTCATCTGGCGACATTGAAGGAGAAGATCAGCTGGAAGCTCCGGTCCAAGCAACAGACCGACACGTCGCCCGAGATCAATCTCGTATTGCTCGGCATCCTAACACTGACGGCTAGGTTCCATCAGACATTAGTGTCGCATGTCACAACGCCACGTGCACTTCCTGCGCCCGGCACCCCAACCAAGAGCCGGCCGGTGGATAACGCGGATGCATCCGAGTACTATGCTAAGGTGCTCACCAAGGCCATTAGCGACCTTCGGACGAGTATGACGAATGCGTCGGTCGAGCGGGTGCAGGCCTTCCTGATACTCGGGTTGTACGAATGGAGCCAGTTCCGACCGAGGTCAGGCGGCATGACAGCGTGGATGTACGTCGGCGTGGCCATCCAGATGGCGCAGTTCTTAGGTCTCGGCGAGGGTGAAAGGGAGCAGGAGAAGAGCTTCAAGCCTCCGAGAACGGCAGCGACAACGACGTCGATGACGCAGTCGCAGATAACAATCGCGAGGGAAATCCGCCGCCGAACCATATTCAGCTGTTTGATCCTGGATAGGCTGCTCGGGTGCGGCACGATCGGCAATCTGTAAATGTTATTACACCACCCGAAAATCGACGACTAGTCATTCCCATAGTCATGTAATCCCTTATCACCTTTTAATCAGTCCAGATCAGCCCCGGCTCAGCTTTAGCTAATATCTATTTATCAAAACCAAAGCATAGAGGACAACCTTATTAAAAGTATAGTTTTTACCAAAAACCCCAAAAATAGTCCCTATATATCATAACCCAGGTTACGACATTGGGCCGTAGCTACCTGGGGTACTTACGACGGACCAGTCAGTCAGGACAGACCCTATAGGTCCTATCCGACTAGTTAAAACGGTCCCGGGGTCCCGAGCCTCGGGATACCGGGACGTCTACGTAATCCCGGAGTCCCGAGTAACGGGATATCGGAATATTACTTCTATAATATAGTTAGATTTCCTATATAAATAGCTAGTTAAACGCCTTAAGTAAGGAATTATTCTTATTCCTTACGTAAGTAATATATTATTCCCGTCTATAATTTTATAAGCCCCTTTACCTAAGTTCTTTATAGAATACCTTATTATAGGATAGTATACCCTATTATCTAGACCTTACGTAACCTTCGTTCCCTATTATTAATAGATCCGGCGTTTTACCTTATAGTTTAACCCGTCTTAGGTATAAGTTATAATACGTTACTTACGTTTTTTAAAATGAACGTTATATCTAGATAATACGAAAAACCGGAATAACTACCGACACCCCTATTCCCCCAGTCCCCGTTCCGAACTTAAAGAGCTTTACTAACTAGTTTGTTAAATTATAGGTTATATAGAAAAAGACCGCCTTTAACCTAAAGAAAATTAAAGATACGGACGGCGAGATTAAGGAATTTTAACGTAAGTTAGTTAAACTTCCCTTACCTTTTAGGTTTAAGAGTAACCTAGCGGATCTTAATAGATAGATCCTATAAGTTAAAACTTATCTTACCTATAACGATATTAAGTTCGAGGACGCGGAAGGTAAGACTTACTTCGCGGTTACCTTACTTAAAGGGGTAGCCGTTAAGTAATATGAACCCTTCGTTAAATAATATTATAAGTAGAAAGTACTATAAAAGGGAAGCGATATAGAGTTAATATTTATTATACGGTGCTTAGATGTAGAGGTTATATTCGACGACGAGGATATTTTCTTTAATAACTTATAAAAGAAGTTTAGAGAGATTAACGCGGAGCGAAGGGCCGAGTAACGACTTTTATCGCTCCGGTAAAGGACCTTAGTTACTAAGTACGTTATAGTATTTAAAATCGAGGTAACTAAGATTAACCTTAGAGAAGAAACGTTTATAATACTCTTTTATAACTAACTTAAATAATACGTTATTGTTGGGTTTTTACAACCCTAACCCGGCTAGTGTGGTTAGAACAGTGTGGCTGGATCCACGCAGCCGCTCCGCGGCTGCATCCGTGGATCTGCACAGCCAAGAACGCCAGACTCCACTGCCAACCTCGTATTCAGTCAGCCAACCTCGCTTCGCAGAAGCGAGTGTGGCCAATGCACTCCGTGCACTGGCTACCCTCACGGCTATAATAACACGGCTTCCACTCTCGAAGATAGAAAGAATTAATCACCTTCAACACACTCTGCTTTCCAATGCCTTGACCCCTTTTGCTTTTCAACAGTTATCGACGAGATTTATAAGCTCGATAAACCTTTTATATTCTAGGTTATAATCGAGCTCGTTATTAAAGTCGATAACTAGTACTTCGACTATTAATACGAAGTAAACCGTACTAAGAATCGATAGGATAAATTACGGTATAAAAGTAATAAACTTATTAAGTAATAGTAAAGAAACGATAACCGGAACGAAACTCCTAAGAACGATAATACCTTATAGGGAACTTACTCCGGACCTATAGAAATCGGATCGGTATAAGTCGGAAACCTACCCCGCGATAAGCCAGCTAGCCGATAAAATAATAAACTCCGGACTAATAAGTCTAAGGTTAAATACTATAACTATAATAAACTCGGATACTTCGTATATAAGTATCGTAGTCCGAAGAAGGAAAGATAGAAACTAGTCCTAGAACTAAAAGTACGATTTACGGCGGTAAACAAACGATACGTAGGGATAGCTAACTTAGAAAACTAGTACGACGAACCTACCGTATAGGAGTACCCTAACCCGGACCTCGAGGAAAGTACTAAATCGGAAATAAGTTCTAGAGGAATTAAATACGACGGCCTAGTAAATAACTCTTTCTCCTAGGAGATAAAGTAAACCGAAGAAGCGGTAAATAAAGGAGAGGATATAGTAAAGGATCTAATTATACGCCTAGCCCGATAAGGTACTAATAGACTTATCGAGGGATTAAGCCCGATTTAACGCTAAATACTTTAAGTAATAGTAATAACCGAAAACCTTATAACGACCTTATAAGACGAATTAATAAAAATCGAATAATCGCCCGACGAAGAACGACTCCGGTATTACTAGGTTCGACCCTTTAACGATAACGACTCTCGGTTAACGAACGAAACCAAAAAGACGCTATATCTCTACCCTACGATCGAGTTTCGAGTAAATAGCGAAATAAGATATATCGATAACGACTACCGGACCCTATACTACGTTATACTAGAGACGCCCGATATAGAGTATATCGAGGTAGAGGAATTATAAGGGCCGGGAGAAAGGTATAAATAACCTTAAAAGGAGTTATTAAAAAGGGAAAGGAAATAAATCAATAAGATAAAAGCTATTATTAGACTACGTAGGGCTAGGACCCCGCCCGAGATCTAGGGATAGGTATACGAAGCGGCCCGAGAGGAATAAAAGTAGGAGGAAAAACTTATATAACGACTTAAGGGCTTTAATATACGCCTTATATAACTATCCCGGCGGAACTAAGAATATTAACGGTTCTTAACTATATTAGAGAATAAGCAACCTATCGATTAGCGTGAATACTAATATAGATTAAGCCCTAAATTACCCTTAGACGATAGACGGCTACTAGAAGAAATATCCGATAATTAGATCGAGTTATACGAACGATAGGAGTATTAGGAAGTCTAAGCCCTAATAGTAATAAAAGAGGACCTCTAGTACTTAACTAATCTAATAGAAAAACCTACGGATATACTATAGTTACGACCCTTTTACCCTATATATTACTATATCCTATAGTTCAAGTACTTCTACCCCTAGTATATAGACTATAAGTAGTAGAAGCTTTAATACTAAGTCTCCCCGGTTAAAACCAGGTACCTAACCTACGGTAAGGTATACGATTACGATTATAACAAAGACTAGCGATTAATAGTACGAAAACTCCGAGAATACAAATAAAAGGAGTTAGCCCGCCAGTATAATCAAGTTATTAAAATCCAGCCTAAAGCGCTAAACGAATACGTTAAACCTAGAATCCCGTACCAGGATTACCCGGATATTATATATAATTAGTATTTACGGCGTAAACTTGAAGAATAATACGTAAACTGTAAATAAAGTAAGGCTATAAGACGAAAAGCCGCGCGTAGCTAATATACCCGACGCCGGTAAATTAAAAATAGGAACTAGCTACCTTAGGAAGTAATCAGAGAATACGGAACCCTTAACCTAAGCTATACGACTATCGCGTAATATATCGATTAGATTAATAAATCCTTTAAACGGATTCTAGGAAACGTCTTAAAAGGCTTTTACACCCCCGATAGATCTAACTAGAATAATCTAGGATCCAAGCTATAACTCGTAATAAAAGGTAACGAGACCGGGCCCCGAAAAGACCTTCCTAATACTAGGAAAAAGACCGACTAGTAGCTAGAGTTATTACTAGCTATAATAATAATATAATATATATAAAAGTATAATATTAAACTAATAAAGGGGAAAGCGTTATAATAGTTACGTTAATAGACTTAGGGAGTTTTATTAATATTATTAACTTTAAGTTTTTAAACTAAGTACGGTTAAGGTATACAGAAAAACGATTTCCGGATAGAATAAAGACATACGAAGGAAACTACGCTTTATACAACGGAGGATAGAGTCGGAGAAAGTCCAAACTCTTAATTATAGTAGAAGACGAACCTTAGGAAACGACTTTCGATATCTTATTAATAAACCCTAGATACGATATAATCTTAAGGATATTATAGTTAAAGAAGTATATTTATAAATAGACTAGGAGAATAACTATCTCGAATCCCAGTAACGATAACCTAAAGAGATAGAACTCTTAAGTACCTAAAGAATACGAAATCCCTACAAGTATAATAGTTAACTAGTTTACGATAAGATAATAATAACTATATAGGGTAATAAACTATATAAATTAATTATATATATTAGATTAGATAAAAAAGTCCCCGACGAGAGATACTTTTTAGTAAAGGAGAAAAGGTTTAACGAAACCTACCTTATAAAGGAAACCGAGAAATAACTAGAAGATCTTAAAGGAATATTAACGGAGTATTATATATACTTAGTATTTAGAAAGAAAATTATCGATAAGCTCCCCGACCGAACGCCCTTCGATTACGCTATCGAACTTAAGGAGGGGGTAAAACTAAAGCGATACCTAAGATACTACCTCAGACCTAAGTAAAAGGAGGCCTTAGACGAGTATATTACGGAAAACGAGCTAAAGAGATTTATTAGAAAGACTAAGTTACCCGCGGCCTTCCTTATCCTATTCGTACTTAAGAAAGGGATTACAAAGTTACGACTAATAATAGACTATTAAAAGTTAAACGATAAAATAATAAAGAATCGATACCCCTTATTACTTATTAAGGAAATAAAGGACTAGTTAGTAGGAGTAAAATAGTTTATACGACTAAACCTATTATAGGGATTCGGATATATTAGAGTTAGGAAAGAAGATAAGTAGAAAACTTTCTTCTAGATACGATAAGGACTTTATAAGTACTAAGTTATACCTATAGGGTTAACTAATACCTTTACGATATTTTAAAGTATAATCGATAACGTCTTAAAAAAGTTTAAGGATAAGTTTATCTTCGTATATATCGATAATATCTTAATATACTTAAAAACCCTCGAAGAATATAAGCGATATATTCGATAAGTATTATAGAAACTCGCGGATATAAACCTCTTAGTTTATCCAGCGAAAAGCGAGTTTTACGTCTAGAAGACTATCTTCCTAAGGTTCGAAGTTATACTAAGAGAAATACAGATAAAACTAGAGAAAATATAAGTAATTAAGGACTAACCTATATTAATAAATAAAAAAGAAGTTAAGATATTTATTAGATTTATTAACTTTTATAAAGCCTTTATTAAAGGGTTTAATAATATTACGAAGCTATTATACGAACTTACAGGAAAAGAAATAACCTTCGAGTAAATAATAACGTAATAATAAGCGTTTAACGCCTTAAAAGAAGTTATTAGTAAAGAACTAGTATTAAAAATACTAGACTTTAGTAAACCCTTCTATGTCAAAACTAACGCGTCCGACTTTACGATCGGAACGGAACTTTACCAGAAGTACGACGACGGAAGATACCCGGTAGCGTTTTTCTTAAAAAAAATCTCCGGACTAGTACTTAACTATCCCGTATACGATAAAGAACTAATAGTTATTATTAAAGTATTTAAAGAATAGTAACCGTATTTAAGCGGAATAGAAGAGCCGGTAGATATCTTTATAAACTATTATAACCTTAAGTATTTTATAACGAAAGAGTTATCTTTACGATAGATCCGGTAGGTAAAGTTCTTCGGACCCTTTAACTTTAGAATTTATTATATTAAAGGAAAAGATAATATTAGAGCCGATATACTTAACGTGATCTACTATCGACCCGATTACCTTATCGACCCGATCACTTTTTTAGACATCACGACCTTTATCATTAATTGCTCCACTACATTATAATAACGCAATGTTTATGTAGACTAAAGAAGCGAGGATTATCCTTACTATCGAGGCTATCCGCACAACCTAAAAACTTTTCCGTCGACGCGCAGTAGCAATCTATGATATCCTACTAACAATATTCTGCGATAGAATAATCGGTATTACTCCTAAAGCCAGTAACGTTAACGCCTATTCGAATTTAACGACAATAAAAGAAAAAGTCATTATCTAATACGTACTCGATCGGGATTCGCAAGAATTTTCGCCCCGGGTTACTAACGTTGGAGATATAGCTAATCTTTTACTTCGGAAACGAGATACGCGTCCTATTAGTAAGAACTAGCTAGCGCGTTTCATTATGTAACGCCCGGAGTTAAAGACGCGTTTTAATCGCGTCTATAACTATTAGAGAGGCCTTTGCGAAGATCCTATAATTCTTAGGCCGTAGTTCCGACTAGTTACCAATATATAAGCGAAATACAGCATTACAGATACCAACTTCTATAACTTCGACGAGATAAGCTTTATAATAGATATAATTCGGCCTAGGATAGTTGTTATACGCTCCGATCGGGTTAGGAAACCAAAGGTTATTTAGCCAGGGAATCGAGAATAGGCGACTGCGATTTACAGTATCGCTAGCGACGGCTTTATAATATCCTCTTTTTTAGTAGTAAAGGGCCGCTTTTACCTCGCAAGCTAGTACTCCGAATACCAGATTCCTGACGACTAGGCTATTAAGATAATACCTAATAGATAGACAGATAATACGACTAGTCTAGATTAGTTAGAGCATTTTAATAAGTATACTAAAGGCCGCCAGATAGGTATATATCAGATACTAGTTCTTAATAGCTATAAGAGCTACGTTAATACCGAATTCAAGGAATATTACAAGGAAAACAACATTATTACTATCTACCTACCTCCTTATTCCTTGCATCTAACCTAGCCTTTGGACGTAGGTTATTTTAGTATCCTTAAGAAAATATATAGCGCTGAAATCGAGTACTTTATTAAGGCCCGAATTACCTATATTACGAAGCCCGAGTTCTTCCTTACGTTTAGGATTACCTTTTACTGCACTTTTTCCAAAGAAAACGTTCTCGGAGGTTTTCGAAGGTCCGGACTTATCTTCTACGACCTGTAGGCTATGCTTTTGAAGCTAGATATAAAGTTACGGACGCTAACACCTCTTACGACCCGCGATAGACCACCGATACCTTAGGTCTCTAAGACGCCTATAACTACTAACGAAGCCCTTTCGCAGTCGACTCTTATTAAAGGTCGGATCGCTAGACACTAGGGAAGCTCTCCGATACTAATTTTAGCCGCTATCGACCAGCTTTCGAAAAGAATATAAGCGTTTGCCTATCTAGTCTACCTGTTAAAGGCCGAGGTACAAACATTATAGGAGGCTAATACGGCACTTTCGAAGCGGCGGAGGGCTAAAAAAGCGCGTCTCTAGGATAAAGGAGCCATCAATAGAAGCTAAGCTAAGGAGATAATAGAAGAAAAGGGTATGGTTAAGGTAAAGGAGTACGTTAAAGAAGAAAATAGGGGACTATCTAAGAGACGTCGAACGGGTACGCGGCTTTGTGGCATCTGCCGCAAGACCGGCCACAATACAAGGATATGTCTAAATGTTGGAGCGATAGATAGTTCAAGTGATTTTAAGTAGTTTTAATTGATTGTATATGTTTTTGGTGAACTTTTAGCAATTTGCAGTCACGATGTCTAGAAAAGTGATCGGGTCGATGGGGTGATCGGGTCGATGGTGGATCACGTTAATAGAAGATCCGATTATAAAGGTAACGAAGATTTGAAGTTAATACCTTTATTTATAATAATAGGCGATATATTAAAATACCCTTTATAAGTTTAAGAAGATTATACTGTAATGTACTACGCGTAGTAGGACGGGTTTTAATACTAAGCGAAACGATACTAGCTCGACCCTAAGGACGAATAAGAGAATATCGGAGTAATAGAAGAACTAAATAACGATAATCCCCTATAATATAATAGTAAAGCCTTTATCTTATTAGATAAATAGAAAAAGCTTATACGGGAACTTTATATAAGTATCCTCGGAGGATATATAAGTATTAAGAAAACCCTCGAACGCGTTTAATAATACTACGTGTTCCTAAAAATAAAAAAGGAAGTCGAAGAAGTCGTTAAGACGTACGAGACGTATACGAAAATAAAGGCCGCGCGTTATAAACCGTACGAACTTCTCGAGCCGCTTTTAATAATATAACAAGTATAAGGATTAATCTTAATAAACTTTATTATAAAACTCTCTAAGTTAACAATACTAGACGGTATAGGAGTTACCTACGACGTTATCTAGGTAATCGTCGATAGGCTTACTAAATAGGTATACTTTATCCTATAGAAAGAAATAATAATAGTAAAATAACTAGCGTATCTATTTAAACGTAATATTATTAGCTATTACGGATTACCCGACGATATTATATTAGATAAAGATAAGTTATTTACGTTAAAGTTTTAATAAGCTTTAATAAAACGCCTCGACGTTAAGTTAAAGTTATTAATAGCGTTTTATCTATAGATAGATAGATAAATAGAGAGATTTAATTAAGTTATTAAATAATACCTTTAAAGTTACGTTAACTTCGAATAAGATAACTAAGTTAACCTCCTACTAACGGTATAGATAGCCTATAATATATCTAAAATAAATATTATAGAAGTATTACTATTCTTCGTAAATTACGGATACGAACCCGAATTACGATAAGGGCTATATATAGATATACCCAGAGTAATAGTTCGAGTAGACCGACTATATGAGATATACGATATACTCCGCGATAACCTTAAGTTCGTACGCGAAAGAATATACGAATACTATAATAAATATAAGCTCGAGGGACCTCGCCTAAAGGAGGGAGATAAGGTATTTCTTTTAATACATAATCTCCGTATAAAACGACTAAGTAGAAAGCTAGACTTTAAGAAAGTCGGACTATTTAAGATTATAAAAAAGATTTCGACGTTTAATTACAAACTCGTATTATTAAAAACTATACGACTTAGGTCGGAAGTCTTCTATATATCCCTTCTTAAACTAGTACCGAAAAGCGTTAAACTTAAGACCTACGTTAAAGTAAAAGACGACGAAAAATTAGAATACGAAGTCGAAACTATCCTAGATTCCAGAATTAGCGAAGGAAAACTAGAATACCTTATTAAGTAAATCGGTTACGAACTCGAGTTTAACTCGTAGGAACTTCTCGAGAATTTAAACTACCCTAAGTAAAGGGAATAGTTTTATCGCTAAAACCCTAACTAGCTAGGAGCGATAGGTCTAGGCCTATCGTAGCCTAGTTAGCGTCGGATAAAAGGAGGGAGTTAATAGTATTAAAGGTCCCCCTGGATAATTACGGACTATATTAAGCGCCTAGGGACTCCGTTACCGGAATAGAGGAAGGTACCTCTTCTTTATAGTCTCGTATCCCCCGCTGAAAAAGCTCGTTATTATAATTACGAAGGATAGATTTCCGTTTCTAAAGGGAGAGGAGTCGCTTTAAGAGCCTTTACTCCTCGTACTTTACCTTCTGGATATTCTCTATAGTTTTTACTATTAAAATACAAGTTGCCAGGAATAACCTAGGGATATAAAAAGATACGTACGGCGCGTCGTTACGTTAGTACCGTTATAAGAAACCTTACGCGAAATATACTCTAAATAGCAACTAGAGCTAGTTACTACGCGATACTTACGATTATATCGGAAATAATTAACGTAAGGTATAGGATTAGGAATATTAAAGGAGTAAGCGTAAACCGAGAGAATAAATTTAATAGTAAGCTTACAGGACGAACGTTTAAAGGAAGCTTTTATACGCAATTAACCGATATAGTTGCGAGTAGTTATAAAAGGGAAGTATATTTATTATTCTTTATAGAAAAAGAACTTAAAAGGAGGGGAGTTGTATTATAACTTAAGTTACGATATTAGGCCGTAACTACCTAGGGTACTTACAATGGACTAGTTAGTTAAGATAGACCTTATAGGTCCTATTTAACTAGTTAAAATGGTCCCGGGGTCCCAAGCCTCGGGATACCGGGACGTCTACGTAGTCCTGGAGTCCTGAGTAACGGGATATCGGGATATTACTTCTATAGTATAGTTGGATTTCCTATATAAGTAATTAGTTAAGCGCCTTAAGTAAGGAACTATTCTTATTCCTTACGTAAGTAATATATTATTCCCGTTTATAATCTTATAAACCCTCTTACCTAAGCTTTTTATAAAATACCCTATTATAGGATAATATACCTTACTGTCTGGACCTTACGTAACCTTCATTCCTTACTATTAATAGACCCGGCGTCCTGCCTTATAGTCTAACCCGTCTTAAGTATAGGTTATAATACTGTATAAAAGTAAAGGCTTAGAACTAGGATATTTGAATCTCCGTAATACTTATTATCTAAACCTTAAATAATCTATCCCTCCTTCTGCTTAAGAATTTTTATATTTATTACTAAACGTAATACTAGCGACGAAAGATATATATTCGGGGATACCTTTGCTAGTAGTTATACGTTAGAAGATAGAGTATCTTGCCGTACTGTTATAAGTGTCTTATTCTACTGTAACCTTACCCACTCTCTTATATATAACTCTAACCCTTGCTAACCAAAAAGATCTAAACTCCTGTCATTACACGCATAGACCTAATCGCTATCAAATGCGATAAGTCGCCCAAATCGCTTAAAACTACCAAATCCACCGCAGCCAAGTAATGGCCTGGATACCGTAGTAAACGCAGTACAGGCGTCGAAAGCTGCCCGGTGAATTGCTCGCGGAGGTCGTGGAGGTCTTAGCAGCCGTAGTGGCTGTGGTGGCCGCGGTGGAGGCATACGCCGAGGCGGCACGCAGTGCCTTAACATAGTATCGCCACCGCACCTAGAGGTGGTATTACCAAGAAGGCTCGTGGTAGCCGTCGATCAATCGGCACGTTAGTTCAGGGACTTGCGCAGCTGGTTATAGGTGCGGAGGCGGCCACGGCAGCTGCCGCAAGCGTCACAGAGGCTGGCAACTCGTGTGGATAGACTACAATTAAGCGATTCCAGCGATGCCAGCGATTGCCGCATCCAAGTCTTTCAATTTGATAGAAATCTTGCTATTTTTAGGGGGGGAAGGTGGGGGGGCTTCACTGTAGTAGTTTGAAGGATTTCTAGAAGCGCCTTCTGCATCCAGTTTCGGCATACACTGTATCCTCCGCTGCTATCTAGGTCTAGGTCTTTAAATCTAGAATATTCTACCTATTAAGTTTTAAACTGGGATATTACGTACTAAATAGACTAAATAGATTTACGTATTCAGGCCCCAAGCTATAAAGGGCGTCTGTCACGGACACTTCTAGCCTTAACTAGCTCTAATAAGTACCGTGTAGCTCGACTCGGGAAGAGACATAAAGGCTATTCGGTCAGTTATGAAGCTTCTAGGTATAGTCGGACCAGTAACAGAGAAAGGGGTATTAAAATATCAGGTTATTAATAGAGAGGCGGTTATAAGTAAGGTCTGGGATTCGTTCAATATAAGCAAGTGGGTTTATTCAGGGTAAAATTAAAAAGGGATATACCTATAACCCTATTATTACTAATCCATACGCCTTTTACGTCAGGGCCGCGGTAGGCGATTAAGTTAAGACTCTTATTCAGTTTTGTCTATATATCAGTTAATAAGTCTTATAGGTTGGCCTCGTAAGATTAGTTGTTTGTTTTAATTTAGATATCTATCCCCTCAGAGGGGTAACCCGCTACGGTTCAGAGCAATATATACAATAATACTATATATCGGTACCAAGTCTTGATTTTACGGCTGAAGAGATTACGGGATGGTTTTTATTGTTGGAGAATGTTAAATAATATATTATAGCGAGAAATTAAGCTCTTAACTCCGTACTTTTATGACGTCGTCGAGTGGGAATAAAGGCTTAAAATAAAGGAATAGTAAGCTCTAAGTATTCTATTAACTGGATTTCTGCTTATATAATACGAGTAGCTCTCTACCGTCCCCCAATAGGTAGCTTATATTATATCTATATGCCGTTATAAGTAGTATTAACGGTATAGTATATAGCGTTTTCACGGTATTTATTAAGCTTACTAAGCCAGGCCGCTACTATATTATATTCTATAGAGCTAATATCGATCGTAAGGACCCTAGTATAAATCCCCGGCTAAACCGTTATCGTAATGTCGGGTTTAGTCTCGAACGCCGTATCTCCGTACTTTGTTATACCCTAAACCCTATAATCTATAATAACGTTGTAAGTACGATTAAAAAGTCCGAATAACCGGGTGTACTGTTGATCTATAGGTATCGGCCCTTCCAGGTAATATAGCTTCGTCCGGTATTACCTTACTTACTACTTAGCGACTTAATAGCTAGGATAGCTATAGCAGCTATATATCCCAGGAACTACTTATATTTCTTTAATATCTTACTAACCTCGAAATCGCTAGTAATCCCTTTCTTAACTCCGCTAATACCTTAACCTATATAATAAGCGCCCTCGCGGTCCTCTTCCTCGTAATTTTCGTATCTACCGGTCCAGTCTACCCCCGCTCTACCTCTAAAGGGTTTACTCTTATCGCTAAAGTAATCTTCGGCTCCTCCTACGATCTCGCTAACTTCGTTAATAACCGCGTCGTCGTCGCCGCGTATACCGGCGCCGGCTTTAACGTCGCTATTCTCTACCCCGAGGGCTACCCCGGAAGTATCTTCTATTAAAACGGTACCGCCGAGTAAGTCGTATCGGGCGAGACGACTATTATTAACGATAAAGCTACGCCGCCGTCTCCCTTCGGGATGCAGATTTAGAGCTACGAGGTGTTCGACCTTACGTACCTAATAGAATACTCTATTACCGTAAACGCGGGGCTAGGGTTAAAGGTCTCGTAGGAGTAGCAGAGGGAGATATAGGTGTTGAAGAATGGATTGAATAAGAGGGGAGGGAGTTTTGTAGCTTATAATAATACGGTACCGTATTATCGGAGCAGTTTTCTCACGTTGATGTATTTGTATCCTGATGAAGACCTGGCGGATGATACGTACGTAGGGATCCTGTTACTGCCAAAGTATGCGGTTTTGGAGGACTTGCCTGACGGGGCGTACTCGAATCATAAGTTTGCGGTTGACGTAGCGTGTTATGACGATCCTGGAGCATTTGCAGGCTGGATAGGAGGGAGAGATTGAGTAAAGGGATTCGCATATAAGTCGGTACTCGAACCTAGGTAGTAAATGTCAGAATGGAAGGGGTTCTGGCCAGAGGCTAGAACGTGGTACAAATGAGACGTGGCTAACCGAGCTGAATTAAGGCTAGGGGGAGCTGAACTAACTACGTTAGTTCAGCTGGCAATGGCCGGATTCGCTACCTACTTCGCTACCAACTAGTACTATAGTAGGGGCTCTCCGGCTTTAAGCCGGAGAGTTGCGGAACAGCCAATACAATCACAGTTGCGATCCTATCAGTTCCATCGAATCGAGTGTACCGTACTTCTGACAAAACTATTTATAAATCAGTCCCCTAGACCCCCTCTCTAAGGCTTTCGAGCTCGACGCTGCGGGACATGGGGACCTTGATGCAAAGTGCTAGTACGTGATCCACCAGTATTTGGCAGGTCACTGGCTCTTTCGAGGTCCGGAGCTCCTTGGGTGCCTTGATGAGATACCGGGTGAAGATGCCGGAGCGCTTTTCGCCAAATCCGCTCTCCCCGGCCAACTCCGTCGGCTGGCAAGCGGCTATTAGGTTGTGTGCTCGACTAGTCA
>Ga0247780_1000075_pt1 | contig 90383 bp, 108 predicted proteins | sample UWRJL079202R5_FD_179927 | JGI IMG/M metagenome (GOLD analysis project Ga0247780, IMG submission 179927) | Plant litter microbial communities from Arlington Agricultural Research Station in Wisconsin, United States - UWRJ-L079-202R-5 | ecosystem: Environmental > Terrestrial > Plant litter >...
TGAGGGCGGGGCGGGAGGCGGAGTTGCCGATGATGAGGACGTTTTGGCCGGTGAAGGGGTGGGGGGAGCGGTAGAGCTTGGAGTGGATTACGCGGCCCGGGAAGGAGGCGATGTAGGAGGGGAGGCCTTGGACGGCGGGGACCTGGGCGGGGGGTGGTCAGTGTCTTGTGGTAGTGTTGGAGGGAAGGCAAAGGGGAGAACGGGGGCTTACATAGGGCACGGAATAGTGTCCTGTGGCGAGGACGACGGCATCGAACTCTTCTTCCCACCAGATGTCGACGTGTCGGACGGGGTCGTATCTTCGGAGAGTCAGCTTCCACCGTTTGATTTCCCCTGGGCTGGCAGGGGGGATCTGAGAGAGGTCTTCGAGTGTGGTTCCAAGAACCAGAAACGAGTCTGTCTTGTGGCTGGAGAAATAGTTCTCGATGTACTGCCGAGGGATGTAGTGAGGTGCGAAAGGGCCGTAGGCAAACCGCCGATCTGAGAAGCTCATAGCAATGTCTGGGACGTTGGTTCTGGCTGTTGTTAGCAGGCGGTGATTCGGGGTAGCTGATTCCAACCTTACGTCAAGGACTTGTAGATGGGGGTTTGGGAGTATCTCTCCTGTCGGTTTGGAGCCGCTGTTTTGGGGAGACGGTCTGGAATTTTCAGGGGTGGATCAACTTCCTTCGCCAAAGCCCCTGGTTGAATGGGTGGAACAGGCGAAGGGTCGGCATCGTATATCCTTGAGTCCAGTCAGCTCAAAGGAAGTAGGGGGTCAAACATTGAAGAGACAAATGGATTACCATGTGCCACCCGCCGTTTCTCTGCGCTCAAAGACACGGATGTGTTCATAGAAATTCTCGGCGTAAAATGCAGCTGCTGTCACCGCCCCTGAATTGAATTTTTAGGATATACCCCGGCTAGGAAAAGGAATGTAGGTGTATAATACCGGCGGCTCCGGCTCCGATGATGGCAACCGATTTGGCTTGAATCTTCCCTTTGTCGTTCATGATGTCAAATTTCTTTTTCCCCGGCAATTCAGTGGTATACTTGATCTAGAACATGCTAATTGTAGAAGGTTCAAGGTTACAACTGCTGATATTCGCGGATGGCGGATTCGTCATCCCTGGATGGCATTTCACCATTGCGGGGGGGGGGGGGGTCGATCACTTGATTACCAACTCGCTGGTCTTATGTTCAGTGCAGCGAAAGCTACCACCTACCTTGCATATTTCATGTAATCAATCATACGCCGTACCCAATTCGTCGAAGAAAAAGACACCAGTAGAGAGATTTCAGTCGCCGTATCACTTACACCGTCGTACATCACCACATCAGCTGAAAGTGATATGCAGCCCTTGAGTTCTCACACGCAGAAAGCTAACACTCAGCCGCGACCACAATTTGAGGAAACATGCCTAGGCACCTAGGTACCAGGCAGACTTCGGATGAAATCACCGGCAGCGCACGCTGGCATTTGTCGACACTCGTCGCCTGCCAGTGACAGGCCTAGCGGCTAAGGCACCTACATATATTCGATTCAGTGGCTACCTTCCAACAACCTGGCGGGATGGTTCAGTCGTATGAGCCTACACTTATCAGGCCGTCGTCGAGAGTGTACAGAATTCACTACAGGCCATTTTCTTGGCAGTGTTCGATTCCCCAGGTTGTTGTTTCTTTTTTTCTTTTTTTTTTTGGCACATTTCCTCCTCCCATCACATCTCAACCCCTGATCGAATCATTTGCAGTGTATTTTCTTCCTAGTGACATTAGCTGTCGTCCGGGTATGCGAGACATCGTTTATGATTTCCCTTTTGCCCTTTTGCGACAAAGGCACAAACAATCGCTTGATTGGCGCCTGCGCATGTGTGCAAAACAGAGGCCTGCAGTCTGGTGTCAATCCACTGAAACAACCGACCAGGCATCAGGTCGCTCATTTTCCTGGCCGACAGTTCCTTTGTCTCCCAAAATTGACAGCCTATAGTCCAACAAAGCCTTGCAGCGAACACAAGTCATGTTCGAAACGTGGGCCTGCGTGGCGTGGCGACTAAGGCTTCTGCAGCTCCTATAGGAGCCACGACACATATGGGTGCCCAATCCGGCTGGCCCGACATCATGTATATATCAGGTACAGAACCCATCGCCACAGATCGCGAAATCTGTATCAAATACCACCACAGTTTACCGCAGTATCTCATCGCACGTCCTGCAAAATACCATCCGGGTTGATCCCTCCTTTCCTGGATATATCGACATCTGTACCCCTGTCAGTTAGAGCTCCCCTGAAGGTAAGCCTCCTGGCCCTCACAGTCCATTCCCACCACTAACATGGCCTCCAGCGTCCTTCGCCACCTTCGACCAAAGACCAAGAAGCAGGGCAAGATGGATTCTAGCTTCCTCAGCAGCCCCCAACCATACTCGCCGGCTGAGTCCGACGGCTGGTCCGAAACCATCGGACACGACGACTCCCACACCTCCACAACCGCAACATCCGTCACCTCATCACCCAGCCCATCACGGTCCAAGCCAGGAGAACACTATGCCCTCCCCTCTCCCCTTTCATCACAGTCCCCACAACCTCAACCCGAGCCCCAAGAGGACTTCCCCCTCTGCAACAAATGCCTCTCCCCTGTCTCCCCCTCCGACACCAACCCTGACATCCCAGCCCTCACATGCGGCCACACAACCTGCACAGCCTGCATTCGCACCTCCGCAATCCACTCCATCATCTCCGCCGTCCAAGGGGCCGACTTCGCCCCCGCGCAGTGTTGCGCCGACAAGACCTTCCCTCTCGCAACAATCGGGCATGCCACATCCCATATTGAGTTCGTGGCCTATCGCGAGCGGTTGGTGGAGATCAAGACACCGCCGGAGAGGAGGGTGTACTGTGCGGAGGAGGAGTGCGGGATGTTTATCTCGGAGGCATGCTGGAGTGGAAGGTCGGGGTGTTGTCCGCTGTGTGGGGCGAGGACTTGTTTGGGCTGTGGGAGGAGGGGGCATATGGGTGTATGTAAGGGGGAGCGGGGGTTTAGGGAACGGCCGGGGAAGGTTAGAGAGTGGCTGAGGGGGGTTGAGTGAGCGGTCCGGGGAGAAGGGTTTGGAGATATGTTGCTGAAGGAAGAGCACCTGCATGGCCTCTTGCGTGAATGCATCTCGTGCTCTTTATTCGCGGGTGGATATACCAGAGATTCTTCGCGAGGAAGTGATCCGCTCCCGACAGCGTGAGATCATCAGCGAACAGAGTTCCGTGAGCAGCAAGGCCGAGGTCTATTCCTGAACAAGGGAGCTGAGAGATTCGGAGTCTCGGCTGGGGAAGGGGCTCGAGAATAGGGTTAATGGGCTGGGGTGAAGATAGATAGACGCATACCAGGCAGCTGGGATTTGGCATTAGCGTCAAGAATAGACAAAGGGAAAAGTAAACCAATCTTGGAAGTAAAAGATGGTGACTAGGTCATGTGTGAAGAAAATACGTAGCTGGAAGCCCTCATGGGACAATATTTTGTTACCCTGTTGGCAAGATCCCCTTGTGAGTTTTTGACGGCATGGCTCCCACACAGTTCGCGTTTGCTGACCGGCGTCGCCAGCGGGATTCTGTCGCTAGACTTTTGAGCCGGTGCACCTCTTCCCTAGCCATGAAATGTCGAAAATTACCCATATTCGCGTTTTAGCCTTTCCTGTCGCTCCTGTCGTTCTCTATCTCGACATCAAATTGAGAATGTTGTGGTATCGTTCGTTTACTTTCACGCCCGAGGTGATGATCGAAGGAACCGAACGCCGATTTTGTCTCTATAGGTGGGCGCTTGGAATTTCTGGCAGCCAGCTATCGCTCAATCGAGGCACGCCCTGCTGCTCTCTGGCGAGAGCTTCTCTTCAGAATTGAACATGTTGTAAGTTGCCGGTAACGAGGGCCCAGATTCTCGTTGAAGGTGATGTTGGTTCGTTGAATCTGGGTTAGGGTTGCCGCTGCTTGCTGGGTCAAGACAGGGGGTTCCCTTCACATGCCAATTGCTTCCCCGCCATTCGCTTTCCCGGCAGCCCCTGCGTCATGCCAGCCAAGTTCGCGGGGCCGCCCCAGGCTGAGCCGATAACTGCCGTCATTCCACATGCCGGAAACTCTGTCCCGTCCCTCCATTCTCTGCGACATCGTCTCTGAAGCAACAACCATTGAGCCCTTTACACACGACGCGCCATACGGATTATCGTGAGAGCTTCTTTGCACATTCTTCCAATGAGGTGAAACGCGGAATCGCCACACCGAGTGCTCAGCGCGCCGAACCTCCCTCCATCCCTCCAACCGTCCGTCCTTCGATTGCCGAGGCACCATGTCCGTCGCCCTCGAGAGCCTCAAGGTGCGACCAGCCAGATAACCAGGGGCGCATTGGCTTGGATGCGATTGCTGACAGTTAGCGACACAGGCGGCCGCCGAGAAAATCATCCTCGATCCGAAATACCACGATATCCTCGCCGTCGTCAAGGCCGCCCGCAATGGCGCTGTCTACGGCACGAAAGTGCGCCTGCCGCATGCGCTTGTGTACGCCGCCAGAATACCCTTCAATATACTTGATAGCCCCTCTGACGGACCCTCTATAGCATGATATTATTATTCCGGTCCGGAACGTACGTCTCTCCCCGACTCCAATGCGCCGGCCCGTCTAACATAACCTAGCCTTCGCGAAAAAGCAGGCCTCATCTTTCGCGCGACGAGGACACACGCGAGGAACCTCGCCAAGTTCGCCACCATCTACAAGTTGACGTCCATGTTGTTGAAGCACTACGGGTCCACCCCAGGGAAAGAGGGCAAGCCTCCCCCTCCATGCGACCCCAGACTCTACTAACTCTGGAAACAGGACAATATGACAGCTTCATCGCCGGTCTTCTCGGCGGCTACGTTGTCTTCGGCCAGCGATCACGCTCGGGGAAGATCTCGAGCGTCAACCAGCAGATTGTCATCTACGTGTTCGCGCGCGTCGTGCTGGCCCTTGCACACATGTCCGTCAAACCTGGACACGGCTTCCCTGGCGTGTCGGATCCGGCGCGGAGCGCCGCAATCAGCCACTACGCATGGCCAGTCTTTGCCAGCGTTTCGTGGGCCGCCGTCATGCACCTGTTCCGTTGGCACGCCATGGAGCTGCAGCCCAGTCTGCGCAGCAGCATGACGTACATCTACGCCAACGCAGATAAGTGGGATGGCTTGCGCAACTTTATGTGGCACAACGTATGAGCAGTCCGGTTGCTGGACTACAAACATTGAATCGGCGTTCGGGTAGGTTTTATGTGCGGCATTTTGATATTTATGTTGGAGCGGTAGATCTGCATACTCTGGTGTATACCTATGTGCCCTCACCAGAAGTGGGCGGCTTTGGCTGATGTTTGAACGTACATATCTACGCGGTAGTTGAAGGCATTACTTGCAGCATTTAGAGTCGAGGGAAATCGGTGGTGTGGAAAGCAGGTAGGAGCCCCAGATGATAATTCGAGGCCAACTTCCGTTTCGTGATCCAAACTCTTGGCTCCTGCTATATGCCAGCGGTAGGTTTGCGCCTTCCTTTGTGACGAGTGTGTCTCATTTTTCTCAACCACCAGAACACCTGAGCGCTGTCTCCTGATCCTTAAACCACCGAACAGCTTCTTTGGGATTGCTCCAAGCTGTCGCTGGTCGAAGCGCTAATGTTGCACACGCATAGAGAGGAATTCTGCCACCACCATTGCCGCGAAGACCAACAGGAGACCGAGAGTAAACTCAATCCAAAACTTAACCAGCAGTAACAAGCACACTGGCCGAGGCCGCAAACCCGATGGAGGACGCCACCAACGACGCCATCGGGCGGAGTATATGTCTGGTTCTTCTGGCGCTGCAATTCGTCGGTCTGGCTTACCTGACTGCACACTTCATTCTTACGCCATGCTTTGCTAATCCGGAACTTTACGCCTTGCCGTTTCGTATTGTTGCGTTTGCTGTGCAGCTATACCTCGTGCTAGATGTACGCCTCACCCGGCTCCCCGGACGTCTTTCCGAACGTCTTCGCCCCTTTTTTTTCTCTTTCTTCTGCTAACTGATACCCGTATTCAGTGGGAGGAGCCTCGAAGGGTCATGGACGAGGTGGATCAACGGATTTCTGCTGAGCGGCGCCGCTGGGAGGAGGACATATATCGGATCTTCATTTCGAACTTCAATACTCTTAACCGGCTTCATCCCCCCTGGCCTCCCAGATCCATCCCTCATCGCGGCCCGACGGTGGGCAATTTCGGACCGCAACCAGCTCGGCCGGGCAACAACCTTACTGCCGCAACTTGGCCTCTTGTCCACATTCAGGAACTTTTTAGTGTTGGAGACGGTGAACTGCCAGGGCGGGACGCTTGGGTCCCAGGACCGAGTCGAGGACAACAGCAACAACTGGCCGCTCAACGTCTCGCCTATGACGAAACTCTTGGGGGTGCAGGAACTGCGCAGGCCGCTGATCAAGCCCATATTCTACACATAGAATACCCTAACCTGGTTGAAGTTCGCGGCGGCATCGATGGCAGACGGATGTTCTCCCCCAGTCACGACGACATGGTGATGAACTTGCGGTATGGCGAACCTCGAATCGTTGCTGGTATCCCCGCCCAACACTTCCGCAGAACCGGACGCCAGCAAACACCCAGCGGCGGTCCCCAACAGAACCCACAGAATGCAAACCAACAGCAAAATCCACTCGAGGTATGTGTGTCTGCCTTTTTCTCCTTTGTTCCTCCCTAGTTTGCTGTTCGGCATGCGAAGTTGCTCTGCGTGTCGGCCACAGCTCTTGGGCATCTATACCCAACAGCGCGGCAGACGTGTCGATCGCGTCTCGAATCGAAGAGCCTCTTTCCCAAAACTCCCCACGTGTTCGTCATGGAGCCAGCATCATGCCGTTGACAAGGAGTGGTCGAATCCCGGAGGCGGCGACATGCGCTGCGATAAGATAACACAAACCCCCTCATCGGGGCGGTCACACTTCCGCCACGGTTCACTGCCAAACTTTTCCCTAAATAACAATTGTGTCCCATCTACCGGATTTTCTTTCGTTTTATCCCAAAATTATTCCGTCGAGCGCAGCCAGAGTGTTTTTGGACGCCGATGCGGTCGGCGAGGGATATGTGCCCAAAGCAGGTCGAGTGGCATACCTGCGTTCCACGTATTCCCCCCCTAGCGCCTCGCACCAGGAACTCCCGACCAGGTGGTCTCGTCTCCTACGCTGGTTAAGTCCCAGCAAAGCCAGCATCTGCCTCCTTTTCCCGTTGCTGTGGCGAGCCACATCTCCCTCCTGGTCCAGATTCCTCAGCTGGCAGTTGCGGTGTGGCTTCCTGCGGGTCGAAGAGCAGCACATTGATGGACAAACGCAGTCTTGCATGGCTGCAGCCCGAAACCACCGCCCGACCAGAGAGTGCAAACACATGGCCGTGGAAACCACCTTTTTCCTTTAGGGCTACCTGACCTTCTGGCCTGTCCAAAATTTGGCCTGAAAACCACATTACTTCCCTCGAATTTGGTGGCTGGGTGCTGCCTGGCTGCCTGCTCACGAGACCGACATTGCTCATCGCCCCAACGCTGAGATTCACGATCCTGCATATTTCGAGCAATGCATGAGATATTCGCAGGTAACAAACCGTCTCTTAGAAGGCCCGACACTTGGAATCCCTCAAGATCACCCACTCCTGGGTTGACGCACTCTCCTCAGTGTTAGGCTGCGAATGGAGGGGGCTGGCCAGGCATTGACGGGCTTACACCTGATAATCTTTGGAGTACAACAAGGTCGAGCAACTAAGTAGTTGCTTCAGCGAAACTTGGACTTACATGTTCCCTATAAGTCCTGATCGGTCCCTTTGCTTAAGTCCATCAGGTTCCACGGCGACTCACATAACCCGTGCGCAAACACCAGTGACTGCACCCAGAGACAAACACACTTTTGCAACTCTATAACCCACCTTCTTCTCAAACAATGGTCTTTGGCATTTTTCTCGAGAATCTTCCTGCCAAACCCTAGAACTCCCACGAACGTCGACGAAACAAGTCACTCACAACTTCACAAGCAGGTGCATCCTATTCTAGGCATGGCAACCAACACCACCAACAGCATGTTTGCTGAGTGCATCATCTGCACTACAAAGATCCGACCAGACCCACAACTTCGCCTACCGTGTGGTCACGTCCATTGCGAATCATGTCTCCTCGCCAACTTCCGCGTGACGATGCGGTCCAACCCCTTCCGGCCCGTCCAGTGTTGCCAACGGATCGACTTGACTGTGCTTCGCAGAATTGCCGGCATCGCCGCCGGCATTTCCAGCTATCGCGAGAAGTTGACGGAATTCGACACGCCTAACAAGCTCTACTGCTGGGATCCCAAGTGCAGCACATTCATTCCCCCTGCGCTGCGGGCTGGCAGCGACGGCGGTCGCAGAAGCTTGGCTCGCTCGGCCCAGTGCCGGAAGTGTCACACAAAGACATGCATGTTGTGCAACAACAAGTTTCACTTTGGGCCCTGCAGCAGCATCTCGGCTGTGCGGGGCCCTGTTATTCGAAGTGAAAGACAGGTAGCTGAGGAAGCCTTCCAGAGATTGCGGAGCATGATGGGATGGAAGAAGTGTCCGACGTGCAAGAGGGTCGTCGAGAAGACTGAGGGGTGTAACCACATTGTGTGAGTTTGGCCTTCCAAGCTTGGGTGCTAGCTCGGGGATGGGTATGCTGACCGGGATGGAATAGATGCATGTGCGGAACGCACTGGTGCTATCGCTGTGGCAAAGCGCCGTATGGTAACCATGGGGCTTGCGCCATGTAGAACACGGTGAACTCATAAGTTCTTGTCATGGACTTGTGAGGCAAGGGAGCTTTCCTTTCCTTTTCTTTGGGGGTCACGGCGCGGGAGTACCTACCTACATTAGAGGTCCGGCAATAGCATGCGATACCAGGTTTGGCATTCACGGGAGTTTTGGTCATGTCATTTTTATCTTGGGTTGGCTGGCATCTATCGGTTTGGTAGGGGGTTTATTTGGTTGGTGGGATGCGATACATGGTAGGGAGGAGATGGTGGTGGTCTGGTCTGGGCTGTGGGGGAGATAAGCCCGCTTTTGGTCGTCCGGTGGTCACATATGATGACGCATATCCTATCTAGGCAGTGCTTGAAGTGCTTTGGGTGTGACTGGTATTGAGATGTCTTCATCTTTTCTGTCTGAGTTGGGAATGTGTATGTATCGACAGGTCGAGCGAGCTGCTTCTCAATGTCATAGCATTCTTATGCTCACTGGGGGAGCCAGTAGGCAGGGGAGTCTGTCGGTGGCGAGGAAGGACATATCTATCACCAATCATCATGGACCTGATCGTGTCATGTCATGTCATGTCATGGCGGAAGTAATACTACTCTCTGGCAATAGGGAGACGAAAGTCATACCACTCCTTGGCAATAGGAGAGACGATATTGGACCGACTGCTTTCCCAGAGGCACCCTTCCAGAGCCCTATTGTCTTGACCGTACCTGGAGGTTAGGTCTTTCGGCAGCTGAGATTTGGGCATACCTCCTAACAGGGGCATTATGTTCATGTGCAGTGCCATCAGCAGAGGTCTTTTCGTCGTCCCCCTCCCAAAGTCTCCCCCGTATGACGGGCATAGCGTTGGGATGGACCTGAGAGTAAGGGGGAAAGCATCCGCGAATCTGTCCATTGCACATCTTCTCGAGAAAAGTGAAGCAAATCGTCGAGGCAAAAGATCATGTCATTGTCTCGGCTAAGCTAATCCGACAATTTCCTCTCAAACACCAAACGCCTTTTCCATGCCGTGCTATGGTCTGCAATCATCCGTCCAAAAGAGACAATATCCATAATTTATACCAGAAGCACAGCGTTCAGGCAGCCATCGTTCTGTAGGGACTATGGTCAGTGTCTGCTTATTCGTCGATCTGATGAGACTGATACATACCTCCGGGTTGTTGGTGATTTGTGCGTAACGACCCCAGGCGATCTTGCCGGAGGTGGTGACGATTCCAAGATCGGAAACGTTTACCTCGATACTACTCGGGGTTAGTAACTGGAGAATATCGGAAGAATTCCTGTCGAACATACATTGTGCCCTTGGTCAAGACACCAAGTTGGGTATCTAGATTTGTGGTCAGCACGACTCGTACGTGGGGGCGAGGTTTTCTCAGAACATACAAAGTGGGTTGCTGGGGTTCTTCTTGACACCGAGGATAGGGAGCTGGACTGTCACGTTCAGGGTCGGGTGGGTGACATTGGCCTTCTTGTAACGCAGACCCATAGGGCGGATGAAGCCTACACGATGTCAGTCATGGTCTGGCGCCTCGGCCATGCCTAGGCAAACTCACGTTCGTATTTTACTGGCCGTCTGGTGAAGTCGGGTCCAACGAAGGTCGGCTACAAGGGAGTTAGTACCATATTTTTGTTCCTCGGGCTCGGCAAAGGCCGAGGTGGGCAGACTAACCTTTGTGACAACACGTTTCCATGCTGTTTTGAAGTCAGTTAGCAGGCAATTCATCAGAAACCGAGGCATTCTCTTGAGAGAGAATGTCCCCATGCCTCCTAGGCACACCCCTTAAGAAGCAGCATACCTTTCTTGGCAATTTTCTTGCCCGTTGTGACCCTATTTCCGATTAGCATCTCCGCAGTGCGTTCCCAAATTCGACGTAAACTTACACCTTGAACAGCTCCTCCTCGCTGATTCCCTTGACCTTGGGAATAGGCACCGAGAACCGCGCCGCCTTCTCAGCACGCTTGTTCTTGATTTGCGAACTAAAACCCCTCCCGTCAGCATCTCCGGTCTGAAATACCTCGCCCATCCAAGACCTACCTCAATGCCTTTGCGGAAGTGGGGTTCGCACGGTCGAGCAGGTAGGCGGGAACGGGGTTCGTAGGCTCCTTCTCGTCGGCGGCGCCCTTGACGTTGCGCTCTTCGTGCTGCTTGATGGTCTTGCGCATCTGGATCTTCTGGGCATGGCGCTCCTTTGCATAGAGCTTGGCCCGCAGGCCGCGGAGGTTCTGCGCATTCTCGCTTGCCTTGTGGCCCTCACGCGCCTCCCTTTTGCGCTTGCGCTCCTCGTGGTCGAGGCGTTTACCAAAGAGCTTGGTGTGCCTCTCTATATCAGGTAGTTAGACAACATATTTCGCGGATCTCGAGGAGCGCCGTGGCGGGAACCGCATACCGATGTACTCGTTCTGAGGCTGTTTTCGAGGAAAGGAGGTCAGCAAATAGCGATTTCGGAAACACAGAGAGAGCGCTTACCATATTGATCGTCGATGCCCTCGAGAGGGTCTGTAATTACGATATTGGTCGACGAGCAATTGAGTGTTCCACGGTCGCAGCGTCAGTGAAGTCTCGATCCCACTGCCTGTGACATTTTCTGGGGTCGATAAAAAATTGACAGGCTTATCGGTCGACCAGGTGGCGGGTTTGGTGGGGCAGCTGCCACAAGGCCCCACCAGCCAAGGCTCTTTTCAAGATGTCCACTTCCAGGTTGTTTCACTCGTCATCCTAGGTCTTGTCAGAAAAGAAACAGGCATAGTTGAATGTCGTTCGATTCAGAGATTGCCAAAGTTTGTCGCTGATACTCTAGTACAAAACTCACGGAAAACAGTGTCCGCCAGCCACCGCAGGCAGCCCAGCCAGCAGGTTCACGGGTGGCCAGAGTTGACACAACTTGGAAAGACAGATGCAGAGACACCATGTGCCGATAAAGCTATTTCTTGGAATTACATAAGTCCCGCTACAGAATCGCTGTATGCTGGAGAAGCCAATGCCTGATCCTCAGCCGCAAATCCCCGGCGCCAAATGCAACGTCGCTGGGTGTCCGTCCCTTCTTCCTGCCGAACGCCGTGAAATGGTAAAGGAAAACCAAGACCCATAGTGCCGCCTTCCGCGTCCGGGTATTAGTCTAGCACCGCCTCCGTATCCTGAGCACCAGCGGTCACTAGTGCGCTTCCGCCCAAACATACATACAAGAAACAAAACGGGTATCAACGAGCCGCTGTCTTGGCCGCCGCAAGCGCCTTGCGCTTTCTCTCTTCCTTCTCCCTCTTCAGCTTCTTCTCAAGCTCCATCTCCTTGATGTCCTCGCGACGAGCCACTTTCTCGGCCATTTGTTCCTCCTCGTCGATGTCGGAGATTCCGGCCTCCATGTCTGACTCATCTTCGGCCGAGTCGTACTCACGACGGCGTCCATAGCCGTCTTCTTCATCGTCATCATACTCAATGAAGTCGTCGAGCTCCTCTTCCTCATCGTACCGACGAGGTCTTCCGAGGGCTCCACCAAACCGAGGTCGTTCCGGCTCACGACCATGTCGGGCTGCGGCTCCAGGCTTCGGGGCTGCTGAGCCCGGTCGAGGGCGAGCAGTGCCGGTATAGCCTGTCGTAGCCAGCGCAGCCTTCTTCACCTTCTTCTCCTCGACTGGGGGAGTTCTGTCTTTAGGTCCCTTCCCTGTCGACGAAGTGCCGGATTTCTGACCGGGGCGGCCAGTGGCGCCCCGTGCTAACGTAGCAGTTCCACTGTACTTGCTTGACTGCTGCTGCCTTCCCGTCTTTTTCAAGCTACGGGCCTCTTCCGCCTTGAGCACCTTGCGCTCTCTCATGGTCAGCGTCCGTTCTATCGTCTTGTGCTGAATCTTGCCGAATGATTCCCGAGCTGGAGCATTCGCCTGAGCCCGCGCCATGATTTCGGCAAACGACCGTTTCTTCGGCTTCGCTGCTGGATCTGAATCGGAGATTGTCGGCCGCTTTACCAAGGGTTTAGATAAGGGCGGCTTGCTAGCAGCAGCAGACGAGTAAGTCGATCGGCCATCCTTTGACGCCATCGATACAGGCTTCTTCAATGCTGAAGTTGGCCCAGCTGGTGAAGACTGCGTTGTTGGAACAGACCTATCCCTCTGGCTGACAACCGGCCGGTCTGCTAGATGGGGAGAGGGCCTCGGCGAATTCTCATTCGATCGCGGCCGATTCGAGAGCGACTCGGTCCGAGGGGCCTTTGCAGGTACGCCTCGGAGTTGTTCCGAAGCTTTTCGCTTCGGAACTACATCGCCGGGCCGAGAAGCAGTCGTTGGGGATGCCAAAGGTTGCTGAGACTGCTCGCCGGTTATCGACGCCAAAAGATCTCCGATCTGGAAAGAGTCAGAATTTCACGGAACAAGGTTCTCTGGGGACACCGTGGACAGTGACTCACAGTCATGATGGCGGCAATAATGCAATCGGCAAACCAAAACCCACCTCGTTGAAGTGATTCCTCCCCTGCCTCATACGCCGGGTCGGTGTTGAGTCATCGAGGTGCTCGGCAGCGACGGGACAAAGTTGCCAGGTCGGTCGCGGACGCAAACGCGAATTCGTTCCTCCACGCTGTAGCGAAACGGTACGCTTTGCGCGATGCGAAAAGCAAAATCAAGCAAAAAAATTGGTACGCTAGAAATGCGGTTTTGCAAGAAATTAGTGGGAAAAAAACGTACGCTGCCACGTTAGGCACTCTTTGTTTGCGGGAGGGGAAGAAAGAAATCGTGGGCGATGGAAGACGTCTTTATATCTGGTCACAGCTGGCAAGACTTTAGCACTGCAGCAGCCCGCTCCCACCACTTTCGGCGCCCCAGTGGCTCAGCGAAGCCCAGGCCTGGCAAAGAGCCACCGTCCCACCCATTCGTCAGCCATGTGGGGGTCGAGGGGAGGCCTGATCGCACGTGCCCACTTGCTGAGGTCAGCAGCGGTGGGTCCACTTCTGCCCTAATTCACAAGAGGGCGGGAGTCAGGTGACACAGGTGGGGTCGAAATTCGGAGCTCACAGAAGGCAAAATCGTAAAATATTCGGCATTTAGATCGCCTGCAGAACTTCTGACCGAACAGTCACTCACCACCCAGAACTAAGAAGAGTCTTTCTCCGCACAACCAGCGGTTAAAATTGATTGACCTCTCTTGTTCTTCACCTTTCATCAATCTGTGAGCCTCCCCCAATCTACAAAGCGCACTGCATCGCGACGGTTCCGCAAGCCCTTCGACCACAAGCTGACCCGCGAAATATTCAAGACCATCAAAATGAAGCACTTGGCGGCTTTCCTCCTTCTCGGGCTCGGTGGCAACACCTCCCCCTCGGCCAAGGACATCAAGGCTGTCCTCTCGTCCGTCGGCATCGAGGCTGACGATGAGCGCCTCTCCGCCCTTCTGTCTGAGCTCAAGGGCAAGGACATCAACGAGGTACGAATTGGATCGCATACGCCCGCATACCTAGGAAGACTGCTAAAATATCCTGCAGCTGATCTCTGAGGGCTCTGCCAAGCTTGCCTCCGTCCCGTCCGGCGGTGGCGGTGGTGGTGCCGCTGCTGCCGCTGGCGGCGCTGCCGCTGTTGCCGATGCCCCTGCTGAGGAGGCTAAGGAGGAGGGTACGAACTTTCCCCCCACAATGCCATTGACAGTCACAATGCTAATAAGTCTACAGAGAAGGAGGAGTCCGACGACGACATGGGCTTCGGTCTCTTCGACTAAATGTCCCCTTCCCGAATCAAAAAAGCATAGCCCGGTGTGGGATTTTCCGAGGAGGATTCTTGGCGATCGATGGACTCATTGGCGAAGTTACCTGCATCTCAATCGGATCGCAATGGAAGCTGGAGTTACTGGACTGGCTAGGACTGGACATATCGGATGTGCAATTGGCTCAAGCTAGACAAATAAGACACCCAAGCGTCTCTTCGGAATTTCGTGCCATTCGTGAATTGCATTGACTGCGTAGCTGTCCCTACCGACTACCTCTAATTTGACAGCTTCGACCCTCAGTAGCCGGTAAAATAGTGGATGCATGTCTTGCTGATGACGGTAGGTAGGGATAAGAGCTGTTGAAGCAAAGCTGCGACAAGCCAACAAAGGCTGTCGGCGCCTGAGGCACCAAGAGCTTGCATGAAAAGCTGAAATTCGACTGGAGCACTGGGCAGCCTTGGCAGGTCGGTTCGCGTTGCCGACCCACTCTGACGGTTGCCGCGAGCAACGGCCTCGACATCTGACGAGCGTTGATTGGCCCGCTCTCCGCAATCCAAAATATCCCAGCTAGCCGAAAAGCAACCAAGGTCCCATCAATCTCCTGTAGACGACCGACAAGTTCTCGCGCCCCATTGCTCACACGCCCATCAAAATGCAATTTCTCTGACGATGAGTCGATCCGACACGTAAAACATCAATTAGTCGCCAAATATTCGCATCGATCCGCTTTGCTCAGTGTGTGGGATTACGGGGAGAGGGAGAAAAGAAGAAAAGAACGGACCGACACTCACGTCGTCGCATTCGAAAATCAACACAACACAGACTGCTGGACATTGCGGCATTGAACCGACCGAACATCGCAATGTCTGCCGCATCACCCACGCCACTGGGCCCCGGGAGCCACTTCACGTCTATGGGACGTAGGACGTCCGCAAGACAAGCTCTCCGCCGCCCGACCTCGAGACAGCAGATGAGCCGCAGCGAATCGAACCCAGTAGGGGGCTCCGCGCCCGCAATGGTAGGAGCAGGGGGGAAGGACGCAAAGTCGCAATCACAACAGTACTCAACCCTTAATGATAGCTCCGACGACGAGATGCCGGTGCCCATGAAGCTCAGCGCCCTCACAAAGGCGCTCCTGAACGACGGCCACGGATCGGAAGCCTCCTCCTCCGCGCCTCAGGCGGCTGGGGACCGAGCATCCTCACCCCCAGGCCGGCCCTCCTCGCGAGTCATGACTAGGAGGAACGCACTCGCCACCTCGACGTCGTCCCTACCCGAGGATAAGGAGTCGAGAAGAGAAAGCCTCAGACAGCGTGAGACTAGGCGTCACGCCCGAGCAGGGAGCTCTCAACTTCCGTCTTCACGGCCATCGTCCCCCGTGCGCAGCCGTGAACCCAGTCCAGCGCCGCCTCGGAAAAGGGTGGTCCGGTTGAGCACAACCACACCAGCCAATGGAGGCCTTCAGGGAAGTCTTCAGGGAGGCTTCCACAACGGCATGCGCAGATCACTGTCTTCAACGCAAGGAAAGCGAACAGAAGTCAGAGAACTGCCCCTACCTGAGGAACGGAAAGCTCCGTCACCCGTCCACCACGTGCAGCCTTCGCAACCTGCGCATCCCGAGCAGCCTCCCCAGCAGGACGCCCTGGCTGATGTCAACACTCCAGTGGTCCCAGTGAGGACCGTTAGGATTGCTGTTGGGTCTTCTGGAAATAGGGGGAGATCTGGGGGCTCATCTGGTGTTTCTTCGAAGCGCTCCGCAGGACACAGTGATCACGAGATGCCCGAAGACCCCGCAACCATCGGGCGACCTACTGTTGTGGCACCGCAGAGCTCGATGCGCGTAAAGAGAGTCGGAAATGCACCAGGAAGCTTCCTCAGTGGGCCAGCCCGCCGAGGGCGGCGGAGACAGAGCGAGGAGGACGGCGACGGTCAGGGCGAGGGTGAGGGAATGGGTTCAAGCCAGGAGCCCGAGAGCCAACGGCCACAGTTTATGGAACCGGCGCTCGGCGAGCAACCGGCGTCCTCCTTCTTCGCCTCCAGCTATCGCGACTTTGCAGCTTCTGGGAGTCCGGTCAGTGCCAAAGACTCTGCTCGTGCCGCTATCCGCAAGCAAGCATCCAATGCAGACATTGCAGTGGCGCGCACGAAGGACTCAGAGGACCACATGGGGTTAGCCTTCAAAGTTTCAGCACCCCCTCTTGAGCTTCCCTCGGGCCATGACAAGGAAAATGAGATTCCCTCTGCATTTCGACGATCAAAGCCAGTCTCGGATATTCTGCTCGACAAGGAGCTCGCGAAGCCCCTTCAACCACTCCATGTTGATATTGGACAGCTTCGTCATCAATCTCCGGAGCGCAAAGCACTAGCACCCAAGAGTCACAACACTCCTCACCGACCAGCACCCCCGCCACCACCGAAAATGTCAGTCGTCGAGACCGCAACCACGGCTGCGGGTGCCTCAGCGACCGGCCAGGCCAACAAGAAGAGACAGGTTCTCCTCAGAGTGAACACCAAGACCTATACAAGGATTGATTGTATTGGCCGTGGTGGCTCCGGCAAGGTCTACCGTGTCTCCGCTGAGAATGGTAAAATGCTAGCTCTGAAGCGTGTGTCGCTCGAAAACGCAGACGAAAACACAGTGAAGGGCTTTAAGGGAGAAATCGACTTGCTGAAGCGACTCACCGGGATCGACCGCGTGATCCAACTTATCGATCATGAACTTAACATTGAGAAGCATATGCTCAGCGTGGTAAGTAATATCGCAACCTGTTCGATCTATGCGTTAGTACTAACGGATGTCTAGTTGATGGAAGTCGGAGAACTGGACTTTAACACCCTGCTTAAAAGCCGGCAAGGTACCCAGGAAGGTGCCCGACTTGATCCCGTCTTCATCCGGTACTATTGGAAGGAGATGCTCGAATGCGTACAAGCAGTACACGCGCGGGACGTGGTACACAGTGACCTCAAGCCGGCCAACTTCGTGCTCGTGCAGGGGCGATTGAAGTTGATTGACTTCGGCATCGCCAACGCCATCCAAACCGAGATGACTGTCAATGTCCACCGCGAGACGCAGATTGGCACGCCAAACTATATGTCGCCCGAGTCCCTGATGGATTCCAACCAGTATGCCTTCACCTCCGCGAATAACGGGAGGTTTTCCATTCCTCCGCCACTGCAGCAACACCACAGGGGTCAGCCCAAGATCATGAAGCTGGGCAAGCCAAGTGATGTGTGGAGCTTGGGGTGCATCCTGTATCAGATGGTGTACGGCCTGCCACCTTTCGGGAAGATCGCGAACCAAATGTCTCGTTGCCAGGCCATCATCAATTGGGCATATCAGGTCGACTTCCCTGACACCACCGAGGACGGAAGCCGAGTCCCGCCCAGTCTTATCCGCACAATGCGAAGGTGCCTGAACCGAGAGCAAAAGGATCGGCCCACCTGCGACGAACTGCTTGCCGATACAGACCCGTTCCTGTATCCGCAAGAGTTTGATCCCGCTGTGTACGCGGCGGCCGAGCATGGAAAAGTCTTGCCGGTTACCGAGGAGCTGCTATCGAGGATCATTCAAAGCGTGGTTCAGCGATGCAGAGAGAGACTTCCCACCGAAGGCGAGGCCGTATCGACATGGCCCGGGGCGTACTGGGCGAGTGTGAAAAAAGCCGTCAGCGGCACCAATAATGCTGGCGCCGAGAGGAGGTAGCAGCCGTGTGGAAGGCTGTTGTTGTATAAATGATGGGGCAAATTGTTGTATAACCGGGGAAGTGTTGAAGCGCGAGTGATTTCCTTCCTGGAATTCGGCTAGACATCTGGATTTTGGGCTTCGCTCTTCTCCCGCAGAGGATTTTTTGGAGAGGTTATTTGTTTTCTTCACGAAGGTTACGATGAAAAGGCATTTGGGTACGGATCGCACCACACTCAGACACTGTTTTGGCGAGGCGCTTATTGTTTCCATTGTTTTCCATTGTTTCTATATTCTATCTCATATTGTTGTGTTCGCGGCCATTGTTGGCTTAGACACGCGTGGCTTCATCGCCAGCCAGCTTGGTTGTAATGGCTTGTCGATACCACAGCGGCATGTTCTGGAATGGATATCCAGACATGCTGTAGCGAAGGAACTGCCAGTTATATGTTGGGGGTTTATCAAATGTTGATTCCTAGAAGTCTATAATATACCACCCTCGCTTTTTCTGTTGCATTATTTCGTCTTCGAGTGGTTCGTGTGAGTAACATTTCCTGACGACGCACTCAGGACGAAGCACATGATCAACTTTCGTGTACAATGCAAGTGAATATGATACATGTATAGCTTGTCAGACCCGATCTTACATCTAGCTTGCCACAAATTAGGGCCTCTACGACCCGCCGTCCTCACTGGACTGTGACATGCTCTTCCCATCCACCTCGCTCATTCCAAACACCTCTCTCTCCCTTCCACTCCAGCCCGCCATCTAAGCCTCCACCTGCGCAACCTCGGGGCAGATCTTGACCTCGCTAATCCGCAAAATCGTAAACTTGTGCTTGCTGAACACGTGCGTCTTGCGCCTGCACCGCCGCTTCTTTTTCACAATCGTCCGCATCGGCTCCGCCTCCGTGCCCGTCACGATCGCGCGGCACTCAAACAGCCGCTCGTCCACGTACGGCGCCCCCTTGAGCGTGTAGTCGCGGCTGCCGACCGCCGAGGCCCGGTTGAGACGCAGCACGTCGCCTGGCTCGACGCCGGGCATGCGGAAGGGGAGCCGCACTGAGTCGCCTTCTGTGACGAGGTAGGGCTTTCCGTGGATATGCACGGTTACGTAGTGAGAGGGCTGTGCGGCCAGGAGGGGGAGGAGAGAGGCGATGGAGGCGTCGAGTGGGCCTAACGGGGGGAGAGGTGCCGGAGCCTTGGGGAGGCGCTCGCGGGGCGGTTGGTGGTCGATTTGTTTGGGGGGCGCCATCTTGCCGTAGTCGCGGCGGGGTTTGGACGTGGGCAGCGCAGCTGCTGTGAGCGCCGCTGTGAGGTCATCGACGGGGGAGGATTCGATGATTTGGGGGGTTTGGTTGAAGAGTCGGGTTTGGACGGCGGTTGTGGTTGCCGGACGCATCGGGAGGAGGAAGGAGGGCGGGAGGCGCGTCACGGGCGTGCGCAGCTCCAGGACGGAGTGGAGGAGGGCTCGGCTCATGGCGGCGGCGGCGATGGTGGTTTGGGGGTGTGGTGGTGGTTTGAACGGCGCCGCGATCCGCTGTCGTCGTCGTCGAGTGGTTTCGCGAGGAAATTTCGATTGGAGAGCTGAGGTGAGGTCGGCGCTCGGCAGAAAATAATATGGGGCTGATTGGTTGGCGCGTTGCAGGGGTTGCCGCTGAGGTGTGGCAGGGGTCAGGGAGGCTGCGACTTTTCGCGGCCGCGAGTGACTTACACCAACGTCCAACAACGACACCTCGAAGACAGAGCAAGGGAAAGCTCGCACCGGGATGAAATCCGCGACAATCCCTTGTGCAGTGGACAAAGCGTAAAATGCAGACAAAGAATACCATTGTTTGGGGGGGGGGGGTTCTTACGCTGTCCCACCAACTTTCCAGAGTGCTTGCTCCGCTCTCCAGGCCGCCGAGCTGCACCTTTATGAGTCGAGATTCGCACCAAACCTGTCACATACGACCATACCCACTGGAAGACTCATGATCCTGTTTTCACATAAGTGAGGCTCTGGTGGGGGACACCAGGAATGAGGGACAAAATTTGGTCCGTGCGCGGATGCCGCGGCCAGCGATCAGCGGCCACCATTGAACAAGTATCTACGAGGCCGATGCCTAACCATCCGTAGCTTCCACAATGCTGTGGCATAAGATACTCCGAAATGGTACATGTAAAACTACAGAGGGAGATTCACCGGGGGGTTTTCAGATTTGGCGCCACTCCCTAAAGTATAAAAAAAATCACATATTCGATTCGAACTCGAGACCTTAAGCTTATCTCCAAAAAAGACCTTGTCTCTTTGATGGTCCTGCACAGGACATGTAAGCCAACTTGACCACGAAGGTCCTTTTTACGTCCGTAAACGATCGGACTGGCTACATTCTTTCCTACATACCCTACAACGAAGGTAGGCCCAGCTTCTCTCTCTCATTCCTCGGCGGCCTACAGTAATTCCTTGATCTTAGCACGGCGACCGAAACCTGTCAAGGTTCAGCGCCCACTCTACTCCTCACCTCTGACTGCATCGCCTTGCCGTTGGGAGGTGAGACATACGGCGCGTTGCGTCGCTGTGTCATGGAATTTAAGCTCTTAAAGAAACGACTCGGAGCGCTTATTCTTCGAGCACATTGACAACCCTCACCCTTAGTTTGGAGAGGACCCCCATATTACCAACCTCGCCACCGACACGGCACAGTCGGCAGCCATCTTCTGCCTACATCTTGATTGTGCCTCGGCCATCATATTATAAGCAACGTATCGCATCGATCACTTCCCATCCCAAGCGATCGCACCGCATTGCATCTCAATACACCTCCATCTGCCGCACCGTCAGTTTGGTATCCGTAATCCAAACGCCCACGACTGCTGCTGGCATGAGAGCGACGATGTGCGAAGTCCCCGAGTGCAAGTACGGAAGGATGGGGTCGTCTTGGGAGATGGACGTGGGGAGCTTGACAAATACGATTGCTTCAGGTTAGTTAGACTTCACGAGAAGGAGTGATGCCTCCTTGTAATGCTTGACGGTCTGCCCTAGTGTCCGTCCGGAAACAAGGTAGTTACCGCGGCCAGGCGAAGCGCGGCCGACCAGTGCCTCGACGGCAACACATGGATTACAGAATACAGGGCCATGCTGGCTGTGAATTGAGCAACGTTTGGGATCGTCATGCCACACAGCAGGCTTTCCGAGGGTGGTGGGGGACGAGGAGGAGGGCATCCGGGACACGGCGGCGGCGGCGGCGGCGGCGGTCCGAGCCTGCAGTTTGGCGTGTTGCACGGGGGTCCTTGCCTTGCTGCCCTTGTCGCGGCCCGGCCCCTCACAGTTGCCGTCGGAGCGGCCCGAACCCCCTTGCAGCCTCCTCCCTCATCACCCTCACAGTCACCACCCCGGGTGCACTTGATGCCCACATGCAGCCGCCGCCGCGGAGACAGCCCAGGTTCATGCGGCACCATATGTGATGCGTGAATCAAGGCCCTTACATCTGTTCATCAGCGGTGCTGGTGGCCTTGCAAGTCACCACCACGTTAGTCCGTCAACACAGTGTTATATATTCTCAGGGATCTACGAGCCTTCAAGATCTGATCAAGTAATACAGACCCAGGCCACTGGTGAAGGACATGACCTGCAATCTCTCAAATCTCAGACACTCTCAATTACACTGCCGCAAATAACCACCCTCCAGATGCGTTTGCCGCGTGCGCCCTCCACCTCGCTAAGAACGACAACAACACCCACATCATCACACGCGCCATCACCTCTCGCGTCTTTGAGCTCGCTGCCTCCCCTCTCCCTCCGCCCGGCAGCGACCCGCTGGAGATTGTGGCCTGCCTCCAGGCGCTACTGCTCTACCAGACGATGCTCCTCTTTGACGGCATCACGTACCCCTTCTCGGTCACCTCTGTCAGCGACACAACGTTGGGTCGGTGACGACCAGCGAATCCCTGGTGTTGTATGTTTTTTGGACGATCGCTTTTTGCCCCTGCCGTCGACGGTGACAGCAACAGCGACGAAGCTGTGATTCTTGAAGGATAGCATCGCATACGAACGAACAGACATACCGAACAGTACCCAGCAAACACATCGAGCACATCACAACAAGCAAGGTGGACAATTTCTTTTGTATCTCTAAATTATTTCTTTTTTCTATGTAATTCGCACTGAACCCCTCCCGCTGGTAAAATCGCAAGTCGCTTGCCAACAAAGGAAATAGGAGGGGGTATTGAATGCAGTACAGGAAAATTACAGGACATAGGTATCGTCGATACGCTATTTGCTGCTCGGACGTCAAAGACCTACTGAATGATCGATCTCCTTCGAGGATCACGATCGCCTCCCCCCACTCCGCTCGACTTCAGACGAGCTCCTGCACACCCACTCCTCATTGTCTTCAATGGGACTCGATTGGCAACCGAGCATCTTGAGGAACTTCTTGCCGCAACTTTGGGTGGCGTTGGGCGGGTATTGCTGGCCTGGGCGTGGCCTCGTTGCCTCGCCGGACCGAGCCGCCGATCGAGATGGCTGCTGCCGCTGCGTCGTGGCTGCTAGCGGAGCAGGTTGTCTCGGGGCAGTCCTCGACGATCCGGAAGGACGCGAGGGGGCGGCTGGTGTCCGAGAGGAAGTGGTGCCGTGCCCCCTCGTTGTTCCGGGCCGGTCAGAGGTCGAGCGGCCCCGAGTGGATGCCGGAGGGTTCGGTGTCCTCTGCGACGAAGACTGCCCCTGCGGAGCTGACTGCGTTGCTGACCTCTGTGATGAAGATTGTGTCGGTCTCTGTGCTGACGACGGTGCTCGCGACGGCATCCTCAGAGGCGCAACTGTGAGAGATGGCTCTTGGAAAGTACCTGGCCGTCGCTGCGAGGATGATTGACCTCGCGAAGCCTCCTCCTGCTGCCGCTCCCATCGCCGACGGTATGAATCCGGGTGGAGGCGATCGGAGCTGTCAGCCGACGCCCCAGGGGGAGGGCTGACGAGAAAGGCATTGCCTGTGCGCACACTGTTGGAGCGAGTGCTCAACGGCGAGACGACGTAGTCGCTTGGAATTGCCGAGGGCTGCTGAGGAGGGCTCTTATTTTTGCTTGTCCTGTGGGCTCGCATCAGTTCTGGATCAAGCTCGGCCCCGGAGAGCTCATACCCAGCATACGACGGCTCCGTCTGCGTCTGGAGACGAGGGAGTGTCTGTCGAGTAGCGCGGCTAGGAGCTTGAGCTGGCGGAGGCGGTGCCCGAGAACTTCCAGCAGTAGCTGTTCCGCTCCCTTGAAGAGGAGGCATTCGCGGAGGCGGCACCAGGGGACGCTCAGCTGCAGCTGTTCCGCCCCTCTGGGCAGGAAGAGGCCTTCTCGGAGGCACAGTGCGGGCGCTCGACGGGGGTTCCAGCCGAAGTTTGGAAGAAGGTTGTGGTGGTCGAGAGCTAGCTCCCCTCGTCGATGATCCAGAGGCCGGAGCTCGAGGAGGAGATGTCTGTGTTGACTGAGAGGTTGCTCCCCTTGATGACCCGGAGGCCGGAGCTCGAGGGGATACATGTGGCGGAGGCCTAGCTTCCCGGAGACTTCCATGAACGGAGCGGAAGCTGGGAGCAGCGCGCACTTCAGCGAAGCGGCGAGCATCCTGAATCTCCGGTAAAGTCGAGGAGTGAGAGTTGGACTTTCCACTCGGTCCGCCTACTTCCACGATCCGTGGTAGGCCTGGGCGCCGCTGTGCGTTCCTGCGGGCGAGTTGGTGTTCCATTCTTTCCGCCGCCGCTGCTTCAGCAACTCTCTGGGAGGTTGCCAAAGCACCAGCAGCCGCAGCCGCAATATTCGCCGCCTCTCCTGCCCTTGCATATACTTCTAGACGAGCGTCTTGTTCGATCGGTGTCGTCCTGACTGGCTTTCTCCTGGCGGTTGTTTGGGCAGGAGGGGCGTGCTTGCTGAGGTGAGGGGAGGTAAAGCGGAAACTTGAAGTTGAGCTTTGAGGGAACAGGCGCCGAGCCGGACTGCTCTGGCCCAAGGGCACCGACGGCGTGAACCCCGTGGATCCTTGGGCTGTTTCCCGGAGCACCTGGATATCATGCCTGCTGCGACCGGCGGACTCCTTACCCTTGCCTTTAACTGATGCCGTCTCTCTGGCGGCACTGCGCACCGCGCTTTGAATGAGCAAGTGTCTGCATGCCGGGCACCCTATGTGGGAGTCAGTGGTTTGGTTTCGTACGTTGCCACAGTCCTGAGCAAGTGTGGGGCCCAGTCGAGCAAAAGAGAACGATTTGGGCTTGAACTTCTTACATGTCTCAAGTCTATTCGTCTTCGTGTGCCCACACACGAAGCGGATGGTTGGTGCTATACACATGGTTTGTAAGTTTGTTGTTTGGTCTCTTTGGCGTGTTTCTTTGGTTGGTGTTGAGTGTTGCTATACTTCGAGAGAGCGCTGATTCTGTAGACTTACTTGGTTATACAGTGGTGCTGTTCGAGGTGTGTTGCGTCTTCGGGTTTCTGATGACTTCTAGATGAAGAGCATAACATATCACCGGGGATTATTCTGGTTATATATGAGCCTTTGTCACAATCAGATTCTTTGTCCTACGCGCAGAACACAATACCCATTCTTGTGACGTAGTCCAAATATATTCTTTATTGTTCTGCAACATGGCTGAACGTGATCCGGATAACAAATCCATTGTGAACAGAGAGACAAAGGAATCGGCGCGTTTCTCCCTGTGCAGTCCACCACAACATGTCGGATTCACACCAGTTCCTTTCTCTTTGACACAGACTCACCTCACGGATGTCTGCTTGTAAATACAAGGAGAATGAGATGCTTAAAAAGCCTAGGACCCCAACCTATTGACTTGGCTCAGTTGTTACTTGCTAGCTGATACTACCACCGCACCCATTACTGCATCACCGAGTACTGGCTCATACGCGTGTGAGGTACGTGTCGAGGTAAGTTAACACCAACTCATAGCTTTTGACCCGCACTGTAACACACTTACTATCTAGTCAGTTCTCGAGGAATTTAGCAGGTCTTGGAATGGTACAATTTTGGAATACTGTCCGCAATCTGTGGTCCTCGCAGCTCACACCGCAATCATTAACAACGGATTCAGTGTTGGTGTCAGAGGCAGATCGGATGCCCACGCCCCCTAGCCTTGTCACCATCAGCCAAGCAACCGAAAACATTCACACTCTCCTAGATATAGGTATCACATTCTTCGGCCAGTACGACGCCCCTAAGCCTCACGGGACCGACGAATTTGTTCGGGCAAGTATCATTGAGGCCGGCGGCCATCAACGGGCGGCTTTGAAGGCACAGCAAGACATTAAGCGAGTGAAAGAGCAATCCTTAAAGAAGGCCAAGCGTCAAGCCTCAGTCTTATCACCAGCCATGGCGAGCCTCACAGCAATTCTGGCGAATTCGTCCTGTCAGACCCGCCCTATGACGCCTGCCAGGCTTCGTCACGGTCGAGACCATGACTTTGAGTTCGCAGATGCACAGTCACCACTGGAAAAGCACTACCAAGGTAAGTCACAAGGTAAGTCATACCACAACCCCAGCCTGTCAAAGCTGGGCCCCATGGCCGCAGGAATCTTGCGCTCTGCAGACTTGTCGCCAGAGCCCACCGAGTGCAACAAGCCTGCTGAGTTTCGGGCCCTCTTCTTCAACCCCTGGCGTAGAGCCCCAAGTGTGCAGCCTGTTCGGAACTCCGAATTGCAGATGGCAGCTCAGGACCAGTTCTCCCTGGATTTCCCATTCGGTGCCAACACCACTGGCTTTTGTGCTGACAGGGGTGTCGCCTCCGCCTTCATGGCTGTCATTCACAGTCTACAGTACCAGCTTGGTCTGCACAACGTACAGTCGCAGGCCGCCCGTGCCGTAGATGAGATGCTGCATCTCCACGACCTATACGCCGATGTCCTGATCAGACAAGGCCGTCCTGTTCCGCAGATGGGTGGTCGCTCGGGCGCATTCACTCCGCATACCTTGGCTACTGTCGTGAATCGCTGGGGCCGAAGTCAATATCCGCCTCTGGATGTGTCGCTCGGGATCATCAGTGTAGACCACATCGATGACGCTCTGCACGAGGGTTTCCTCGTCTCTATCGATAGTGATGACGGTCGACGAAAGAAGCCCGAAGCAGTCGCAGTGACCATTTGGATCTACCATGACGGCGCTTGCGGTGTCGGTCCTGATGCAGATTCCTACAATCGGCGCTCCGTGTTTAAGGGCATGCGCAAGGTCGAGTCGCAACTTGGGATGATTTCCCACGTCAGGCGACTCTCCTACCAATCTCGCCAGATTATGATCAGGCGGTGGGTTAACGGGGCTATCTAAAGCCAAGATAGAAGACTAAATAACAGATTCTCATTTGTTCTGAGAAAATAGTATGATGAGTAATTTCGTCCGTTTGCGTGGGGGTGAGAGTGTGACGTTGATAGAGTTTGTTTTGACCCAGTCACCCCTGAGTTGTATTGTGTATAAATCAGCCCCCAAATCCCGTGAATCCAGTACTTCCACATCCGTGCCGCCCATTGCTAAAAATCCCAGGGAAGTTCCTAACTCAACAAGCAGGCACATTCACTTATCTATCTTGTCCATCGAGGTTGTTTCCTACCTAGGGTTGATAGAAGAGCGGAGCTCGATCGCTGCCTACCTTGATGAGCAGCTCCTGCCCCTTGGCCATCAAGGTGCACGGCACCCTTCTGGCATCTCTCTCCTTCACTTTCGCCACACAAAACCTACCTACAGACTAGAGCATCCTCTTCTTCAATTTGCCTAGATGAATTAGGAACACCTTCGGTCTTCTTTCCTCTCCTTAAGACCATATACATACGGCATTTTCACTTTTGATTTGGCGAGATCGTTCTTCTAGGAAACCAGCGGTATAAGTTCTTCAAGTTGATCACGTCCCTCCCCTGCCGAGCGAGCGAAAGACCAGCAGATCACGGCCTCCTCCGAACCCATCCTCCAACATGTCTCTCAGACCCCATCTCGCCCTGCTCGTGGCAGAGCAGTGCTCCGACCTGCAAACCCTCATGCGCCTCATGCAAACCTGCCGCGAGATGCACCATCTCCTCAGCGAACACGAGCGCTCCATCGTCAAGGAGATAATATCCCAACGACACAGTTCCCTCGTGTCGACCCCGTCCGGCTCGATCCTCACCTCCTTCGACCAAGAGCGCCTCGTCACCGAGCCCACCGGCTTCGAATACATCCAAGAGATCGACATGCGCAAGCGCCGCATCACCGCCCTCTTCGACACCAGCTCCCTCCTCCGCCAGACCCTCGAGAAAGACCGCTCATACATGTCCCTGCCCCACGATCATATGGACAAGCTCATCGCGGGACTCAAGCGCGCCGTCATGATCGCTGACCGTCTCGCCGACACGGTTGCAGACACCATGACGACCAGCAAACAAAACCCCAGCCTGCACGGGTCCCCTGACCAGACAAACTTCATCATCCGCCAGTCGCACCGCTCACAGATCGCGTACATCACCGGCTCGCTGTCGCCGCTGGACCTCGCGTACCTTGGAACACTTACCGATGTGGCGGCCATAGCGTACACGACTGTCCACCCCTACGGGGATGGCGACCCGTCACCCTGGCCACGCATCACGGCGTTCAAAGAGGCTCTCTTACGACAGGGCAGTATGGTTCTTTGGTCGTGGATGGGTCCTCGCGGTGCCGTGGCCGGGAGCAACGGTAGCAACAATGACATTGTCATCAATGCAGGTACGGGAGCGGGTACGGGTACGGGTAGCGGTCCCACCGTTGGCGTCGCCAACTCCACCTCTGGTGATGGAACAGCCGTCGCCTCGTCATCCACATCCACCTCCACGCCCAATGGCAGCGGAGCCCCGCCGCGGCGCAGCCCGGATGAGAACTCAGCCGCATTTCAGAAGCGTCTCGCGGCGTACGTGGAGGACGTGATCAACGCGGTTCTCGACGAGATCGAGCAGTACGAGACCGGTCGCGGCGCTTCGAGCGCGGACGAGTTTGACGACGAGAGCCTCATCCTGCCGGGTCTCTATCGGACGGTGCATGAAGCTTTTGCCCGGAAGACCGGGTGGGCCTTTGAGCGAGCGGCGAAGGAGATGGAGCTCATGGTGTTGTGGGACATCAGGAATTGAGGGACCGAAAGGTTCGTGAGACTTCTTGGCTTGACGACAGAGGAAAGGGGAGAAGCGAAGATACAGGTTTTGATGAATGGGATGAGAAACGTGAGCATGATGTTGAACTTGGAACGGTTACTAGCGGTTTGAGAGAGATCTAGAATACGGCGCAGGTACGAGTGTTGTGATGGGCTGTATTTGCGGGCGAGTTCTGGGAAAGCGATTGGGATGGATAACAGGGTCATTGGTTTTGCAAGACAGGCCTCCCCGTCTTGGGTTCTGGCGCTCAATCAGGGCATTGTGTTCTGCCAGGGTAGTATAGCTAAACACGTACGCAGGGGGTTGGGCTGATACAAACAAAGAGGTTTATTACATTTGAACTAGACCCCTATTTGCTTCATAGGGCAGCTCCCACGTCATCTAATACCCGTTCGGGTAGTCCGTGATCGTGTGCGTCCCTCTCATGAGAGGGGAGGGGTTGTGGTGGTGATCGTGCCTCGTCCCATTTCGCCACAGGCGTATCGTACATAAGCTCCTATAAAAGTAGAGGAATATGTGCTCCGAAACAACGTAGCGATTTCCCATCCCCAATGTCAAAACGCCGATAATGCAGTGTGTTCGATACTATAGAAACCCCATAATCCAAACAAGCGGCAAGCCACGCAGGAACCCAATTAGTCTGCGTGCCGCGGTATGTCAACAAGGGCGAAGTGTCGTCGTAGTCAGTCGGACAGGCCGCTGGCGATAGTAGACCGGTATTCTCACCCGCCCCGTTGTGGTAACTGGCGCCAGTACCAGCTGGGGGGACTAGCCGGCCTTCGAGACGAAGCGCTCTGTGACCTCCATTCGCTTGCCGCCGATCTCCTTGACCTTGTCGCTCAGCTTCTTCTCCCTGTCGAGCTCCGCAATCTCGTCGCCGCCGCCGACACTGATGCCGGCGATCAAGACATTTGGCACCGTTTTCCTGCCTGTCATTTCTGCCAGCCGCTCCTGGATCTTCTGTCCCAAGGGATGCAGGTCGAGCTCGACTACGAACGGCGCGGGTTTGATGTCGTACTTCTCTAGCAGGATGCCCTTTGCCCGTTTCGAGTGGGGGCAGTATGACTTGGAGAAGATGATGACTAGTCAAGGGGTGTTAGCTGTTGCGCCGGGGCTCTTTTGCCACTTCATTCATGGCAAGGGGTTCCTTACCCGGTGATTTCTTCAGAATGGAGTTTATCTCCGCCTTAACCTCAAGGTCCTCATTTTTGTCCTGGACGAGCTCCTCATTGTCGTCCTTGGACTTGAGCTGCCCGCCGGCAGAGGAGCCGACTCCAACAATCGCGTCCGGCGCATCAGGTCTATTCGGCGCTTTGGCGTTTGCGCTGTCCTTGGCCTTCTGCTCTGCCAGCCTCAGCCGCTCCGCCATCGCATTGGCCACTGCGTCGTCGCCATCTTCGTATTTCGGTATCGGCTTCTGGCGCACGCTGCCGCCGCCGCCGCCTCGACCCCTGTCCATGGCGTTCATGGTTTTGTGGTAAAAATCTTGCGCCGTCCGCGTGTCTGCTTCTGTTGACCGGCGGTAGCTTGAGGTGAAGAAGAGAAGTGTAACGAAACCGGCAAGGGTGACGTAGAAGAGTAGTCGGACTCGCCTCGGTGAAGGCATCGTGTGTGGTTCTTTGCGCGCTGCGGGCAAAATTTGTGATTAAAAATGAGGGGTGAGAAGCTCGAGGTCGGTCTGCCTGCCGCGTTTTTTCTGGGAATTGGTCGGGTCTCGAGGAGAGATGTGATCTCTCTGCCCCTTCGAATGCGAGGAGATGTTTGATCCTTCGTAGGCTGCAATTGGTGTGGCTACTGCGGCAAATGTGGTTCGTTGTGGTAGCGTGGCAAGGGGTTCAATCAGGAGTCGGCAAAGAACAACGATAATCGCTCGGGCGTGTGCTCTTCGCGATAGGGTGACCAAAAGTAATTTCCACTGGCGACGTGGTTGGGAATCGAGCGAGTTGTCAGGACTGGGCGATCATGGGTGGTGATGCATTGAAGGGTTAATTGTCGACCGCGTTTGTGCTACGCCAGAACAAGCAATGGGAAGTTGCAGCCGGCATCCAGAAGTCATCGTGAGTGCCGCGGTCCCGAGCGAGCTCCTAGCTCAACGGCTTGGACACTGTGTCAATAGCGAAAGCCGGCCTTGCAAGAACCATCGTTTCCTACTTCTCTTCCAAATTCACCACAGTTCTTCAAGTTTCTGCGATTAGTCTACACTCCCAGATCCATTTAGAAAAGATTCCCTTCAGAGGTTTTACTGTCTATCTTCAAATATCGAGAATAAGCGAGAGAGCGGCACGAATGCAACGAACGATGCAAACACTGTGCAGGGATGTTTCCCCAATTCTCCAATGCGCGCTACACTACTGTTCCGCTGCAGGGGACGGACCGCCAAGGTGCCACCAGGCGCCCCACCGTTTTCTGTCGTCTTGACAAGAAGACTCAACACCAAGATCACTCGGTCAGCAGATAAAAATGGCACAGCTTGAAAGATAGTTTTCGCTTCTCACGCTTCTCGCCGCAGGCAGTAGCTCAGAAGTGCGCTTTCAGCCGCAGTAAATCCCAAGGTGCTACAAGCTATTAACAAGGCATTGATAGCAGTTCGATCTGCCGATCATGAAGCCCCGGAACCAAACCATTTGGTTTATGGTGGAGAAATGTCAGCCATCGGGAATTTTCGAAGATCAGGTACCAGAACATAGACCCGTTTGCCTGGGGTAGTGTCAAACCGTAACACACGATCTGTCAGCCGAAGTTATCTTCCGTCTTCCAGAATGTAGCCCATATATCGTTTTGAGACCGCGGGCGCGCGTTCTCTCCTTACACTGCAGTCTCCTTTCCACTTCGTATATAATATTATACATAATAACCCTATCCGCGACCGGTTGCATTCTCAAGTCACCTCCTGAATTCTTTCACGGCCTACTCTAATGTAGTCAGGGTCTCTCACAAAGCTAGCAATGCTTATAGTGGATTCACTTGGACTTTGCCGTGCTGGCCGTATGGTTGCTAATGCAGGTGGGCGAGAATGTTGTTGGATGCGAGGTTATTGTGCAAACTATACGGAGGCTATCGTGCAAAGAGACGTGCTCCTCTGCCTTCCAATCGATGGACATTCCCAGAACCAGGTAAATCACCAGACCTTGAGATCGGCTCATGGCGGGAATGTCGGGCTCCTTTTCCTGGGCGTAACGGTCAATGTGGGGTGTGTCTCGTGGAAAGTGATTGGTCCGGCTCGATCGAGTCCGCTGGAAGAACAGATGACACCCGCTCCAAGCACGACAGTCTTAGCTTCTCTAGCCCAAAACGGGAAACATGGCTCTGCCTCCGCGATCTAAGAGACTCGAGTACAACCGTATGGTTAAAGGTCATGTTCCCCGCCATCGTCGGTAGGCTGCTGGGTGGGTAGGGCCATCTGCCTGACCATAGGTTCCATGAATAAGAAGGGGCTAATTTCCGGAGGCTACTAATACTATCGAAAGATGTTCACCTTTGGTAGATAAATGCTTTGGGTGGCCCGGTCCACGGCACTCGCAGTCGAGTCTTCTCTTCGATCTCCAGCCCTACGACTTGACGTTGAACGGCCACCATGATTCTCTCCTCGGTGTCGGCTATTTTGGCCTGTGTTTCAGCCGCCAATGCCGCCCTTATCTACAAGGGAGTGGATTGGTCATCGGTGATTGTTGAAGAGAAAGCCGGTGTATCCTACAAAAGCATCAACGGTACCCGCCAGCCATTGGAGAATATTCTTGCGGAAAACGGTGTCAACACCGTTCGACAACGCGTATGGGTGACTCCGGCTGGCGGAAACTATAACCTGGACTACAACATCCAGCTTGGGAAACGAGCCAAGGCCGCAGGACTGGGGGTGTACCTCAATTTCCATTATAGCGATACCTGGGCGGATCCGGGTCACCAAACTATCCCCTCGGGGTGGCCGAGTGACATCAACAACCTGGCGTGGAAGTTGTATAACTATACGCTCGATGCGGCGAACCGGCTCCAAGAGGCCGATGTCCAGCCCACGATCATTTCCATCGGCAACGAGATAACCCCTGGCCTTCTCTGGCCGACGGGGAAAACGAACAACTGGGCGAACATTGCCAAACTTCTGCACTCGGCTTCAGCTGCCATCAAGGACTCGAAACTAAACCCAAAGCCAAAGATCATGGTTCATCTTGACAACGGATGGTGAGCACCTGGCTCCACACTCCGACATTATCATCACTGAATATGTGATGTGATGCCACGGCTTTTTGCAGTATACTGACAGCAAAACCAAATACAGGAAATGGGAAACGGTGAAGTGGTGGTTCACCAGCCTTCTAGAGCAAGGAACTTTCCTGCCGTCAGACTACGACATCATGGGCGTTTCCTACTATCCCTTCTACTCAACCTCGGCATCTCTTTCCGCCTTCAAAACAAGCTTGACAAACATGGCCAACACTTGGGGCAAGGAGATCCAGGTAGTAGAAACTGATTGGCCAACGTCCTGTCCGAAGCCCAAGAACCAATTCCCCTCCGATGTGAGGGAAATCCCCTACTCTGCCGCTGGGCAAGCGACTTGGACAAAGAAGGTCGCAGATATAGTAGCCAGCGTCAAAGGGGGGAACGGGCTGTTCTACTGGGAGCCAGCGTGGATTCATAATGCGAATCTGGGTTCGTCATGCGCGGATCTTTGCATGTTCAACCAGCAGGGGCAAGCCCTATCTAGTCTTGCCGTGTTCAAGGAAATTTGAGAGGTGGCTCGTATGTAGCTTCCAATGATGCAGATGAAGATAATATTTTTTGGAGCGTTGCCAAGTTAATTGATCTTGAGCGCATCGTGACATTGAATCGCAATCGCGAAAGTGAGACGGGCAATTCGTGGAGCGGGTGGAGCAAGGATGCCGGGTCTTGGCACGGACCCGCCACACAAGCCCATCAGCCACACTCGCCTAGACCAATAAAATTTGAGGCGGGGTTTGCGTGAGGGCACAGAGCCCTACGAATTTTGCCGTGGAGCCTCAGCAACAGCAAGCAGCACCAATCCACTCGAGAAGGGCTAAACGCAGGGCATTATATCAACCCACCCTCATCATCGCGACAATCAGCTTTTCGCTCTTCGATACCCAGGTCTATCGAACAGCGAGGTCGTGATCACCAACACATTCCGTAATCATGGCTGACGAATACGTACGTTGCCCCAACAATTCTGCTCCAGTCGCCCCCAGGCCGCCGTCGACGAGGCACACTTTCCGCGGAGGACTGCCACCAAGGCGTGTATCGCAGAACACATGAGTTAACGAGTGTCTACCTGCAGAATGCCGAGGAGGCCGCTGAGCTGAAGAAGAAGAGAACCTTCCGCAAGTTCTCGTACCGCGGTATCGACCTCGATGCGTAGGTGCCCTCCACCTTGATTGACCCTCTCCCACACCCGAAATATCACAGATCGAAATTGGCATCATGGCAAGAGGGGGAACATTGGGACACGACGCATGGAGAAGCCTGGCATGGGGGACACGAGCACCTTGGGGAATCAACAGAAGAGAAGGAAACCAGATGAAGATCGCTGACACGATTTGTGCTTTCCAGCCTCCTCGACCTCGGATCCGATGAGCTCCGCGATGTTGTCCACGCCCGCGCTCGCCGCAGGATCAACCGTGGCCTCAAGCGCAAGCCCATGGGTCTGATCAAGAAGCTCCGCAAGGCCAAGCAGGAGGCCAAGCCCAACGAGAAGCCCGACCTTGTCAAGACCCACCTCCGTGACATGATTGTCGTCCCCGAGATGATCGGCAGCGTCATCGGTATCTACTCCGGCAAGGAGTTCAACCAGGTGGAGATCAAGCCTGAGATGGTTGGCCACTACCTCGGCGAGTTCTCGATCACATAGTATGTTTTGACCACCGACTGGGAAAATGACGTGCAGATGACTGACCCCCAAACAGCAAGCCCGTCAAGCACGGTAGACCAGGTATCGGTGCTACCCACTCTTCGCGTTTCATTCCTCTCAAGTAAGGGCTGTGGGATATGGGTTGTTCTTGCATTCAGTCAATCATGGATTTGGCGAAAACGGACAAGGTTATGCTCATGGGCAATGGTGATTACGCTGCCTGGAAAAACTATCTTGAGGTTACGAGATAGTAACGAAAGAGCAATTCGAGTGCTGCATTCCGACCAATTGATTGACCAGTCATGATAATATCATATCACATGAATCCCCTTGGAAGAAACCGTGAAGCGCTGTGGTACTGCTGAAAATCAAATGTCGCTGAGGCCCGTATCCAAGTTAGCCACCGTTCAAACCAGCTTCAGCGCGACAAGTGCCAAGCGCATTCAAGACGTATCCTGCGGTGGTTGTCGTCGCCGCTTCTAATGTCTCCTCCAAGTTGTCAGACATATTCCGTCTAGCATTTTCCAATAACCACCGCGTCGAGTTACGCAGGCCCAGGACCAGCCGGGTCGCATCCCAACCACGGCGGACGACGCAATATAACCCAAACGCGTTGAGGCCCACCACCACGAAAGAAATAAACCTCAGCGTTTTTTCAAGCACATATCTGACAGGCGGGGATCGGAGAAAGCGCCCAACCAGATCGCCATAACGGCGCGCTGTTTCTCACATCACGCCGCAGGGACTGGTTGGGCGGAATCGGCAAGTTGAGCACTCGCACACAAAGCCAACGTCCTGTTTCCCGTAATCCCACGTCAGCTGCTCGCCCTCTTTGATGTCCCGGATGGCCTCGACGCAGATGTTCTTCTTCAGGACAAACTTCGCCAATCCCTGTCGGCCGATGCGCCATGAGCAGTTAGGACCTTGAGGCTCCTCTGGTTCTCCGGTGTTACCGGACTCCCGATCCCGCTCCTGGCGTCGCCGTCGCATGCGTGGTGTGCAGCAGTGGTTGACGAGCGAGCCGAGCAGGTAGAGGCAGGCGTCATAGTTTTGACCGGGGACTGCGTTGGGAGCACGACTGCCGACTGGGAAGATGCCCCCGCTACTATTTTTCCTGGCATCGAAGGCGTAGTGTTTGAAGAAGTTCAGGGAGGCGATGCGGCAGTCGTTTTCTGAAGGGGATGAGGCTACTTGGATTTTGGCCGTGAACGCTTCGTACTCCTCGCGGGTGACAGTCGAGCCCGCGAACTGGCCGTGGACGAGGAACTTGCCTAGGGAGCTGCCGTCGAGAATGGGTTCCGCATCGTCGAAGGTCGGCGGCGCAATGCCGTGGCTAGCGGCGAGTAGGGGGTAGACGGTGACGAGCTCATCACGGCTGCTCTCCAGTGCGTTGCGGTAGGCCATGAGTTGGCCTTGCATCAAGGTTTGGTCCTGTGCGGATGCCTCGTTGAAGAGGGCTTTCAGGACGGGTCCCTCGTGGAAAATGAACTCATCCTTCTTGAAGTCCCGGGCCGCAAAGAGACCGTATCCCACGGCGGCACTGACGAAGCCGATCCGGACCGCTGGTGCATCCTTGGGGGCGTTGCTCCAGAACTTCTCAGGGGCCTACATGTAGGAAGCGAGGTTAGTAAGCTGCAATCCACGAGAAGAGCTCAGCGAGAGCTGGGTCGGCGTTATGGCATGGGATATCATGGGACCAATCCTACCTTGCCGTGCTTCGCGGCGTCGAAGCCGGAGTCTGTTATAGAGTCTGCTGTTGATGGAATATTCGCCATTATTGATGTCAGGCCTCGTCGGTGGTAATTGACGAGACTCGACCCGACGGTGATGCACGCATCGGCGTTCTATTATTTGCACCTGCACCTGCACCTGCCTGATCAACTCAAGGAAAGCGCCTGTCTCGGTGGTTTAGGGGGGCGGACAGCAGAAAGAGCACGGCAGGGTTAACAAAAGGGGGAGAAGGGGCAGTTCTGAAGATGAACAGTTTTGCTCGGCGCGTCTATGTACATGGGCCACAACGGGTATTTATCTCATATGAAGGGCTCCTGCCTCAACACATGGAGTTACTCAGTTTTGGCGGCCGCCATTTTCTTTGCCTTGCGTGTCTCTTCGTCGAGGTGTTGTTTCTGATAGTGCGCGATCACCTTGTCCATGTTGACATAATGACCAGCAGGGACGTTGTATGGAGAGCCGTGTTGGAACACCCTGTCACGTGGTCAGCACGGTGCACCAATCGCAAGTTGTACCCAAGCGAGGGGAGACGACCCGGAGCACAACTCTCGAGTCGAATTCCGGCCCCGTCTTGATTGAGCCAGGCCTTTATGGGTTTGGATCTTGAAGAATCCTTGCCCCAAGCGTCAGACCGGTCAATTGAGGCGGACCCATAATTAGAGCGGCGTCGGTTGTTGTGCAACGTCCTGTAACACCCTCCAGCTGTACCAAATGGGTGATGGTTCGACTGGAGGGCTTTCAAGACACGCTCTCCACCAGCGTCATCTCCCCTAGCTTAATGGTAGGTAGGATAGTGTTACGTACTCGGGGTAGCTAAGCTCAATATGAGTGTTCCTCTCGATGTTGTAGAAGAGATGCTTGTCCTTGGCAGCTTGTTGGATTGCGGCCGTATTATTGTGGTTCTTCTGCGCCCATTCCTTGTTCATGTCCGAAACCTTCGTCAACCAATCCTCAATAGCTGTGGGATGGCCGTCCTTATTCGGGCGTGAGATTTTGTAGATAATGACCGAAACGGGAACGGCCGCGAAGGCCAAGTAGAAGCCGGGCTAGACGGGCCAGTTAGCATTGATATGATGCCTCTGCATGCACACACGAAGCCTGTGGCCGCATTCCAGCACAATTGGACCCATACCCCGAAGGACTCCTCCACAGTATGCTCGGCGTGGTGGCCGTGGCCCCCCGAAGCATATGATCTCGTGTTCCGCACACCAGTCGGTCGTGCCCGGCGGGCGACGCAAGCGGCCCGCTGTCCGAGTGCTGACATCTTGAAAGAAGGGCTTTCGTAGGATCAATGGCGGGTGGCAGAAGGCGAGACTTCAATGGATCCGAGAACTGGTCGGTCCTTCTTCCTCCACAAAGCTCGCACCAAGCGTACGCCTCAGTGGGATTGCGGAAAGGCGGGTCGAGAACAGAGGTCGACCTTCGGGGTTGGGTGTCGCAGCAGCTCGTTCGAGAGGGCTACGCGCGAGGGGAGGGCGTGAGTCAATTGCTGAGGGCACAAATCGACGTCGAGCTTGCGATCACGATACCGTGAAGCCCAGAGCTTGGCGATTGCGAGCTATCCCGCCGCACGTGACTAGCGCAAATCATCCTTGCACTGGGCCGCGCTTGCCATCGCCTCGCCTTGCGGCAATTCGGCCAATTAGCGTCTGCCCAGTAAAGTGCTTGTGAATCCCATTGTTTGGCTGCTGAGTTACCATTCCCAGGGGGCAGAGTGCACTGAAATCGCCAACCTGTCCTTTCTGTACGCTTCTTTTTCTTGACTCATGGTGACCACATGAATAGAATTGAGGACATGGTGTTCGTCCAAACTATTTGAACATTTCATTTTATTAAACGGGCGAATTCTTCCACAATATCCCCAACTCCAGCAGTTGGTTCTGCGCGCTACAGAACCTCCAATCCTTCAACTCACTCACACCGCACCACACCAACAGGGCGGTTCCACCACTCACTGTGAGATTCATCCGAACATCGCCAGCTGCTTTCGTTTCACAACATATATATTCAGCCGCCAAATCCAATTGCATCTTCCTTGCCACAGTATAAAATGGCCAAATTACGACTGCGAGCATTACCTCTCGGGCTCGTAGCCCTGATTGCTGCTTCGGCTGTTGCAGCATCATCGCCCTCGCCCAGGGAATCGGCACCCGCCGCCTCATCTTCACCACCAGGCGAGGTTGAGCTCATATGTCACACCGACAACCCGGCAGAATGCTATCCCAAGCTCTTCGTGGCGACCGACGAGTTCCAGATCGTACAAGAGGACCAGGATCTTCCAAAAGGTCTGCACGTTCGCCTCGACGTTCAAACTGGCAAGAGAGAGGCCAAGATCAACATCCCCGATGAAGTGATTGCGGCTGTTGAGGGGCTTCCAGTGGACACCCAGATGCTCATTGTTGAGCCCAGCGAAGCCGAGGAACCCCAACCACCTAAGATCCCGGCCAACGCCCCAGCATATGAACCAGCAGGCAAGATCAAGGAGCCGAAAATCCCCAACAAAGAGGAGAGCGGCGCCTTCTACCGCTCCCTCTCCGTCCTGAAGAAGGGCCTCGACATTGATGAGGCCCTCGAGATGCTCGAGGACATCTCGCACGACATCTACTACGGCCTCAAGATCGCCGAGGACTACGACACAGTGCGCCAGCTCTTCTGCCTGGCCAACACGGGCGCCATCTTCGACGCCAGCGATGACAGCGGTGCCGTTCTGCGCCGCGCCCGCGTCGCAGCTCTAACCATTGGCTCGGCCGTGCAAAACAACCCCAAGGCCCTGGCCGAGATCGAGAAGCACTGGAGCGCCCTGCAAAAGGAGAAGTGTCCTGGATCCGACGAGGATCTCGGCACCGCAACCTTCCGGCTGGTACCCACGGCCTCCTCCGGAGCGAAGCAGAACGACCCTGCGCTCGCGAAGGTACGCATCTCCGCCGTTAGCGGATTGCTCAAGAACGCCGCCATCCGCAAGCAGTTCCTCGCCAGTGGCGGCATGGAGCTCCTTCTCGAGGTGTTGGTTGGCAGCGAGGGCCCGGACTGGGAGCCGGCACAGAAGAAGGTCGCCTTCCTGATCTTGGACAACTTCCTGGACGAGGACATGGGCGCCGCATTGGGCGAGTGGCCGAAGGGGGGCCAGGCCAAGGACTCAGAGTGCGCATCGAGGGCGGAGATCCTCGGTGACTGCTGGGATTGGAATGCGCAGAAACTTGCCAAGAGGTTCAAGTCGGAGAAAGGGCACTGGAGTGCGGACTTGCTGAAGAAACTCAAGGAGCAGAGGAAGGCGAACGCGAAGAGGCCGGGGAATGATGAGCTGTAGATTATTACGTATGACGCCTGTTGATGTTAATGTATACCCCCTTGTTCGTTTCTCATTCGTTGGGTCCTCCGTCTATCCATGTCTGATCGGCCGGAACGCTCCTCTGGTGTTGAGGTGACTGTAGAGATCTGCTCAAGCAGCCGAAGCGTTTGCTCTACTAATACACATCATGTTGCAGCGCGTGCTCCGCCGGCGGTCGCATTATCCACTGTCCTGTCGTGGCATCCAATGTGTGAGCAGTATATCCCGGCGTTTGTCTGATGCCCCAGACACACGGAGTGGGCAGTAAAGAAATATATTCCATCGGCTGAAGCCCTCGTGACAACGGATAAGAGGTAGATTCGCCTTGAAACCCACCGCCGCCGCCCATTCCTTCGAATAGCACAAAAATTTCACTCCTCTTTAGGTCGTCTCGTCTTGTCGCAGAGTCCCTAGAATCCCAGACCAGTAACCGCTTGACATCCGTAAGTCTTTGGCCGTCTTCTGTACATCTTCATCGCAATATCCGAGGTGTCTCGAGGCCCCGTCTCTACGTACATTACATCTGTTCTACCAGCCTCCCGCGATCGCAATGGCACGGGTCTTGCCGCCATTACTTGAATTCGTGACGGGCATCGCTTTTCCGTCCCAGTCATCGCCGTCCCAGTGAAAGTCCATGACTCCGACGCCCCTTTCCTGGGACGCGTCTATGTGCTTGCCCGGATGTCAATGGCACTCTCTTGGCGCCTCCTCGCGGCTTTTGCGACAATTCCGGCCGGCAATGGCCCGGGGGAACCTGGGCCTCGGGCCTGGCGCTGGGCGTCGTCGTCTGGGAGTTTTCTCGGGCACGGCCACGGCTACCTGGTAACCTACCTAAGGTAGGTCCCATTGAATGGTACACCATGAGACGGGAGGAGCTTGTCGTCATGGGCAAATCGCGGCCCTTAGGGGAGAACCTCAACTTTGGCGGCGACCTTTGACAGCGTTGGAGACGTAAGACCAATATAGAAGACAACTTCATTGGGAAGAACGACGAACTGTTGCGCTAGTTATGAAGGATGGAAATATGCTTCGTTATGTCTCTATGCTGGTGTTCGATCGAGATGGCCCATATTGGAGTTTTGGCGTATCCAGAGAGCTACATTTAGGCACTGGTTCCTGGGAGCTGTCTCATTCAATCTCGACTGTGGGTGTGGCCGAGACCATACAGTAGCATTGTCAACTGAACCCTTGACACGCAACCCAGAATAGTGAAATTCCATCTTGCTACTATTCGCAGCCATCATAAAAAAAACTGTAAGCTGCCTCCTGAGAAACGCAAGGTACGCGATGCAAACTCCCCGTTCCATCCCCGGCCCTGTCGTGAAAGCGGTCTAAACCTCCATGACAAATACCAACCAGCGGGTTTAGCTCAGTTGGGAGAGCGTCAGACTGAAGTTTCCACTTCATTCCAATACATCTATCTGTATATCTGAAGGTCATGTGTTCGATCCACATAAACCGCATCCATCATATTTTTGGTGGTTTGTTGCATTATTTTTGCTTGGCGGCTCAGGGGTCGGGGAGGGGGCTTCTTCTCTGGGGCCCATTGAGGGGGGCCGGCTCAGGGGTGAACTAAGGCCATAGGCATCCACTCTCAAGCCTGAGGACGGATCTTGTCGTCCGATTGTGCCGTCCGGAGAAGGTTTGTGACAGAAGAAAGATGCGATGAAGTTAATATGCCGTCCCAAGGAATGAGATCAATCATGTCTCCATCACTATGCTATAAGGGCTGATGAAATGCACACCCTCCTCACTAGGCTAGCCTTCTAAAAGGAGTGCTAGAATACTAAGTCCGTCATACTTAGCATCTGGTAAGATGTATATACCGCTGTTATTCTGGCTACCGCGCCAGGCCGTAACAACCACTGTCATGTGCCGCCGCTTCAGTTGCAAATGTTGAGATTCATGTTGAGATTCATGCCGAGATGCGCGTCAAGACTCATTATAAGGACAGGAAAAATGAACACACCCCACTGAGCCAATGACAGTGCGCCAGTATACTAAGTGTGCCCTTGTTGTGCTGGATGTTGTGTTATATGGCCCTGACGGCAGCAATAGGTAGGTAGACGCCTCTGTCGTCACAATCATGTTCAGTCCATGACGGCAACCACAATAAACACGCACACCACTGTGACACCTGGTGAAAAGAGTGCCAGAATAACACGTGCGTCTTGTTCTTCTGGATTGTGTGTCATAATAACCCTGACGGCAGTCGCCACCACCGTCCACACAGTCAATACAGTCTACCTCTATAAGCAGTTCCATGTTCTTGATTTCAGTTACTAATGGTTCAAACTCCGTTCACATGGCTTGGTTGATCGAACCTATCAAGTATCCCTGTGCTTCGGGGCACTTCCGGGACGATTTCGGCGCCACTTCCGGAGCTAGTCGGCATTGCCCGGCGTCACTTCCGAAGCCGGTCCGGTGTCGCCCGGAGGACCCGGACGGCTTTGAAACCAACCTAGAAGCACCTCCATTTCGATATCGAAGTATCTCACGCCTTGTACGTTGTGTGCACCCAAACCGCAACCCTACCTAGTGTACCCAGCCCAACACTTAATTTTCCGGACCATCCTGTCCATTCAGTTCACAGATCTATTCGTTGAGGGCTATGGGACAGCAAGCAAAGCGTATAGCAAAGTGCAACGAACTACTTGCAATGTGTAACGAACTACTCACGAGTCTTAGCCAGACGGTATGGGCCCGCGCTACTCACCCCTCCCCCCCCTTCTGCCAGTGGCCTTTCTGGACTGCCTTCGGCTGTCTATTTGAAGGCATCTCTCCTGTCTTTGGCAACAAGGATTCTTCACCTCTACAGCCACTTCTTCCACTTCCGTCGCTTGGCCGGCTCTCCGAATTCAGCCCTCTGCATTCTAGGCCCCATCCTCGCTGCCCTCTAGAGCCAGCCAACTCTCCGAGTTCTACCCCTCGTCGGCCCTCACTGCCCTAGGCACTCTGATTGCTCTCATCGATGTGCGGAGCCAGCCCTCCAAAAACCAATCTTCATCACACAGCCAGGTACGTATATACCAAGTAGTGGCATCACAGGCTAACCTCTTCATCCAAGGCAGGCAGGGCACACAGTCAGGGCAGTTGGGGCAGTCAGAACAGGAGGGCAAGAGGGAAGGGGGGCAGGAGGGCGACTGCCGTTGCAAACACCTTCGTGCAGGTACATTCCAGTGTACGCACCGGCACCACCTAGGCGCTCGATGAATATGCCCAAGCAGCCCTTGGCTGAAGAGATTGTATTATTTTGCAGCCGGGCGTTCAGAACCCCTAATCCCGCAACTGTCTAGCAACCATCACGCAGCTAATACAACAACGATATGAGTACGGTCCAAGCTCCCGAATATTATTGTTGGCCAGCCACCGTCGCTGAAGCCATCACCTGTTGTTGAGAAGGGACTTCAGACGCCCCCCCCCCCCCCCTGGTACGACCTCGATTCCAGTACTTCGCAAATCTGCCCTCTCGTCCCCTAACACTACACAGACAACGCCCTTTCCTGGTGTGGTCTCGGGGAAGTGGCACGGTCATGCCCTCCAGGTCAAAAACAGTAGGATAAATTCAATTCAAGTCAAGTAAAGGTCTATAGCCATTGGGGGGGGAAGGGGGGGGGGGGGTTCCTCACACGGCTTGTTCTCGGAATAGCAAAACCACCTGTATTGCACGAACCCCCGGCTCTCCTGTTGCAGAATATGTCCCTGAAGAGCAAACTGCCACTGGCAGCTATTGCTATTGACGATGCAGCACGACCTGAAATACACAGACCATGGGTACCTTGGTATCTAATAACATATTTGACGAGGTTGTAAGCAGACATCTCCCGCACTCGCGTGGGTGTCCTTCAGTTTTACGAGCCCGCGTACCAAGATATTACAACGAGACCTCCGTCTACAGCAGAAGCAGAACCACACCCTGTTGATAAAACTCCATGTATCATTAATCTATTTCTAGACATGCATCTCGGCTTGCAGTCAAATGAAAACATGAACGTTGAGGGGAAGACTGCGCCTCGAAATAACGGGAAGATGAAAATGCGTGCCCACGACCGTTCAGTATCCTCTAACTCCACAGCCCAAGACCGCTACTAGCAGTGCTGATTGTATAAACTCATGAAATGGTTCGACGGCAACACATGGGCTATCTCGACACTGTCAAAGCCCAAACGCCCACAGGGCGAAACGCAACAGGTGCGCCAACAACTATCAACGAAGAACGAAAGGAAGCACTGTGCTCGAAACGCCAACAACAACACCACTCAGGTTCAGGTAATGAACTCTATATTTGTATGAAACATAATACTTAACTCCGAGCCAATGACGCCGATGCCGGGGGCTTCCAAACTAGCGGTTCAGAATTAGACCCAGGCTGAATGTCCTGGGTTGATAGGGTGGCCCAGCAAAAGCTCGTCCCAGAGCACGCTGTCTTGGTTTAAGACTTGTGCTTGTTGCTTGCCGGCACGGGCGGAACAGCTGAATGGCGTTTCTGTCAGATGATAGCGGGCGGGTAAGATTAAGCCTGTGCATCGAAACCGCTGCTGATGCTGCTGCTTATACCGGGCCCCAAAATTTTCGTGTCCGTGATGAAAGTTCCGCTGCGCCCAAAGTGAACGAGATGATATCTGGCCATGTCGCTAGAGATCGCTAGATCTGACACCCGTATTGCCGAAACCGCTCAAATTCCAGCCCGAATATTTGGATGTCGGGCCGTGAGAAACCACACTAGGGGGTGGAATAGGAGGAAGACCATGGTTGTTGCTAGGCTCCTGTTTGATCGGAGCCGGGGGGAGCATGTTGGAACTCTCATCCTGCTGAGCATTCGATGCTGCAGCATCAGAGGACGACGCCGAAGTGAGATCTTTCGTAAGAAGTCCTTTGTCCTGCAGATACTTGAGGGTCTGAACAATCGTCAAGTCTTCTTGCTCCTTGTCGTTCAGAGTAAGGCGCTGCTGGAGAGTCATGCGGCCCCCGTTCATCTCTCGTGCCTTCAACGCCTCCTCGCGGACAGCGGGATCGTGGACAAAGCGGCACTTGCCCCGCTTGCCACACGTTCCTCCAGTTGAATAATATTTGCAGTGCTTTTTCGGGTCTGCCTTCCGCGGGGGAGGGGGGAGATTAGTCGGCTCTGGGCGAGTAGACATGACTTCAGGCTTCTCATTATCTGACTTGGGCTCGCTGGAGGGCGATGAGTTGATGTCGATGTCACGCATATCATCTCCCTCGTCTTGTTGCTCGCGTTTGCGCTTGATGTTCGACTCTATCTGCTGGAGCTCTTTCCGGAGCTTCTCTGCTTTCTGCTCGAGCTTCTTTTGTTCGTGATGGGACCCACGGCCCTCAGCACCCTTTGCGTCGCCATTCTGGCCTTTGATCGTAGGCGCAGAAGCTTTCTTTGCCTCGATTCGAGCCTTGGTGGGGAAGTTAGCACGGCGCTCCGCAATCCATGCGGCGATGTCTGTCGGTCTTAACAACGATTAGAATCTGCGTTCAAATTCAAACAACGCATTCTACTCACTTCGGCGCGTCAGCACCGTACATCTCCTCAAGCTCTTCCTCGTTCTCTTCGTAATCATCAGACTCGTCGCCGGGAGTTAAGCCAAGGGTGTTGGTCTTTCTCTTCTTCTTCTTGCCAGTTGAGGCAGCATCAGGCTTCTGATGGTGGGTAGGGGGGGTTTGAGCTGTCGGGCCCCTGTTCCGGTTGCGCGACTTATCGCCACCAAACTGAGGACGAGGCTTTGGATTGTTGTGGCTGAATCCGCCACGGTTGTGCCGAGGGTTGTGACCACCAGGGTGATGATGATCATACGACGCGGAGGGGGGAATGTAGGGAGGAGCAGGGGCCGGAGGCGGGTATCCCTGGTACGGGGCCGGGGGGTAAGGCCCGGGAGAGGCTTGGTGACCACCGTACGGCTGCGGCGGATAGGGGCTGCTCACTGGAGCAGGAGGCACCTGTTGACCGCCGTTGTCGAATCCGATCCTGATGGGCGGTCCCATCATCTGGCCCTTGTGTCCGCCTCGATCACTGTATCCTCGACCACCACGGCTTCCGCCAGCATAAGGATTCTGGGTAGGCGGTTGGGCGTGACCTGCCCACTGCTGCGCAGGCGGTCCTGGCTGCGGTCCAGACTGCGGTCCAGGTGCAGGGTAACCGGGACCATAATGCGGCTGGGCTGGGGGGTACCCTGGCTGACCGCCGTACGGCTGAGCTTGTTGCTGCTGTTGTTGGTGGTACAGCTGGGGGGCGTAGTTTGGGTGATAGTTCTGAGGGGGCAAGGGGTTGTGCGGCGGCGGCTGGGCGTGTTGCTGGGCATGCTCAGGGTGCCACTGCTGCTGGGGCTGTTGCGGTGTCGGATAACTCGGCTGGGGAGCATGAGGGCCCGGATAAGGGGCTGGGTTCTGCTGTCCGTACGGCGCGGGCTGCTGGCTGTATCCGTATGCCGGAGCTGGAGCTGGAGCTGGAGCAGGCTGGTGATATCCTCCTCCGCGGTCGGGACCTCCACGGCCTCGTCCTCCGCCGTGTGCACCTCTCTGGGGGGGTCCCTGCTGGTACTGTTGGCCGTAGGCAGCATAGCCAACTGGGCCATTTGTCGGCGCTGCCGGGGGAGGGGCGGGGGGAGGCGGCCCGTAGCTGTATGCCATCGGTTCGACTGGTTCTGAGCGCGCTGTGACGATTAGGAAGGACAGACAACTGGAAGACTTCCAGAATGAAACTGAATGGGAAAGACGCGACCGACGCGCAGACAACAAAAGGACCCCTGCCGAATGCCCCCTGTTCACTTGAAGGACAGAAGGCTCGAATGAATGAATGAGTCCCAAATAGCTTCAGGATACGCCCGGAATTTCAAAGGTTGGAGGAGAAGCAGTCGGTCGAGGAAGATGCAAGGCACAGAAAGCAGAAAGTGGGATGTGAGCAGCAGGTCGAAGGTTTCAAGGTCCGAGCGTTGGGTGACACCCGAACTTTCAAACGGATATAAGGGTGCGGTATCCCTAAAACAGTCTTGTTCACAAAACGTAGCCCCAACGAACAACTGAACAAACGTATATCAGACGTTTGGGCCTACAAAAAAGAAGAAAAATCAAGACGAAATCTACATGCCTAATATTGATTAAACTTGAAACAGCTATAGAACGGACGATTTGATAGACACCCGATCCTTAAAGCGGATACAAGAGTGCACGCACTATCCTCAAACGGTGTTATTGAGAAGACGGGGTTCAAGTAAAAACACCACCTCAAATAGCGTTCAAAAAAAAAAATCAAACAAAGAAGACGAAACGAAAAATAGACATGCAACAAAACTCAACCATGTCAGTTATATATCATGGTACCTAAAACCGCTGGAAGGGGCACTGAGGTGGTGATGGGCAACTGACCTTCCAATGGATGTAAGAGTGCACTGTCCTCAAATAGTCTTATTCACAAGACAGAGCTCCAAAACGGAGCTCCAGCAAAACACCAAACGATGTGAACGATGTGAACTAGAAGTTGTGACCGTGAAAACGAGAAGAGAAGCGAAAAAGATAAGTATACATGCGACGAAACTCAGCCATGTCAGTTATATTATATCACCACACTTGGGGCAGTCGGGGAAGGGACACTGGTGATGGTCAGCGAAACCTCCAAGCGGGTGATGTAGGGGTGCACGTCTGATGGCCGGCCAGCAAATTCTCTCCTCACTAAACGAGGCAACCTTCCTATAGGAACCCAAGAACACCAAGTCTGCTGGTGATATTTGGAATATAGACCGCTCATTTCGGCCCTGGCGTTCAGCCCGCCTCTGGCCGAGCGCCGGGCCGCAACAGCGGGCACTCTTCTCAAACGGTCTTGTTCATAAGCACCAAAAGGGCGTAAACGAGTAGTCGTGACCGTTGAAATCAAGCAAGGAAGAGATGAAAATATAACAATACATATGATGAAACTCAAGTTTATCAGCTATCGCTGCATGTGAAGATGTTGTGGGGAGGGGGTCAGTGGTGATGGACAGCCAACCTGGAAACCTTCAAACGTAAATGCGCAATGCCAGATGGTCCACAAACGGTCTTGTTCACAAAACGGGACTCACACATATATCCTACAACTGCTTCGAATGCTGTGGCCTCTCCGGATCTGTATCGTCGCCTTGGCACTCAACATGCCACTCCGTATTCCTCAAGAGGATCATCCGCTGGCCCTCTCTGCTCTGCGTGCTGCCCAGACTGGCGTGAACAAGCAGTCGTGGCCTTTGGAGACAAACGGAGAAAAGACGAAGATGACATGTGACGAAATCCAGGGGTCAGCTATCGTTGCACTGGAAAATCTCGGCGAGGGATGCTGGTGATGGACATTGCGCGATGGTGTTCGTATAAGCAAATATACTATGGGTTCCAATGTGGACGCGGCAGGAATGGGTTGCAAGGTTTTGGAAGGCTCCCACGCTGAGGGCTTGGGGGCTCAGAGACCTTCTAAATAGTTGCAGTTGCTTTGATGATAGATATCCTCGCTTCATTGCCCCCAGTTGCTTCCTTTGGTGCTTTTCACGCTGTGGGGGGTTGTTGACGAAAGACCCTTCGAAGCTCGCCTACGTGCACGGTTACAAGGGTTGGTGCTCAATGAACCAGGGGCAGCATAGGCGAACCCTAACCCGGAATAATGAATTGAATAGAATGAAGCATGGCAAATCCAACGAGACGAAGTAGTGATATTATAATATCTTGATATCCAATTCTCTATCTTGAATAAAACGCTCACCGTTTTAAGCTGAATTATTTCGATATTATATGAATGAAAGGTTTCTTTCTCCCTCATCTTACCCTAACTCAAAGTGGTTCAGGTAGGATGGGGTGACGTTAGGCGGTGACGGCAACAACTGAAGAAAACGGCAGAATCGATGGTTGCAGCAGGGAAGTGAGTTCAACCATCGCGGGGCCCATGAAACTGAGGGAGCTCAACGAATTTTGAACCTCCAGAGTATTTCGAGGCGGAATCTCTCCCAGTCCAGGGCGTCAATTCACTTCATAAAATGTAACCTAATATACCGAGTCTCTGAATTTTTAAACCAGTCACAGAAGGAAATTTTCGACATCTTTGCACGTTGCAGCAGTCTGCGGCGCAAAACTCCAAACTTCCCACTTCACGGTTGCCTCGGCGCTCCAGATCGTACATCCGAAGATATTACCACGTCAAAATGTTCATTCTCGTGAGTTGCAAAATGATCGCCACGTGAGAAAAGTTTACTGACCTTTGAGGTTCGCGTGACTAGACTAAGATCGCCGATCTGGTGCAGATCGCTCCCGAGGATTTCGGCAAGCAGAGCTACGCGGCGATCGAGGACAACATCAACACCAAATATGCCAACAAGGTGAGCGATGCCTCAGCGGCACGAGCGTACTGTGCCAACGCTTACCCAATTCCAGGTCGTACAAAAAATCGGACTGTTCATCTGTCTATGGGACATCCTCTGGACATCTGAAGGCCTGATCGGCCAAGGCGACGGATTTGCCAACGTCAATGGTAAGTCAGACTGAACTTTACTCCTAGTATCTCTGCTGAGGATCTCCCTAGTTGAGTTTCGCATGGTGGTATTTCGGCCTTTTAAGGGAGAGGTCATTGTAGCACGCATTGCAAGCCAAACGAGAGACGGCATCAACCGTAAGCTCAATGCCCCGCGCCTCAGGAGCCGTTCGTTTGCTAACCGCATGCTCCAGTTGCCACAGATTTCTTTCACGATATCTTTGTCCCATGGACTGAGCTGCCTGAAGGCTCGGAATTGTAAGACCGTTTCCCCCTTCGTCTTCTCGTACCCCGGCTAATTCCCCATCTAGCGAACCGGCCGAGGGATTGTGGGTGTGGAAAGAGGACGACCAGGTGATGTACTACGACAACAATGAGATGGTTCGCTTCCAGGTGCTCTCAGAAGAGTGGCACGATCAAGCGCCGTCCGGTCCACTTGACTTGGCCGACCAGCCTGCAAGTGAGTTGCTCCCACCGTACAAGATTACGGGATCCATGAAGGCACCCGGCCTTGGCTGTGCGCTGTGGTGGGAAGAGTAAGGGGGTCCGGTCAGGCACATCGGATATCTGCAGCAAAAGGGAGCAGGATGCGAGTGCGGGTGTGGGAAGAGTGCATTGTACGGGGCGGTCTATGTAAATACGTACGGACCCGGTTTTCTCTATACCTTGATACCCTCCAGGAGACGCTGCTCGACGCCGTCGAGCACAGAATAATGCTCAATAACAGCAAGGTTCTCAGCCTCACTAAGAAACTGCTTGTCGGGATCAACACCGGGGCCAAACATTTGACCTGTCTGCGGGCCCATTTGGCCCATCTGCTGCGCCATTTGGCTTGCGGCTGTGATCTGTCAGCAAAACCACCTCCAACTGAATGAGAAGTAGACATACCATTGTTGTCACCGAGGATGAAGTTGAAAACAGACTGCAGGCCAAAAATGCATAGGAAATACCAGCTGATGCTGGACATCCACCGGGGGTCCATGTCCCTGGTGGCCACACCAGCCTGAAGCATGCTCTTGAACTTGATAGTCAGAGGGAACGGGAGTTTCACTAGTACGCCACGTCAGCTATAGCGCGGCGGCTTCTCGGTGAAGTTGGACCATACTGATCACATAACCACTGAAGAAGGCGTTGATCCAGCTCATAATCAACGTGTTGGGGATAATCATGGCCATTTGGTTTTTCATCATGCCCATCATGCCGTCCATCGAGCTCGGGTCGCTCATCGGGTTCGCCGGCGGCTGGCCACGGCGTTCGGGGTCCTTGAGATAAGCGCCGGACTCGTACGCGGCCGTCAATGCCTCACGTCTAGCGATGAACGAGGGTCGCGATAGTACGTGGAAGTTGCCGCGCACGTTCATGCCGTGGAGTAGCGACCGTTGTTCGCGCATCGTCTTTTGGTCGAGTCTCTTCGGCGCCGTCTGCATCAATACGGAGGCATAATGGCGGAGGATACCAGTCAGGACCTATATGATGCGCCGCGTTAGAAAAGGGGTCTCGTCGCGCGGAGTCGGCAAAAGGGGGTGCTGCCGTACCATGACAATCGTGATCGGGACCAGGATCCAGTAGCTATTCCACGACGCGGGTCAGCAACTCGAACATGAAGACGCCTTAAGATAGGGGCCATACAAGAGCTGGGGATCCCTATGGATTGTCTGTACCGGTACTTGTGCCATTTTCGTGATGTATAATCCAACACTCGTCACTGCGCAATTGCCAAGGGAGCTTCCAAAGTTGCGATGTCGTCGTGTTTAGAGCTCGCTAAAACGGCTAACGTTCAAACGAGGCGCACACCCCCCTGTCACTTCGCGCAGCGCCGCATCGGCAGGGGTCTCCAGTCGCAACTGTGGCCCCACAACCCTGACCCAATCGACGCGAGCCAAAGGTGGCCTTTCCGCATCCATCCTTTGTTCGCTGGAGAACCTCCATTGACAAGGCGGACCCCAGATCTCCAAACCACCACGGTATACGCCCACACAGCTGATACAACGGCGACAAGAGTATAAACCACACGCGCAGCCATCATGGCCTCACAAGAAAAGATCTCCGTCTACAACCTCGCAGGTGCGCACCTCACAAGCTCCCCGCTCGCCCATCCCTGAGCTCCCCTAAACCAAACCACTAACACGCAATACCCAGACCTCAAAAACACCTCCGACGACGCCATCCCCAACTACCTCAACAGCCTCAAATTCAAGCAATCCCACCGTCTCACCGATGTCCGCCTCACGCTAGGCTACGGCGCCCTCGCCATCGCCGCGGCCTGCCTCCTCTGGGACTACAAGCTCGGGTTCGAATCCACAAAGTGGTACACCGCCGCGGCCGTCGCCGTCTACAGCATTCTCAACGGGGCGCTAACTCTCTGGATCTTCTACGTCGAGCGCGGGACGATATACGAGGGGACGGCGCCGGCCAGCGCCGGCGGCGAGACGATCCGCATCTCCACACACACCAAGAAGAACGTGCCCGAGTATAACGTCACGGTCGAGGTGATCGGCAAGGGGGGCAAGAAGAGCAAGACGCTAGAGATCACAAAGCCGTTTACCGAGTGGTTCGACGCCGCAGGACACTTTGTTGTTACGCCGTTTCAGAGCGTGCTGGCGACGGGGATTCCGGCGATCGGGAAGGCGGATCCGAAGCGCGTGGCAAATAAGGAGGTAGAGGCGGCGCCGGCGTATACGACGGAGATGTTGGATGCTTTGACTAAGTCGTCGGTAAGCGCGGCGGGGTCAGGGGCCGAGACCGCATCGGGGGCGGAGCCGAAGTCCGCGAAGAAGGGCGAAAGGCGGAGGAAGGCGTAAGGACAAGTTGGAATATTGGTCATGCTTCATACACAATGGAACTGAATCCGGAGTATCTACTAGATTTAGTGCCAGTAGTGGCGCTCAGCAAAGGGCGCGAGAACAATGCCACACTAAACTCGCAGCATAGTCGCTAGCGTTGCCGTTACAATGTTCGAATATGCACCCTCTGTCCGTACGGTAACAAAGCCCTTGTAATTGTGACGGCGCCCGCCGCGGATATATTCACAGCCTTACCGAGCCAACCTAGTAGAAGGTGTATCAGGTAAACTCGTCGGATACAATCCGGTTGTGCACCGCAGAGCTTCCATACAAGCACCCTCACTACCACCGGCGGAATCTCAATATCCACTCAGATTCCGCAACATAAGGGAATAAAATGTCTAGCGATACCTATGACTATGAAGTCTCCGTCACCGTCGCGTCAGTTTGATGCCCGGGAAACTGAAATCAAATGTTACTCTCCCTCCACCGTACCCCTATCTATTCCATACGAGAATCAGATGGCCAAATTTGAAATCATATCCTCCTGGCTGTACTCTATGGATATAACTGACACAAACAGCGACGCCGGCTGCCCTCATCCTCACTTGATATTCGCCCAGTTGGCCCTCGCCAAACGCGCAACCTGCCTAACCTCGCGGGCAGGGTCTCCGCATGCCTGCGACAACACACGCTGTAGCTTGAGAGAGTGCGATAGCAGATGGCGATCCTCGAACTTCTTCGGTATGGCCGCCAATGCCTGTAGAACCAGCTTCCTCGCACTCGTTCGGCTCGGGTCCCTCTTGAGATTGCTTTGCGCGGAGGAAAGGCTTTCTTCGTATACACCAACCGCTCCGCCAATTATGGCCTTCAAGTGACTTTTGAGCGCATCCGGCTCGTTTGCAAGAATCTCGACCAAGACTTCGAGTGCTGCGGTAAGTTGCTGGCTAGAGACGCTGTTGCGGTCACCAAGAGTGGTGATCAGAAGTCGGAGCAGAGGTTCCACGTCAGCTTCGTAAACGTTGAAAGCGCAGTTGCTAACTATCGAGAGGACTGCGGCTCTGTATTTTGTAGCAGCAGCAGGTCCATTTTCCGTTGGCAGCGCCAGGGGATATAGGGGCTTCGCTATTTGGCTGTATGCCCATTGTTTATAAAAGCGTCGGACAATCGCATGGTTTTTGGTAGTGAGTATGTCGCTGTCTTTGACGAGAATTCCCATCGAACGCGACACGATGTCGCCGATATGCTCGCTGGCAATAGCCTCCTTGAGTACTGGAACGATGCCGAGCACATTCTTGTCCTGTCGCGCAGCTGCTCCGGCCAGTATATTCATGGCGATTGTATTGAGCGACTCGAATGCGCCGAGGTCGACATCCGACGCAGCAGCTACCTTGAGCTCGTTCCCCCATGAGTTTAGCACCTTGCTCATGGTTTGGGATTCCGGATCGGATGTTGATGCACCCCCCTTGTACTTGTTGGCTAATATCAGGGCAACGGACGCGCGGATCTCCCTTTGGCGCGAATGATGGGATTCGAGGTCAGGCGGGTTGCACATGCATTCTTCAGCTATTCCGCCGGGGTTGTACTGTGAGAGATTATTAGCTGAGTTGGGTATTTCAAAACACGGATACATACCAGTTTGAGCATGGCCCCTGGCCAAAGGCCTTCCAAGACACCCCAAGTCAGCAGCTCGACGAAAGCAGGTGATTCCTGCTTGATGGAGATCGGGTCTTTTTCGGAAAATAGTGTGAAAGCTTCGCTGGCGAGGTTGCAGGATAATTGGAGCTTTTCATCAAGGCTGCGGACGACCGACGTTGCAATATTCGCAACTTGTGAGAGGATCCGCCCGCTCCAGACTGTCTGGGTTCCAGAGGTCGCTGTCCGACATAGGTACCTCACGGTGAACAAGCTAAGCCTGAGAAACTGACGATACACCTCTGGGCTGTCTTCTCCGATGCTGTCCAGGGTCGAGTCTGAAGCTTGTCCAGATTTCAGTTGCTGAATCCAATCCTCTGGGAGACTCTCAAACTCTTGGACCCAATTCTTATCGCTTTTCGAGAACGGCACCAGGGCGTCTGCTTGATACTTGGCGACACATGCGTCATGAAAAAACAGCAGGCCAGCGTGTAACGCGGCGATAACATAGGAGTCAGCTAGGGACTCCTTCTGTGGTTCAGTTGAGCCCTCCGCTTTCGAAAGGGGAAATAATTCGAGCAGGGTAGCTGTGGACGTGATAAAGTGTTGAATAGGTGAAAATGGCTTCGAGGATGCAGAGCCGCCTGCGATATTATGTGGCAACTCCGAACAGCCAATAAACGCCAGCCGAAATAGAAGATCCCTCAAAGCGTCCATGGAGTAGCTCGAAGCGTTAGTCCAATCGCGCTTGAGAATCTCTGCCTTGGCTCGGCGAGAAAACTCTTCGTACGCGGGCGTATAATTTAGGCCAACTTCGCGGAGGGCAAGCTGCGCTTCCTCTTCCAGACTTGCGTCAGTACTAGTGTTGTCGTTCGAACTCAATGTCAAGCCCTTAACAAGAGGTTGAGTCAGAAGGGTACATATCTCCGAGCATGTTTCCCCTGAACAAAGAAGAGAGGCCTGTCCGTCTTGTTGAGCTGTTTTCTGGCTAACCAGCAGAGCAAGGCCTTGAAGGACTTGCTTGAGAACGTCGGCATTCTCATTGCTAGATTTGTTTGATTTGGCAGTCCAGGTGCTCAAGTAAATGTCTTGGAACAAGGTGTCTAATTGCGCTCTTGGCTCCGCCTTCAGTTGTTCGACATCTTCGGGATGGCCATGTTCTCTGTTCTTGACTAAGTCCGATCGAGCCTTCAGAAACAAATTCAGGATAAGAAGGAGATCTTTTGTGTGGGAAGGAGACTTTGGTTGCCGGAAATTCTGTCGGATGCAGTCGAGTAAAGCGGCACTCTCTTGGATATAGCCACTAATGTTGGCCGTGATAACGGTCATCACCAGAAGTCCAGCCTGTTTGGTGTAAGTTGGGTTTGCGAGATCATCCCGGCAATCCTTGAAGACGACGCCGATGTAGTTTTTGAGCAGCAGTGGGTCGAGCTTCTGGGTCTTGGATCCGTCGAGTTTGTTAGCTATGGCCCGAAGCACATCTAGCGTGGCGTCGATCGTCTCTTTCACCTCCCCATTCCGAACTTCGTATTTGAGGGAGCCCCATATCTTCTCGATATATGGCACAACGCTAGCCTGTGGATGCTCATAAGCTTCCACGCATGCCTTGATAGTTCGCAGAATGTCGAGCTGTATAGAGTCAGTCTCCGGGTTCAGGTTGTAGCATAGTGTTAGACAATGGGCTTTGTGGCTAACTGACCTTGACAGCTACCGTAACCGCGTCGCCTTGGTCAAGCTTCTGAATCAAGAATGGAAAAGCAAAAGGTGCAGCTCGTTGATGTGCGGCAAAGCAATTCCTTACAGCCTCTTTGAGATCATCGGCAGTAATCCCAATGACCGTAGAGGAGCTCTTCAACGAAATGGGGAAGTACGCAGAGAACGCCTTGAAGATCTCTTCTATAACCTCAGTAGATGGTGAATAGTCGGCAGCAAGAGTGGAAATGATTTTGAACCACAGCATGAGATTTCTCGGGTCTCTTTCGTGCTGGCATAGCTGAAGAAGGTCGACAACAAAGCCGCACGATGGGCCGTACTTGTGCTGAAGCTCGCTGCTGACGGACGGGTCTTGTACCAAGCTCCGGAAGAGCTCGTAAATCTCAAGCCTCGTTGCCACACTCTGCAAGCGGAAGTCTTCTTTAAGTTTGCAGACATCGTCGAGCATCTTAACGCCCATGTCGGGCTTGAAGTTCTTCATTGCAAATAGTTGCCTGAGAGCCTTGGTGGAAGCTGTGATGCCGGCCTTGTGGTCATAGGAGAACATGGCGCCGAAAAAGCCCACCAAGAAGGTGACTGTTATTATCTACAGTCAGCAAGGAGTGACTATATAGCCGAGAGAAATGAGCCTACTTTGGTCCATGCGCAGAATGGTCTTGTCAAGTGCCTCGAGAGTCCCGGCGAGGAAGCCAAGAGCTATAGTCCAGTGTCAGTTGATAGTCATTTTTACCCCTTTTTCACAGAGCGGTGCCGATGACCCCTATATACCTTTGGCCCGTGCGATAATGTCACCACCACTTCCTCCGTCATCACCGTCGTCCATCTGGTCGTCGTCGCCGGCCTGCGCCCTGCTCATCCATGGCTGTACAGAGGCAGCCCAGTTACCAACCACTGCCCTGTTCGCACTCGAACTCTTAATCTCTACCCAAAAATCAGCAATTTGCTTGTTGGTAATGCGATTTACTAATATAACTAACCTGCGGCGGCCTTCTTTGCGAGTTCGAGCTGGAGGGGTTCCTCGTCTGCGAGCACATACTGCAGCGCCCAATCCTTGAAGTTTGCCATGGTGAAGGATTGAGGGCCGCGAAAGAGGATTTTCGTTCTTCGGAGGACGGTCAGTCTCTATAAGGGGTGGTTGTGCTTGAGGCTGTGTGAACTTCAACTGCTAATGAGCTCAGGAGCTCGCAGCATGGATGCGATGACCAGAGCGCCGCTATCGCCCCAGGACCCCGCGGCAGTAAAACCCGTTATCGGGCGGGCGGTGAACTTTTTGAATGACGATTTCGCCGATGCAACGAACTGTCCATGGCGGTCTAGCCAAGTTGGGCAAGACAAGCGCTTAATTTTTCAGTGGCGTACGTTACACTCAACAACAAACACAACTAATTTCACTTTTCACACAAAATGTGGTTTACTTTATAAGTGTACCAAGAGTTGTATTTCACGACCCCAGGGCGTTGCGGTGTCACATCATTTCGGCCCCTATCGACAAAATGTAGAGGAGACCGTAGCATTAGGAAGGGTCTCCCGGCCCTGTGGGGCGCTAAAAGGTAATACGTGGGAGCGCTAAGCCAGAAATAGTAGGAGGGGTCTGGGGCGCTGAGGGGTGGAAATTTTCCGCCTGCGAGAGCCGGAACAGGAGGGACTGGGGCGGCTGTTCGAGTCGAGTGAAGGCATAGCATTGCCGGTTATATGGGTTTGGGAGGCCAAAATCTCTCAAAATCTGTCAAACAACGTGTCTACACTTTATAAAAATTCGTTCCCAGTCTCACTTGCTACACACCAGCCGAGGATATTGTTAATTGACCGTTCAAGTCAAGCCTCCTCCAGTTCGAAGTTAGAGATCGCGGGGTAAAAGGTAAACTTTCCATGCCATGCCCATCCTGTTTTCTCACTTTACCTTTTTGAGTCACAGCCACTTACACGATCTTTTTTGATGTTTTTTTCTTGCCCCTTGATCATGCGTATTTATAGCCGTAGGGAGGGGTTGATGGACCGCATGATACGATATGAACCGATTAGTAGCTTCAGCTAACAGGCTTTCCAGGAAACTGAATTCTGGGAGCTGTATTCGGCATCAACTTCACAAAATGGCCACTCCTGTCCCCAAGACCTGCAAGGTCATCCTGGCAGACACCATCGCCAAGAAGCTCCTCGGCGAGGTGAGGGACATGCTCGTCCAGAGCCAGAGCGAGAATGCCAACGCCAAGAAGCCAACCTTGGCCGCGTTCCTCGCAAACGACGACCCTGCCGCCGCCCAGTATGCCGAGTGGTCCAAGAAGACATGTGAGGAGAAGTGAGTGTTGTACCCAGTCACTCTGTGCAAGGACTGTGTGACACTAAACTTGCCCCTTTCCAGCGGTTTCGGCTTCGACCTCCGCCGTGTAAACAAGGAGGTGCTCGAGGAGGCCATCGTGGCAGCCAACCAGGATGACGCCGTCGACGGCATCATCGTCTACTACCCCATCTGGACTAACAACCAGCAGCAGGACCGCTACATTCAGGAGACTGTAGCACTATCCAAGGACGTCGAGGGTCTCTGCCACACCCACCTGTTCAACATGTACCACAACCAGCGCTTCCTGGACGCACCCACCAACAGCAAGAAGTCCATCCTCCCCTGCACTCCCCTCGCCATCGTTAAGGCCCTGGAGCACCTGCAGATCTACAACCCCATCCTCGCCTACGGCAACCGCCTTTTCGGCAAGACCATCACCGTGATCAACCGCAGCGAAGTCAATGGCCGCCCTCTGGCCGCCCTGCTCGCCAACGACGGCGCCACCGTCTACAGCGTCGACATCACCGGCGTCCAGCTCTTCACCCGCGGCGAGGGCATCCGCCAACCACGCCACCAGGTGCTAGACAAGGAGGGATGGGGCCTCAAAGACGTGCTCCCCCTCAGCGACGTAGTCATCGGCGGTGTGCCCACTGGAAACTTCAAGGTGCCGACGGAGCTCATCCGCGACGGCGCCGTGTGCGTCAACTTTTCGAGCTACCGCAACTTCGACGGGCCGGCCGTCAAGGAGAAGGCGAGCATCTACGTACCGAGCATCGGCAAGGTGACCATTGCCGTGCTCCTGAGGAATCTGGTTGTAAGTAGTGTCTTTTTTATCCGACACGGTCCTTGGAGGATTTGCTAACGTCGCTGCAGAGATTAATCGACAACCGAGCACCGAACAACAAAAAATGAAACAGAAGTTATAATGTCTTCCTAGTCAGCGTAGATGTAAATACTCATTAAAAGATGGCGGAAATTCTGAAAATTCTTGAAGACCAGGGGTGATAGCCTAGCTTTCTCATGTTGGATTCGAAGGCTCCATCAAAAGTAGGGTCGCTTACCTCCACCGGCAACGCGTTCGGCAGGTTTACAAGTTCTCGAATGGCTTGCATATAAACGGCAGGCCCTCGTAATGTTTACCTCCACCAGAATAGCCCGCCAGATGATCCAGCATCGCAAGTTTTAAGTGTCAGTTGAGAGGTTGATATAACGAAGAGAACCCCTTTTCGGCCAGGCTGATCCTTTTGCCTAAATCTTTCAAGACCTTGAAAGGACTTTTGATATCCGATGGTACCAGGTGTGCATCATTCAGAAGGGGCATAGGTTCGCTGACAACATTCCATAATCTCCATTCGCTTCCTTGCAACTATCACGACTACTAGTCCTACGCTTTCTCACACCACCCACCGCTCCGACTTCCAAACCTCCACTTTCCTCCTACTGCTCCAAAATAAATATTGTAAAAAGGTGACAAGACCAAATTTGGGGTATCGAACCAAAAACAATAACCACGAAATTATCCACTGCTGTCCAGCCCTTTTCATCCCGGCCGGCAACTATGCCCTGTTCACCGAAGAAGTAGAATCCAGTGAAGTACCCCGTCTACTAGCAGCAAAACGAGCACAAACAAAAAAAGAATACAAGCGGCTCAGTGTATACATGATCACCTAGTACTTGGTTGTCAGGTAGCCCTGAACCAACCAACGCTTCGACCTCCCCCCTCTTATCAACACACAACACTATAACCCCCGACATCCACGCCCACTCCACGTCATCTCAATAAAAATTATCTCGCTTCGTATCGAGTTCCGGCCGTGTAGGTATGTGATCATATCGCATTGACGTCGTCCTCTGTCGACACCGTGGCAGCCCGCTAAAAAGCAACCAAACGCCCGTCGCTCCATAATGCTTAAGTCAGCACCCTCTATCCCTGACCTCCACCAAGCCTCCGTCGAGTCTGGAGCGTATGTTTTCCTAAACTTCTTCGTCCTCCTGTTCGAGCCCCTCAAGTATTCTCCTCGCAGCGTCGATCCGGCGTCTATACATGCGGCTCTCGGTGCTGGCACGACCGTTCTCCGTCAAACCCAATACACACCGGCCCAGTCCACCAACGAGCCTTTCAACCAGGTACTTGTCCTCTCGCAACATCGCCTGCAACGGTTGCGGGGCAACAGGGCGGCTTGCGAATCCGACGCTCGACACATCGTTAACACCATCGCTACTACCGAGTTCTCGACCTCGCTGCTGCTCGCATATGCTAGCTGTTTCAGTCATCAGGACGTCGGAAATTGTCTTCAGTTCCTGATCAGGCGACGAGTTTGAAGTCAAAACACCAGTGCTGCTGTCCTTCTTGAGTTTGTTGACCAAAGGAAAGCTCCGGTTGGTTCCTGTCGAGTCAAATGATGAGACAGAGGGTCGATGCATTGAGTGAGAAGCCGAAAAAGAAATTGGCCGGCGGAACGAGGAGAAGCGGCGGGCCGACTGGTGTGTTTGGGCGTCTTCCGAGCCTTCCTCTGGAATGGAAGAAATGGAATCATCGCTGTCGCGGGTGACGCTGAGGATACTGGACATGGATAGATTATTACTCCCCGTGCTAACCGATGACCTCATGGTTGTCCCTGTAGTGTCTGATCTGTTTCTTGGGCTGCTTGGCGGAGATTCAGCAGAGGACCGGCTGACCCCAAATATGCCCTCGGTTACCACACCGACCTCGCGACTGCTGTCCACAGATCTCCTAGATCGCTCCTCCTCAGCTGTCGCAAATGTCTCAATGGTTGAGATCGAAGCGGTACTGTTCCGTCTGCTCTTGGAAACAATATTGTTGAGAGTGCCGATGTCGCCGTCATCGTTTGCTCCATGCAGTTCATCTGCGAATGTCTCTATGACCGGGCCTCGAGTCGTCTCGACCGAGTCCTCCGAGGTGTAGCTGTCGGTACTTCCCCGCCTGAGCGGGCGTTGGCCCATGGTTCCCAGGGCGCTGTGCAAAAAGAAACGCTCGTAATCGAATGCGTCTTCTCGGTCTTCGTGCGAGAGTTGATGCTGCACCGAATCGTGATAAAGAGAATCGCCGCTTTCGCTCTCATAGCCCAAATCCACTGCGTCTTGAAAGTCAACGGGTAACTCTTCGTGCCCTGGCATATCGCCATTTTCGGTCGCCACATCGAAGTCTTCTTCATCTTGGACACGTATATTGTCGATATCAGCTACTGGCAGCGGAATAGACCTCCTGTCGTGGAGACGGCCCCCGGCAGGTCTGAGCCGCGTTGTATCTTCCACATCAGTAAAGTTCGATTCTTCCTCGTCGGCATATTCGTCCCTCAAGTCAGTCGGCTCTTCTTTTGCTTCGCCGTCAAGACTAGACTCCTCGCCATTCCATGGATTTCTGGCCGCCGGGACGTCCTCAGTGTTGGCGACCGACTCTGCACCCGGCGGCGGTTCCGCGTACCACTGGTCTATTTGGGAGTGCGTGAATGGGCTCGGTGTCCGTAAACTCTGCAGGCTTCTTCTCTTCATACTGTCGACCCGAGCCTGCTCTCTCAGGCTGGAAATCTTACCCTTCAAGTCTTTCATTTGGTCTTTGATGTCTCGCATCTGAGCTGCTGAGGCTGACCGTTGCAGGCCTCGCATACCGTTAATACCGTTTTCACTCATACTTCCAAAGGTCGGACTCAAAAAATTGTCCTGTCTTGCTTCTTGGCCGTGTTCGTCTAGTCCCCCAAGTTGAGCTACTTCATCTTCGGTCAGGGGCTGTAGTGTACTGTCCCTAGGGGGAGTGACTCTGTATGCCGGCCGGACAGACTCTGACCCCGCCCGTATGTGGTCGGCGCTCTTTGGGAGTGGCAAGGGTTGCCTGTATCCGCCAGCCGCACCCATCGCGCTCTGGGATCTCGGCATAGTTACCCGGTAAGGAAGTCCATTCCGGATAGCTATATCACTCGACATCCTGGAGTGGCTGGGAGAGGGCGTAGAGCTGTTGCTGTCGCGTGCGTACATGGCAGTCGATGCGCGTTGAAACGGGGGTGACGGGGTTGACGCATCCGACCCATACAAAGACGGCGTGATGTGGAGGGAGCTTCTTGCGCGGGTCAAATTACCCTCCATAGTCTGATCAGAATTCAGTTAGCATACAGCCAAGACCAAATGGTGACGCTTGAGGGGTAGCATACGGTCAGTCTCTTCTTCGCGTTAGCCAAAATCTCCTCTGCTCTCCTACTCAACGAGGTTGTTGAGTATGTCGATAACCTGTCAGCACTGTCTGTGTTGGGAACCCCCAAACGCGGCACCGCCTCGGCCGGTGTGCCCTCAACGTATGAGGACGCCATGCTCTCCTCGTCGTCACCTTGGAAGACGCTATCACCCACACTGGCGGCATCGTCGAAGTCGGCAAAGAGTGCGGCGTGGTCCTCTGTCGTGATCGTGCTATTGCTCTCAAGACTTGAGCGCCGTTCCCGCTGAGTATTCATGCTCTTGTTCGATTTTTTCGTCAACATGGCGGCGACTCCCATAGTTGGGGACGACCGCAACGCGGCATCGCTACCGCTTCCACGCGTAGGCGACTCGAGCCTCCGCAGTACAGCCTTGTTCCGCGCAGGGGAAGGCTTGCCCGGCGTGCTTTCGACCTCGGTGACCTCACCAATATCCGACAACATGGTTCCATTCCCGTATATTATAGGGGTCGTTGGCGTGATCGGACCCGTGGGGCCGTACGGGTGATTTAACCTCTGCTCGCTGGGGTTGTTGACGCCAAACATTTGATGCATATCGACGGCCGAGGCTGCTGCGTGTGCATTCTTCCACATCATGAGGGGCGAGTGGTCTCGGCCAGAAGAGCTATCGAGATCCGGCGCCGGCGAGACGCTGCGATCGTAGTCGGGCAGAATCATGTCGGGGTTCGTGAGGGTCGGGGAAGCGGGAAGCGGAGCGTGTGGTTGATGATGCCCATGGTGATGGCGTGGATTCGCGGCTTCTATGGCCGCCATGGCGGATGCGTGTGTCTGCAGCGGGAGCTGCAAAAGGTTTGTTCTCGATCGCAGTGGGAACGGAAGCAAGATTAAGAGCGCCGCGTGGGTCCCGTGGCACTAGGCCTTTGGAGAGAGCCCCGTCTGTCGCGTTCGCTACTACCCAAGAATTATGTCCAATGCTGCGTCTTGCCGTACGACCTGAAGCCCAGAAGGGGGAAGCGAGAATCGCGAGGGTGCGACGACTAAAAGCGCCTGCGGGCTGCAATTACCCGCAGCGTCCGTCCAAAGTGTGGATGGGATAAATTGCGGAAACACACAGACACGGGTCGATGGGAGTTAGCAATTGAGAGCTTGAAGGACGACATCTGGCGCTGCTAAGGTTTGGCCATCATGAGACGGTCCAAATGGATGGAAGGGTGTCGGGATGTCGAGACGCGCAAAAATATCATAGAAAACCTCGATGTCGTCGGGAAGAAGTGGAAAAACGGCAGCCGCGGCGCGACAAGGGCTATTAGCGAAGTCTAGGATGTTGAATTGTTCCTCGACAGCCAAGTGATGATGTAGTGGGGGAAGTGGAAACAGCTTGGGCCCGCAATGGTTTGTCGCAAACTTATCGGGCGAGGTGGTATTTGGCTTTCTTTTTCTGCTCGCTGCCCAGGATCAGGGGCAGACAGACAATTGGATTGTCTCTTCAACGGGCCAAGTCAAAATTCTTGGTATGGGAACGGTGAGCTTCAATTGCCCGGGAACGTGATGATAGAGTGCCGTGAGTCGCTTCGGCACGATCCCGCTGCTGCTTAATTATTCGGGTAGGCCTTTGGGCGCGTCGAAAGTTTATTTGGAGTCCAGTTCTTCCGCCTTCACCGCCGCTGTTGCGGCTTGACTCCAGATGCGAGGACCAGCGTACAAGCGGGCAGAAATTGGGGAACGCCTGGGCCTCGAAAAGCCTCCAAGAAAGGATCAATGGCAGTGTGAAGGAACAGAGACTGAACGCGTCAAATTCGCGATCTGGCTCTTTGAGTTCTCACTTCAATCTCCAGCTTCCATGCGGGTGGTGCAAGTTCTCTGGAATTCATTTAAAGATTCCTGCGGGTGTGGGCGGGAAACTGACCGCCGGCAGGGAACATGGCTCTGTGTTCGAGAACGGAGATCGATCCGCTGGAGCCCTGTCAACCAGAGAGCTAGTCACAAAAAGCCCGTCACACATCGCCGGATTGATTGATGAGTTCGCATGCCCCTGATGAAGGCAACCCCTGAGCTGGTCGGAAGTGAACTGCAAGGGACCAGCATATCCTTGGAAGGTTCGAGCGCACGAGCCAATGGCCGTTGGTGCTGACGTTTGTTTCGCAACTGGGGGTACCGAATCACAGGACAACGACGGCAAGTGGGAGAAAAGCAAGGAAAACGCTAGCCCGTGATGCATTTTGACGATGACAACTCACCTGCTCAGGACTTTAATGTTTGACGGGTATCTCCATCGTGTACAAGCTTACGTAGGCAGGGATGCTAGTTTTCGCCCACCTCTCGTCCATCCACCGGGTAAGGACGGTCAACAAGGAATTTACCGAAGTTCGGCCCAAGACGGCCTTTCCCGTCCAAGTTGCTGCCTGTTTGATTGTCTCTGGCACGGATGTCACGGAGACTCCGTCGTCATCAGCCCTCAAGCGGCGGTGTCTCCGGGGATCCTTCTAGAGCGCCTCTCGAAACATCTCGGCTTGCCACGAGGTGGCATTTCGTGACCCCAAGGTAGCAGATCGCTATGTCTCAGGCTTTCCGCCGATGGAGCGCTCTGTATCAACCGCTATGTCGGGTCCATGCTCCACCGCTCCGCTGCTCCGTTGCCCATTCGGACATTGACGACTGGCTCGATTTTTGAAGTTGGCTTACAACACATACCTCTCCGGGCCAAAAGAAAATAGGGTCTTTGCTTAAGATATGTGGAGAAAACCGCAGCAGGCCCTCATTTAAATGCTACGAGAGTGAGATCATATTAGAGGAGGGTCTTTGAGGATCCAATGGGGTCTTTCGAAACTTAGGTACAACGTGGGTTGTAACATTATCGGCGAAATTGTGCGGATTCTCAGATACTTAAGACACAGTTTGGGTCTTGACATGTCCCAATTCTAAGATCTCCAACTCAACGGCCCCACGGGCTCAAATGCAAACCGATGGCCCATGGTGGCATCTCACGTTCAAGCTGTGGCTCAGCGTAGGCATTGGCAGGCCTTTTTGGCACTGTAAAGAAGAGGCATAGTAGAGCACTGGTTCTACGGAGACAGCACTGTGCGTAAAGAATTTTCGCTTACTGTCCATTGAAGGCGGGACTGACACTAATTTTAGTCACAGCCACCAGCAAGGAGCTACCCGCTCACGAGTGGACATTCACGCCTTTCAAGTGCCACAAACCCCATTCCGGTGGCCTTTTTCGATCTCAATTAAATTTGTGAAACAATCAGACATTCTACGTCACTATCAGTCCTGCCCATAGGTTAACTTTCTGCCGGCCTTAACTGCCAAGGGGTGACATTCTTTCTGTTTGAAGTTGACTTGGCCAAATCTTGCCCTCATCGTATGGGGTGCCGCCATAGCCACCTACTTCTCAGACGGCTCAGCCCCTCCCCCTCCTTTTGACTGCCATGGCAGCGGTCAGTTCAGGAGACAGCCACCGATACTAAAATGTCGCGAAGCGCGTCAATCCGGGTTCCTATACCCATTCTCGCTTTCTAGCTGAATAACCCTCTTGGATATTGTCTCCGTCCAGCTCCGACGACACGCCTGCGACCCCTCCAAAACTGTGGATGGAAGCTACGCCCGGCAGGGACCTCAACGGCAACAAACCACCCCACCCCCAACGGCCCCTGTTGAATCAAAGCAGTGTCCCCAGGCACAACCCGGACCCGGTCGACGAACAACCATAAGCACACGTACTTTGCGATTCCGCGCCAGCCACATATACGCATCCAATCTTCGCAAGCAATGGGCCTGCGAGACATTCTCAAGAAGAAGCAGGGGCCGGACGAGGGCGAAGCCGCCGACCCCGCAGCCTCCCAGCGCCTCGCCGCCCCCGCGTTTACCATCGTGCGGTCCGACACATACACGGAGGAGGTCATCCATCCGCCGGGGGGAGTGGACAACGATGACGCCTCGTCCTACCTGACGGTCGATTCGAAAACGGGCAAGGATCGATCCCGCCTGAGCCTCGACGTCTTCCGCAGCAACGATCGCCGGAGCAGGAGCCCGTCTGTGTCGAGTGGCAGGAGTGTCGGCGGCGGCAAGCGTCTTTCGCAGCGCCTCCATCTGAGCCGCAGTCCCGCCAGTTCCGACCACGTACCGCAGGATCTGCCTGCCATCATCGCCCCGGAAGATCCGGAGGCTGACCAGGAGGGCCACGAGTCGCAATGGGAGAAGCGTGCCACCATATTGGCGCGGGAGAACGAGAAGAGCCGCAGTCGCCCGCCCACGCCGGTCCGGGACGTAGCCCACAGTCTAGCCCATGTCCGCTTGCACGATGGGTCAAGCGACGATGCGCCTGCAAATTGGCCGCTGGCCCCTTCGCCGAGTCCGTCTAGCACGAAAAAGGGGGTGGTATCGTCTAAGGAGATCGATGCGGACATCCAGGAGGCTATCAAGTTACACGAGGAAGGGGATCTGGAGCGCTCCACGGTTCTGTTCGGCCGTCTGGCCGATCCGAAGGGCGCCAACAATCCCTTAAGCCAAGTTTTGTACGGCCTTGCTTTACGGTATGTACCTCCTAGGCAATACCCCGTGTGGGGTGCATCTTGCTTTCAACCCTACGAAGCACCCCGCGGCCTAGGTGACTATGATGCATATGGCTCACAGATGGTGGGGTGCATGTCCTCGCCGGAACACACCGTATGGCCGTGACAATGTTCACGGATAAACCCAATTGTCCAGTAAAGTGTACCATCATGAGTTGACTGACACATATTGCTAGGCACGGATGGGGTTGCAAGCCGGATGCGGAGGCCGCCGTCAACTATCTCTCGGCGGCAGCCTCGAACGCTGCGGATATCGAGCAGCTCGCTCTGCAAGCTGGACTCAAGAAGGGAGGGGCGGCCAAGGGCGAGCTGGTTCTCGCCATCTTTGAGCTGGCTAACTGTTTCCGTCACGGCTGGGGAATCCCCAAGGATCCAATTGCTGCGAAGCAGGTAGGCTGCTCCCGATCTCCCTCATTGTCGGGAGGCAACCATTCACGCACGTTCTGGAGGGACGGCCGGTCTGGGCCTTCCATGGCGGTGTTAACCATCCCACATCACATCTCTAACATCAGGGTCCTGTAGTATTACGAGACGGCGGCAAACCTGGGCGATACCGGTATGTCCCTTCAGATCTGGAGTGGTGTGAGGGCTGCTGTGCTCGTGGACATGCCCGGCGGCCGACGGCATGAGCTGACCATTGTTGCCCCTTCTGCAGACGCAATGAATGAGATAGCGTGGTGCTATCTGGAAGGATTCGGCACGAAGAAAGACAAGGTCAGTCTCTCTCAGCTGTCATCCCAATGCCATCATCAACCATCCCTGCATACTATCACGAGCACCATCATGGGGAGGCCTGGCAGTTAGAGCGCTGCCAGCTGGACATCAGTGGCGTGCTCGCTCGATCCCTGGGAAAAGGGAGAGCCCATCCGAGACAGAGTCCGAAAGTTTGAGTGGTCGGGGTTGGCTGGCTCCACTGGTTCCGAGAGTTGGGCATCAACGAGGCTTTTTAGAGCCAGCTCGAATGAGACCGCAAGGACAACACTTGCCCCCATACCTCTGCGCATTCACTGTCTCGGGATTCGAAAGTTTGATCTATCATATGGGGCTGACTTTGCGCCGCACCTAACAGTTCGAGGCCGCGAAATACTACCGGCTGGCTGAGAAGAATGGGAACAAGATCATTGGGAATACATGGTACGTCGAACGGCTTCTCCTGTTGTTTCTTGTCATACATGGCACCATAATTTGCCTTCCCTTTGGACAATCGATGAATCCCCTTTCCGTCGATTGCCCCCCCTCTAAAGACCCCTCGGAAAACGCTTTCCCCGCAGCCCAACCCAATGCAAAGCTGCACCTGCTGCAGTCGAGTGGGCTTGGTTCGTGTCGAGAAGCCGCATATCTGCTGCTGCAGATGACTTGCGGCCCGCGGCGCGTGATAGGGCCGCCGTCCTGGGCCGCCTGCTATATTTTTTTACAGCCAGTGAATCCGCTCGCCCTGTTTTTCACTCCTGAACCGGCTAATCGCACACCCTTGTTGTGTCTGTAACCACATCCCTTGCTTCTCACCCTCAGTCAGCTCCTCTTCCCCGACCTGGCCAGTGGTCAGAAACACAACTGTTGTTTTTCCAGGCTTTCCTAGATCTGGCTTCTTTCACCGATTGGGCCGAGGGGGGCGCGAGGGCTGGGAACGTGGAGCCTGCCACATGGGCCTGTCGCTGCGGCCGGCAGGTTGCCGTAGTCGGCCGCAGGTCAGGGCGCAGAGACGGACGCGGGGAACTCGGCCACTAAAGTTACAGCAGAGTTTTGATATTGCTCTGGTCGTGTTTGTGGCCGGTCGGTCTCAACGCGGCGCGCTTTCTTCCCTAACCGGGTCTTATCTCTTGTTTATGTTGTCATCCTCGTACTGCGCTGTTTGTAAGCACGGCCTATACAACACTGACCGACTCGGTGTAGGATCTGGAAGGAGAAGTACGACCCTGGAAAGGGCAAGAAATAACGGGGACGCTTCTGGGTGGTCGAAGAGACGAGGGGCAAGTTCACTTCTCACGCTATACGCGGGGGCCCCTTCGCCGAGGCCAACGTTGGCTAGTCTTCTTTTTTTGGTTGGTTTTCCCGAGGCTGAATTCGGACGGAAGATCAGGAGGGGTTCACTGTACGGTAGAGGGGCATTCTCCCTGCGATGGTAAAGGCAGTTATACTGGTTGGCTCGTGGGCAGTGGGAGAGCGTATTATGATACCTTGGCGCAGACGAATTTACGTTGGGTTGCAGATCGCCCTGATGGGGTTCCATGCTGTGGTTGGAGTTGAAACGGTTGGGTTCCTTCGTTGTGCCGGTGCGGTATCGGCAACGATCCAGACTGGTCCTGAGTGATGCTTCAATGGAGCCCACCCACCACCCTGTTTGCGTTATCCAGGAACATCTACTCACGGCCGGATTGTATAGGCTGGATGGCGAGAAGGCAATCACGCCAGAGAAAGATGATGTCGTGTTTTCCAGTTGAGCGCGGAGGAAAAGAGCATATTCGCGTCGGGTTGGCACACAATGCTCCACGTTACGGGCTCTCCTTCGCCCCTTCCCATCCAGGGGCATTTCACATCTGCGGCTCTCTTTTGCCGGAGAGCGATTTCAACGTTCGGGCGGTTTCTTCTCACTTCCTGGAGTTTTTGGGGCTTCTTTATTTAGCGCTTTGGCTGCTCCGTCCGCGATGAAAGCTGTTGCATGCTATGTGCCCACATGCTGAGGATTCCGCGCTCAAGCATTGGAATGCCAAAGGGCTTCAATGCGACGCAATGCAATGCAGTGCAGTTGCAGTTTTGAGGGTCTGAGGTCAGGTTTATCAAGTGAGACAGGGAGGCAAGACGTTGCAATGGGAGTGGGGGGACGCGGAAGAGGAGAATCGGAAATAGGGAGGCAAGGGGAGCGAAAGGCGCGTGGAAGTGATACTTTCGCTGGAAGTATCGACGGTTTGCATACCCTAGATCATCGATATGTAGGAGAGCGAGCTAACAGTCCCAAATAGCACGCGCTGGCGCGGATGGTTGGAGTTCAGTTGACGGGAGCGGAAGCTGAAATGCCCGAGCTACTGCGGGAGGGAAAGATCAGAAGAAAACATGTGTAGCTGCATTGCATTGGCGTGGTCTTGTCCGGCTTCCGCGGGTGGGTAATCGTCTTTGCCGGTTGCTTTTCCTGTGGTGGGTTTCATCCTCGCCGTCGGGTCTCGATGCTTTCAACGACGCTGCATTGCGTCTGCTCGCACGGCTATTGCAGGCCGAGGCCATGTGTGGCAACGCATGGCGCGGCATGGTAGCGCAGATGGTAGGATATTATTTGGGATATCATCCAGTGGTCAGGACAGAACTCCGCGACTGGCTTGGAGTAACCTGTCAGCACACTGGAATGGATCAGATGGACAGAAGTCGACGAATGCCGGAACAACAAAGGGAAGATCTGGTTGTTTTTATTGGTCGGGAAAAGCTGCAGTTTTCCAGATCACATGTGAGGATATCACAGCGGTGATCAGTACAGTGGGCCAAAGAAATTGTTGGAGTTGTGGCAAAATCGTGCCGAGTCTGGGCCGGTGAGGGTCTGAGCTCGCCCCTTTTTCTTCGCCACACCGGGTAAACAAACCAAATCGCAAAACCGCGTGAAGCCCAACTACGCAAAGAACTGAACCAGAGGCTCTCGTCTAAGTTTGATATATCATCTGTCGATGGATTTGCCTCTCTCACCGCTTGCATGATGAGATTCTGCAGTGTCTCCGACAGTTGATGTTGCAGATCAGGCCTGAATTTTGTCCTGCACTCGGTATCGAGAACTAGTTCAGATAGGTCAACAAAATGAAAGCTTCATCTACAATGCTTGACTCCCGGGTACGAAGGTGATCTGTTTGTCTTTGTGCGTCTCGAGCCACGTCCTAAATTTGGAACTACTAAACGGGTCGTGATCGACGAGAACATAACAACGACTTAGGTCAGGAGGCAAGATACCAGCTTCAAAACGAGGAGTACCTGAAGCTTGCGGAAGGATACATCGAGATCTCACCGTGATATTGAAGAAGATGAGTGTTGAAAGTCAAAGCATCGTTCGTCAAGTGAGCCCAGCCAAGCAGGTTCGAGAGGAGAGACGAGTAAATTCCGCCGATCTTTCCTCAACATCATTCCAGGGTTAGGCAGGGCTGACAGGCCAACGGCAATGACCCTTTCCAAACGGAAATCGATGTCAATCAGGGTCAACCGGCTGCGGCTCGGCACCTACAGGACCGTAGCCGGCGGAACGGGAACCCTGGATGTCGTCCAGGTTCTGGCCGATAAACAGCCGAGCGTGGAAGCCGACACCGGAATACTTGAGCATCCGGTCATGGCCGGTGCTTGTATAACCTCCATTGTTGACTTACAGCCATTCCCTGGATCCTGGAGCCGCAAGGCAGACAGGCATTCAGATTGCCAGAAGGGTCCTCAGAGCCAACCTCCCAGACGGATCAGTCGTAACACCCGGTTTCGGTGCCGTCCAACCACACTCGATGCCTCATTTGTAGACGGCTGGAGACAGGCGTGGGGCTTGAGGAGAATATCGCCTATGGCCTGCAGTACAGTCCAATACGCTGCCACGCCCACCGCAAGCCCGTACGCTCTTTTCCCCTCCGTGGTGCACTTTTACAACCTCGTCCCAAGCGGGCGTCCCAGGAGACGGAACAAGAAGTCTGGTGTTCTACTGGCTTGTCCCATGATGTGCTCCGAGAAACGCCTCGCTCTGCGTCACACAGCATTGAGTCTCAGCCATTTGCCGGGCCCCTAGGGCGCTGCCAGGGCCGCGTGCCACGGGACTGTCGTACACGTCGACGGCAGACATCGCTTGAAGGTTACACTAGCGGGAGATGGGCTGCGGCGCCGGAGAGACGGCACGCCAGAGGATCAGCATCGATCTGGACAGGCAGAGGGCGGTGATAGCGGGGAAGGGGGAGGCCGTGACCAGGCGAGAATAGGGGGTGGGTGCCATCGCCCTCCGTCGGGCAACAGAAAACTCCAACGGCCGTCTTGGAAATCTCTCTCCGCTGACGAGGAGCCTTCCCGTCCCGCTGGTTGTAACTCCAACTCGCCGGAGGCTCCTGACGCACCGCATCTGCAGGCCCATCTGCGACCTTCCTTCTTCCCCCCTTTCTTCTCCGGTGGGAAAGCTGGGGAAGGGGAAGGACCCCCAAATCCGAAAGGTGGGAGTCGCTGATAGCCAATCGTCGCCATCGCTGCCCAATCGCCTGGGAATGCTCCCAATTGTGCACATTCAAGCCCTAGCACCTGAGCAGCTCTGCAGGTAGCCCTGCAGCCAAGCGTAGCTCGCTCCGGCTGAATTGCGAAGCCACTGGTCATCCTTCGTCTCAGGCAGGCACTCTGGGGTGCTTTGCTGCCAACCGACAGATTCCCCGGCTTCTTGCTAGTGCGCGCGCGCTCGTGTCTTCCTTGCGCTCCGGAGGGTGTAAGACGGCAGATGCGATGCGACCAGGCTGTGGCCTCGCGGCGTCGACGCTGGGCTGACGAGTGAGGGTGCTCCCCGTTATTGCTTCTGCTATTGTCATTGCCTCAACTGATACCGGTATCTCTCAATATCGGGTGAAGGAAGCGCAAAACCGAAAGAACCCCCAGCGCTATCTCTCGGGTTCCAAACAGAGGCATATAACGTGATACTTGAATGCAAAAATGCAAAATGCAAATGCAAATGACATAGCCGTCTTAACGATGCCATAGTTTGGAGGGGCTGTCAGCTTGCTTGGTAAGTAGGTAGGTACCTTACCTAGCAGCCTGCGCAAGTGACAGAGGGAATCCCACAGCCCCCTAAAGTCGCACCTTCCTCAACATCTAACTCACCCAACACGGAACTCGCAGCTTCAGTCCCCGACAAGGCTCTTCAGAGCCTGAGCCATCCCAATGACAAACCCATTCCGCACCTCGCATCACACAAGATCCAAATGACAAAGGAATGAAACCTACCCAAACCCTCCCGTCCATCCATCAGCTACCACGGCCAGGCGATCGCCCTACCTCTACACCCACCAAGCCTCACCGACATCCGGTCCCGAGCACATGATATGAGTCCCTCGACAACCACGGCAGTTGCAAACGGGCCCCATGCACCGTGACGTCCACCGGCCAACTTTTTACCCCAACGCTAGGGATTTGAAAATACCAAAGCCAAGAAAAAGGATTTATGTTTAGAAACCATGATCTACACCATTTAATGAGATCTGATCGCCGAGCATTCCCTACATCTTGCCCAACAACGATGACCGCGCGTCGTTGCCAGCGGAGGATTTATAGTGCTGAGCAGATAGACCTTCCTCACCTAAGCCGCCATGAAGAGAGATATGCGTGGGGGAACCTACCTACCTTACCTCACTGGACGAACGGAAACCTGGACGTCCGCCTCGAAGGCCGAGCCCCCTTCAACCCCGCTCGTTATTCTGCCATTTGATGCCGCCACTGTCAGCTGTCGTGATGGTTGTTTGAGTAGCTCTGTATGGTCACACAAAATGGCGCACGCGAAATGTCTTGTACCAATGTATATACGCTTGATGCTTGCTAAATTATGTGCAATTGCCTGCCATGAAATAACTCCATGCGGAAAAGCTGCCTAGCTACAAAGGTTCCTTATCTCATCTCATAATCATTATCTTCATCCCTGTGAGTGTCCATAGCTGAGCAAATCAAGGCTCGCCTTCTCATTTGTGCTGCTGTAGTAGCCCAAGGGCAAAAACTTGGTGAATCTCTGTCTGCCATTCCTTCGCTGAAAAGCCCTTTTGTGTGTCCCAATCATCATCTGTCCTTCTTGCTATGCGAGAGTCTTCGGGTTGGGGTGCTGGGTAGGTCGAGTGATGCGGGTTCGCTCTCTCACGAGCAAATATCCGCCACTGCTTCCATCCATCTTCCCACCGAGCGGTCCGCCGTCTTCATGACGGACAGGAGGCCGGTTGTGTGAAAAAAGAGTGTCGTGTATGTGTTTGATGACAAAAGAAAACCGTCGTCAGACATGTGTGTATCATGCAACTGTAGTGCCAAGTCCCTGTATCCGATCCCTTTCAAAATGCTTGCCAAAGCCAAAATGCAAAGCTGTGTCTGCTGTGAGTGCTGAGTGGTCCCGTTTCACCGGTCGACCTTCCAGGCCCCTCCCATAATCCCCATAGCGTGTCGTCATTGTTTTATACAAAGAAAAGTCGTAAAATGAGAGTGCGTGACAAGTCAGTGTCGTTGCGTGTGCTGGTTGCCCAAGCTCATAATCCCAGTAGAACAAAAAAAGCAAAGACCGCCAGAGTTCGCCATGCTCCCCAGAAACCCCCCCGTTCTGCACCAGCCTGCCGAACCTGGCAGCGAGGCTTTTGCTCAGTAGCAGTAGTAGAGACACCAAAAGACTTGCCCTGCGCCGTGGAAATAACAGTAGGAAGTAGGGGAAATCAACACATGATTAAAAACTAGAGAGAAAATAACAAGATGTCGCCCAAATCAGAGTATGCTCGCCTGCTAAATATTTCATTGAGAGAACAAAGAAAGACACAGTAAAGTGAAAACACGAAGCCAAAAATCGGGAGGTCTCCTGTCACGGGCAGGAGTGAAGAGTGAACAAACTTTCGGGTGCGTGAGCAGCATAGGTCTGAGTCGTGGTGTCGCGGGAGCGGTTGAAGTATATGTTGTCGGGCGAAAAGCAAACAGGTTGCGGGCCGGAAAAAGTGTGTGTGTGTGTGTGAGTGAGAGCGACCGAGCTGGACAAAAAAAAACGAAAGCGTGGAGTGGAGTGTTGCGGGAGTGAGGCTGTCGCGTATTTTCACCGGGTGTCGTCATATCGTCAGATAGTCATAATTCTATGTGTCGGCGTCCCTCCCAGCAGTGCCCTGCTGTGCGTTACACTCCGCCACCATCTTGGCGAAGTTCCGGACGACATCACTAGGGATCTGGTCCCACAGCAGCGAGCGAGTGTAGACCTCGGCGGCCGACTGCTTGTCCGTGTTGCGCATGTTGGCGAGAGCATCAGCGAGATTTCGCCTGCCTTGGCTCGTAGACTTTTCAGCCGGAGCGCTGGGCGGGAAATCCTGCGAGCTCAAACCGTTATACTGCGACGCGGACAGCGAGAAGAGCTGCTCGTTGGTCTGCTGCTCGGACGGCTGCGTTAGGGAGTCGACCATGTCTCCGAGCATGGAGGGCGCGACGTTGTCCATCACTGGGGTGGAGATGGATAGCGACGATACGCCGGCCTGGGCCCAGCTGGCGCCTGAGGGCTGCGGGGCCATGGCCTCAAGGGCTGAGGCGGCGTGGGAGACGCCAGCATCCTTGAGCACGTTCTCAAGGAGGGTTGCGGACGCGGCGCGGACATCCTCCGAGACGCGCGGGATGCTGGGCGTCGACCGGCTCGAGAGCACGAAGGCGCCGACGAGGAAAAGCATGAACAAAAGGCCGCCTTGTTGGGCTGGCTTCTCGCAATCCGTCGTCAAGGCCACCTCGGGCTTCTTGGCAGGAACAATCTGCACCTCCTGCTTGACCTCGGCAGTCTGGTCCATGGGGAAGCTGTTAAACATCTGCATCTCCTCCCATGGGCCGTCCATGTTCATGCCGTCCATGTCACCGAAGCTTCCGGCAAATCCGGATGCGTTCGGTGCAGTGGCGGCAGTCTCAAGGGTCTGCACGTGGTTTGTCAGGACGCTGATCTTCTTGCGCAACTCGCCGGACTCGATGGTGTGGGTGGCGATCATCTCCTCCTGCTTCCTCTCCATATCGTGGATGTACGCTTGGTATGACTGCTTCTCACGCATGAGCTGTTCCATATCCTGCTCCATCTTGGTGATCTGATCTTCCATTGAGGCGATGACCTCGGTGTAGTGCTTCTTCTCATCTTCAAGTCGTTCTGTGTGCTGCTTCTTGCGCTGCCTTGAGTCAAGTCTGGAAGCGAATGTTAGTATGCAAGAGGGGGGTGTGATGGGGTAAGCGTTGGTCGCGGCTGCTTACGCTGCTTGTCTGTTGCGCAACAGGCGTTTTTGTTGCTTGAGCTCCTTGATCTCCTGCTCATCTGTGGACTGAGAGATCAGTTGGTCGATGTTGCCCAGGTTGCGCTCCGACGGAATCTCAAATCGAGCGTTCTTCTTTCGGATGCCATCTCCCCTGCGAAGCTCGTTATGGGAGCGGATAAGGGGGCTGGATGGCCGATTCCTCTTCGCCATAGCCTGGTTCTTCAACTCTTGGCTCATCCAGTGTTCTTTCTGGGGCGACGTGGGGAGGGATTGGCCTGCCAGTGACTGGAACAGGGCGACCTGGTTGCTGGGGTTGCTGAAAGGAGTCTGGGCCTGGATGGTGGCTGGCCTGTGAAACATGGAGACGCCGGAGTCGTACTCTGACGGGAGACCGTCGAAGGTCTGGAGGGGTGTGGCGGACCCAGAGCTGGTCATGGGCCAGGAGTGGCTTTGGTATGCCGCTTGCTGGCTCTGATCCATTCGCATGAAGGGGTTGTTGCTGTGTTGGTCGAAGAAGGGGTTGTTTGACGAGACAGACTGCATCTCTACAGACGACTGCCAATCCTCCGTCTTGGGCGAGAACATGGCTGAGACAGCGAAAGAATCTCTCCTGCTCTCTACCATCGGCGGGGACATCTCTAACCCCGAGTCGAGGGAGCTCTGGTCAAGAATGTTGTCATCCAGTATGCTCGAGTCCTCGTCATCAAAGAACTTCTGAGCGTTTGTGGTGTCGACCGTTAACGGTGTCCTGTAGAATGTCTGCATTTGATATGCTGAGACCATGGTGGGCCACTGGATGTGATGGGAACGGATTCCGACTGAAAGGCGCTGCAAAATTTTGCAGATTGTGTGCTTTCTCAGAGGTTGTGCGGGCAGTCTGTTATATGGCCGTGTTAGTCGGGGGTGGGCGGACCAGCGGTGTAGACAAAGGCGTTCGAGGCACCGCTCTTATTTTTGGGGTGGCAGGGGGCGGTGGCAGGGGGGGATTCTTCAAGAGAACAAGGGTTATTGATCGCTCTCCGACTCTGCTGCCTCGTGCAAACTTACTGGCCGTGATTGCGAGTGATTCAATGAGGCAGCGGTTGCGGGAGAGAGAATTGGGAGGGAGTATATGTCTTGGTGACGGCAATGCAGAGGAGCGAGCGAGCAGGGAGAAGGGGGGAGGATAGTACGGGGTTGATAAGAGGACTGGTGGGGGAAAAGCTGGGGTGGAAGAGGCGAGGCGGGATGCCGGGGGAGGATTTGGCGAGCGGGCGCAAAGGGAAAGGGTGGGAGAAAATGTCACTCACACTCTATGCTGCAAGTCGCACTGCGATTCCGTGCTTGGGGAGAGGGGTATCAGACCAAGGCGTGGATATGGTAGCGTGTGATGGGTGTGTGTAGGGCAAAGCTGCAATGTAGTAATAACAATGGTGATGGCAGAACACACAGTTAGCAGACACAATGCTGCTCCTGGGAAAGATGATACCGTACAGATGTCAATGACAGTAATTGAGAGGGTGTGCAGATGGGGTGGTGCTCGTCTCCATTATGTATTCAGAGCAGTGGTCAGGCCGAAGCACCAGAAGGTCGCGCGAGTCCGGTACGTACCAGCTGCCCAATCGTGCTCTGGGAATTGGCAGTAGCAGCAGACCTGGTGGTACCTCGAGGGTATGTTCTAGTTTTGCGCGGGAGCTTGTGGATGAGGAGACTTTTCGGAGGAGGGGGGGGTGGGGGGGCAGACGACCTCCAGCCTGGGAGTGCGACCAGAGAGATCCGATTGACGGGACCGGGGTGCTCAAAGTACCTCCCTGGACACCCTGGGAACACACAGTCAACACGCGGAGACGAGAGTCGGACGAGCAGAGAGCCCGCCGGTGCAAGAGCACGGCAGTCGCCAGCCTTGGGATCGCATCTCTCGCCTCGCGCGCGACTAACGACGGCACTCAGCCAGAGAAATACTGGACGCTGGAGCGACCTTGCGATGCCGACCTTGTTCTTCAGAGAGACCTCGTGCAACGGCAGCGGTACATGCAGTCGGCAGCGGGAGACTGGCGGTAGAGCTATTCTGGAACTGGAGTCTCGCACCAGAAACCCTCGCTCGGCTAGGGTTAACAGGATGAGAAGTAGCCTAGTCTTTGCTGGGGCGCGCTGGGGGCGTCAACTGGGAACGGCGAGGGAATCGTAGCATCCGAGATCGAATCAGATCAGAGATCGGCCACCAGGGTCTGGACGAGCGAGCGGCCTCTGCTGCCCTTGCCCAACGGGTGCTGTTCTGAGCGATGCGGCGACGGGGGGGCGTTGCCGAAGGCGCCCGTCTGACAGGGTAGGGCGAAAGCCGCGAAAGCTGGAGGAGACCTTGGGGACCCAACAGGGGGGAAGACGCGACGAGCATCCAACGTCTAACCTCGAGCAATGGCAAGTCGGCGACGAGAGCAGCATGGCTGCTTTGGCGTGCCGGAGACTGGAGCCAAAACGAGCATCCTCACGGGGGCGTCAGTTGTTCACGGGTCCCATCAGACCCTGGCAAGCCCGCGTCTTGGGTGTGGGAGCTGCTTGCGAGTCCTTGGCAGGCGACTGGCCCGACGTCGTCTTTTGGGTATCAAGGCCATTTCTGCCCAACCTGCCGGGGCGGGAGCTCGCAACCAGTCGTTCTGACCAACCCAATCACGGGGGCAGCGGTTCCTCTCAGAGACCGCCGCCGTCTCGTCGCCGTCTCTGCTCGCCCTCTACTGCTTGACGCTTCGATTCCGCAGCTGGACTCGGCAGTGGGCCGGCCACCTGTTCCATTTGGCCAATCGTCCCAGGTTCGGTCCGGTCGCTCATCGCCCAGCAGCGAAATGGCGAAATGGAAACCGGTTGGCAGGTTACTCCACGCCCGCCTGCCCAGTCCCGTTCTCCCCGAAGACGGATGAGCTGAATCAAAGAAGTCCTCGTTGAAGATGACGAGAACTGCCTCGCAGTATGCCTGTCATAACGGAGGGAAGTGCTCGGGTTGAAGCCGCGATGCCACCGATGACGAGATGGACGATGAGCTGCTGCAGTCAACAGGTCGCAGATCACATCACCGCACGCCGCCGGGGACGCCAGAAACTCGCGCAGGCCAGCTGAGGTTCCAAGTTCGTATTTGCTAAGACAAAATAAGAAAGCCGTTCATGGGGAGCACCGTCCTGGTGGTCGACTGCTGCGAGGTTCTGGGTCTGCAGCCCCACAGCGAACTGGAAGCGAGACGCCAGCTTCCCCGTCCCAATCATGTCTGTCGCCATTCCAAGCAAGCGTACCTAAACGCGAAGACGCAAGTCGCTGCGGACCTGCTGACCCACTGGCCAGCTGCTGGCTGTTTCCAGGTTTGCGAGTCGACACTTCCATTTTAGAGTGATAACGGTCAGATCACGTGACACCCCTGCGCGCCTTCCTCTTCATCCCACTCGCCCTTACAAAGTGGGGCTTTGTCTTTACCCACCCCTCTACCTTCCTACCCTCTGCAATCAGCTCAGCTCGCTCGAATTGTCCTGCCACGCCAAACCTGAGTCAGAGCAAACATTTCGCGTCTGTATTTGTTGACATTATGCTTGATAATTCTCTCTGTTTGAGCTCAGCTTCAGGATCTGAGGCCAACAACAACCATCCCATCGATCACATCAGTCACCAGACGGGGACCGAAAATGCGGTGGCTGGTTGCAGCGCGCCATCCCCGAGACCCCACTCCGTGCTCAGTTTGAGGACGCTGAGAGACTCTGGATGGAGCTTCTGCAACTGCAACCACTCACGGCGCAGTGAGCTGCCTGCCGAGATCCATTGTGCTGATGGCCGCATATCCTGAGGCCCGCGCCATGGCAACCCAAACAAGCGCAACAGCTCCCGTCGTCTCTACCCAACTCAAAGAGTCGGTGTGTTTCCCCTCTGATACGCGAACGGACGCGTCTGTCTGTCGGACTGTGAGCCGGTCACGAACCATCCGCGATTCTTCGCACCGTCACCTGGACCCAGGGACTCTCCCGCTCAGGGGCAAGCGCAGTGGGCACGCTGTTGATTCGCTCGATGCCTCCCCATAGCGGCCTCTTCCAATAATGCCAGGAACAACTCACCTTACTGTCAGCTGGCCGATGAACAGTCGATTGACCTCCAGACTTCGGGAAGTCAAAACGCTGATGTCCTCGCAGGACCCCCAGCGCGCCCATCTGTGCATTCTGCTAGAACCTGTTCGGCCTGGAGTCTGACACTTGCTAGGCCTCGGTGACCCCTCAATGGGATCGCCCCATCTCGGAGCTCTCGGTCAGTCTACTTCGCCCAGCCCGCGCCTCGACGGCCTAGGCAGAAATGTTGATTTGAATGTTGATGTTTGATCCTGATGTGATCTCATCTGATATCGGAAGGGCCATTTTCCCATCCCCGACAGCGGCTTTCGGATGGGGCCTGCTCCCCAGACCCGTTGCAGAGGCCCGGCAATTCGAGGTAACGCACCACCACCACCAATCAGTTCGCGAGGCGGTCGTGTGTTCCCAACATCATTGGGCTCCTTGATGCTGCTCAGCCACGCCCGCCGCCGCCCGCCGCAAGTCAACGACTGCCCACCTCTGCGATTGTCGAATGTACCCAACTGCAACCGGCAATTCTTGTGTGTTTGACCCGTATTGGCATTGTTTGTTAGCTTCAGCGTCCAACTTTATGCGCCCGACTTTGCTCCCCAGATGCTCAGAGCGCTCAGCCAATCCTTCAAGTTACGCCTATCGCGCCAAATTGGCGTCTGGACGACGCTGGTTGACGTGAAGCGTTTAAGCCCGGCCCGTCAGATATCTCCTGCAGAAAGTGAAGGCCCAATATGTGGCCGAGTTGGATCTCTCTGGCTGTCGGATCGATCTGGCGGGCTACCACAGCACCAAACCAGGTATCATGTTTCCTGCCCAACGACGATGGTCTGCCAATACGATCCCCTGAGAAGTCGGTTCAGCTCGCCCACATGCTCCATACGCACTGATGACGCTACAATGTTCTGCGCTTCAGGGACCATGAAGTGGTTTCTTATTTGTCCCCGGATTTTGAGGCGGTAGTCCCGCATAACTCGAATCTGAGGCGTTCAGGCCAACCCATAAGGTAGTATGTGAAGTGTCTTACTGACTCACAGCCCTCCGGGAGAGTTACGCTCAAGCGGGCCGTTCCACTCCCTCTTTTCTCCCCAGACCTCAGGCTGTGGCCGGCGAAGCATGACCAAATATCTGCAGTTTCACATAAAACTCCAGGATCTGGCCGGATATCGGCAAGGCTGGTTCGTTACTTGGATGGGATGTTGGCGCCGGCGGAGCCAAGCTCCCACGAGCGGTGAGCAGCCGCGGTCTCACCTCGGTGCCTTAGGGCTTACTGCACTCTTCTATTCTGAGGCGCAAGATGCACCCGGTATTCTCGTTAGTCGGACCAGAGCTTCAACCAGCAGTCTATCATTCTGGAGATGTTGCTGCCTGCGGAGCTTGACTTCCAAACTGGTTGTCCTGGTGGTGGCAGAGAGTCAAAGCTGTTGATGACAGGTCCGGGCAGATCATGGCGATATTCACATGACATTGGATCACGGGAACCGACAGTCGAAGATCAGGAACCCCGTGGGTCGGTTCTCTCGCCGTTGGCTGTTATGTGCACAGTCCTGCAGGCGGTGCATGGAAAGAGGTGCAGGCTTTTCCCGTCGGCAAGTCGCAGAATTTGTCCAACGCGCAGCTGTTGGTGTAAGGCTTGGGCTGATCCAAAGCTTGTGAGCTTCTAACTTGGTGTATCCGGAGAGCAGGTAGTGGGGTGGTCTGTATCTCTACCCAGTAATTTTCTAGGCTCCCGTTCTCTTCAGATTTTTTGGCTATCTGTGACTTTTTTTTCGGTGCATGCGCGAAGATCCTTCAGGTTTTGGTTGCTGAAGGTCTATTATTGGCTCACGCCCCAGCGGGTCGCGAAGACACGGTGAGAGGCTCGATCTGGCGGTGAGGACGACGCTTGGAGGATTCCGTTCCTGATTCGGAACCAAAGCCACATCTCACGGCGGCACTACGCACAGATGCGAAACGAATGCAGAAACACCAATGGCTGGCAATTCTCTAGAACGTGTTGGGCACCGGCAGCCAGGTCGAACCCTAACCCACCACCATGATTGTGCTGCGACAAGTGAAGTCACTGGCATACGCATGGAGATTGTGTACATGTGTCCGTCTCTCTGTGTATGTGCATGTGTGTGTCTATTGTTGGGAAGGGGACGGTCGATGGAAGTAAACGTCTACATCAGTTGAGGATTGCTTACCCCTGACCAGGAATAGTTGGGCACGGTGGGGCTTCAGGTTGTGACTCTTATTCCTGATGAGCTCTGTCCGCGATGTTGAAACGGGACTGAGGATCCCGACTCCGACTACTGCTGTTGGTCCCATCGACAAACCTGGAATCGTATCCGTATGTTCGTTCTATAGATAGATGCTTGCTAGCTATAGGCTATCGTGACCGATTCGGCATCCACAACACGATCAAGCTACTGCCCTCTCTGTGACCGCCCTGTCCGCAACCCCGTCCCCGTTTGGGGCGTAGCTGCGTGATCCGGTTTCCCGGTCCTCTTGTCGGTGACGTAGCACGCGTAATACAACCCCTGGGAACGCAACTGCGGCGTGTGTTGCTATAAGGGAGTGAGAGGTGCGGGCGATCTCGGATGGTTTTTGCTTGGAGTCTGCCCAACGCTATCACGGGTTTGACTCGTGGGAGAGGGGGCATAGGGTCGGTCAAACAGGGTGTGAGCATCTTTGCCTATAGGTGCTCTGTAAGGTGTGACTGTGTTCGGAGGCACCTGGAGGGGTTGCGGGATGTTTGGTTACTGCTACACTTGGATCCTCTCCCCCCTGAGTGTTACCGTTGAGAGAACTGGTGAGTTTGACAAACTGTGGAAGCAGTGCGGATTAGCCGTAGGTTCTGGGCTGAAAACTGGTGGTCACCGTTCGCCGTCTAGCCTTCAGAAATACGCTTGATGAGTCACCGGGGTCAGATGCTAGATGGAAACAGGCTGGTTGCGCTGTCTGAGCCTGTAGCTACGTGATGGATGATATCATGCTGGGCTTAAAGTAACACCACACAGAAAGGCCGCAATTTCTTCTTACCTAGTAGCGAGCTGGGAAGGCGAAATTGAACGTAGACTCTGAATGGGTAGGTATATTCGTTTGCAAACAGACTACATGGCCATATCCTATCATGATACCCCGATCGGTACAATGATAAACATGCCCCTCCAATCCAAAGCGACTGCTTTCCACAGCTTCTGGCAACGGTGGACAAGACGACCGATATGACAGGCACACTGCGTGGTACGGGCCAGTGGTACTCAGACAATCCAGGGGAATGTTACTGGCGCACCGGCTTGTCCCCGCGAGCCCGGCGGGCAGATGGTAGCCTCAGGTGCCACGGCGTTATAGAAGTTGCCATTATTGCAGTGCAAGGGCCCGCAAAGTTCAGAGATGATATCGGCAAGCTTCTCATCCCTTTGTGCGCATGAGTTAAGGATACCCTCTAGGCAAGACCCTCCCGCCTCTACTCTTCGGCAGAGGGGTATCCAGGTATCTCTCGCTCCAGGACACTATTTTCCGAGACACCTCCTGTGTAAAAAACACAAAGAAACCACGTGGGCGTACCAAGAGCATGGTGACGGTATCTTTGCAACTGTCGGATATTGGGAGTATTGGTCACGCCTCAGAAAAGCGTTACGCGGATCCGAAATCCCAGAGGTTGACGAGAAGGCTGTCTTGCTCTACAGGTGAAGATTCAGATTTCGTGAAAATGTGTTTGGGAATCCTAAACTCCACAACTGGGGCTTTCTTGACTTGCTTGGACATCTCGGCCTCCAGAAGCTGAGGAAAAACACTGTCAGTTTGATACTCAATGATACAGTACGGAAAATACTCACACTGCTGTACGAGTGGTCCAAAAAGTCCTCCAGGCCGTATGACTGCTTTGTGAATTGCTCAGAGATAATCTTTGCGATTGTAGCCACGTTCGGGTGATAATGCGATTGTAGCTGCACGATCTCCCAGATACAGCTGTCAATCGCATGCGTCTCCATAGGGTCCTCCTCGTGCGGAAGAAAGGGGTCCAAAAGCCCCTCGCTTTCCAGCAAATCCCTCTCCTCTTTCGTCCGCGGTACGCGGTGCATCATAAAGGTACATAGAGGATGCTTTTTGAAGACGTTATAGAACCACGGGACGATGGCCACAATAGCACTGGGTGGCGCATTAAGTGCCAGGCGGGCCAGGCGCTTAATGAAGCTCGCCACCAACACGGCGGGCAAATGTGAGGAACCCAGAAAGGTGTCGAGGAGGCGGAAGAACCGAGACCGGTATTTTGAATGAAGGATGTCGGCATCTAGCAGAGAGTAAAGTTTGTTGTAGAAAGCTGGGTAGTCAAGATTTCGCTCCTGGATCAGGTAAAACACTCCTGAAAGTGCCAGGAGGGAAACTGAACCTCCCGAGTTATAACAGTCCGTCAGGAAGTCCATCAGCAGCTCTGGCTTGCTGAACCAAGGAGCAATCGAGGTCGCCATGACCTCCAGGACTTTCTTCCTCTGATCCTTGCTCAAGCCAAGATTCATGAGTGCGAGCCACGCCTCCTGGGCCTGCTTCTTGTGTTGTGATAAAGAACGCAGGGGGTGGTTCTTCTTATTCGGCGGCTCAACATAGAAGCTTTCTAAGGACTCGCTGGATTCTGGGACGTCGTCAATCTCCATAAGCATGGAAAATGCGTTTTCTCGAACATCTTCGTCAGCAGCATGGTCTCCCTCAGTTAAAATGTCCCTACGCCGATTAGCAGATTGCCGATGAAGGAAGAAGAGAGGATGCATCGTCTTACTTGATCCCCTGAAATGTGTAGAACCTGATATCGTCGTACTTCCCAAGGAACTCTGCCACAAATTCCGCTCGCAACCTCTCAACTGGCGATTGGAGAACTGCTTCCAGGATGTCCACGAAGTAACTCCTGGGGAATGCGGGTCCCTCCTTATCTTGAAGGTGCTGGGCCACTGCTTTAACAAGTGCCATGCTCAACATCATTGCCTTAGCTGCCAACACCTCGTCGTACATCATGGACAACAGGGTCGTCTGGTATTCCGAAAGGCGTTCTCTGAGCCATGTTGTGACCGTCGCATCCTTCTCTGAAGCGTCCCTTTTGTTGACCAGATTTCCCAGCGCCAGCAGCCGAATAAAGACCCGACACAGTGCCTCCACAGCGGGTATTGTAATATCCTTATCGCCTGGCTTCTCATTTGCGAGACTTATCAGTGTCGCGATGTTGTTGTAGTGCTTCCTGGATTCGAGAATTTCGGCCTCGAGTTTCTCGATATTCGGTTGCTGATCGGCCTCCCCGCCGCCGCCAGATTTCCGCCGTTTCTTGGAAGAATCCCCATTTTCCTGGCTCTTCCGCTTTGCTGCCAGTTTCGCCACCGAATCTTTGACTGTCCCTGGCATTTTGAATGTAGTTCGAGGGTCGCATACACAGGTTGTAGACTATTGTTCGATTGCTCTGGAATTTCCCACCTGCGGCTACATCAAAATTTAAGTGGGGCATTCTCTTATCAAGGTTTTTCGGTCTTGGCGCAATCCGATAAACGCGGGCCTTGCACCTGAAAGCACACGTGACATTTGTCGGGAAGAACCCGGGCCAAACACAATCCGTTAAAACCTCAATTCACTTTAGAAGCTACTGCAAAGGACGAGAAGTCAACAAGCCGATCACCCACATTACACAATGGCGTCCCGTTTGGCGAGAACTGCTGTCGGTGAGTTACAGGGAAGCTCGAGACGAGCTTTGCAGCGTCAATTGAGCGCTCAATTGCTAACCACAAGCTCACCAAAGGGGCCGCCCGCCTCCGACCGACGATTGTTCCGCGCGTCGTGCCGGCCGTCATCTCCATCACCTCGAGCCGCCAATCCTCGGGCGTGCCCTCGGTGGACCCGAAGTCCAAGGCGCAATCAATCATCGATGCGCTCCCCGGTAGCAGCTTGGTCTCCAAGACTGCCATTCTGTCGTCGGCTGCCGGTCTCTCCGTCTACGCCATCAGCAACGAGTACTACGTCGTGAACGAGGAGACTGTCGTCGCTTTCTGCCTTCTCAGCGTCTGGGGCGCCCTCATCAAGTTCGGTGGTCCCATGTACTCGGAGTGGGCCGACTCGCAGACGGAGAAGATCAAGAACATCCTGAACTCCGCGCGTGCCGACCACACGCAGGCCGTCAAGAACCGCATCGTGGACGTCCAGCAGATGACCGGCGTCATCGACATTACCAAGACCCTCTTCGAGGTGTCCAAGGTAGGCTTCGCAGGGGTCCCGGCGTTGCGCTGACACGACTGGATGCTGATATCACGATTTCAGGAAACCGCCAAGCTTGAGGCCGAGGCCTACGAGCTCGAGCAAAAGACTGCGCTGGCTGCTGAGGCCAAGTCCGTTCTTGACTCATGGGTTCGTTATGAGAACCAGGTCAAGCAGAGGCAGCAGAAGGAGCTTGCCCAGAGCGTCATCGCCAAGGTCCAGAAGGAGCTTGAGAACCCCAAGGTTCTGCAGCAAATTCTCCAGCAGAGCGTGGCGGATATCGAGAGTAAGTAGCTCACACGCTTGGTTGTCTGCGCTGATGGAAGACGGCTAACATGACCTGCAGAGATCGTCGCCTCCAAGGCTCAATAAGCATACACCCTAGACTTGCATGCGGGGATTGTTCTCTTTGTTGTACCAGTGTCCATACACACCTTGTGAATTAGCCAATACAGACCTTTAGTTCCCGAAACTAATGCTGGCCATTTCGCCATAAAATGTCTTGTGCAATTCTAAGTTTGTAGCCAAGGTCAACTTGTCCTCGCTCCGCCATCCCGTCTCCTGGCTATCGACAGCTTCTCTCATACCGTATGAGAGTATCCCCCTCCCCCCCCCCCAAAAAAAAACCTAGATGAACAGGAAAGGTAGGCATGGATCCGGCTATATGATTCAAATGTAGGTACTGCTATTGTCTCCACTCTTAAGAGCTTGGTTCCATGTCAATGGAAACACTCTTGCCACCGTTCACTCAACGCGATCGCAGTCACCTGTGAGATATGAAGCTATAGCTGCACCCCACATATGCTACAGCGTTTTGATGGTAGTTGGCGTAGCATTCGATAAATAAATCACCTGGTTATACCACTGATAGCAAGTGCTATTCTTCACAGCAGATGCGTGCCGGTATGGTCATAAGTTGGGGATGGGATGTGTTTGTCAGCTGGTTCAGATAAGGTGCTCCAAAGTGGGTGCGCATACTGGCTGGGACCACCCGCCCATCCATCACAAAACCCAGAGATAGGCATTTATCGCGCATGAAGAAAATGAGGTGGTGCATCCAATGTGTGCTGGCAAAGATGATGAGCTGGGTGTGGGAGAACCCTGAGAGGTTCAGCCCTGAAAAAAGTTGGGGGTCAGCGTTCTGGGCACTGCGGGAAGCGGGGCACGCCAGTTTCAAGGCCAGGAACCGCGACAAAGAAACAGCTATCTTTCGCCCCCGTCATTCTTATGAAATGAACTCTCGGTTCGTGTGATATCATCAGATGCGAAGGAGAAACAACACCGGAGAAAGCGAGACCACAGGCGTCCTCCAGCATACCATCCTGCCCCAAACCGTTGCAACATTACGTACAGGAATTCCCAAACTGCGCTAACACGGCGCGAGCTCACCATCGACCTGCTTCTTAGCGACTGGGTAAAGAATTAAAGGTCCGCAGCAGTAGGGCCCGAAAGATGGGCGACCGACCACCAGATCGGCGCCCGGCACCACCGAGTCGGACACGCTCGCTTCGTATCGAGGAGCCGGAGCGAAGGCCACTCCTTGCCCACCGCGTCACGTTCAGCCATGAACTCGACCGCGAGGTCTTCAGCTGCTACGCCAGTGCCACCTCTCACCTGCCCGTCTACACCAGCATCCATCGCATCCGTCGCGACATAGTCTCCGTGGTCGAGGACTACCTCAGCTTGGAGCAGTTACGGGATGTCCGCATCAACATCTCGGTCGTGCGGCCCCTGGTCGACAAGCTGTATGAACAGGACGACATATCCATCGTCTACTGCCTCCTCGTCAACCGCGCCCAGTTTCTAAACGAACAGGAGCATCTCAAAAACCGACAGAATGTCAACTTCACCAGGGCTATGCTTTGCGAGCTTGTCGCCACCCGCATCCTGAGACGGTTCAACGAAGATAATGAAGGCCCCCAGAACCTCATGGTGCTCGCTCATATCCTGATCGCCGGCTTCGAGCCATTTCAAAATGCCCCGCAGGAAGTCCGTGACGAGGTCCAGTCGTTTTTGTCGCTTAACAAAACCTTACCTGCGCTGGAAGTGGCTATCCTCAGTGAAAGCAGGCATTTCCTGAGTTCTACCTCTTGTCAGAAGGTGTACGTCACCTCACACGGTTGAATCGCTATTTGTATTTGCTAATTGATCTTGCAGTCTCGATGCCATTTATGTAGGCCAGATCATATATACGCCTTCGAGCTACATGGATTTGATCTCGGACCACTACAAGCAACGACCTATCTCGCTTTACGATCCGAGACAGGGTCCCCTTCTCAACCAGTATCGTCTAGTTGTGCCCCGGACGAGGAATATCCTCGAAATCACCCAGTTTGTTATTCTTCTGGGCCTCTACTTGTTCTTCATGGCCGAACGAGACCCCAGTCGAGTAAGCGCTCTGGAGATCTGCTTCGTGGTGTATTCCATGGGATGGGTGCTGGACCAATTCGCCACGGTTCTAGAGCACGGATGGTACGTCATGAGACGTTTGAGTCCTGACCTATAGAATGCCTCGCTGACTAGACGAAAGGCGTGTTTACACACAGAATCTGTGGTCGTTCCTTGATGTGACGTATGCCGTCATCTACTGGGTCTACCTCTTTCTCAGGATTTGCGGCTGGAAAACGGGAAGCCTGGGCCTCAGCCAGCAAGCGATGGACGTGCTGGCTATGGGTGCGCCGGTCCTCATTCCCCGCCTGGCGTTTAATCTCCTTTCGGACAATTTGGTGTTCCTGTCCCTCAGATCTATGCTGTCCGACTTTGCTCTGCTCACAGCTTTGGCTGGCTGGTAGGTCTCATGGACCCCTTCAAAGATGTGAGAACTTGCAGTACTGACAAGTTGGCAGGTGTTTCGTTGGCTTCTTGCTGTCTCTCGTCTGGCTTGGAGATGGGAAGTTCTCTGCCGTGTAGGTATTCCTGTTTCTGATAGATCTGCTCCTTTACTAATATGCCCTAGGACGATAAGCAAGTGGATGATATACATTTGGTTTGGTCTTGATGGCTCAGGAATCCACTACTCGGTTTGTTCTACGGCTACTTGTCTTTTTTCTGTAGTCCTTGAGCTAACCAAAAAAACAGGCTGAATTTCATCAACTACTCGGTCCAGCCCTGATGGTGACATTTGCTTTTCTCGGAAACACGCTCTTTCTGACTATTTTGGTATCCATGTTGTCAACGACTTTCAGCAAACTCGCCACAGAGTCAGCGGCCGAAATCCAGTTCCGCCGCGCCGTTCTCACACTCGAAGGTGTGAAAGGCGATGCTATCTTTGCATACCAGCCACCTTTCAACCTCCTGGCCATTTTCTTCCTTATTCCGTTGAAGTTTGTAGTCTCGCCCCGATGGTTCCACAAAATTCACGTCTTCTGGGTGCGCTTCCTCAACCTTCCGCTTCTCCTTCTCATCGCCGTTATCGAGCGCCGCACCTCATGGTCTGCGACCGATACTCGCAGGGTATCGGCCGCAAGCTCATTCAAGTCTGCGACATTAGGACGGGGTTCCAAGTCCCGGGCTTGGTTCTGGGAGAAGTGGAGATGGAGCATCACATCCCACAGCGACTTGGAGACGGTCTTCGACGTTCCCCCGCCGGACTCAGTGCTGAATGAGATCACCACCGACGACGACCTCACACGCCACATGATACGCCGCCAGTTCACCCGACACAACACTCTCGACGGGGCTATACCGCCGACAGAGGAGGAACTTGGCGGGAAACCGAAGCCAAAGATGAAACAGCTGAACCGGCGTGACAGCATCGCTCCATTTCCAGGACTGAAAGCCGAGCTGCGAGGCATTCTGAGCGAGAGCGACGAGGTCAGCGATATCACAACCCGTCTCGAGGCGCTGGAAGAGAGCACGCAGCGCATTGAAGCATTACTGAGTAGGCTGGCGGACGGAATGATGGGGTCCGAGATTGGGGAGCCGGCCAGGGCAACACATGCATGGGCAGCATCTTTGAGTGATGGCGAACATAGCCCAGACGAACAATAACATTCAGGGTACTTTTTTATTCCGCAGATGTTGTTAATATGGGTAGCGCTGGTTTTTGGCTTACTCGAATACTCCTGAATATACGATGAATAGGATTCAGTGTTTGACGACGCGGGCATAATGCTCCGGGCTACGGGGCATGATTGTATCAGCGGGGGAAACTCTCCTCGGATGAAGACACGCTCGACTTCTCATGACTTGTTTGCTACAAGGCAATTCACCTCGTCATTCATTCACCTACTACAGTGAATGCCCCCCATACCTATATATATTCCGCTTCTATTCACAGTTTACCTGCACATATCATATTCAAGGATGGATATAAGCCACCTCTCCGACGCAAAGCTCCAGCTTCCCTCTCACACCAAGAAAGCAAACCGAAACAGAACGCTACCCCATTCAACCTCTCTTGGCCACAAGACTACCCTACCCCCTACCGCCAAAATGTGCTACATCGCACACTACCGCGACCCAGTCTGCAGACATCGCTGGGCACGCATCACGAGCCCCTGCGCCCCGGGCCTGGGCTTCTCGACCTGCCCTCTCTTCTTCAACGACTGCTTCGTCCTCGACGAGCCACCTGTGTATATCGCCACATTCCAGCAGTGTCCACGGTGCGATTTTTGTGGTATTTATGATCGCAATCAGATTCGGATGGTGCCGAAGATTAGGAGAGGTATGTCAAAATCTCAAGGGATTACCTGGGTCAGAGATTTCTCGTTATGAGCCGTGAGAGTTGACATGGGGATAATCAAGAGCTGACAGTCATCGCTATCTAGGCTTCAAGATCGGGCGGGGGCCAGGAAAGTGGGATAAGGGGGTTGAGATCCCCTGTTGCTGTGTGATGATGTGAAGGCTTGACCTGGAAATGTATATACCTCTCTGACCCAACATTGATGGGAGCATTCCTAACTGATTGAGAGGTAGGTATTTATCAGATATTTGAGGGTATCTTCTTATGGGTGGAGGATCCCAGGGGGTTGTGGTGGACATGGAGGGAGAGATTTATGGTTCTCTAACCGACAGATAGCTGGGAGCATCGCTCCCCCGAACATCAATCATCACGACCAAGTCTTTCCGACTTCAGTCGCAGAGCAAAAATACCGAATAATACAACAGAGTGTTGACATCCTAAGTCCCAAACACCCAGCCTCATACCCAACCCTATCACGTGCCCTCAGGGTTGAATGAATGCGCCCCTCACCCCTGCAAAAACTCAACCACACTCAGTCACCACCCATCCCGCATCCGGCGCAAAAGTGAAGCAATCTCGACCTGCCCCCCCCCCACCCCCCCCCCCCCCCCCCCCCCCCCCACCCCCCCCCCCCCCACCCCCCCCCACCCCCCCCCCCCCCCCCCCCCCCACCCCCCCCCCACCCCTCCCCCCCACCTC